>VFQR01000147.1_pt1 | contig 156674 bp, 150 predicted proteins | sample 3512321 | NCBI WGS metagenome assembly VFQR01 (sample SAMN10412374, study PRJNA504923) | tailings metagenome | isolation source: Relicate 3 Philex TSF1 revegetated site | place: Philippines: Tuba, Benguet | collected 2017-08-29 | reverse complement strand
TGGCTGGGGAACCTGGATTCGAACCAAGATTGACGGAGTCAGAGTCCGCTGTTCTACCGTTGAACTATTCCCCAGCAGGTGCCTGCCGGCTGGCGGCGCGGGAGCCCGGTGGGGCTGCGAAGTGCGGCGCGGGGTCTCATTAGACAAAGCGCGATGAGATTGCAAGCGTCTGGGGCGGGACGCTGTCAGGAAATGTGGAAAGTCCGGACACGCAGGCCGGACGCGCAGGGGCTTCGGCTCGCCGTCCCGAAGGCTGGGCCTCAGGAGTGGCGCCGCACTCTGCGCTCGGCCCTTGCGTCCATCCAATCCATTGCGCTCTGCTTCCCCTTGCTCTACCGTCGTTCCCGACAACGCAACACATGCATGCGTTCGGGCGCGGCCGGTTTTCCGGTCCTTTGCGACCGCGCATGAAGGAGCCTTCAGTGACCGATTCTGTTCGGTCCGCCACCGCCTCGGCCCTTGTGGACGAGGCGGGGCCCGGCGCACCTTCGGGCCATGCCCGGAAGGAGCGGGGCGGTTCGCCGCCACCTGCTCACGCGTCGGATCAGCGGACGCCTGCCGCCCCCAATCCGCGCCGCAACCGCGGCCCGCTCTATGCTGCGCTCGATCTGGGCACCAATAATTGTCGTTTGCTGATTGCCCGCCCGCATGACCGCGGCTTTCGCGTGCTCGATGGTTTCACCCGAATCGTCCGGCTGGGCGAGGGGGTCTCGGTCACCGGCCGTCTGTCCGACGCCGCCATGGAACGCACCATGGATGCGCTGCGCCAATGCCGCAACAAACTGCGCGACCACCAGCCTACCCGCATGCGACTGATCGCCACCGAGGCCTGCCGTGCAGCAGAAAATGGTCCAGCCTTCCTTGAGCGCGTGAAGAACGAGATCGGGCTCGACCTTGAAATCGTCGATCGCCGCACCGAGGCGGAACTGGCGGTGACCGGCTGCGCCGATCTCATCGATGGCGAGGCGCAGGGCGCCCTGATGTTCGATATCGGCGGCGGTTCCTCGGAGCTCGCCTGGCTCGATTTCCGCGGCGGCCGCCCGCGCGCGCAGGGGCGCATGTCGGCCTCGATTCGCTCCTGGCAATCCATGCCGGTCGGCGTCGTCTCCATCGCCGAAAAATTCGGCGGCGTCGATGTGACCCCGGAAGTCTTCGAGGCCATGGTCGAGTTCGTCGGCAGCCACCTCAAGCAGTTTCGCGGCCGCGAGAAACTGCGCCAGATGATCGGTACCCATCCGGTGCACCTCATCGGCACGTCCGGCACAGTGACGACACTGGCGGGCCTGCATCTCGGGCTCGAGCGCTATGAACGGCAGAAGGTCGATGGCCTGTGGATGCGGCGCGAGCATGTGGACGAAACCATGCGGGCGCTGCTGGGCATGCCCTTTGAACGCCGCGTCGCCCATCCCTGCATCGGCAAGGACCGGGCTGACCTGGTCCTGCCCGGTTGCGCCATCTTCGAGGCCATCCGCCGCGAATGGCCGACCGAGCGCGTGCGCGTGGCTGATCGGGGCCTGCGTGAAGGCATCCTGATTTCCCTGATGGACGCCGACCGCACCCACGCGCGCCCCAACCGCTATCCGAGGAGACAGGGCAATGGCCAATAACAAGGCTCTGGGCACCGGGGGGCGCAAGTCCGACAAGGATCTCAAGATCCGCGTCAAGACCGCCAAGGGCCGCAAGGTGGCTTCGACCAAGTGGCTCGAGCGCCAGCTCAACGACCCCTACGTGGCGCGCGCCCGCGCCGAAGGCTATCGCTCGCGCGCCGCCTTCAAGATCAAGGAAATGAACGAGAAGCAGAAGTTCTTCAAGCGCGGCAGCCGGGTCGTCGACCTGGGCGCGGCGCCGGGAGGCTGGTCGCAGGTGGCTGCCGCCGCCGTTGGCTCGACCGATGCCAATCCGCTGGTCGTGGGCATCGACTATCTCGACATGGACCCCATTCCCGGCGTCATCCTGTTCAAGAAGGATTTCACCGAGGAGGACGCGCCGGCCTTGCTGATCGAAGCCCTGGGCGGGCATAAGGCCGACGTGGTCATGAGCGACATGGCCTGGCCCACGACCGGCCACCGCGCCACCGACCACCTGCGCATCGTGCACCTGATCGAAATCGCCGCGGACTTCGCCATCCAGGTGCTGGCGCCCGGCGGGTCCTTCGTCGCCAAGGTGTTCCAGGGCGGCACCGAGCATGAGCTTCTGCACATGCTCAAGCGCCACTTCACCACCACTTTCCACATCAAGCCGCCCTCCAGCCGCAAGGATTCGGCCGAGGCCTATCTGGTGGCCAAGGGGTTCAAGGCGCGGACGGACGAGGGCGATCACGAATAGGCCGAACCACGGATGCCTTCGCGTCGTTACTTCCCTGTACTCAAAGCAAGGAGATGAAGATGGCCGCCAATCGCCGTAAGGAAGAACGCCTGCTCGACGCGGAAGAACACAAGCTTGTCGCCGCCGCACGACACCCTGAACTCGCCAGCATGCAGGCCGAGGACCTGCGCAAGTTGGCGCGGTCCCTGCGCGAGCGCCGCGACAAGGCGGGACGCGCTGTCCGCAAGGGCAATCGTGCGGCCAAGGGCACCGACAATGCCGGGGCGGCCGAGATCGGCAATCGTGAGAAGGCCGGATTGATCAAGGCCGCCATCGCCCGGGTCAACAAGGAGTTCACGCGTCGGGGCGAGGCCCACGAATAGGGACGAGGCGCTCTGGCCTCAATGCACATGCGGTCCGCCGAGCAACCGGTGCCCGGCATTGCGCGGTAGGGTAAGGAAGAGCAGGGTTCCCACCGCGCCCACCGCCGCCACGACATAGAAGGCAATGTGGAAATCGGCCAGCGCCAGTTCGTGCCCGCCGCGCAGGCGATGCGCCAGTTCCAGCGTGCCGCCACCCAGCGCCACGCCCATGGCGAACATCAGCTGCCCCCAGACCTGGCTCATCACATTGGCCTGGCCGGCATCTTTGTCCTCGATATCGGCGAAGGTGAAGGCGTTCTGCCCGGTCCAGAAGGTCGATTGCCAGAAGCCGGTGAAAACCAGGATGCCGAGGATGAGGGGAATGGGCGTGGACGGGTCGTAGAAGCCCATGACCAGAATGCCCGCCGAACCGATGCCGGTGGAAATCACCAGCGGATACTTGAAGCCCCAATGGGCGAATATCCAGTTGGCGACGAACTTGGCCACCAACGCCCCGATGGCGGCCGAGAAGGTCACCATGCCGCTCTCGAAGGGGGTGAGGCCAAAGCTCAGCTGCAGCATGAGCGGAAAGAGGAACGGCGTGGCACCCTGGCCCAGGCGGAAAAATGTCCCGGCGACCATGTTGATGCGGAAGGTCGGAACCCGGAGCAGCCTGAGGTCGAGCAGCGGATACTCCGTCGCCAGCGCGTGGCGCATGTAGACATAGCCCAGGCCCATGCCGACAACCGCCGCCACGACCCCGATGACGGGGGGCAGGGCGGGCAGGCTCACCACCGAGCAGCCGAAGGCAAAGAGCGCAAAGGCCAGGCCGGCCAGGACAAAGCCCTTGCCATCGATGTCGCGCGGCCGGTTGCGGGTCTCATTGGGCAGCACGAAGCCAACCAGCGCCATGCCAAGCAGGCCGATCGGCACATTGATGATGAAGATCCAGTGCCAGGAGAAATAGGTGGTGAGGAACCCGCCGAAGGGCGGACCGACAATCGGTCCGATCAATGCGGGAATGGTCAGCCAGGCCATGGCATCGACAAGCTGGTGCCGCGGCGTCATCCGCACGAGCACCAGCCGCGCCACCGGCCCCATCATTGCTCCGCCCATGCCCTGGACGAAGCGCGCGCCCACGAACTGCGCCAGTGAACTCGAAAAGGCGCAGGCGATCGAGCCGATCATGAAGACCAGCATCGCGATACGGAACACCCGCCGCGCCCCGAACCGGTCGGCCATCCAGCTCGAAATCGGGATGAAGATGGCCAGCGCCACCAGATAGGCCGTCAGGGCGAGCTTCAGCGAGATCGGGTCCGTGCCGATGTCTTCGGCAATGGCTGCGAGCGATGTGGCAATGACCGTCGAGTCCATGTTTTCCATGAACAGGGCGGTGGCGAGGATCAGGGGCGTTGCGCGAGACAATCTTTATTGGACCCAAAAGCGGGCCGCTTACTCCTTGTCGATGGCCCTATGGCCGGAAACATTGCTGCCCGCGTCATGCGGCAGGCGAAAATAGACGATGCCCGCCAGAGCGCTGAGCCCGCCCACGGTGAAAAAGGCAATCTGGAAATTGACGAGCGTCAGGTGTCCGCCGCTCAGCGCACTGGTCAATTCGAGGATGGCGCCGGCGACCGCCACGCCGAATGCCACCGACAATTGCTGTCCCACCGCCACGATGGCGGTGGCCTGGCTGGCCTCCTCGTCGGAAATGTCGGCATAGCCGATGGCATTGGTGCCGGTGAAGAAGATCGAGCGCAGCACCCCGCCCGCCAACAGCACCGCCATCATCACGGAAACCGGGGTATCGGCGGTGAACATGCCCTGCGCGGCAATGAGCGCGCCGCCGAACACCGCTGCCAGGCCGAGCACGCGCGGGAAGCCGAAACGGGCAAAAATCCGTTCGACGATGAACTTGCTGACAATGGCGCCGATGGCCGAAATGAAGGTGATGGCGCCCGACTGGAAGGGGTTGAGCCCGAAGGCCAGCTGCAGCATCAGCGGCAGGAGAAAGGGCATGGCGCCCACGCCAACACGGAACAGGGATCCGCCAGTGATCGAGGCGCGGAACAGCGGGTGCCTGAAGAGCTTCGGGTCGAGCAGCGGGTACTCGGTCTTGCGCGCATGCAACAGGTAGAACAGCGCAGCCGTCACCCCGATAGCCAGCGTCATATAGCCATAGATGATCGGAAGCGCCGGCAGGCTGATGACCGAAAGGCCGAACACCGTCCCGGCAAAAGCCACGGCAGCAATGAAGAACCCGACGATATCGACCGGTCGTGGCGTCCGCTCGTCCGGCACCTTGAGATAGATGCCCGAGAACACGATCCCGGCAATGCCGATGGGAATATTGATCCAGAAGATCCAGTGCCAGGAGAGATAGGTCGTGAGGAACCCGCCGATCAGCGGGCCCGTGACCGGGGCGATGAGTGCGGGAATGGTCAGCCACGCCATGGCCGCCACCAGCTCACTGCGCGGCGTCGTGCGAACCAGCAGCAACCGCCCCACAGGCGTCATCATCGAAGACCCGATGCCCTGGAAAAAGCGCGAGGCGACAAAGGTTTCCAGTGAATAGGAGAAGGAACAGGCGAGCGAGCCGAGCATGAAGACGAAGATCGCGAGCCGGAAGATGTTCTTGGCGCCGAACCGGTCCGCCATCCAGCCGCTGATCGGGATGAAGATGGCGAGCGCCACGAAATAGGCCGTCAGCGCCAGCTTGAGCGCAATCGGGTCGCTTCCGATATCGGCCGCAATGGCCGGCAGGGATGTGGCGATGACGGTCGAGTCCATCTGTTCCATGAACAGGGCGACCGCCAGGATGAGCGGAGTAACGCGGATCAAGGCAGGGGACCGGGATGAATCGGAGACGGCCGCGAATGCGGTATCCCCACTATGGGCCGCTGCTGCCTGTCCGCCTAGCCCAAAACTCAGAATTTGATGCGCATTGACCGATGCGGATCGGCCCCCGCCGACATGGACAGCGGCCGGAAAATGCTCCATCGATACGATGGTCATGTCTCAAGCTGTGTCTTCTGCCTCCATGCCGGCCCCAGGTATCGTCCTGTCCTTGCGCCTTGGCGGTGCGGTACTGGCGTCCGCCATTTTCGGCCTCATCGCCGCCAATGCCTTCCAGCCTTGGAACTTCTGGATCGCGTTCGGCCTGGGCTTCCTGTTCGGCACCGCCTTCATGGTCGGCACCGGCTATCGCATCCTGATCGCCGTGGCGCGCCGACGGATCGAAGCGGCGCCGGTTTCCTGGTCCGGCGCCACGGCAGCCACCGCCCTGCTGACCCTTGCGCTCGGTCTCACGCTCATGCTGCGCGGGCAGGAGGCGCAGTTCATCTGGCTGGCCTTCGGCATCGGTATCAACCTGGCCTACCTCCCCATCAAGACCGCCTGTCTCAAGGTCGGCTGCTGCCAGGCCACACGCCCCTTTGCGCTTCAGGACTTGCGCCTGACGGAAATCGCCTTGTCGGTTGGCGTCGTGGCTTTGGCAACGTTCCTGGCGCTGTCGGGCTTCGTCTTGCTGGGCGCCTGCACCGCCATCGGCGGTCACCTCGCCATTCGGCTCCTGTCCCGCCACATGCGGGGCCGCTGGTCCTGGGGCTGGCCGCCCTTCGGGCAGCCGGGTGCCGAGCTCTTTCCCCTCGCCGTGCTCGTGGTTGCGGCTGCAGCGTTTGCCTGAAGCGTCGAAAATAGGGCTGTGACTGTCGGATACACCAGATTGACCGCGCGATACGCTGGATGCTTGATTACTTGTGGTGGCCGATTCCACTTGAGGACAATGACATGCGTGCAGGGCGGTTCGCCGGTTTGTTGCGAGGTGTTGGAACACAACCGGGTGTCGGTGAAGGGCCATCCCGCTGGATGGTGTTGGGCGCCTGCGCTGCCGCTGCGGCGTCTGGCGGGTGCTACACACTCCTGACGCCCGTTCCGGACGCGGGCTTCTGCAAGTACCAATCCCAATTGGCGCCCGGAACGGTGCTTACGCCGGCTCCCGCTGGAACCACGGCATGTCCACCCATGCCGACATACCAGTCGTCCACAACTCCATCGTCACTCGTGCAGGGCGCCAGCACGGGCACGGCCGGCGGCTCAGGCGGCTCCGGTGGCGGCGGCTATACGCCACCACACTGATCGTTTTCCCGTCCCACGAGAAATTGGCCCGCCGGCAACCGAACCGCAGTAAGGCGCGACGCCGCTACCACTCCGGCCACAGCGCCTTGCATTGTTTGGCCTCAGCCGGACGTAGCAAAAACTGCTTGTCGTCGAGGCCCGGCTCGAGTGCGAAGCTCTCAGGCTCGCCATTTCCGCCGCCGCATTCGCTTTCCAGGCTGATATAGCCATAGGCGTCGAGGTCGGCGAGCACCGATCCGTCCGCGCTCCGGCTGAGCACGAGGCCGCCGCCATCGCAGTCGACGCCGCAGCGAACCACGCCTTCGGAGAGCCAGCAGCCGCCGGAGGTTGTGCCTTTACGGCCATCGCGGAGCGATACGTCGAGGCCGAAATAGTGCATGCCGTCCGAACCGTCATCGAAAGTGAGATAGCTCATCAGCAGCGTCATGGCCGTGACCTGCTGGTCCGGATGGCCGGCAAGGTGCGCTTTGTCGTAAAGCCTCTGCCAGCAGCCGCTGGCGCCCGGTTCAGCGGGCACGAAGTCCACAAGCTCGGTCGCGCCGACTGCGCTCACCGAGCCGATGATCAGACCGGCGACAATCGCTTTCATGCCCATCGGTGCACTCCCACTATGCGCCGCGATCATGCCGCATATCCGGGCACTAGGCAAAGCCCGGCTTGGGTGCTATTGACCCTCGCCAACCTGAACCCGGCGAGTCCACCGGCCCGGTTCACACTCCAACATCTCTGATCCAAATCAGAAGGCAGGAAGGGTCTGGCCTTGGCGAAGATTATTACCACCATCACCGGCGATGCGGCGCTGACCTTCGACGACGTGCTGCTGCAGCCGGCGCGGTCCGACATTCTGCCCACCGAGACCGACATTTCCACCTATGTCACCAAGGACATAGCGCTCAATCTTCCCATCCTCTCCTCGGCCATGGACACGGTCACCGAGGCCAACATGGCCATCGCCATGGCCCAGGCCGGCGGCATGGGCGTCATCCACAAGAACCTCACCGCCGCCGAACAGGCCGAGCAGGTGCGCATGGTCAAGAGCTTTGAAAGCGGCATGGTGGTCAATCCCATCACCATCGGCCCCGACGCCACCCTGGCCGACGCCCTCCAGCTCATGCAGCGCAGCCGCATCTCCGGCATTCCCGTGGTCGAGAATGGCGGCGCCGGCGGCCGTGCCATTGGCAAGCTGGTGGGCATCCTCACCAATCGCGACGTGCGCTTTGCCAGCAATCCGGGCCAGCCGATCTCCGAGCTGATGACCCGCGAGAACCTCATTACGGTGCGCGAGGGCGTCTCCAAGGAAGAGGCCAAGGTGCTGCTGCACCGCAACCGCATCGAAAAGCTGCTGGTGGTCGATGAAGACTACCGCTGCATCGGCCTCATCACCGTCAAGGATATCGAAAAGGCCCAGCTCCATCCCAATGCCGTCAAGGACGAGCAGGGGCGCCTGCGCGTCGCCGCCGCCTCGACCGTCGGTGATGGCGGCTTCGAGCGCTCGCTGGCGCTGATCGACGCTGGTGTCGACCTCCTCGTCATCGACACCGCCCATGGCCATTCGGTGCGGGTCGCCGAGGCGGTCGAGCGCGTCAAACGCGAGAGCAATTCCACCCGCATCGTCGCTGGCAATGTCGCCACCGCCGAGGCGACCAGGGCGTTGATCGACGCGGGCGCCGATGCGGTCAAGGTGGGTATCGGTCCGGGCTCCATCTGCACCACCCGCATCGTGGCCGGTGTCGGGGTACCGCAGCTGGCCGCCGTCATGGCCTGTGCCGAAGAGGGCGCCAAGTCCGGTATCCCGGTCATTGCCGATGGCGGTATCAAGTTCTCCGGCGACATGGCCAAGGCCCTGGCCGGCGGCGCCTCCTGCGTCATGGTCGGCTCGCTCCTGGCCGGTACCGACGAAGCGCCGGGCGAGGTCTTCCTCTACCAGGGCCGGTCCTACAAATCCTATCGCGGCATGGGCTCGGTAGGCGCCATGGGCGCCGGTTCGGCCGACCGCTACTTCCAGCAGGATGTGCGCGACCAGATGAAGCTGGTGCCCGAAGGCATCGAGGGCCAGGTCCCCTACAAGGGCCCGGTCAATGCCGTGCTGCACCAGCTTGCCGGCGGCCTCCGGGCCTCCATGGGCTATACCGGCGCGCACACGCTCAAGGACTTCCGCGAGAACTCGGTCTTCGTCAAGATTTCCGGCGCCGCCCTCAGCGAAAGCCATGTTCACGACGTGACCATCACCCGCGAGGCGCCGAACTATCGCAGCGGCCGCTGATGCTCCATTCTGCCGCTGCAACGTCCCGGTTCGGCCGGGCGTTGTGAGCGTATGGAGGAGGAGCCGATGAGTGAAAGTCACTATATCGTCAGGCTGCGCGATGGGTTCTGGCAGCATGCCAATAGGGGCACCACGGCAGGCCCGTTCAAGAGCCGGGAAGCGGCCATAGAGGCGGCTATCGAGGAAGCCCGGCAATCGGGCGATCCGTCGGCGGAAGTGATTGTCCAGGACTCGGAGACCTTGGCCGAGACCGTGTGGCGGTCCGACCAGGAAGGCGCCGGCGGCTCCTAGAAGCGAACCGACCCATTGGAGGCGAAGTGCCCTTGACTGAAAAGCTCCTCGTCCTCGCAATGGCCCTCCAGGCCTTCCTCGCCATCGGCCTCGTCTTCTGGCTCGGCTTCGAACGGGTGCCGAGGGTGATGCGCGGCGAAATCCGCATTGCCGACATTGCGGTCGACAAGACAGCTTATCCGCTCAAGGCCCGGCTGCTTTCCAACAGTTTCGATAACCAGTTCCAGCTGCCTGTTCTGCTCTTCGTCGGCGCGCTGCTCCTGCTGCATTTCGGCATGGTGGGCTGGTTCGATGTCGTTCTCGCCTGGCTCTTCGTCGGTCTGCGCTATACCCATGCGGCCATCCATGTCACCAGCAACCGCGTCCAACGCCGCTTCATCGTCTATACTGCCGGCCTTGCCGTGCTGGCGCTGTTCTGGCTATGGCTCATCCTTCGTATTCTCCTGCTTCCGAGTGCCTGAACCATGCGCCTTCCCGGCCGTCTCGCTGCTGCCATAGAAGTTCTGACCGACGTGGAAACGCGGCACCGGCCCGTTTCCGAAGCGCTCAAGGCCTGGGGGATCAGCAATCGCTTCGCCGGGGCCGGCGATCGCGCCGCCATCGGCAACCTCGTTTACGACGCCCTGCGCCGCCGGGCCTCCCACGCCGCCGCCATGGGCAGCGACAGCCCGCGTGCCCTGGTCCTGGCCGTGGCCATGCGCGACTGGGGCGAGACGCCCGAAAGCCTCAACGCCGCCTTCGCCAGCGACAGTCACGCCCCCGCGGCCTTGACCGATGGGGAAGCCGCCGGCGCCATTGCTGACCTCTCCAAGGCGTCGCCCGTCGCTCAGTCGGATTTCCCGGAATGGCTCGCCCCGTCCCTGCAACGCGCCTTTGGTGCCGACTGGGTCGCCGAGGGCGAGGCCATGGCCGGTCGCCCCTCGCTCGACCTGCGCGTCAATGCCCTCAAGGCGACGCCCGAAAAGGTCATCAAGTCGCTGGCCCGCTTCGCGCCACAGCCCGCCGCCATCGCGCCCTTCGGCATCACTATGCCCGCTGGGCCCCGCGACGCCCGTACCCCCAATGTCACCACCGACGAAGGCTACCTCAAGGGCTGGTTCGAAGTGCAGGACCAGGGCAGCCAGATCGTGTCGGCTTTGACCGGTGCCCGGGAAGGCGAACAGGTGCTCGATCTCTGCGCCGGGGCAGGGGGCAAGACCCTCGCCCTCGCCGCCGCCATGGGTAACAAGGGCCAGATCTTTGCCTATGACAGCGACCGCTCGCGCCTCGCCCCCATCTACGATCGATTGAAGCGCAACGGCGTGCGCAATGCCCAGGTCCGCGCGCCCAATCCCGGCGCTCTCGACGATCTCGTCGGCAAGCTCGATCGCGTTGTCATCGATGCGCCCTGCACCGGCACCGGCACCTGGCGCCGTCGCCCTGACACCAAGTGGAAGCTGACACCCGAGCTTCTCGCCCAGCGGCAGGCCGAACAGGCCGCGCTGCTGGCCGAAGGGGCGCGATATGTGAAGTCCGGCGGCACGCTGGTCTATATCACCTGTTCCATCCTCCCCGAGGAGAACGACGACCAGGTCGCTGCCTTCCTCGCGGCCCATCCGGACTTCTCAACCATCGACATGGCCAAGGCCTGGCGGCAGGCGCTGATCACCGACATTCCCCCCGGCCTCGTCACCCCCGGCGGCGGCATCTGCCTCACGCCGCGCCGCACCAATACCGACGGCTTCTACTGCCACCTGCTGCGCAAGGGCTGATGGGCTTAGTGGTCTGCCCACCCTCCCCCTTGCGGGGAGGGTAGCGTCGCTCGGCCTGAAAGGCCGTAGCAAAGCTGGGGAGGGGGTGTCAGCATGCGCAGCCGCGATGCGCAAGGTGAACCACCCGCGCATATTCATCGTTCTCTCCACAAGAACCGCTATCGAGAGACCGTGATGTCCGCCACCACCACCGACTATCGCACCCCATCCTCCTGGATCACGCTGGCAATCTTCCTTGCCCTCGTCATCGGTGTCGGCGCCCTGATCGGAACCCAGTCCGCGCCGGGAGCCTGGTATGAGTCGCTCACCAAGCCACCGCTCAATCCGCCCAATTGGGTCTTCGGCCCCGTCTGGTTCACGCTCTATGTGATGATCGCCGTGGCCGGATGGCGTGTCTGGGTCGCTGCCCCGCAATCGGGCGCCATGAAGTTCTGGGGCGCTCAGATGCTGCTCAACTGGGCCTGGTCCCCAGTCTGGTTCCTGGCGCAGATGCCATGGGCGGCCTTCGCCATCCTCATCGCCATGTGGCTCGCCATTGCCGGCTTCATCGTCACCGCCCGCCGCCACGACACGCTCGCCCCGTGGCTCTTCGCGCCCTACCTAGCCTGGGTCAGTTTTGCCGGCTACCTCAACCTCTCCATCGCCCTGCTGAACTAGCCTTTGGCTTGCCCGCATGGCTCGTTCGGCAGGTGCATGGCTCCACCGGTAACGCCGCGCTTGCGGAATCCACTTGGCGAGGCTAAAGGCTCGCCATGCAGCACCCAGATACCGCCACCCGCAACGATACCATCCTGATCGTCGACTTCGGCTCGCAGGTTACGCAGCTGATTGCCCGCCGCATCCGGGAGACCGGTGTCTATTGCGAAATCCACCCCTTCCAGTCGGCTGGCGCGGCCTTTGCCGAGCTCAACCCCAAGGGCGTCGTGCTCTCGGGCAGCCCGGCCTCGACGCTGGACGAGAATGCCCCGACGATCGATCCGGTCATTCTCGACGCTGGCGTGCCGATCCTGGGCATCTGCTACGGCCAGCAGGCTCTCTGCATGGCCCTGGGCGGCAAGGTTGAGGCGGGCCACCACCGCGAATTCGGCCGCGCCGAAGTTACCGTGCACAAGGCCAACGCCCTTTCCGAAGGCATCTGGGACCTTGCCACCAGCCACCAGGTCTGGATGAGCCATGGCGACCGCGTCGTGGCGCTGCCCGAAGGCTTCGAGGTCGTCGGCACCTCGGCCAATGCACCCTTCGCCATGATCGCCAACGAGGCGCGTCGCATCTGGGCCGTGCAGTTCCACCCCGAAGTGGTGCACACCCCCGACGGCGCCAAGCTCTACGCCAATTTCGTCCACCACATCTGCGGCATCGCCAGCAACTGGACCATGTCGGCCTATCGCCAGAAGATGATCGAGAAGATCCGCGAACAGGTCGGTTCCGGGCGCGTCATCTGCGGTCTTTCGGGCGGCGTCGACTCCTCGGTCGCGGCGGTATTGATCCACGAAGCCATCGGCGACCAGCTCACCTGCATCTACGTCGACCACGGCCTGATGCGGCTCAACGAGAGCGAACAGGTCGTCACCATGTTCCGCGACCAGTTCAACATCCCGCTGGTCCATGTCGATGCCGAAGACCTGTTCGTCGGCGAGCTGGAGGGACAGTCCGACCCCGAGACCAAGCGCAAGATCATCGGCCGCCTCTTCATCGAGGTCTTCGAAGCTGAAGCCAAGAAGCTCGGCGGCGCCGATTTTCTGGCCCAGGGCACGCTCTATCCCGACGTCATCGAAAGCGTTTCCTTCACCGGCGGCCCCTCGGTCACCATCAAGTCGCACCACAATGTGGGCGGGCTCCCCGAGCGCATGAACATGAAGCTCGTTGAGCCGCTGCGCGAGCTCTTCAAGGACGAAGTTCGCGCCCTGGGCCGCGAACTGGGCATTCCGGAGAGCTTCATCGGCCGCCACCCCTTCCCGGGGCCGGGTCTCGCCATCCGCTGCCCCGGCGGCATCACCCGTGAAAAGCTCGATATCCTGCGCCAGGCCGACGCCATCTATCTCGACGAGATTCGCAAGTCGGGCCAATACGACAAGATCTGGCAGGCCTTTGCCGTGCTCCTGCCGGTGCAAACCGTGGGCGTCATGGGCGATGGCCGCACCTATGAATTCGTCTGCGCCCTCAGGGCCGTGACTTCGGTCGATGGCATGACCGCCGACTTCTACCAGTTCGACATGAACTTCCTCGGTAAGACCGCCACGCGCATCATCAACGAAGTCCGCGGCATCAACCGCGTGGTCTACGACGTGACCTCCAAGCCCCCCGGGACGATTGAGTGGGAGTGATCGGCGACCGGCCATGGGCCGGTCACATCGCTCCGGTGGAGCGATTTGAGCCGCGAACGCCTGAGAGCTATGCTCGAAGGCCAGGCGGCGGCGCAAAGCGCCGCAAAATCAGTCCGGTGGACTGATTTTAGATGGCTACGCCCGGAGCGCTATGCGCGCAGGGCCCAGGTTCCCCACCAGCACGACATCGGCTCGCCAAGGCGAGCCGGTTTGCATTCCTGGGGACGCATGATAATGCTCCCGCTCAACTTCTTTCGACCCTAGGCCGGCCATGTCCAACGAGAACATCTTCAACGAAATCGACGAGGAACTGCGCTCCGATCGCATGCGCGCGCTCTGGCGGCGGTTCGCGCCCTTCGTCATTGGCGGCGCCGTCGCCGTCGTGGCCCTAGTGGCAGTCAACGAAGGCTGGTCCTGGTACACCAATAGCCAGTCCGCGGCCGCGTCCGAACAGCTCTATACAGCGCTGGACGCCGCCGAGGCCGGTGACCTCGCCGCAGCCCAGGCCGAGCTCGACGCCGTTATCGCCAATGGGTCGGGCGGCTATCCGGTTCTGGCCGAGTTCCGCAAGGCCGCACTCTTGGCCGAGCAGGGTGACGCCGCGGCTGCCATCGCCGCCTATGACGCGCTCGCCAACAGCCAGTCCAACCAGCGCCTGCGCGAGCTGGCCCTGCTGCTGGCTGCCAATATCCTGGTCGATAGCGGTACCGTTGCCGACGTGGAGGCCCGCGTCGCCACGCTCGCCACCGACGACGCGCCGATGCGCCGCGTCGCCCGCGAGCTTCTGGGCCTGGCCCAGTACAAGGCTGGCGACTTTGCCGCGGCTGAGGCCAATTTCGAGGCGGTCATCAACGATCCGCTGGCCCAGTCGGCGATCCGCAACCGCATGGCCTACTACCTGGCGCAGATGCTGTCGCAGGGCGTGGTCACTGCCGAGCAGCCGGCCGCCGCGGCGGCTGAGGCCATTGACGCCATTATCGAGGGCGAGGTGGCCTCTGAACCTGCGCCCGAACCGGCTGCCCAGCCTGCGGCAGAACCCGCCGCCGAATAATCGGCAGCGAGAAAAGGAACACGGCCATGACGGTCACACTGGCCATTGTTGGCCGTCCCAATGTCGGCAAGTCGACCCTGTTCAATCGCCTCGTGGGCCGCAAGATTGCGCTGGTCGATGACACGCCCGGCGTCACGCGGGACCGGCGCGAGGCAGAGGGCCGCATTGCCGACCTCACCTTCAAGGTGCTCGACACGGCCGGCTATGAGGACGTCAAGGACGGCTCGCTCGAAGACCGCATGCGCCAGCAAACCGAGCTGGCCATCCGCGAAGCCGACATCATCCTCTTCATGATCGACGCCCGGGCCGGGGTCGTGCCGCTCGACCAGCGCTTTGCCCAAGTGCTGCGCAAGGCCGGCAAGCAGGTGCATCTGGTCGGCAACAAGGCTGAAAGCAAGTCCTCGGAGGCAGGACTTGTCGAGGCGTTCAAGCTCGGCTTCGGCGAACCCATTGCGCTTTCCGCCGAGCATGGCCTGGGCCTGTCCGAACTCTATTCCATCGTCTCCGCCGCCATCGACAAGGCCGAGGAGAAGAAGGCTGCCGAGGCCGCCGAGGAAGCCGCTGGTGACCTCGACATGCTGCCCGAGGTGGATGTCGATATCACCCCCGACATGCTGGAGGGGGAAGGGGACGACGCGACCCTGCGCTGGAATCCGCGCCGCTACCTCAACGTCGCCATTGTCGGGCGCCCCAATGCCGGCAAGTCCACCCTGGTCAACCGCATGGTTGGCGAGGATCGCGTCCTGGTCGGCCCCGAAGCCGGCATTACCCGCGACAGCATTCTCGTGCCGTGGGAGTGGGAAGGCCGGACCATCAATCTGGTGGATACCGCCGGTATCCGCCGCCGCTCGCGCGTCACCGAAAAGCTCGAAAAGCTGGCCGTGGGCGACAGCCTTCGCTCCATCCAGTATGCGGAAGTGGTCGTGCTCCTGCTCGACGCGACGATCCCGTTTGAAAAGCAGGATCTGGCCCTGGCCGACCTCGTCGAACGCGAGGGCCGTGCCATGGTCATCGCGCTCAACAAGTGGGACCTGATCGAGGACAAGAACGCGAAGCTCAAGGAACTGCGCGAAGAGTGCGAGCGCCTGCTGCCGCAATTGCGCGGCATTCCGCTGGTGACGCTGTCCGGCCTCACGGGCAAGAACATCGATCGGCTCATGGACGCCATCTTCGAGATCGAGCGCAGCTGGAATGCCCACGTCTCCACCTCGCGTCTCAATCGCTGGCTGGCGGGCATGCTCGAAGGTCATCCGCCGCCGGCTGTTTCCGGCCGTCGCCTCAAGATGCGCTACATGACCCAGGCCAAGACGCGGCCGCCCAGCTTCATCGTATTCGCCTCGCGCCCGGACGCGGTGCCGGCCTCCTATCAGCGCTATCTTGTCAATGGTTTGCGCGAGACCTTTGATATCCAGGGCACGCCGATCCGCCTCTGGCTGCGCGGCGGCAACAATCCCTATGCGAACAAGAAATCGCGTTGAAGCCGCGGCTCCAATGGGCTGCCCTGTCGATTTTGGCGGGGCGGCGGTGCCGTGAAGGTCTCGCCCGGCTCTTCTCCTATCGGCCTATTCACTTGTTATCCGCTTGCCCTATAGTGTGCGAGTCGTAACACCCCGCCATTGGTCGCGGCGTGCCAATACCGCACTTTGTTGCTCACAGAAATCATCATCGTCGTCGTTCTGATTCTCGTGAACGGCGCACTGGCCATGTCCGAACTGGCTGTCGTCTCCTCCCGCACTGCGCGCCTCAAAGTGCTTGCCGATCAGGGCAACAGGGGCGCCGCCACGGCCATGCGCCTGGCTGGGGATCCAGGCAAGTTCCTCTCATCCGTGCAGATCGGCATCACCCTGGTGGGCATCCTGTCCGGCGCCTTCTCAGGCGCCACGCTCGGTCTGCGGCTTACCGCCTGGCTCAAGACACTGGGCCTGCCTGACAATGCCGCCGATATCGCCGGTGTCGGCGTGGTCGTCGTGTTGATCACCTACGGGTCCCTGATCCTGGGCGAACTCGTGCCCAAGCAGATTGCCCTGCGCAATCCCGAAGCCGTGGCCGCCCGCGTGGCGCAGCCCATGGCCATCCTCGCATTGGTGGGTACGCCCATTGTTTGGCTGCTCGATATTTCCGGCAAGCTGGTGCTGACGCTGCTCGGGCAGACGGGCCCGTCCGCCGACTCGGTCACCGAGGAGGAAGTACGAACCATCATCGCCGAGGCGACCACCGCCGGCATCCTGGAGACCGAGGAACACTCCATGATCTCGGGCGTCATGCGCCTTGCCGACCGCTCGGCGCGTGGCCTGATGACACCGCGCCTCGATGTCGTCTCGATCGATATCGAGGACAGCTACGAGGAAAGTCTGGCCACCATCCTGTCCACCCACCACACCAAGGTGCTGGTTCAGGAAGGTGACGCCGATTCCATTCTGGGAATGCTGGCCCTGTCGGACCTGCTTCCGGCATTGGCCGCCGGCCAACAGCCGAACCTGCGCAGCCTCGTCAAGCCGGTTCCCGTCGTCATGGAACATGCCGATGCGTTGGACGTGGTCGAGGCCATTCGCAAGTCCAAGGCGCAGATGGCGCTTGTCGTCGACGAATACGGACACTTCGAGGGCATCGTCACCTTTGGCGACGTTCTCGAAGTCATTACCGGGGCCTATGGCGACGACTCCGCCGATGAGCCCGCGCTCAGGCAACGCCAGGATGGATCCTGGCTGGTCGCCGGCTGGATGCCCGTCGACGACTTCCGCGAGCGGTTCAGGGTGTCCGTGCCCAAGGACGCACGCTACGAGACGGTTGCGGGCTATGTCCTCTCCGAACTCAACCACCTGCCTGCGGTCGGGGAGAGCTTCGAGCGGGACGGATGGCGCTTCGAGGTGCTCGACCTGGATGGCCATCGCATCGACAAGGTGCTGGTCGTCCCCACTGTCGTCGCAAGCTGACGAACGCGCCGGGCGTCAGAGGTTCATGCCGAACCACACCACGCCCGGCTCTTCGCGCTGGGGCACGAAGCCGCTCCGCGTCCAGAAGGCGATGCCGCCACTATTGGTCGCGCTGGCGCCGAGATGGATGCCCTTGACCCCCGCGGCGCGAGCCTGGTCGATCCAGAGGTCGAGCAGCCGCGTGCCGACCCTCTGGCCGCGCAGGCGCGGCAAGAGGTTCATGTGGATGTGGGCGGGATAGGCCGCGATCAGTTCGGTAGGCGAATGGCTGGGCGACATGATCGTGTTGATCCGGCTCCGGTCGGCTGCCGTCATGCCTTCGGTACTTGCATAGCGGGCGCGCAGCGCAGGCCACCATTCGCGCTCCAGGCGTTCGTTAAACCGGTCCGTGTCATGCGTGCCCACGACATAGCCCGCGACCCCTTCGTCATCTTCGGCCACGAACACATTGGCCGGCTCAAGCACCCCATAAGGCGCCGCATAGATGTGGCCCACCAGTTGCGGGTCATTGTGCAGCGGCGTGGCGTCCTGGCCCGCATTGCCGGTCTCGACGCAGATGCGATAGAGCGCACCAAGATCGTTTGGCGTATAGGGGCGGAGCGTCAGCATGGGTCAGATATCTTCGAAGGCGCCGGCGTCGACATTGAACAGGCGGCCGTTCTCGGTGAGCGCCGGGCTCAGCATGTCGAGGAGCTTCGGCGCCACCTCGGCCGGCGTCGGCAACGTGTTGGGATCCTCGCCGGGCATGGCCTTGGCGCGCATCGCGGTGCGCACGACGCCCGGATAGAAGACATTGGCCCGTGCCTTGGTCGTGGCGATTTCCCCGGCATAGGACTTGACGAGCGCGTCGAGCGCCGCCTTGCTGGCCGCATAGAGACCCCAGAAGGGGCGGGCCGAGCGGGCAGCCCCTGAGGACACAAATACCGCGCGTCCAGCTTCCGACTGGCGCAGCAGAACATCGAGCGAGCGCATCAGCCGGTAATTGGCGGTGACATTGACCGCCATCACCTTGTCGAAATCGTCCGGCTTGATATGGGCGACCGGGCTCAACACGCCCAACTGCCCGGCATTGGCCACGAAGCCATCCAAGTGCCCCCAGCGTTCGAAGATGGCAGCCCCGAGCCGGTCGATGGCCTCGCCGTCGCGCAGGTCGAGCGGTACCAGCGTCGTGGAGCCGCCGATGGCCTGGATGGCGTCGTCGAGTTCTTCCAGTCCGCCCACGGTGCGCGCCACGGCGATCACATGCGCGCCGCGGTTCGCCGCTTCAATTCCCGCAGCATAGCCGATGCCGCGCGATGCGCCGGTAATGAGGACGACCTTGCCGGCCAGTTCTTTGTTGTCAGTCATTAACCCGCTTCCTTGAGCAGCGAAATCTGCTTGGGATCGCTCATGGTGCGGCCATGCAGATCGGTCAACTGCGTCGGATAGTCGCCCGTGAAGTAATGGTCGGTGAATTGCGGTGCCTGCGGGTCGCGCTTTTCGCCCCCCACAGCCTCGTAAAGCCCGTCGATGGACAGGAAAGCCAGGGAATCGGCGCCGATGAACCGGCACATGGCATCCAGGTCGCCATATTGGTTGGCCAGCAGCTTGTCCGGATCGGGCGTGTCGATGCCGTAATAGTCGGAGTGAAAGATCATCGGGCTGGCGACGCGGATATGCACTTCCGTCGCGCCAGCGTCGCGGATCATCTGCACGATCTTGACCGAGGTCGTGCCGCGCACGATCGAGTCATCGATCAGCACCACCCGCTTGCCGGCGATCTCGGCGCGATTGGCCGAGTGTTTCAGCCGCACGCCAAAGGCGCGGATCTGCTGGGTCGGCTCGATGAAGGTCCGGCCCACATAGTGGTTGCGGATGATGCCGAGTTCGAACGGAATGCAGCTCTGCTGCGCATAGCCGATGGCCGCCGGCGTGCCCCCGTCGGGCACAGGCACGACGACATCGGCATCGACCGGGGCTTCCTTGGCCAGGTTGATGCCCATGTTCTTGCGCGCCGTGTAGACGCTGCGGCCCGAGACCACGCTGTCGGGGCGGGCGAAGTAGACATATTCGAACAGGCACGGCCGCTCGGGTGCCGGACGCGCCGGCTTGCGCGCATCCACGGTGATCGAACCATCTGGCTGGATTTCGCAGATGATGACTTCGCCATTCTCGACGTCGCGCACGTATTTTGCCCCAACGATGTCGAGGGCGCAGGTCTCCGAACAAAAGATCGGCTTGCCGTCGAGCTCGCCCATCACCAGCGGGCGGATGCCGACCGGATCGCGGGCCGCGATCAGCTTGGTGCGGGTCATGGCCAGCATGGCATAGCCGCCTTCCATCTGGCGGATGGCGTCGATGAAGCGGTCCGTGCTGGAAGAATGACGCGAGCGGGCGATCAGGTGCAGCACCACCTCGCTGTCCGAGGTCGACTGGCAGATTGCGCCCGTGGCGATGATCTGGCGCCGCAGCGTCAGGCCATTGGTGAAATTGCCATTGTGGGCAATGGCGATGCCGCCCACTTCCAGTTCCGCGAACAGCGGCTGCACATTGCGCAGCGCCACCTCGCCGGTGGTGGAATAGCGCGTGTGGCCGATGGCGATGCTGCCGGGCAGCTTGGCGAGAACGGCGGGGTCCGTATAGTGGTCGCCCACCAGCCCCATGCGCTTTTCCTGGTAGAACTGGCGCCCGTCGAAGCTCACTATGCCCGCCGCCTCCTGGCCGCGATGCTGCAAGGCATGCAGCCCCAAGGCTGTAAGCGTCGAGGCATCATCATGCCCCAAAATGCCGAACACGCCGCACTCTTCGTGCAGCGTGTCGCCATTGAGATCGAAATCGTCATCGCTGGGATGGGTCACCGGGGGGGCTCCGTGTGATGGGCTGCCAGAGCGTTCCGGCCAAGGTGACGGCCACCTTCCGGTCCGGAAACGCGAAATAACCAATATCCTGATGTGCCGAAGCTGCATCAGGGTCGCCAGATAGCGCTTTTTTCTCCCGTCCACCAATGACAAGTGTGACAGGCTGCTGTGCAACGGCTGCGCTGCGCCGCCACACTGAACTGGATCAGGCCTCCGGTGCGGGATCGACCACCGGATCAGTAGGATCGACCGTACCGTCATTGGGATCCACGGCGCCGCCATCGAGCGGCGCTCCCGGGGCCGGCTGGTCGTCGGTCAGGTTGGCGCCGCCACCCTTAAGAATATCGGTCACCTGCTGCTCAAGCCCTTCGGGCAGCATGGAAATGAGCGTATTGCCCATGTCGCGCAGATAGGGCAGGGACTGCGCATTCGCCGCCCAATCGGGGAGGTTGTTGGGCAGCAGCCACAGGCCGAAGATCGTCACGACGATGGCGATCAGCACGCCGCGTAGCACGCCGAAGACAAAGCCCAGGGTCCGGTCGATCGGCCCGACGCGGCTATCGACGACGAAGTCGGCAATGCGCATGGTCAGAAGGTGCAGCACGATCAGCGCCACAATGAACGTGACGACGACCGTGGCAATATCGGCGATCACCGGCTCGGCCACGTATTGGCGGGCGATTTCGGGGTGATATTGCCACATATAGACGGCGATGGCGGCCGAGCCTGCCCAGGTCGCCAGCGACAGCACTTCGCGGGTCAGGCCCCGCGCGGTGGCCAGAATCGCTGAAATCAGCACCAGCACACCCACAGCAACGTCGAACGCAGTCAGCATATGTCTTGCCCTGTTTGTCTTGCCGCCCCGGCTTTTGCTGGACCTTTAGCGGCTTTGCGGGACAATGCCAAGGGCGCCCGATCACCTCAGAAGCGATCTCCCCGGAAACACTGGGTTCACCAGGCCTCCGGCTCCGGTTCGGGAACGGGGCGTTTGCCCTTTGCCGCGATGCGGCTGACCATGTCGCTCAATTGCGCATATTCGGTGACGTGCAAGCCGCTATTGCGATCCGCGCTCCCCAGCTTTCCGGTCACCACCGAGCCAAAGCCCAGCTTTTCCGCTTCGCGCAGCCGCAACGCGCCATGCACGACCGGCCGCACGCCACCCGCCAGCGAAATCTCGCCGAAATAGACGGCATCGGCGGGCAGGGGAGCGCCAGTCAGCGATGAGATCAGCGCTGCGGCGACGGCAAGGTCGGCGGCCGGCTCATTGATTTTGAGCCCGCCCGCGACATTGAGATAGATGTCATTGGCCCCGATCCGCACCCCACAACGCGTTTCCAGCACCGCCAGGACCATGGACAGGCGCGAGGAATCCCAGCCCACCACGGCGCGGCGCGGCGTGCCCAGCGGGGAAGGGGCCACCAGCGCCTGAATTTCGATCAGCAGCGGACGTGTCCCCTCCATCCCGGCAAACACCGCCGAACCGGCTGCATCCTTGTCGCGCTGGTCGAGGAACAGCGCCGATGGATTGGCCACCTGTTCGAGACCCCGCTCGGTCATGGCGAAGACACCGATCTCGTCGGTGGCGCCGTAGCGGTTCTTCACCCCGCGCAGGATGCGGAATGTGTGGCTCGAATCCCCCTCGAAATAGAGCACGGCATCGACCATGTGCTCGACGACGCGGGGCCCCGCGATCTGTCCGTCCTTGGTCACATGGCCCACCAGCACAACCGCCGCGCCGCTCTTCTTGGCCAGCCGCGTCAGCGCCTGGGCCGAGGTGCGCACCTGCGTGACCGTGCCCGGCGCAGAATCCACCCGGTCGGTCCAGAGGGTCTGGATCGAATCGATGATGACCAGATCCGGAGGCGGCCCGCTTTCCAGCGTCGCAAGAATGATCTCGACATTGGTCTCGGCCGCCAGCAGCACCCCGGCCTCGCCCAGGCCCAGGCGCTGTGCCCGCAGCCGCACCTGCGCCACTGCCTCCTCACCCGACACATAGATCACGCGCTTGCCCTTGGCTGCCAGCGCCGCCGCCGACTGCAGCAGCAGCGTCGACTTGCCGATGCCCGGATCGCCGCCCACCAGCAGAGCCGACCCTTTCACGAAACCGCCCCCGGTCACCCGGTCGAGTTCGGCCATGCCGGTCACAATCCGCGCCGCGCTCTCGGTCTCGCCAGAAAGCGGCACCAGGTTGGCCGGCCGTCCATTGGCCTTGGCCGACTTTGGGCCGGCGCCCACCCCGGAATCGGTGATTTCCTCGACAATGGTGTTCCATTCGCCGCAGGCGCCGCAGCGACCCTCCCAGCGTGTGGTGACGGCGCCGCAGGATTGGCAGACGAATTGGGATCGGTTCTTGGCCACGTCTATTCTTTCTCCCGCGCGCTGGCCCGCTCGGCCAGCTTGCGCGTCGTGTTCCAGTTGCGCGAGGTGTTGAGCCCGCAGAGCTTGTCGATCTTGCGGATCAACCTGCCGGATTGGGCCACGTCCTGCGAGAAATCCACCACCAGGTGATCGGCGATAATATGGATCGCCTCCGGGCCATCGTGCTCCTCGATCCAGCCAAAATCCGGTTTGGCTGCAGCGAAGAAATAGACGCCGGTTTCCGCCGGCCGGTTCTGTGCGGCGTCGGCAATCGGGTCCGCCTTGACCAGCCGCCGCAATTGCGCCGGTGTCCGCACCACCGCTGCCACATTCTCTCCAAGGCCGAAATTGCGCAGCACTGGCTCCATGGCCTTCCGCGCGGCCGCCGCCGTCCCGTTGAAGCCGGCAATCATGTTACCGGTATTGACCAGGGTCTCGGGCGCTACAAACCCCGCCCGTTCCGCCGCCTCGCGCCAGGCCGCCATGCTCATCAGCCGGTGCGTCACCGGACCGATGGCGCGCAGCAGGATGGCATATGTGGGCGCAGTGTCGGACAAGGGCTTTCCAGAAAGACTCGTTTCGCGAAGCTAACAAAACGGACCGCGAACGACAAGAACAAAGGGGAAACATTCTGGCGGACTGCCTTGCCGACGGAACGCTTGTCCCCACGCGGAATTGTCCCGTCAGCATTGGAGCGAAGAATGAAACGTGGACATCTCATCATCGCGCTCGTGGTCGCCGCTCTCGCGGTAATTTTTGCCACGGCGATCTTCACAGTCAACAATCAGGCCCCTCAGGTCGAGGGGAGCCAAACGGCGGCCGATCCCGTTGAGCAGGAGGCCTTGCCTGCCGGGCCCGCCGACCAACCAGCCGAGATGACCGGGAGCGGCTCCTGACTACTCCGGCAGATGCCCGTCGCCCACATAGATGCGGTTGTACCGGCCCTTGAGGCTGGTCAGCACTTCATAGCCGATCGTCCCGCCGGCATCGGCCTGGTCATCGACGCCGATATGGGCGCCCAGCACTTCGGCGCCTTCCCCCGGCATGGGCAGGTCGGAGCCCAGCTCGGTGACATCCACCACCGTCAGGTCCATGGAAATTCGCCCGATCACCGGGCACAGCTTGCCGCGGATTAACACCTTGCCGCCCGGTCGCGTATTGGTGCCCGACATGGAGCGGAAAAACCCATCGGCATAGCCATAGCCCAGAATGGCGAGCTTGGAATTGCGGTTGAGCGTATAGGTCGCGCCGTAACCCACCGACTCCCCGGTGCGCGCCTCGGTCACCTGCAGGATGGGAACATGCAGTGTCACCACCGGCTGCATCGGGTTCTTCCGGCCAGCGACAGCCCGGCCCCCATAGAGCGCGATCCCCGGGCGCACCATCTGGAAATGATAATCGCGGCCCGTCATCAGTCCGGCCGAATTGGCCAGCGATGCCGGAATGCCAGGAAACTGTGCCATCACTGAACCGAACAGGGCCAGCTGCGTGCGGTTCTTCTCGTGGTTGGGCGTGTCTGCACAGGCCAGGTGGCTCATCACCATCTGTGGCGCATAGCCGAGTTTCTCGATGCGCTCGCGCACCAGCGCCGCTTCGTTCAGCCGGAAGCCGGCGCGATTGATGCCGGTGTCGAAATGGAAGGCCGCCGGATAGGCCTCATTGCGCTCGACGCACTTGGCCAGCCATTCTTCCAGCATCGAGATGGACGCCAGCACCGGCATCAGGTTTTGCCGGATGTAGAGATTGGCCGCGCCCGGATAGAGGCCATAGAGAATGAAGATATGAGCGTCCGGCACTGCGGCGCGCACCGCTATGCCTTCGTCGGGCGTGGCTACGAAGAAGAAGCGGGCGCCGGCGGCATGCAGGGCCTTGGACGCCATCTCGATGCCCACGCCATAGGCATCCGCCTTGACCACGGCGGCCGTCAGCGCGCCGGCGCTGACCTTGTCGAGGGCCCGCCAGTTCCGGGCCAGGGCCCCCAGGTCGATACTCAGTTGGCCCCCAAGGCCCGAAGTCAGCGCCATGCCTATTCCATGCGTTCAGGCAGGTAATCTGCCCGAGCAAGGTTACCAAAGCGAGTGAATTGCGCCTCGAAGCTCAACTGCACCGTGCCGGTAGGGCCGTGGCGCTGCTTGGCAATGATGACTTCCGCCTTGCCATGCACCTTCTCCATTTCCCCCTGCCAGGTCAGATGCTCCGGCGTGCCCTCTTTGGGTTCCTTGTTCTTGAGATAGTATTCTTCGCGATAGACGAACAGAACCACGTCCGCGTCCTGCTCGATAGAGCCCGATTCGCGCAGGTCGGCCAGCTGCGGATGCTTGTCGTCGCGCGCTTCCACCTGACGCGAGAGCTGGGAAAGCGCGATGATCGGCACTTCCAGTTCCTTGGCCAGCGCCTTGAGCGTCGTGGTGATCTCGGTCAGTTCCTGTACGCGGTTCTGGCTCGACGCCTTCGAAGAGCCCGAGAGAAGCTGCAAATAGTCGACGATGAGCAGGTCGAGACCCTTCTGCCGCTTCAGCCGCCGGGCGCGGGCAGCGAGCTGGGCCACGGAGATGCCGCCGGTATCGTCGATATAGAGCGGCACCTTGCTCATGACGTTGGAGACATCCACCAGCTTGGCGAACTGGTTGTCGTGGATGCGGCCACGGCGGATGTCCGAAGACGAGATTTCCGCCTGCTCGGCCAGAATACGCGTTGCCAGCTGTTCGGAGCTCATTTCGAGGCTGAAGAAGCCGACAATGCCGCCATTGGCCGTCTTGGTATGCCCGTCCGGCGTCACCTCGCCGCGCCAGGCCTTGGCGACATTATAGGCGATGTTGGTGACGAGCGAGGTCTTGCCCATGGCGGGACGGCCGGCGAGGATAATCAAGTCCGAGCGCTGCAACCCGCCCATCTGCCGGTCGAGGTCATGCAGGTCCGTGGCGACGCCCGAGAGGCCTCCGTCACGCTGGAAGGCCTCGCCCGCCATCTGGATCGAGGCATTGAGCGCGGCCGAGAAGTTCTGGAAGCCGCCATCGTATCGGCCCTTTTCGGCCAGTTGGAAGAGCTCGCCCTCGACCTTTTCGATCTGCTTGTTGGGCGTCATCTCCACGTCGCTGTCATAAGCGACGGAGACCATTTCCTCGCCCACCATGATCAGGTTGCGGCGAATGGCCAGATCATAGATGGCTTGCCCGTAGTCGGCGGCATTGAGCACAGTCGTCGCCTCGGCGGCCAGTCGCGACAGGTACTGCATCATCGTGACTTCGGGCAGCAGCTGGTCGGGCAGGTGAGTCTTGAGCGTCGCCGGTTCCGCCGCCTTGCCGGCGCGGATGATCTTGCCGGCCAGCTCGTAGATCTCGCGGTGGATGGGCTCGTAGAAATGTTCGGGAAGCAGGAAGTCAGCGACGCGATAGAAGGCGTCGTTGTTGATCAGGATCGCGCCCAGCAGCGCCTGCTCCACCTCCACATTATGGGGGGCGACGCGGAAGGACTTGTCTTCGGCGGGGTGAAGGCGGGCAATCTCGGCCATGACGATTCCTGGGGGTGTTAACCTTTCTTAACCATGCCTTGACGGGCTGTGTCTTGGAGTACAGGCCGCAGGGTTAACGTTCTCCTGCGCACCTCTGTGAAGTCTGTGGACTATGGGGATTACCCTAATTGTGGCTTGCGGCGGCAATAGGGTGAGTCGGCGCTCCACCGGCGGTTCAGGGCTTTGACTTCCCCACCCCCGCGCCAATCCCCCACGGGCGTTCCTCCGGGTCCGATCCATCCCAGGTGATTCGATCGATGCGCCATTGGCCATCATAGGCCAGGATTGTCTCGAAACGCATGGGCGACGACATCTGTGGCGCGTTCACCGCGACTATCACCGCTCCGTCACTGGCCTTCGCGGTGTTCATGACACTTGCCTCCGCCAGCGAGAACGGCATCTGACCATTGGCTGCGGCGTTATGGACGATGTTGTCGAAGATCAGCGCAACATCGTTGCTGAGGTCGGTCAGCATGGCCTCGGGCAGTTCGTCGGTGGAAAATATCGAGCCCGGGACAAGGTTGGTGTCGCCAGTGACGACAAACCGGGCCACATTGAACGCGTAATAGCTTTGCGCGAACGCCTTTTTGGCCTCTGGCGAAAGCATATAGTACGCAGCAAGGAAGTCCTCCGCGCTGAAGGCGTCGATGAAGGCGGTCACTGCATTGCTCGGCGTGTCGAGCGCCAGTCGCTGGACAAACGTCCGGCTCTCCTGGGCCATCAGGCCAATCGTTGCGGAAAGCAGAACGGCAAGTCCAGTCGCCATGGCGCGCATCGTGATTTCTCCGCGAACTTTGTCCGCCGCAACAATAGCGCAAAACAAAAGGGCCGGGATATCCCGGCCCTTTCGGTAAAATCTAGTCGAAAAGGACTACTCTTCGAAGCGGTCGTCGTTCGCGGCGTCGGCCTGGCCGGCAGCGAAATCGCCGGCTTCGTCGGCTTCGAACGTGTGGACGGTAACGTCCTCACCCTGGGCCTGGCGCTCGGCTTCGTCGGGCGAACGGGCAACGTTGACGGTGATGGTCACGGCCACTTCGGCATGCAGGTTCAGCGACACGGTGTGCACGCCGACCGACTTGATGGCTTCGGCCAGGTCGACCTGGTTGCGCTGCACGATGAAGCCGTCGACGGCCAGCGCCTCGACGATGTCACGGGCGGCGACCGAACCATAGAGCTGGCCGGTTTCGCCAGCCTGGCGGATCATGGTCACGGTGCGGCCGTTGAGGCCTTCGGCAATGCCGGCAGCGGCGTTGCGGCGCTCTTCATTGCGCTGTTCGATGTGAGCGCGCTCGTTCTCGAACTTCTTGCGGTTGGCTTCCGTGGCGCGCAGGGCCTTGCCCTGGGGCAGCAGGAAGTTACGGGCGAAGCCGTCCTTGACGGAGACTTCATCACCGATGGAGCCGGTGCGGCCAACGCGCTCGAGCAGAATGACTTTCATTTCTTTATTCCTTTGGCTGTCCCGCCTCTGAGGCGGTTAGGAGCCGCGAACCATTCGCGACCCCAGCGTGTGTGCCCACGAGAGGCACGGGGAGGCCAAACAGGAAGCCGTTGGGCTGGATGCGATAGTGGTGGTCTGCGAGAACCGGAGCGGAGCGTACTTAAGGTACGTGAGCACCGGAAGCGCAGCGGACCGCCGCTAGATCGCCAGCCCAGCGAGCTTACTGGACGGCATACGGCATCAGGCCGATGAAACGGGCCCGCTTGATGGCACGGGCCAGCTCGCGCTGCTTCTTGGCCGAAACGGCGGTGATGCGGCTCGGCACGATCTTGCCGCGCTCGGAGACGTAGCGCGAGAGCAGGCGCACGTCCTTGAAGTCGATCTTGGGCGCGCCTTCACCCGAGAACGGGCAGGTCTTGCGACGACGCTGGAACGGGCGGCGGGCCTGGGAAGTAGTAAGGTCTTTGATTGCCATTTTTGAGTTCCTCAAAGCGTTTCCAGGCGAAGTGGATACCGGTTCGCCGTCCGGAAACGCGTCAGAATAAGAGTATTAGAAGCGGCGCGGACGGCGTTCGCCGGAGAAACCGCCACGGTCACCACCGGGACGGCCACCGCCATCGCGGTCATCGCGGTCGCGCTTCTGCATCATGGCCGACGGGCCTTCTTCGAGTTCGTCGACGCGCACGGTCATGAAGCGCAGGATGTCTTCATTGATGCGCATCTGGCGTTCCATTTCAGCAACGGCAGCCGGGGACGCTTCGATGTTGAGCAGGGTGTAGTGGGCCTTGCGGTTCTTGCGGATGCGGTAGGAGAGACCCTTGAGGCCCCAGTATTCGTTCTTGGTAACCTTGCCGCCGCCCTGGCCGAGAACTTCAGTCAGCTGCGCGGTCAGTTCCTCGACCTGCTGCTGGGAAACGTCCTGGCGAGCGAGGTAGATGTGTTCATAAAGGGCCATTGATGCGCCTTCCTTTCGAGTTCGTACTCAGCATCGTTTGGCGCGGAGCCCCTTCGAAGCCGGAAAGGCGTCAAAGCAGTCTTGCAAAGAGCGGGAACACGGGAGGCCGGGTCCGAAGAACCCTATCTTTCCAAAAGGAAAAACCCTCCGTTCAGCCCCCGGCCAAACGAATTGCTGGCGGGTCTATAGGGGAAAGAGGGGCGGAAGGCAAGTTTCTATCGAGCGGCTGCATGAAGGTGTCCGTCAGGGCGGAGATGGCCTCGTCCCGTGATATGGCGCCGGCGGTGGCGGCGTCGGAGAGGGAATCGGCCGCGCCGGTCATGGCTAGCAGGGTTGGCAGTCCAAGCGGCGACCTGGCAAATGGCGACAGGACCGCGCCCAATCGCTCCAGATGCCTGGCGCGGCAGCTTTTATAATACGTGGCAAGCGCGGGCGAGGTCTGCAGGGCACGGGTGAGCCAGCCCAACTCCGTCCCGGCCGCCAGTGCGCAATCAACATACGATGTCGCCATGATCCTGGCGGTCTGGGCTGCATCCTGCGGTCCGGCTTCGAGGGCCGCTTCCATGGCCCGCGTCTGCTCGTCGTCGAACTGGCGATAAAGCGCGGTCAGCAGGCCGTCGCGCGTTCCAAAGTGCCGATAGGCGATCGGTTTGGTGACGCCCGCGCGCTTGGCGAGGCTGATCAGGGTCAGTGCATCCGCGCCTTGCTCCCGAACCAGCGCCCGCGCGCAGTCCAGCAGGTGTTCCAGTCGCTGTTCCGCCGGCAGTCGCGTCGTGGACATAGGATCTCCAGTTTGGATGCTCATAGCACGACTCCCTCTCCATGTAACCAAAGGTAACGAGACGCTGGACTTTCCCGCTCGACGAAGTTACTGGAGGTAACATAAGTTACCAAAGGTACAAATCGCAAAGGGCGAAGGCCATGGATGAGACTAAGAACGAAATGCGGGCAGTACTCCTGGATGCATTTGGCGGCGCGGACAGGCTGCGCATCGGTCGGACAGGGCGCCCGAAGCCCGGACCGCGCGATGTCCTGATCCGCGTCGCGGCGGCTGGAATTGGCGCATGGGACGCCGAGGAACGCGAGGGCCACTATGACGGCGCCTTCGGCTTCCCCTCGCGGTTTCCCTACATCCTGGGTTGGGATGGTGCCGGGCTGGTCGAGGAAATCGGGGCGGAAGTGACCCGGTTCCGTCCGGGCGACAGAGTCATGGCCGCATCGATGCCGCTGCCCCGCGGCGGCTTCTACGCCGAATTTGCCGTGGTCGACGAGGCGCATGTGGCCATCATCCCGCCGGGCTTCACGATGGAGCAGGCCGCCTGCCTGCCATGGGATGGTTTGACAGCGCAAAGTGGGCTCGATGCGCTGGCTGTTGAGAAGGGTGGCGCGCTGATGATCATCGGCGCAAGCGGGGGCATTGGCCACCTCGCCGTGCAACTTGTCAGGGCGAGGGACGCAAAGGTGCTGGCCGTGGTGTCCGGCGAGGATGGTGTCCGCCTGGGCGTCGAGCTGGGGGCCGACGCCGTCGTCGACGGGCGTCGGGACGACATCGTCGCGGCGGCCCGGGCATTCGCGCCAGACGGTCTCGATGGCATCCTGACCATGGTGGGCGGTCAAGTTGTCGACGCGGCAATCAGCCAGCTCGGCAGTTCGGTGCCGGTCGCTGCGCCTCTCGGTGTAAACCCCGAGCCGGCCTCGGCCTTTGGCAATGTCACCATGTATAACGGGGATCGCGGCAGCGACGCCTTCGCGAAATTGTCCAAGGCAGTCGTTGACGGCGGTCTCACGGTCCATGTGGCCGAGACGTTTCCTCTGGAGCAAGCCGCCGAGGCGCATAGGCGCCTCGAGCGTCACTACGTCGGCAAGTTGGCGCTGACGATTTGAAGAAGGGAGGGGACAAGGCGGCAGTGCAATCTCTGCCCGCCTTGACTCCGCCACACAGTCCCGGCAAAGCCCGCCGCAACTGGACAGCCCTGTCGCGGGTTGTCACATTGGATTGCAAAGGGGGGACGCGTCATGTCCAGCACTGCATTCACTTTCCCGGGCCAGGGCAGCCAGGCCGTTGGCATGGGCAAGGATCTCGCACACGAATATCCGGCGGCCCGTGCCGTCTTCCAGGAAGTCGACGAGGCCCTGGGCGAGCGCCTTTCAGCCACCATGTTCGAGGGGCCCGAGGACATCCTCCGCCTGACCGAGAACGCCCAGCCGGCGCTGATGGCCGTCTCCATGGCCGTCATTCGGGTGCTCGAATCCAAGGGTGTCTCGCTCAAGGATCACGCCAAATTCGTCGCCGGCCATTCGCTGGGTGAATATTCCGCCCTCTGCGCAGCCGGGACTTTCAGCCTCACCGACGCGGCGCGCCTCTTGCGCACCCGCGGCCAGGCCATGCAGAAGGCCGTGCCTGTCGGACACGGCGCCATGGCGGCGCTGCTCGGCCTTGACCTCGAAACCGCCAAGGCGGTCGCCGCCGAAGCCGGGCAGGGCGAAGTCTGCGACGTCGCCAATGACAATGCGCCCGGCCAGGTCGTCGTCTCCGGCGCCACCGCCGCTGTCGAGCGGGCGGTCGAGATTGCCAAGGGCAAGGGTGCTAAGCGCGCCCTGCTGCTGCCGGTCAGCGCGCCCTTCCATTGCTCGCTCATGCAGCCCGCCGCCGACGCCATGGCGGCTGCGCTTGCCGAAGTCGAGATGAAGGCGCCCGTCGTGCCGCTCGTCGCAAATGTCCTGGCCGCTCCGATTTCCGATCCCGCCGAGATTCGCCAGCGTCTGGTCGAGCAGGTGACCGGTGTCGTCCGCTGGACCGAAAGCGTCACCTGGCTCACCACAACCGGTGGCGTCACCAATCTGGTCGAACTCGGCGCAGGCAAGGTGCTCACCGGCCTTGCCAAGCGCATCAACTCGGAAGCATCGGCGCAGGCTGTCGGGACCCCGGCCGATATCGACGCCTTCGTCGCCCAACTTAACGCCTGAATCAAAGTCTGAAGCGCTTGAATCGCTTTCTCCTCGGAGGAGACCTAAATGTTTGATCTTTCTGGTAAACGCGCTCTCGTGACCGGCGCCAGCGGCGGCATCGGCCGCGAAATCGCCAAGGCCCTCGCTGCCGCTGGGGCCACTGTTGCCCTGTCCGGCACGCGCGTGGCCGCTCTCGAGGATACGCAGAAGGAAATCGGCAAGGATTGCCCGATCCTGCCGGCAAACCTTTCCAAGCTCGATGAGGTCGACAAGCTCGTCCCCGCTGCCGAGGCGGCCATGGGCGGGGTGGACATTCTCGTCAACAATGCCGGCATGACCCGCGACAATCTCTTCATGCGCATGAAGGACGAGGAGTGGGACGAGGTTATCGCCGTCAACCTCACCGCTGCCTTCCACCTCAACCGCGCCGTGCTGCGCGGCATGATGAAGGCCCGCTGGGGCCGCATCATCGGCATTTCCTCGGTGGTCGGCGTCATGGGTAATCCCGGGCAGGGCAATTATGCCGCCTCGAAGGCGGGCTTGATCGGCATGAACAAGGCGCTGGCCTATGAAGTCGCCAGCCGCAACATCACCGTCAATTCCATCGCGCCGGGCTTCATCGCCTCGGCCATGACCGACGAGCTCAACGACAAGCAGCGTGAGTCGATCCTCTCGTCCGTCCCCGCCGGGCGCCTTGGCACGGCGCAGGAAGTGGCCGGCTGTGCCGTTTTCCTCGCCAGCGACGCCGCCGCCTACATTACCGGCCACACCCTCAACGTGAATGGCGGCATGGCCATGATATAAGGCAATAGCCTTGGAAACCGGGCGAAACGCCTTGGCGAGGGGTGACAAAACGTGCTACCTCGCGCCGCGTTTACCCTTGCCGGGCCGCCTTGCGGGCGTCCAAATGGCCGCTTACATTGCCCGGACAAGCCAACACTGCGCTTGAAGATTTGGCTTTGCGCCAATAAGAAGCGAAACGAAACGTCGATTTCTAAAAGGGAAGTCAAATATGAGCGATGTCGCTGATCGGGTCCGCAAGATCGTTGTGGAACACCTCAATGTGGATGCCGAAAAGGTCACTGAAAAGGCCAGCTTCATCGACGATCTGGGTGCTGACTCCCTGGATCAGGTCGAACTGGTGATGGCTTTCGAGGAAGAATTCTCGGTCGAGATTCCCGATGACGCTGCCGAGTCGATCCAGACTTTCGGCGACGCCGTCGCCTTCCTGACCAAGGCCACCAGCTAAGCTGGGACCAGGCCGCTGACCATGGAATTGCGCCGAGTCGTCGTAACCGGACTGGGATTAGTCACGCCGCTGGGTTGTGGTGTTGAAGCCACCTGGGCCAACATCCTTGCCGGCAAGAGTGGCGCCAAGCGTATCGACGATTTCGAGATCGACGATATCGCCTGCCAGATCGCCCATCGTATTCCGCTCGGGGACTATGCCGAAGGCAAGTACAACCCCGACGAATGGATGGAGGTCAAGGAGCAGCGCAAGGTTGACGCATTCATCGTCTATGCCATGGCTGCGGCACAACAGGCCATCGAGGATGCTGGCGTCGAGCCCAAGACCCAGGAAGAGCAGGAACGCACCGGCGTCCTGATCGGCTCGGGCATTGGCGGCATTGGCGGCATCTATGATGCCTCCATCACGCTGCACGAAAAGGGGCCGCGTCGCATCAGCCCCTTCTTCATCCCCGGACGTCTGATCAACCTGGCCGGCGGCCAGGTGTCGATCCGCTTTGGTCTCAAGGGTCCGAACCATTCCGTGGTGACGGCCTGTTCCACCGGCGCCCATGCCATTGGTGACGCTGCCCGTCTCATCGCCCTGGGCGATGCCGACGTCATGGTCGCCGGCGGCACGGAAAGCTGCATCAATCGCCTGTCCATGGCGGGCTTCTCTGCGGCCCGCGCCATGTCGACCGGCTTCAACGACAATCCCACCGCCGCCTCGCGGCCCTATGACAAGGACCGCGATGGTTTTGTCATGGGCGAGGGCGCCGGCATTGTCGTTCTCGAAGACTACGAGCGGGCCAAGGCCCGCGGCGCCAAGATCTATGGCGAAGTGATCGGCTACGGGCTTTCGGGCGATGCCTATCACATCACCGCCCCCGCGCCCGATGGCGATGGCGGCTTCCGCGCCATGAGCGCGGCGATCAAGCGCGCCGGCATCTCGGCCTCCGACATCGACTACATCAACGCCCATGGCACCTCGACCCCGCTGGGTGACGAGATCGAACTGGGCGCGGTCACCCGTGTCCTGGGCGATGCGGCCGACAAAGCGGTGATGAGCTCGACCAAGTCGGCAGTCGGCCACCTTCTGGGTGCGGCCGGTTCGGTGGAAGCCATTTTCTGCCTGCTCGCCATGCGCGACGGCATTGCCCCGCCGACCCTCAATCTCGACAATCCCTCCGTCGAGACCGCGATCAACCTTGTGCCGCACAAGCCGATCAAGAAGGACATCAACGTGGCGCTATCCAACAGCTTCGGCTTTGGCGGCACCAATGCCACGCTGGTGATGCGCAAGGTCAGCTGACATTTAGCGAAAATTTTAGGGGGCACATTGCCGGCATGGCGATGTGCCCCTTGTTTTTGCCCGGCGCCATTGCGAACAATGCCGGTGCCCCGCCACATTCTGGCGCAAGAACAATGACAATCAGGCCCTAGGCCAAGATCGCAAGCGACAGGGATGAGATGAACGACCGCAGGAACAGGCGCCGCCGCCGCTCGGGCAATGGTTTGATCGATATCCTCAATGGCCTGCTTACCCTGCTGGTCATTGGCCTCGTCGTCATCGGCGGCGGGGTCTTCTATGTCGCTTCGCAATATTACGGCGATGGCCCCACCCGCGAGGACCGCATCTTCCGCGTCGAATCGGGCAATACGCTCTCCACGACCGCCGGGCGTCTGGAAGAGCAGGGTTTCATCACCAATTCCTTCATCTTCAGCCAGTTCGGCAGCCGCGTGGAGCAAAGCGCCGTGGTCAAGGCGGGTGATTTCAACATCCCGGCCGGCGCCAGCATGTCCGAAATCCTCAAGGAGCTGACAACCGGCAATCCACTGCGCTATGCGGTGACCATTCCCGAAGGCTGGACTGTCTGGCAGGCTGTCAACCGCATCAACAACGATGACCAGCTGACCGGTTCGATCGGTCAACTGCCCCCCGAAGGGTCGCTGTTGCCCGGCAGTTATGACTACACGCCCGGCGATACTCGCCAGTCCGTGCTCGAAAAGATGCAGCTGGCCATGACCGAGGCATTGGCCGAGGTCTGGGAGAGCCGCCAGCCCGACCTGCCGCTCGAAACGCCCGCCGAACTGCTGACCCTGGCCTCGATCGTCGAGAAAGAAACTGGCGTGGCCAGCGAACGCCCGCAGATCGCGGCCGTTTTCGTCAATCGGCTGCGCGTCCCCATGCGCCTGCAGTCGGACCCCACCATCATCTATGGCATCACCAAGGGCCAGTCGACACTGGACCGCGGCATCCGCCGCTCCGAGATCGAAGAAGCGACGCCCTATAATACCTACCAGATCGACGGCCTGCCGCCGACCCCGATTGCCAATCCGGGCATTGAGGCCCTGCGCGCCGTCGCCAATCCCGACGCGCACGACTACCTCTACTTCGTGGCCAAGGGCGCCACGCCCAGCGAGGGTCATGTGTTCGCCGAGACCTATGCCGAGCATCAGCGGAACGTCGCGCGCTATCGCGAGATAGCGGCGGAAGCCGCGGCCCAGGCCGAAGCCGAGGCCGAGGCTGCCCGCCAGGCCCTCGAGGCCGAAGAGGCGGGGGCGGTCGAAGGCGACGCCCAGCAGTGAGCGCCGCCCTCTCCAGCATGACCGGCTTTGCCCGCGCCGAACGGCAGGCCGGAACGCTGCGGGCGCGTGTCGAGCTCAAATCCGTCAATGGCCGCGGCCTCGACATGCGCCTTCGCCTGTCGCCGGGCCTGGACGCGGTCGAGATTCCGCTCAGGCAATTGCTGACAAGGGAACTGAACCGGGGTTCGATCAACCTCGTCGTCGGCCTCGATCGCGCCGGTGCAGCGGGTTCCGTCCGCATCAACGAACAGGCCCTGGCCGCCGTCATCGCCGCCCTCGATCAGGTGCGCCAGCAGGTGACCACCGCCATGCCGCAGCCTGAGGGCATTCTGGCGCTTCCCGGCGTTCTGGAAATCGACGACGGGGCAGGGGCGCTCGACGAGGCTGAGACGACAGCCCTCATCCTCGATTGCACTGCCGAGGCCATCGAAAGCCTCAAGGCCGCCCGTCTGCAGGAGGGCGCAGCCATCGCAACCGTCCTGCTCGGCCAGCTCGACACCATCGCTATGCTGGTCGCATCGGCGCAAACCCATCCCGCCCGTTCCCGCGCCGCCATCGAGGCCCGCCTGCGCGACCAGCTTGAGAGCATTGCTCAGGACATCACGCTGCCGCCGGACCGGCTGGCCCAGGAAGCGCTGCTGCTCGCCACCAAGGCCGACATCCAGGAAGAGCTCGACAGGCTTGGCGCCCACATCGCGTCCGCCCGCAAGCTCATCGCCGAGGGCGGGCCCGTCGGTCGCCGCCTCGATTTCCTCGCCCAGGAGTTCAACCGCGAGGCCAACACGCTCTGCTCCAAGTCGAACGCGGTGGAGCTCACCGCCATCGGTCTTGACCTCAAGGCGGTGATCGATCAACTACGCGAGCAGATCCAGAACATCGAGTAGAGACGGGAACATGGAATTTCAGCGCCGCGGCGTCATGCTGGTGATTGCCTCGCCCTCGGGCGCCGGAAAATCCTCCATCTCGCGCTCGCTGTTCCAGCAAGATCCCAATATCCGCCTGTCGGTCTCGGTGACCACCCGCGCGCGCCGCAGCGACGAGGTCGAAGGCACGCACTACTATTTCGTCGACATCCCAACCTTCAATCGCATGAAGGCCGACGGCGAACTTCTCGAATGGGCGCAGGTGCACGACAATTTCTACGGCACGCCACGCGCCAAGGTCGAGGAACAGCTCGCCGCCGGCAACGACATTCTCTTCGATGTGGACTATCAGGGCACGCTTCAGCTCTACGAGAAGAGCCGCGAGGACATGGTCACCGTGTTCATCCTGCCGCCCACCATCTTCGAGCTGCGCTCCCGCCTCGAACGCCGTGCCCAGGACAGCGCCGGCACCATCGAAAAGCGCCTGCGCAACGCCAAGATCGAAATGCAGCACTACGGCGAATACGACTACATCATCATCAACAAGGACTTGGAGGCCTCCACCCAGAAGGTTCGCTCCATCCTCGCCGCTGCCCGTCTCGAACGCGAACGGCTGATAAATCTGGACACGTTCGTCAAGGACTTGCAGAGCCAGATCGATTCTCTTTGAGAAAGTGAAGTTGGTGTCCACCCACGCTCTGCGCCTCGGACATCACCCCATCCTCATTCCCTCCCCATCGAGGGGAGGGAGGCGCATGTCGAGACGCCGGGGTTCATCGTCTCCCTCCCCCCAGTGGGGAGGGATCAAGGGTGGGGGTCTCCCTTCTCCCCTCGTGGCAGAAGAGACTGCCCTCGGGCGACGACCCGAGGGCGCCCGCAGGGCGGATGAGGGCGATCGGCGATGAGTTCACCCCCCGCCATCCGCCGCGGCACGCCGGAATTTCTGCGCGCCAATATCGCCTTCTTCCTCGCCGCCTTTTCCGTCTTCGCCTCGCTCTATTCGGTGCAGCCGCTGCTGCCCATGTTCGCGCAATATTGGGTGCGCGACGCCGGCACGGCCTCGCTGGCGCTTTCGGCAACCACCGCCACCATGGCTCTCGCGCTGATCCCCGCCAGCATGCTGGCCGACCGGCTCGGCCGTCGCCGCCTCATCGTTGGCGCGCTGCTCATCACCGCCGTCCTCGGCATTCTGTTGCCCTTCACCCAGGTCTGGTGGCAGCTCATCGCCCTGCGCACGCTGATGGGCCTGAGCCTCGCCGGCATTCCCGCCGTCGCCATGGTCTATCTCTCCGAGGAGATGGACCCCGAGGCCCTCGGATTTTCCATGGGTCTCTATATCGGCGGCACGGCCATTGGCGGCATGGCCGGGCGCGTCATTTCCGGCGTCCTCTCCGACCTGCTCGGCTGGCGCCTCGGCACTGGTATCCTCGCCGGGCTCATCCTTGCCGCCGCCATTGCCGTGGCCATCCTGCTGCCCAAACCACGCCAGTTCCTGCGCGATCCCATCGGCCCCGCCGAGCTCTGGCGCCGTTGCCGCGCCAGTTTCGATGACGCGGCTCTGCCTTGGCTTTTCGCCGCCTCCTTCCTGCTCATGGGCGGCTTCGTCACGCTCTACAACTATGCCGGTTTCCGGCTCGCGCTGCCGCCCTTTGCTCTCAGCCATTCGGCCATAGCCGCGATCTTCCTCGTCTATGTGCTGGGCAGCGTGAGTTCCACCTGGGCCGGTGGGCTGTCGCAGCGGCTCGGGCGCCGCAAGGTCTTCTGGGCCCTGGTGGCTCTGATGGGCGCCGGCATGGCCGTCACCCTGGTCGACGACACCATCACCATCATCCTGGGCCTCGCCATTGCCACCATGGGCTTCTTCGCCGCCCATGGCGTCGCCAGCGCCTGGGTCACCCGCCGCGCCCGCGTGGGCAAGGCGCAGGCCTCGGCCATCTATCTCGTCGCCTACTATCTCGGCGCCTCGATCCTGGGCACGCTGGGCGGCTATGCCTGGACCCTGTGGGCCTGGCCCGGCGTCATGCTGGTCTGCGGCGGCGCGGCATTCTTTGCGCTGCTGGTCGCTGTCCGGCTGGTCTTCGTGGCGCCGCTGCCGGCACCCGAACAAGCGTCGACGCCACCGGCCGCGGTCTAGTGACTTCCCTAGTCTGGGATACTAACCCCGAGCTCCCATTCCACCCGTCGCACCGCATTCGTCCAGAAGCGTTCAAACTGCTCGTTACTTAACTCGGCAAAAGGGATGTCCGGGCCCGGATGTGAATCTGGGTGCTCAGGGAGAAGACTACCGCCCAACTCGAGCATGTCCCTGCTGCGTGCAAGTCCTGTGTGGCCGTCGGCCCAAATATCTATAACGCGGGTAATTTCGCGATCAGTCACCTCATGAACGGACAGGGCCGGGAGTTGCTCAAGTAACGGGTCGGCCTTGCTGAGTTTTCTCGTGAATATCCGAAAGCCATTTTGCATTTCTGATCCTCCAATCGGTGAGGTGCGGTTACCTCAACTCCGGCAGCGCCCGCGCCATCGCCAGAAACGCCTCGATGGGCAGTTCCTCGGCCCGCTCATCGCCCTTGAGCCTGGCGGCTGCCAGCAGCCCCTCCACCGGCACGCCCAGCGATTTCAGCGATTGGCGCACCATCTTCCGCCTTTGCCCGAAGGCCGCCTTGGTCACCTGCTCGACCAGTTTGACCGGCAATCCCGCTTCCACCGGCTTGGGCACGATATGCACCACCGCCGAGGTCACATTGGGCGGCGGCACGAAGGCCTGCCGCGACACGTTGAAGGCAATGCGCGCCTCGGTTCGCCAACCGGCCAGCACGCCGAGGCGCCCATAGTGCTCATCACCCGGCTTGGCCACGATGCGCTCGGCGACCTCGCGCTGGAACATCAGCGTCAGGCTCTCGAAAAAGGGCGGCCACGGCTCCATGGTCAGCCAGCCGGTCAGCAATTGCGTGCCGATATTATAGGGCAGGTTGGCGACGATCCGCGTCGGCCCGTCGGCCAGGAGGCGATAATCCATCTCCATGGCATCGCCGCCGATCACCGTCAGCCGTCCGGGATAGGCGTCGGAGATTTCGGCAAGGGCGGGCAGGGCGCGCGCATCGCGTTCGATCGCGATCACCTCGCGGGCGCCCTCGGCGAGGAGCGCCCGGGTCAAGCCGCCAGGCCCCGGACCGACCTCAATCACCCGCACGCCTTCGAGCGAGCCCCCCACCCGTGCAATGCGCGCGGTCAGGTTCAGGTCGAACAGGAAGTTCTGCCCCAGCTCCTTCTTGGCGCGCAGCCCGTGGGTATTGATGACGTCGCGCAGCGGCGGAAGGTTGTCGATCTGGCTCATGGTCGGAGCGTTTCCAGCAAAAGTGTCAACGGTTTTGCGTTTCGGAAACGCGACAAAACAAGAAGCGGGATCATGTCCCCATATCCTCGAGATGGTGACGTGATCCCGGGGTCGTCATCTTGTCGGCCATGGCGATGGCCGCGGCGAAGCTGGAAGGGGAGGCCCTGCCGGTGCCGGCAAGGTCGAAGGCCGTGCCGTGGTCGGGTGAGGTGCGCACGATGGGGAGGCCGAGCGTGACATTGACTCCGGCGTCGAATGCGACGGTCTTGATCGGGATCAGCGCCTGGTCGTGATACATGGCCAGCACCGCATCATATTGCCGCCAATGCGGCGGATAGAACAGCGTATCGCCGGGCAGGGGGCCGACGGCGTCGATCCCCTCGGCCACTGCATCGGCAATGGCCGGCCCGATGATCTCCACATCCTCGCGCCCGATCGTGCCGCCTTCGCCCGCATGCGGATTGAGCCCCGCCACGGCGATGCGTGGAGCGGGAATATGAAAGCGCGTCCTCAGGTCATGCGCCATGACCTTGAGTGTATCCACGATCAACCTGCGATTGATGAGGCCCGGCACGTCCTTGATCGGCACGTGGATGGTCAGCGGCACCGTCCTCAGATCGTCATGCGCGAGCATCATTACGGGCAGGAGGACATGACCGCCTGTGGCGCAAAGTTCGGCCAGGAATTCCGTGTGTCCGGGATGCTTGAACCCGGCATGGTAGAGCGCTCCCTTGTGGATCGGGGCCGTCACGACAGCCCGGCAATGGCCGGTCATCGCGCAGTCCACCGCCTGGGCGATGGAGCCAATCACGACCGAGGCTGAATGGTCGCTGGGCGTGCCGGGGGTGTCTTCCACAAGGCCCGCAATGGCCACGACGGGAAGGGCCCGCCCGAACACGCCACTGGCTTCGTCGACACTCACGGCGTCGATTTGCAGGTTCAGTCCGAGACGGGCCGCTCGCGCCCGAAGGAAGTCCAAATGCCCAAAGACGACAAACGGCGGCAGCTTGCGCTCGAACCGCTCGGCATAAAGCTTGAGCAGCAGGTCCGGCCCGATGCCGGCCGGCTCCCCCATGGTTATGGCCAATGGTGCGCTCATCCTGTCCCCCAAGACGAAGCATCGGGCCGAAAAGTGCCACGCGGTTTTCGGCACATCCCGATGCGCAAAAACGAAATTGAGCGCAGGTTCCGATATGATCGGATCATGCCGCGCTCAATACGGCCGCATGTCTCTGCGGCCGTTGCTCAACCCGTCCTCAGGCAGCGGCTGCAGCCGCTGCTGCCGCTGGCCCTACTGGTAGATGATCTTGGCCTGGCTGCGCAGGCGGTCGAGATAGGCCTTGGCTTGCTGTGCCATGGCATCGCCGCCGGCATTTTCGCGAAGCCCGCCCTTCACGAAGGTCAAGTCCTCGGCCTGAACCTTCTGGCACACGGCCAGCATGGACAGGCCTCCGTCCACCGCGCGCGGTTTGGTGATGCCACCCACATTGAGCCCGGCCAGTTCTTTGGCCAGGGCATCCGGCAACTGCGTGGCATGGCGGCGGCCGACATCGATCACGGCCACGTCGTTATAGGCCAGCGACAGTTCGACCGCGGTATCGCACCCGGCAAAGCTGGACCGGTACTGGTTGGCCTGGCCGGAGCGGCCACCGCCACCGATGAAGGTCACTTCCTTGAGGATGTAGTCGAACTTCTGGAAATCGGCGACCTGCTGGGCCGCTTGCTGGTCGAGTTCGAGCTCGGAAATCTGCACCTGCGGAGCCACCGCCGCCTCCACCACCGCGTTCCAGGCAATGGCCGCGCGCACGCGATCCTGCAGGGTCGTGCCGCTGACGCCGCCCTGCTGCAGCATCTGGGTGAGCCTGTCGCGGCTGACATTGATATTGCGGGCGATCTGCAGCAGTGCTTCATCGACCTGCGCGTTGGAGACATTGATGCCGAGGCGCTTGGCTTCCTGGATCTGGATGGCCTCGTCGATCAACTGCTGCATGGCGCCGTTGCGACCGGTATTGTTGCCCTCCATGCGGAACAGGCGCAGGCGCTGGTCCACCTGTATGTCGCTGATCGGCTCGCCATTGACCGTGACCACTGTCGCCGCCATTGCCGGAGCAATCGAGGAGGCGACGAGGGCAAGTCCGAGGATGATCGCGCCGCAGGCGCGCCGGAGGTCTGCAAGGATCATGGTCTGGTCCGCTTCTTGAGTAACGCCTTCAATGCGGCGTTGTAGCCACGCTGTCAATTGGTCGATGAATACGGCCAAAATCTGTATTGGGCCATCAATCCTCTCCGCTCCACCCTCATTATCGGGAGAGTTTGGTTTGAGGAGCCCCGGAGCCGGTTTGAAAATGGCTCAGGCCGAGGCGAAAGCGGTGTTTTTCGAGAACCGGAGCGGAGCGTACATGGAGCTACGTGAGCACCGGAAGCGCAGAAAAATGCCGTTTGCAGCCCGGCATCACCCATTTCCAGACTGGCTCTCAGTTCCAACCGTCTTCCTTGCGCAGCAGCACGGTAACGCCGATCACAATGGCGACAATGGCTGGCCCCAGGGCCGCAAAGATCGGGTTCAGCACCCCGGTCGATCCGGCGCGGTCCGCCATTTCGGTGATCACGAAGACGATAAAGCCCAGCACAATTCCATAGAGCACCGCCGGCCCGAATTGGTTCCGGCGATTGTACCCCGCGGTGAAGGCGAAGGCGATCAGCAGCGATCCTGTCAGCACCAGCGGCAGGGTGAGGAGCTTGATGAGCCGCATTGCTGTCGCAGCGCGGATAGATGGGTCGCTGACCCCGCGTTGCAGCAGGCGCGCCAGCTCGAAAAAGGTCATGTCCTCGGTCGAGGCCAGCTTGAGGCTGATTTCGGCAGGCGTGGACGTCGTGGGAACCCGCAGGTTGACGAGGTACCGCGCCGGACCATCGGCCGTGCGCGCCGTTGCCGTGGCAAAGGTCCAGTACCCGTTTTCAAGTACCGCTTCCGGCGCTTCCAGCCGCGGGATCTCGCTGGCCTCGAAGTCGAAGAGAATTACATCGCTCAGGCGTGAACCACCCTGGGACATACCGCGCGCCAGCAGTACATAGTGGGCGCCTTCTCCCCGCTGTTCGAGCCAGATTTCGCCCGGCGGCGTCAGCTGGGCTGCCTGGCCCGGCGGGGTCGGCGCCAGCTCGCGGATGACCTGGGTGCTGAACGTCTCCGCGATGAGCACGATGAGAAAGCTTGCCGCGATCAGCACGACTATAGGTGCGCGCAAAACCCGCCAGATCGAAACGCCGCTGGTCTTGATGACCGTCAGTTCGTGGCGAAGCTTGAGATCGACAAGGCCCAGTATGGCGCCCATGAGCACGGTCACCGGCAGGGTCTTGATGGTCCAGCGCACCGCGCTCATGGAGATCATCAGCACCGCCATATGCAGTCCGCGCTGATCGGCGACATAGGTGAAGCGCCAGGCGTCGAGAGATTCCACCAGCGCGATCAGGCCATAGAAAATGAAGACCGTCGCTGCGATGCGGCTCGACAGCCGCGCCAGCACCACGATGTCGATGCGGTTGATCATGCGGGAACTCCCGCGAGGGGTCGCCGCGGCCAGAGGCGGTAGGCCAGCACCGCGATCGCCAGCACGATCAGCACGAGCGCGCCCGTACCGCTGCCCATCGGACTATAGGCGCTGAGCCCGCGTTCGCCGAAGGCGACCAGCATCACCAGGGCTTCGAGCGGCAGCTTGATCCGTGTGCGATTACCACTGGGAAAGCCGGCCACTGCAACCACCAGCAGCACCAGCCCCAGCACACGGAGCGCCTCGGCCGACCGGTCCAGCAGGCGCTTGACGATGCCCTCCTGCCAACCCCTCTCGCCTATGGCCATCTGGATCAGCCTCAGGCTGTCCGTTTCGGCCAGCTCGTCCACCTGGGCCGTCTGTTGGGCCAGGCTGTTGACGCTCACATCATAGCGGCCGAAGCGGATTTCGGAGTAGCGCCCATCTGCCTCCAGATATTGCAGCGTGCCGTCCTTGAGCTCGAGCACATAGTCGTCGCCCACGCCCACCACGCGGGCAGAGTCCGCGATATAGGTCCGCCGCGTGTCCGGATCGCGCCGGTCATCGGCAAAGAACTCGGTGATCACCCCGCCATCGGCGCGCCCCCCGATCAGCAGGATCACGCCCGGCGTCACCTGGGTGAAGCGATTGGGCTTGAGAGTGGAACTGACGAGGTCCGCCGCGACCTCTGCGGAGAGCTGGTTGAGCTGCCGGTTGGCCAGCGGCTCGACGAAATGGGCCAGCATCAGCACGATGGTCACGGCAATGCCGCTCGTCAGGGCGGTGGCGCGCCACAGACCCTGCATCCCGCCGCTCGAGTGGATAATGTGCAATTCATGGCTGGTCTGCAGTGCCGTCAGCGCCCGCACCACGCCGATCCCCGCGCAGATATAGAAAAAGCTCAGCGCCAGTTGCGGCATGGTGTAGAGCGCCTGCACGGCCAGCGTCCCGAAGCCCTGGCCCTTGACCGAAACGACGTCGAACGAGCGCAGGCAATTGACCAGCCAGAGCAGGAAACACACGATTCCGAACAGGATCATCGCGTCGGTGGCGAACAGCCGTGTCAGATAGCGCGTCAGTCGTCTCATCTGGGGTCGATCGCCAATCCGCGTGTCCGGCCGGGGAAAACTTCGGGGCGCACCTTGCTGCAGTTCGCACCTAGGCACAATCACTCATCGGGGGACATCGGCTCAATGCATGCCAGACCGGCCCGCGACTCGCTGGCGCTCCCCATGCGTGCTGGATAGGATATTTGCATGGCCGAAGTCCTCTTCTATCACCTTGAAACCCGCCCGCTCGAAGCGGTCATGCCGCTGCTGCTCGAAAAGACACTGGAGCGCGGCTGGCGGGCCATTGTGGAAGTGGGCTCGCGCGAGCGCGCCGAAGCCATCGATGCCCATCTCTGGACCTGGCGCGACGACAGTTTCCTGCCCCATGGCCTGGCAGGTGACGACATGGACGCTCACCAGCCCATCCTGATCACCACCGGACAGGACAACCCCAACGGCGCCGCTGTACGCTTCTTCGCTGATCGCGCCGTCCCGCAATCGGGCGAGGGCTATGAGCGCCTCGTTTACCTCTTCTCCGCCCATGATCCCGATGCCGTTGCCGAGGCGCGCCTCGCCTACAAGGCCCTCCGCGACGAGGGCAATGACGTCACCTACTGGCAGCAGGACGCCAATGGCCGCTGGGTGAAGAAGGCATGACCCCTGATCTCGACTCCCCCAGCCACCACAGGTGGTACGAAGACATATTCGCCATTTTCATCGGCACCACCCTGGTCTCGCTCGGCATCGCTTTCTATGCCGAGGCGCAATTGACCACCGGCAGCAGCGCCGGCCTCGCCCTCCTGCTGCAATACATCACCGGCATTCCCTTCGGCTGGCTGTTCTTCGCCATCAACCTGCCGTTCTACGTGCTGGCCTTCATGCGCATGGGCCTGCCCTTCACCGTCAAGACGGTCGCCAGTGTGGCGCTGGTGTCCTACTTCTCGGGGCAGATTTCGGGCTGGCTGGGCATCGACCAGATCAACCCGCTCTTTGCCGCGCTCGTCGGCGGTGGCCTCATCGGCCTGGGCATTCTGTCGCTCTTCCGCCACAAGGCCAGCGTCGGCGGCATCAATATCCTGGCGCTGTTCCTGCAGGAGAATTTCGGCATCCGCGCCGGCTATTTCCAGCTCGGCGTCGACGCGCTCATCCTGGTCATCGCCTTCTTCGTCCTGCCCTTCGATCGCGTGCTCTATTCGATCCTGGGGGCACTGGTGCTCAACATGATTATCGCCCTGAACCATCGTCCAGGGCGATATGTCGGCTTCAGCTAGGGGCCTCAGTTGGCCGTGTCGCCCCAGCCCACGATGTCATAGAGGTAGAGATAGAACATGTGCTCGGCCATCTCGTAGCAGTAGATGACCTCGCCCGCACTGGGATCATAGAACGCATTGGGTTCGCCGCACTGGGTAGCGCGGAAGGTGACGGGCCGGGGCAGCACAAAGCTGGCCGCCACCGTTTCGGCCGCATATTCCATGATCCGGTAGTCCTTGAGCGCCTGGGCAAAATCCTCGTAGTCCCCGGCATCCTCGTAGATGACTTCGATCGGGTCGCCCGCATCGTCTTGGCGCAGATGCGGCTCGAGCACGCTCATCCATGAAGTGAAGGCCTGCTCATAGGTAAAGCTGCACTGTTCCTGCTGGTCAGGGTCCATTTCATAGGCATCGGCCGTTTCCCCGAACACCTCCACATCCTTGCCCACCATGAGGCAGACCATGGCATAGGCGCGCTGGATATCCAGGCTATGCTCGGAATAGTAGGAGAAGTCATCCACCCCCGATCCGGTCGAGGTGACGGCATTGTAGTACCAGCCGTCCGCCGCATTGATCAGCGCATCGTGGCTGTCCTCGCCCTCGTCGAATTCCAGGAGCCAGATCGTGGCCAGCGCGTCGGCCGCATCTTCTTCCTTGCCCAGCACCGGCAGGCCCAGCTCACCCACAAGCAGGTGCCCGATCTCGTGATACATGGTGAAGGCTGCGTCATGCAGCGCAAAGGCCATGGCCTCACCCAGGATCGGGTCATTCTCATCCTGCGCCAGCGCCGGCACGGCCGACAATCCCAGGCACAGCGCAGCAGCGGCCAGGGCCGCTTTCATCGTCTTCATTCCGGTAGTCCCCCAAAATACGCGGCGCCCCGCCGCAATCGTCCTGCGCCCTCAGTTGCGGCTGCGTCTCGGCAGGTCCTCGACATAGAGCTGCATGAATTCCTCGATCAGTTCATAGCAGAAGATGATCTCGGTCGTGGAAGTGTCATAGAAGGCATTGGATTCGCCGCACCGCTTGGCAGTGAACTTCACCCGCCCGTCGATCCGGTAGCCTTGGCGCACCTCCTCGGCCACCCTGTCGAAAATGCCGCTGCCGCGGAACACGCGCTCCGCCAGCCGTAGCCTTGTGCCGCCAGCGTGATAGGTGACGTCGACTTTGGTGCCCGAGCCGCTGTCCGCCAGCATCCCGTCGAGCGCCCTGTCCATCAGTTCGTAGTCGAACAGGCACGTGTGTTGCCGTTCCTCTGGAATATTGTAGGCCCGCGCCACGCTGCGGAAAGTGGCGCCGTCGGCCCCCACCATCAGGCAGGCGATCTGCATGGCCCGGTGCCGGTCGGGGCTGTAGCCCGAAATATAGTCCGGTCCCTCGAAATAGTCGCCATAGCTGAGGCCGGTGAGAACCCAGCCATCCACCGCATCTTCCAGCGTCTGGTTGGCGTCGGGGGTCTTCTTTTCCAGGAGGATCCAGGTGGCAATATTGTCCGCCGCATCCTCTTCCTTGCCCAGCACCGGCAGGCCGAGTTTGTCGATGAGGAGGTGCGCCACCTCGTGGTAGAGCGTGAAAAGGCTGTTGTTGACCGCGAAGCGCAGCGTATCCGCGCGCTCCTGCTTGCTCAGGTGAGAGAGATCCTGTGCCGTGGTGGGCAGGGCGCCCAGCGACAGGACGAGCGCGAGAAGAAGGGCGGGCAGGCGGGCCATTTGTGCCTCACACGGGGATGCCCTCCTAGCAAATGCCAGTCCCGGCCCGCCGTCAACGTGATCACGCGCAAATGGTTTAGCGTTCGGGCTGCCAGCCGGGCGGCGCCAGTTCAAAACCCTCGAAACGGAAGCCGGGCGCCACCGTGCAGCCCACCAGCGTCCAGTCCCCCAGGCTCCGGGCACTCTGCCAGGCATGGGCGGGGACGACCACCTGTGGACGCTGCCCGGCGCCAAGGTCATTACCCAGGATATGCGTCGCCGTCTGTTCGCTGGCAGCGGCAATCCCCAGCTCCAGCGGCGCCCCGGCATGCCAGTGCCAGATTTCCACCGCATCAACACGGTGCCAATGCGATCGTTCGCCCGCCTTGAGCAGGAAGTAGATCGCGGTCGATCGCGCCCGCCCATCCGGGCCCGGCACATCCTCGAAGGTCTGCACATACCAGCCACCTTCGGGATGCGGTTCCAGCCCCAGCGCGGCGATGATCGCGTCGGCCGTCATGCGCGCTCCGCCTCTTCCAGCTCCGCACTCAGTTCCAGCCAGCTCTCTTCAAGTGCCTCGATCTCGTTGCCATACCGCGCCTTGTCCTTGCCCAGGGCGATCAGCTTGTCCGGCGGCCCGTTATAGACCTTGGGGTCGTTGAGCTGCGCCTCGATCTTGTCGATCTCGGTCCGGAGCCGGTTCATCTTGTTCTCGGCATCGCTGATCTTCTTCTTGAGCGGCGCCAGCTCCGCCCGGCGCGCCGCCGCTTCCTGACGGGACTGCTTGCGGTCCCCGCCATTGCTGGCGCCATTGCCACCCCTGCCGTCCTTGTTGGACGTAATATTGCGCTGGTAGCTGTCGAGATCTTCGTCCAGCTCGCGGATCGTACCGTTCTCGGCGATCCACAGCGTGTCGCAGGTCGCTTCGATCAGGTGCCGGTCGTGCGAAATGATCAGCACCGCGCCCTCATAGTCGTTGAGCGCATAGACCAGCGCATCGCGGCTATCGATGTCGAGATGGTTGGTCGGCTCGTCGAGGATCATCATCGACGGGCCTGAGAACGTGATCAGACCCATCAGCAGCCGCGCCCGCTCGCCACCCGAAAGGTTCTTGGCCTTGGTATCCATGCGGCTGGTGGTCAGCCCCATCTGTGCCAGCCGGCTGCGCCGCTTGGCTTCGTTGTCGAGCGGCATCAGCGGGGTCACATGCTCCAGCGGCGTCTGCTCGGGCTTGAGCTTGTCCATCTGGTGCTGCGCGAAATGGGCGATTTCGAGCTTTTTGTTGATCTTGAGGTGGCCATCGATCACCGGAATATCCCCGGCCAGCAGCTTGGCAAAGGTCGACTTGCCATTGCCGTTGACGCCGATCAGCGCAATGCGTGCATCCGGGTCGATGCGCTGGGTGACATTCCTGAGGATCACCTTGTCGCCATAGCCGGTCGACACCTTGTCCAGCGTGATCATCGGCGTCGGCAGTTCTACCTTGGGCTGCTGGAACTGGAACGGCGCCGCATGTTCGTCGAACATGGCCTCGGGCGGCCGCAGCTTCTCGATCATCTTGACGCGCGCCTGCGCCTGCTTGGCCTTGGTCGCCTTGGCCTTGAACCGGTCGACGAATTTTTGCAGATGCGCGATCTGGTCGAGCGTCTTATCGCGCTGCTTGTTGTTGAGCTCCATCTGCATACGACGGGTGCTCTCAAACGTGTCGTAATTGCCCTTGTAGAAGGTCAATTTGCGGTGCTCGAGATGCACGATGGCATTGACTGCCTTGTTCAGCAGGTCGCGGTCGTGGCTGATGAGGAAGACCGTGTAGGGATAGGTGGCCAGGTATTTTTCCAGCCACAGCGTGCCCTCGAGGTCGAGATAGTTGGTCGGTTCGTCGAGCAGCAGCAGGTCGGGCTGCGAAAACAGCACCGCCGCCAGTGCCACGCGCATGCGCCAGCCGCCCGAGAGTTCGCGGGTCGGGGCATTCTGCCGGTCATGCTCGAAGCCTAGGCCCTTGAGAATGGACGACGCCCGCGCCTCTGCACTATGCGCGTCGATATCGGCCAGCCGCATATGGATTTCACCGATCCGGTGCGGGTCGGTCGCCGTCTCGGCCTCGGCCAGCAGCGCCGCGCGCTCCCTGTCGGCGGCCAGCACCACGTCCAGCACCGTCTCGTCGCCGGCCGGCGCTTCCTGTGCCACCGCGCCGATCCGCGCCTTCTTGTTCACCTCGATCGAACCGCTATCGGGGCCGATATGCTTCTGGATCAGGTGAAACAGCGTTGTCTTGCCCGTGCCGTTCTTGCCGACGAACCCGGCCTTGACCCCATCGGGCAGCACGAGGCTGGCGTCTTCCAGCAGCACGCGGCCCTGGATGCGGTAAGTCAGGTTGTTGATATTGAGCATGCCATAATCTCGCCGATCCGCTGGAAAGGATGGCGGTCCATAAAGTCGTTCAAACGTGTTGCTGTGCCAATACAGCGCCCCCGAGGAGATGTCTAATGCGCCAAAGCTTTGCCGCCGTCCCGGTCTTCCTTGCCGCCAGCCTTTGCGTCGGCGCCGTTATCGCGCAGGAAGCGGCCGATTTCACCGCCCTCTCGGCCTGCCGTATCGACGCCGAGCGCATCCTCATCAAGGCCACCTTCGATGGCAGCGCCTGCTGGTCGGTCGAACCGGCCGGCCTGGCCGAACCCCGCGGCACCATCGTCGCCGTCCACCTGCCCACCATCAGCACCGCCGAAATCTGTACCATGCAGATCGTCCCGGTCAGCACCGAGCAGGTAATCGAGGCGCACGAACCTGTCGTCGACCTCTCCGTCACCGCCGCCGACCCCGATAACAATGTTGTCGCGAGCGGCCTGATCGAAGCCACCGAAGGCCAGGTCGACTGCCTCGCGCCCAAGGGCTGAACCGGCGGCATCTTGGCGTCTTGCGCCTGACACGCGTCCCCGCTACAAGGCGCCACCTTTTCCAAGCAAATGCAGGATATGACCGCCATGGCGATCGAACGCACCTTCTCCATCATCAAGCCCGATGCTGTCCGCCGCAACCTGATCGGCAAGATCCTGACCAAGTTCGAGGAAGCCGGTCTGCGTCCGATCGCCCTCAAGAAGATCCACATGACCCGCGCCCAGGCCGAAGGCTTCTACGCGGTTCACAAGGAACGCCCCTTCTTCGGTGAACTGGTCGAGCAGATGATTGCCTCGCCGGTTGTGGTGCAGGTCCTCGAAGGCGAAGGCGCAATTCTCAAGAACCGCGAAATCATGGGCGCCACCAACCCGGCCAACGCCGCCGAAGGCACCATCCGCAAGGAATTCGCCCTCTCCGTCGGCGAGAACTCGGTCCACGGCTCGGACGCCCCCGAAACCGCCGCCCAGGAAATCAAGTTCTTCTTCACGGATGATGAGTTGGTCGGCTAAAGCCGACGCTTCATATTCCTCTCCCCATCGGGGAGAGGTGGCCCGGCGCAGCCGGGTCGGTGAGGGGGAACTTCCCCCAGCGCCGATGGCGTTGTGAAATTCCCCTCATCCGGCGCTGCGCGCCACCTTCTCCCCAATGGGAGAAGAATAGGGGCCGCCCAGCCGGGCGGCCTTTTTGCTTGATTGTGCTATAGGCATTATCAAGTCATTGCTCCCGCACAACGCCGGAGCACCATTGCCACCGACTGCCCTTTTTGAGCGAAGATGTCCCGGAGTCTTGGGAGTGGACATCGCGTTTGCCGGGGCTGTTCCGCTTCATGAAAGCCCCGCATGTCCCTGCCTGACAATATCATCGCCCCTATCGCCCGCACCCTCCAGGCCAAGGGCTATGACAGCCTCACCCCCGTCCAGTCCGCCGTCATCGAGCCCGAAGCCGATGGCCGCGATCTCCTCGTCTCCGCCCAGACCGGCTCGGGCAAGACCGTTGCTTTCGGCATGGCCATCGCCCCGACCCTCCTGGGCGACGACCTGATCCTGCCCGCCCCGGGCGCGCCGCTGGCCCTCGTCATCGCCCCGACCCGCGAGCTCGCCATGCAGGTCCGCCGCGAACTCGATTGGCTCTATGCCGAAATGCACGCCCAGACTGCCGCCGGCGTCGGCGGCATGGACCAGCGCACCGAGCGCCGGGCCCTCGAACGTGGCGCCCATATCGTCGTTGGCACCCCGGGGCGCCTGCGCGATCACATCACCCGCGGCGCCCTCGACATGTCGGCCCTGCGCGCCGTTGTGCTCGACGAGGCCGACGAAATGCTCGACCTCGGCTTCCGCGAGGATCTCGAATTCATCCTCGCCGCCGCTCCCGAGGATCGCCGCACCCTGCTGTTCTCGGCCACGGTCCCCAAGCAGATCGCCGAACTGGCCAAGACCTTCCAGAACAACGCCCTGCGCATCACCGCCACCACCTCGGGCGAGCAGCATGCCGATATCGACTACAAGCTCATGGTCGTCCCCGCCGACCAGCGCGAGAATGCCGTCATCAATACGCTGCTCTGGTACGACAGCACCAATACCATCGTCTTTGCCTCGACCCGCGAGGCGGTGAAGCACCTCTCGGCCCGCCTCCACAATCGCGGCTTCGACGTCGTCACCCTCTCGGGCGAACTGACCCAGGCCGAACGCACCAACGCCCTCCAGGCCATGCGCGATGGCCGCGCCCGCATCTGCGTCGCCACCGACGTCGCTGCCCGCGGCATCGACCTGCCCAATCTCGATCTCGTCATCCATGCCGAACTGCCGATGAATGCCGAGACGCTCCTGCACCGCTCGGGCCGCACCGGTCGCGCCGGCCGCAAGGGTACCTGCGTCGTCATTTCGCCCACCCATCGCAAGCGCGTCGCGCAGTCCATTCTGCGCACCGCCAAGATCGATGCGCAGATGCTGGCACCCCCCACAGCGGCCGATATCGATGCCCGCTATATCGAGACGGTTCTCACCAGTTCTCTCCTCAGTGACGCAATCACCGAAGATGAGGCGCCTAACGTTAGCAGTCTGCTAGCAAATTGGTCCCCCGAGGCACTCGCCGCCGCCTACCTGCGCCTCCAGATGCAGAAGCGCGCCGTGCCCGAAGACATCAATGTTCCGGTCTTCGAGGACGAGCGAACCCCGCGCACTCGCGAGGCTTTTGCCGGCGGCTCCTGGTTCAAGGTCAATCTGGGGCGCAAGCAGCGGGCCGAGCCGCGCTGGCTCCTGCCGATGATCTGCAAGGCTGGCGGCGTCACCAAGCAAGCTATTGGTTCCATTCGTATTTTCGACACCGAAACGATCTTCGAGATCGCCGCCGACAAGGTCGACAGCTTCCTCAGAAACGTGGGAACCAACGGCACCGGCGAGAAGGGCGTCCACATCAACGCCGTCGATGGCCCCGGCGAGCGGTCCGAGCGCCCGCAGGGCAAGCGCCGCCCGCCCGGCCCGCCGGAAAAATACGATCCCATGAAGCCCCGCCCGGAAAAGGCCGACCGCAAGGAACGCTACGGCAAGCCGAAATCCGACGACTTCGAAACCTTTATGGAGGCCCCGCGCCCGCCCCGCGACCCCAAGCCTTCAAAGGCTGCAAAGCCTTATGCGGCAAAGGAAAAAACCTTCGCCAAGGACAAGGGCAAGCCAAAATGGTCCAAGCCCGCCGAAGGTGGGGAGCGACCAGCCAAGAAAGCCAAGGACCACAAGAAGGGCCGCAGCGCCGAATGATCAGGCGAGGGCCGGTTTCGGCCGGCCCAGCCGCTCCAGATTGCCGAATGCCATGATGGCGGCGCCGATCACCGAGAGACCTGCAGCAACCGCCAGTGCCAGCCGGTAATTCCCACCCGACGCCAGCACGCCGAAACCGGCTGCGCCCAGCAGGTTGGCGGCGATGGCCACAATGTCCATCAGCGAAGTGGACAGCCCGATCCGGCCTTTGATCGCGTCCTGGACATAGGGAATATTGACGCTCATCAGGGCGGCGGTTCCCAGTCCATTGAGCAGCAGCAGCCAGTAAAGCATTGTCATGCTTGTCAAAATACTGGTGAGTCCAATGAACAGCGCCATCACGAGCCCCGCCGCCGCCAGGATGGTTTCCTTGCTCAGCCGCGTGGTTAGCCAGGCCAGCAGCAGCATGCAGGGCGCTTCCACGGCGGCCGTGATCCCGGCATAGAAGCCCACATCGGTCACCGATCCACCGAGGTCGCTGACGATGAAGAGCGAGACCGCCAAAGTGAGGAGCCGCATGGCCCCGACCATGACGATCAGCCCTGCCAGCCCCGCCAGCACACCCGGACGAAGCTCGAAGACAGACAGCAGCGACGCCCCCGCGGCTCGCACCGGTGCGGGCATCTGCACCGCCGTCCCCTGGTCCGTCATGAGCAGGGCGAAGATGCCGGCCATGGCCGCATAGCTGAGGGAGGAGGCCAGATAGACATCGAATATGCTGAACTCGGCCGCCACCCAGCCTGCCGCCGGAGGCACCACGATCCAGGCCATCGTGAACACGGTCCGCAGGCTCGTGACCATGAAGTCGGCCCTGGCCGGACGATGCTTGAGATAGAACACGCGCACATAGCCAAAGCTCTGCCCATAGCAGGCGCCGGCCAGCGGCATGATCAGCCCCATGGCAATGGCAAAGCTCAGTTGCGACGGGAACAGATAGATGAGCCCATGCGCGAGGATGCCCGCCAGCGCCGTGATCACCACCAGGATGCGGCGGTCCGGCAGCTTGTCGGAGAGGTAGCCGAGGCCGAGGGAAACAAAGGTGCCGCAAATGGCGCCCACACTCATGACGGCCGCAAAAAATCCTGGGGCCATGCCCAGCGTATCCACGCCCACGAGCGAGGCATAGGGCATGGTGGCGGCATAGGTGACCCCGGAGAAGAACATGCTGGCGCCCAGCAGCGTCGTCACGGGCAGGCGCGCTTCTGTCATCTCAGTCCCCCTCCGAAGAGGCCAGACTGCTACCGTTCAGGGTCATTTCTGTCTAATCAATCGTTTTCATAGCCCCATCACGCCGGCTGCTCGCTTCTCGATCGCTGCCCCTTATGTCAGCATGGCTGCTGTGATTGATCCGGCCACGGCGCTACAACCATGGCTCCGCATCGGGTTGCGTGGGCGGCCCGGGCGGCCAACATGGGAGGCCCTGAATGACGGCCTATAATATTGTGCGGATGCGGGTGAAACCCGGTTATGAAGACGCGTTTATTGCCCATCACGATGCCATGCTGAAATCGGCAGGCGATGAGTTCAAGGCCGCCGGCATGCACCGCTTCAGCCTGGTCAAGACCGGCGAGCGAGACTATTGCGTGCTGGGCGAATGGGACGATTTCGACAGCATCGTCAAGGCGCGGCCGGCCATGATCCGCTCGCTCGATGGCATGCGCTCGATGCTCGAGGATCTCGGTGGCGACCTCGGTCTCACCGACCCGGTCTCGGGCGAGGCGACCGCCGAGTATGATGTGAGGGCTACCAAGCACTAGCCGCAAAGGCATCATCGGCGCCTGCCCGACCTGCCCCCGGGGCGACCCGAGGGCAGTCGGCTGTTGTTGAGCCCGCGACCTATTTCCGCGTCTTCGGCTCCGGGGCCGCCGCCTGCGTAACGGCATTGGCCATGCCATCCAGCGTCCCACCGGAAATGCCCAATTCGCTCATCAGCGCGTCGATCAGCGGGGCCTGGCTGCGATAGCGCAGCGCCGCCGCGACCGCCTGGTCGGCCAGCCCGCCATTGCCGGCCACAGCCTCGCCATTGGTGCTGGCCGCGCCGTTCCCGTTCAGCCCATCGACATGCAGGATCTTGATGCCGTCGATATTCTGCATCGGCTTGACGCTTTCGGCGATGATCTGGGGCAGGGCCTCGATCAGCTTGATCCGCACTTGCATGGCGATCTGCTCAGGCGACAGGGTATTGCTGGCCTCGTTCACCGAGCGCTTGCCTTCTGCCTCCACCTTGTAGGTGGCAGCCAGCGCATCGGCCCGCAGCTTTTCCGAATCCGCCAGGCCCTTGGCGCTGACACGGGCCTTCTCGGCCTCGGCCTCGGCCGCGATCCGCAGGGCCGCAGCACGGTCCGCCGCCGCCGCCTTTTCCGCCTCGGCCGCAACAGTAATGCTGATGGCCTGCTGCTCGGCGGCCTTGCGGGCCTCGATCAGCTGGATGGCCTTTTCGCGCTCGGCAATGGCGGTCTGGCGTGACGTTGCCACTTCTTCTGCGGCCTTGGCGGCCACGGCGCGCGCCTCGTCGGCCGCAGCATCGGCCTGCGACTTTTCCTTGCTCTTCAAGGACACCGCGATGTCGCGGGCCTGCTCGGCCAGGGCAATCTGCTTGGCCTTGTCGACGGCCGCAGCCTCGACCGCCAGGGCCGTGGCGATCTCTCTTTCCTTCACCACCTGGCCCGAGGAAATATCCGCTTCGCGGATCTTCTGCTGGGCGACGATCTTGGCCTGCTCGGCCTCGCGCTCGCGGTCGGCCTGCTGCTGGGCGATCAGGGCCGATTGCTCGGCCATGCGGATCTGGATTTCGCGCTCCTGCTCGAGCCGGGCAAATTCCTTGTCGCGGGCGATCTGGTACTTCTGGGCCTCCGCTTCCAGGTTCTTGCGCTCGATCAACACCTGGGTTTCCTGCTCGATGTCGTTGCGCGTCTTGCGCCGCTCCTCGATGGCCTGCGTAAGTTTGGTCAGGCCCTCGGCGTCGAAGGCATTGTCCGGGTTGAAGAATTCGCGATTGGTCTGGTCGAGGCCGGTGAGGGATACCGATTCCAGCTCCAGCCCGTTCTTGAGAATGTCCTCGGAAACGGCCGCCTGCACCTTCTGCACGAAGTTGACGCGCTGTTCGTGCAATTCCTCCATCGCCATTTCGGCGGCAACGGCGCGCAGCGCGTCGACGAACTTGCCTTCCACCAGTTCCTTGAGCGCCGAAGGCTCCATGGTACGGCGGCCCAGTGTCTGCGCGGCATTGGCGATGGATTCCACCACCGGCTGCACGCGCACGTAGAATTCGGCCTGCACGTCGACGCGCATCCGGTCCTTGGTGATCAGGGCCTGGTCATTGGCGCGCCGGACTTCGAGGCGCAGCGTATTCATGTTGACCGGGATCTGCTCATGCAGCACCGGAAACACCAATGCGCCGCCATTCATGATCACCTTCTGCCCGCCAAAGCCGGTGCGCACGAAGCTGACCTCCTTGGAGGAGCGGCGATAGAGCCGGGACACGACAAGCCCAATGGCGAAGAGCGCCACGAGGATGACGACGACTAGGATAAGGATGTCGAACAGGGATTGGGACACGGCGTAAGTCTCCTCGTTTCTCGGGGCGGCTTCAGTTGTCGATTGCGTCTGGTCGGGAAGGGTAGGCGGCGAATCTACTGGAAGGACGGGCGGCGGCTGCGCCAGTGGCGTTTGGAGTTCTGGCGGCGCCTGGCCGGAGGGAGGGTCCTTTGTCTTGGCCATCAATCCACCGGCTTGAGGCGGATAATGGCGTGGTAGACGGGGCCCTTCTGGCGGATGAGCACCACTTCCGAGCCCTCGGCCAGGGCAAGGTCGGCCTCTTCTGGCTCCACCAGCACGTAATGGGTCTTGCCATGAATGTCGGTCAGCTTGGCTTCCGCGGGCTGGCCGGACGTGGCCGTGCCCCGGAAGACCGTGGCGACACGGCCGATGAACTCCGACGTACTGACAGCCTCCGTCTGCTCCCGCGGCATGAGGCGCCCGAGCCAATGGCCCACATGATGCATCGAGAACAGCGTCGCAATGGCAGCAGGGACGCTGGCGATGCCGGGTTGCAGGGCAAAGCCGAAGGCGCGGACCATCAATTCCTGAATGATGAATCCCGACAGGCCAAAACTGGTCGTCGCCAGGATGATCACGACCAGCGCCGGCAACCGCCCAAAGGACAGCCAGCCAAGCAGCTGGCTCAGCGCCGGCAAATCCACGTCGGCAGCGTCCGGCTGCAAGTCGGGCAGGGCACCATCAACTGCCTCGCTCGCGCTCAGGCCGGCCAGAAGCGTGACCACTTCGATCAGGGCAATGGCCAGGGTCAGCCCCAGGGCCACCGCAAACGGCACGGTCTCGGCGGCAAACAGGTCCATGTCATCAATCCCCCAGCCCCGTTCGACGGCAAAAACTTGCGACCCGCCTGGTCAAATATTGTTGTGGGCCACTGTCCGGTCAAGCGGCATCGCGTGAGCATTCGTCATCGAGCGCGCCAGCATAAAAAGTATCAATGCTGGCCGCAACTTACAGGCGGATATGGATTCTGGGATGTGGAAACTTGAATCATTTTGGCAGGCAGTTGAATCAGAATGCGAAGTGGCAACGCTGCAACACGACGCGCTCCTCGTCGCCGCCGTCGCACTTATGGCAGAATTGTGAATGGCCAAATCAGCATGTTTGCGTAACCTCGTGGCATATCACTGCCGTATCTGCGTCACCGGCCCCGCACCTTTGGAGAATGACAGCGTGCCTTTGCGTTGGCAGGAAGTGGCTTTGCCACTCATGACGATCACTATCCTCATCCTTCTCAAGTACATACCGGCCACCGCGCATCTGCCGCTTTCGCGCGCAGCGGGCGTGGTCGCGTTCGGCTATGCAGCCTTCCTGGCGTTGCGGTTGCTGCAGCCGGAGGACGCCGTCATGGTGGAAGGCGGCTGGGCCGAGCTCCGGCCGTCCATGGTTGAGTACTTTGCCTGCTACGGCGCCGCCGCGCTCGCAGCGGTCCTGCTCTTCGCCGTCATCTTTCTGGGCCATGCCGCCGACACCACGCAATTGGTGGCAACCTATCTGGCGGTCGTGCTCCTCGCCGGCGGCGCCATGGGCATCGGCATGGCCGGGCTGTTCACTCAAACCCGCTGGGATCATCGTCAGGTGAAACACCGCAGCGCCATGGGCAGGGAAGTGACCCTGGACTGGTCCGAAGTGCGCGCCGTACGTCCCAACTGGCGCGGCGTGACCATCACCGGCACGTCGGGCCGGATCACCTTTTCGCAGTTCCATGCCGGTGCCGCGCAACTCGCCCGCCACGCGGCCACTCGGGCCCGCCGCAATGCCGAAGCGGCGACCAAGGCCTTTGCGGTCTAGGCTCTATGCTCGATCAAGCGCCGCGCCGTCCTCGGGCGTGACCCGAGGACCACCCTCCGCAATCAGCGCATTGTGAATGGCCCTCGGATCAAATCCGAGGGCGGCCCGGCGTTTGTCCTCATCAAGCCCGCTGATCGGACCCATAAGCACTATGCGATTGTCGGCGGACGGGGCGGGGCCTATCCTGCGCCGCATGAACGCACCTGTTGTCCAGCGCACCATCCGCTCCGTCTGTCCGCATGACTGTCCTTCGGTCTGTGCCCTCGATGTCGACATCCTCGCCGATGGCACGGTCGGCCGCGTGCGCGGCGCCAAGGACGATCCCTATACGGCTGGTGTGATCTGCGAAAAGGTCGCCCGCTACGCCGAACGCATCCATCACCCCGAGCGGCTGACCCATCCGCTGCGCCGCGTCGGGCCCAAAGGGGCCGGGCAGTGGCAGCGAATCTCGTGGGACGAAGCACTGGACGAGATTGCGCAGCGGTTCCTGGCCGTCGAGGCCCAACACGGCGCCGAGGCCGTCTGGCCCTATTTCTATGCCGGCACGATGGGCCATGTGCATCGCGACGGCATCGAGCGCCTGCGCGCCGTGCGCGGCTATTCCCACCAATACGACACGATCTGCGTCGGCCTCTCCTGGCCGGGCTACATCGCCGGCACGGGCCTGCTTGGCGGGGTCAATCCCGAGCAGATGGCCGAGGCCGATTGCGTGGTCATCTGGGGCACCAATGCCGTGCATACCCAGGTCAATGTCATGACCCACGCCATGAAGGCCCGCAAGACGCGCGGCGCCAAGGTCGTTGTCATCGATATCTACCGCAATGCCACCATGGACCAGGCCGATATGGGTCTGGTACTGCGGCCCGGCACCGATGGCGCGCTGGCCGTCGCCACGATGCACGTGCTGCTGCGCGACGGCCTGGCTGACCGCGCCTACATGGCAAAATTCACCGACTTCTCGCCCGAGTTCGAGGCGCATCTCCAGACGCGAACACCCGAATGGGCCTCTGAAATCACCGGCCTGACGGTCGCTGAGATCGAAGCCTTTGCGCATCTGGTCGGCTCGACGCCGAAGACCTTCTTCCGCCTGGGCTACGGCTTTTCGCGTCAGCGCAACGGTGCCACTTCGGTTCATGCGGCGCTCTGTATCCCGGCCATGACCGGCGCCTGGCAGCATCGCGGCGGCGGCGCCTTCCATTCCAATTCCGGCACCTTTGCCCTCGACAAGTCGCGCCTCGAAGGCACGCATCTGCAGAAGGGCACGCCGCGCCTCCTCGACATGTCCGAGATCGGCCCCATCCTCACGGGCGACGCCAGGGCGCTGCAAGGGGGCGGGCCCGTGCACGCCATGATCGTCCAGAATACCAATCCCGCGACGGTGGCGCCCGAGCAGGCGCTGGTGCGGCAGGGTCTGATGCGCGAGGACCTGTTCCTCGTCGTCCACGAGCAGTTCATGACCGAAACCGCCGAACTGGCCGACATCGTCCTGCCGGCCACGATGTTCCTCGAACACACTGACTACTACACGCGCGGCGGTCATACCCGCGTGCTCTATGGCCCAGCTGTGATCGACGCGCCAGGCGAGGCGCGTTCCAATCACGACGTCATCAATGCCATTGCCCTGCGACTGGGCAGCGACGACCCGGTCTTCCGCACCAGCGACCGCGACGTCGTGGCGGACACCTTCGCCCGCTCGAACTATCCGCCGCTCGAAGAGGTTGAGAAGTCCGGCTTTGTCGACCGCGAGCGGCCCGACAATGTCGCCCGATTTGCCCATGGCTTCGGTTGGCCCGACGGACGCTTCCGCTTCGCGCCGAACTGGCAGGATGTGGCGGACAGGAAGGGCTATCGCTGGGTCTGCGACCCGGCGGAGATGCCGCGCTTCGCCGACCACTGGGCCATCAACGAAGAAGCGGACGATATTCACCCCTTCAAGCTGGCCACCGGCCCGGCGCGCGCCTTCCTCAATTCCTCGTTCAACCAGACGCCGGGCAGCATAAGGCGCGAGGGCGAGCCCAGTGTCTTCATCCATCCCGACGATGCCACCCGTCTCGGCATTGTCGATGGCGATGCCGTTGAGGTTGGGAACCAGCGCGGATCTGTGGACCTGACGGCCCGCCTTCACGATGGCCTGCGTACCGGCGTGCTCATCGCCGAGGGGCTGCATCGCAACAAGGCCCATCGCGGCGGCAGGGGCATCAACACGCTCACCAGCGCTGTGCCATCCCCACCCTTCGGCGGCGCGCCCTTCCACGATGCGGCGGTGTGGATCAGGAAGCCTGGTTAGGGCTGGAAGTCTCCCCGTTCTCCGCGCCGCCCTCGGACTTGATCCGAGGGCCATTTCAATCTGCTCTGATGTCGCCAGTGGTTCTCGGGGTCAGGCCCGAGGACGGCACCGAGCATTTCCGGCGTCAGCTGAAATACGCCGTCCAGAAGAAATACCCCGTCATCCCGATGCCGTAGACAATGACGCCGAGGCGGATCCAGTTGGTCGGGATGAACTTGGCCAGCCGCGCTGCGGCATAGCCGCCGATGGTGACGCCCACCAGCGCGATGGAGCCGTGATACCAGTCGATGGTGCCGTTAAGCGCAAAGCGGGCCACCGCGACCACGGCAACGATCGACGAGATATAGAGCTTCAAGCCGTTCATGGCATGGATGTCGGTCATGCCAGCCATGGCGAGGAACGCCAGCAACAGAATGCCGAGCCCGGCATTGAAGAACCCGCCATAGACACAAACGGCGGCGAGCAGGCCGAGCAGCAGCACGGCCCCAAGCGCCTTCATGCCGCGCCTCTGCCCGCTGCGGGCGCGGAGCGCGGCATTGATCCGGTTGCCGAAGACGAACAGAGTCACGGCAAAGGCCATGAGCCAGGGCACGACGAGGGAGAACTGCTCGTCCGAGACGACCAGCAGCAGTTCGGCTCCGACATAGCCAAAGAGCGCCGCAACAAGCCCATAGGTAACCAGCTTGTCCTTATGCGCCCGCATCGCACTCCAATAGCCGATCGTGCCGCTGACATAGCCGGGCAGGGCGGCATAGGTATTGGACGCATTGGCCAGGACCGGGGGGACCCCGGCAAACAACAGGGCCGGAAAGACGATGAACGAGCCGCCGCCGGCCAGCGAATTGACCGCACCGCCCAACAGGCCTGCAACCAGCAGCAGAATTTCGTTCATGAAGATACTCCAGGACCCCGTCCTGCTGTCCTAGCGCTCAAACGTCGATCCTCCCAACGCAATTGTCTGATCCGCTCATCACGCGGTTTGATCGGCACCCCTTGACTTGCAGGACATCAGTGCGCATCTACCGCTTTGGTTGCTGGCACCGGCCGCCCGCGGATCGCAAGGTCCACGGTGAAGTCCAGCTAAAGGCATGTGATCCCTTCGGTTTTTCTCCCAAGGCGCATCATGGCAATGCGGGCTCCCATGGACCAGTCGCCTCCATCTGGAGAGACCCGAATGTCTTTTTCCCTCGATACCCCCTCCGCCCAGACTCTGAAATCCGAGGCAAAGTCTCTGCGCGCAGAACGTGCACGCGCCGGCCAGCCCATAACTCACAGTCAAGCCCTTGAAAAAGTTGCACAAAATCATGGCTATCGCGACTGGAACACCGCCCGCGCGGCTCTGCCGGACCGCGTCGCCGTGCCGTTCCAGGTCGGCATGCGGGTCAAAGGCTTCTACCTCGAACAGCCCTTTGCCGGGCTTCTGATCGGGGTGCAGCTGGCCCACAATATGCAGGCCTATACCGTGACCATCCAGTTCGACGAACCGGTCAACGTCACGCCGACCTTCATGTTTGCCGCCCTGCGCCATCGTGTCGTTTCAACCATTGATATCAATGGCATATCTCTGGCACGGCGGGGCAATGGCCAGCCGCAGATGCGGCTGTTTCGGGCTTAGCAGTCGGTCCGCGTTTGCGGATGAAAGGTTCCGGTGGAGCCATTCAAGACAATAAGGCCATGAGAGCTATGCTCGAATGGCAGGCTATTGAGCCCGGGCGGTTGCCGCCTCGGCCACCGCCCGGGCCTCCAGCTCCTCCACGGGCACGCGCGTCCACTCCTCGCCGCGGCAAACGACATTGAACAGCACGCAGCCATTGAGCCGCAGCATGTCCGGTCCGTTCATCTCGATATAGCCCGAATAGGTCTTGCCATCCTCAGGGTTGTAGATCTCGCCATCGAAGATGTGTGGCTCCTTGCCCTGCCACAGTGTCAGGATCTGCAAGCCCAGCATCGGCCGGTTGCGCAACGCGGGGTCCTCGTTGCGATGGTCGAAGAAGTCTTCCGGCGCCATCGCCGCGGCCGCTTCCGCCTCGGCGCCGCTGAGCATGCCCTCGGGCACCACGATACGCGACAGCGACCCGCAGAACCCCTCGGGACAGGCGGCGATCGTCACTTCCGAGAGCAGTTGCGTACGCCAGACGCCTTCAACGGGAGAAGCCGGCGCCGTGCCGGAAGTCTGCGCCACTGCCATCGTCGCGCTGCCCAGGCCCAGAGCCAGGCCAACCGCCAGAGACAAGAAGGCGCGCGTCCAGTCCGTAACTTCTGTCATCCCCGATTGTCCTTCTCTTGGGCTGGCGCTGCCTTCGACTCATGATCAGCCTCGGGTCAATCTAGGCAAGACCGCACGCCGCCACCACGTCAAATGCCGCATCGGTGCCGCAAGGTGCCCGGAGATATTGTGGCCTTTGTGGCGGCCGGACAAAAACCGCTTGCCTTCCCCCTATGCTTCCCGCTAGACCCGACCCGCCGGAGAGGTGGCCGAGTGGTCGAAGGCACACCCCTGCTAAGGGTGCAGATCGGGAACGGTCTCGAGGGTTCGAATCCCTTCCTCTCCGCCACTCTTCCAAGTAGGCCGACTTGCGCTCCCACGAAGCCTTGCCCCTACGTGGGCGCCCGAAGGTTGGCAATCTCAATGCCATTGGCGTGAGGTCGAGCGGTGCCGTGCTTCCGTTCACCCGCCAAAGTTTTGCCGTTTCCTGCCGCATGACTGGGCACGGCCCTCCCTCGTGTTGAGTCGCAGAGATCACGTCCGGCCATTGTGCGTTGCAACCGATGTCCCATCCGATGACTCAAGCTTCCAGGCGACCGATTGCCTGGCGTCTGTCGGATTGGGGACCCGTCGATAAAATTGCGTTGGCCTTGCTCAGCGCGGGTTCAATTCTATGGAGCACCATTGTCGCTCCCAAATTGCGGAGACCGAGCATGGTGAAGTCGCGGATCGGCTGGTTTGCGCGCCGATGGCGGATTGCCGAAGATCGCCGGTCACGACCTGCAGCCATACCGCTCACGATCCGCAGTGACGATTTGGATCCGGCACTGGGCACGCTTTTGTGGCCGCGTTTCACCGCCCTGCTGGACAGAGAAATTTCAGCTGGACGGTCCGGTGCCCTGCTTGTCCTTGACCTCGCCGAGGCGCCTGCGATCTCCGACCTCGTCACCAGGCGTCGGCAGGAAATACTGCCGCTGCTGGCCCAAGCGATCCGCCACGCGGTGCGCAACGAAGATTTGGTCGCCCACCTCGACGCCTGCCGATTTGTCATCCTGTTGCGCGGCGCACCGCAGGTCGTTGCCGACAAGGTGGCCCGGCGCATCCTGGAATCGGTCGATGACACGGTCTTTCTGATCGCCGAGGGTCTCGTCCGGGTGTCCGTAGGGGTCGGCGGTGTCGTCTTCGCTTCGGGCAGGTTTGATCGTCGCGAAATGCTCGAACGTGCCGCCGAGAACCTCGATCGCGTCAAGGCGCTGGAGGTCCGCGCCTTGGTGCAGTAGCGTCTGCGCGACATCGCCACCGAGACCGACGGCCCCAGCAGGCGTGTCTCCCCGGCCCAAGGATTGCGCGGTCCTGGCTATCTCACTAGTTGCAGAATGAGCCGCCTGGCCACATAGAGTGACGCGGGAGGCTTTCGGGGGATACGCCGTGAACCGCAAAGTTGGGATCAAGGACATTGCCGCGCGTGCCGAGGTGGCGGCTTCGACCGTGTCTCACGTCCTCAACGGCACCGCGACGATCTCGCTGGAGGTGCGAGAGCGTGTGCTCAATGCCGCGAGGGAACTTGGCTATCTCGCAAAGCGGCGCGAAAAGGCCACGATCGCCGTGCTTCGCAGCATTATGCTGGCGGTGCCAAGCGATACGCTCCCGAACAACCAATTCAACCTCTTTTCCTGGACACTGCTCAGCCGTCTCATGCGGGAATGCGAGCGCCGTTCCATCCGCGTGCTGCCCGTCGAAGTCGACACACCCAACTTCAGCGGTGCCAAGCTGGTTGAAATGGCCCGGCAGGCGGAAGTGGAGGGTATCCTTCTGCTCAATGACGACCGTCCCGACCTGCTCAAGGAGATTGCCCATTCCGGCATTCCGGCCGTTCTGATGAATGGCGAGGACCAGGAAATGCAGATCGACAGCGTCACCCCTGGCAACCGGTTTGCGGCACGCTACGCCACCAATTGGCTGATCGGGCAGGGGCATCGCTCGATCATGCATCTAACCTGGGAGGGGAGAAGCACTGTACGCCGACGGCGCGATGGCTTTCTCGATGCCTTCAGGGCCAACGGTCTGTCGCTGGAAACGGCCTATGTCCATCATGCCGAGGGCTATTTTCCAGACATGGGTGCGGCCGCAATTCGCAAATGGCTGGTCAAACATGAAGGGCTTGGCGGTATCACCGCAATCTTCTGCGCGGCGGACAATCTGGCCCTGGGCGTGATTTCGGCGCTCAAAGAAGCCGGCTACGTCCTGCCCCGAGATATTTCTGTCGTCGGGTTCGATGGGGTCGCGATGGGCGAATTCACCTCACCGACGCTAACCACCGTCAGTGTACCGCTCGACTATATCGGCCTGTCCGCGCTCAACCTTCTTGAGCAGCGTATCGTGGCGGCCAATGCGGACTTGCCGGCCAATCGTCTGGAACTGGGCTGTCGCCTGACCATCCGCGGCAGCGTCCTCCCCCTGGACTGACGGTCGGCGCCTGCGTCGCGAGCTGCCCCACTCGAGATCTTTTATCCATCCCGGAAAGCAAAAACAGGCTTGCGCCGAGAATCTCCGGTGTCGATGTGCGTCGCTAAGTAACCGATTGGAGAATTTTTTCATATCGGCCCGCATGGCGGTGAGGTGTCTTGCTCCGGGCGCTATCGTCTTGAGTCTCTTGGCTTTCTTGAATGGAAGATTTCGCTCTCAAAAGCGACAGAGCGTCAAAACGCCGACAACGAAATTCTTTTCATATTGCGCCGTACAGCCTCAAGCGCAAGTATGCCCCCGCTACGGCGAGGCTTGCCAATAAAACTAGCATCATCAGCAAGCTTGAACGCAGAGGCAGGAGAGGGAGGGAACTGAAGTGCAAAAAAATTTGCATTACATGAATACCCTCCGCAATTGGTGGACGCGTGCTGAAGGCCTGGGTGGCGCCACGCGTAGTGACGAGGAGAAGTCCATGACTGCCAGGAATTGGATCGCGGCGATTTCGCTCGCGGCACTGTCGACAACGGCCTTGACCGTTTCGGCTTGGGCCTTTCAGGAAGCGCCCATGCTGACCGAGATGGTCGAAGCAGGGGAATTGCCGCCGGTGGATGAGCGGTTGCCGGTGAAGCCCACGGTGGTGGAGGCGCTCAGCGTGGGCGAATATGGTGGCACCTGGCGCCGGGCCTATAGCGGCCCGGGTGATCGCTGGGGTCCGACCAAGCTGATGGAAGAGCGCGTGCTGAAATGGGCTGCCGGCCCGGACGGTACTGCCCAGCTGACGCCGGGCTATATCGAAAGCTACTCGGTAAACGAGAACTCAACCGAGTTCACCTTTACTCTGCTCGAAGGCCTGAAGTGGTCGGATGGCCATCCGGTCACCACCGAGGATGTTCGCTTCTGGTACGAGGATATCTTCCTCAATCCCAAGATCGTGGCCACTATCGATCCGACCTTCTCCCCCGGTGGCGTGCCGATGGAAGTCGAGATTGCCGACGAACGCACCTTTACGGTTAAGTTCGCCCAGCCCTATGTCTACTTCCTGCAGATCCTGGCCAAGGATTCGACGGGTGAGCCGAGCCTGGACCGCCCCAGCTTTGTCTTCCCCAAGCATTATCTGAGCCAGTACAACGACAAGCATGCCAGCGAAGAAGAGCTGGCCGCCGCGGCCGCTGAATTCGGCGTGGCGAGTTGGACCGATCTCTGGGGCTCCAAGGGTGCCGCGACCGCCTGGTGGGCCAATCCCGACCTGCCCGTGCTCACGGCCTGGAAGATCGAGACGCCGGCTCCGGCAGAAAATGTCACCATGGTGCGCAACCCCTATTACTGGGCTGTCGACCAAGAAGGTAACCAGCTTCCCTATATCGATCGCATCAATCACCGTCTCTACCAGGACCCTCAGAGCCTGGCACTGATGGTGGCCCAGGGCCAGATTGACGCTCAGGATCGTGGCATGAGCGAGCCCTACGACTTCTACAAGGAAAACGAAGAGCGCGGGAATTTTCACCTGGTTCCATGGCTTGGTTCCGGCGTGATGTCGCTGATCCCGAACATGAACACGACCGATGAAGTGCTCAACGCCCTCTATGCCGACGAGCGCGTTCGCCAGGCGCTCTCTGTAGGCATCGACCGTGAGCTGATCATCGAACTGACCCAGTCCGGTCTCGCCCAGCCTATCCAGGCCGCTCCAGTCGCTGGTTCGCCCTACTATCAGGAAGACCTGGCCACCCATTGGACCGAATATGATCCTGACCTGGCCAACGAGCTTCTCGACGAGGCCGGTCTTGCCGAGCGGGACAGTCAGGGCTTCCGCCTGCGGCCTGATGGCAAGCGCTTCACCATCGTCGTCGAGGGCGGCGACATGGCCTTGTCAAAGCAGCTCGAGCTGATCGCCGAGAGCTATTCGGAGATTGGCATCGAAATCCTGCCGCGCGTTATCGATCGCACCCAGTTCGACACGAACCGCGCCAACAATGATTTCGACATGCAGTATCTCGTGTTCGACCGGCTGACCTATGTGCCCGCCGATCCCCGCGTGATGATGGGTTCCGAAAGCTACGCCAACCAGAGCTACGTCTGGTACAGTACCGGTGGCGCTAGCGGCATCGAGCCGCCCGCAGACAGCGACTTCCGCAAGATCTATGATCTTTGGGACAAAGCCTCCAGCGCGGCTAGCGTCGAGGAAGCCGACGAGTCGATGAATGAACTCATTCGCACCTTTGTCGAAGGTGGCTACGTGATCGGCGTGCACGGCGCTGGTGTGCGGGTGAATGTCGTGTCCAACCGGATGCACAACGTGCAGGCGGATCTGGTCATGGACGACATCTTCCGCGAGGTTGGTCTGTCCCGTACCCAGCAATACTGGATCGACCAGGACTAGGTCGCCCATGCCGGCCGCGGTTGTCCTCCCGCCGCGGCCGGCGCCTATACTATTGGGACCGGTGACTTAGGAGGCCGGGCATGGCTGCCTTCATTCTGCGGCGTTCGCTTCTGGCGATCCCGATGTTGATCTTCATCTCGTTCATTTCGTTCATCATCATCCAACTGCCGCCGGGCGACTACGTCACTGCCTATGCCGCGCAACTGGCACGGTCTGGCGACTACCTCTCGCTGGTGCAGCAAGAGGCGATGCGGGACCGCCTGGGGCTCAATGACCCCATTCTGGTGCAATATTGGCGATGGATCACTGCCATCGTCCTGCGCGGGGATTTCGGCTACTCGCTCGACTGGAACGCCCCGGTCTCCACGCTGATTTGGGATCGCTTGGCCATCACCCTGGCGTTGTCGACGGCTAGCCTGGTCATCACCTGGATCATTGCCATTCCAGTCGGCGTCTATTCGGCCACACGCCAGTATTCCGTGCTCGACTACATTTTCACCGTCTTCGGCTTTCTGGGTAAAGGCACACCGGATTTCCTCCTCGCCCTGATCCTGATGTGGATCAGCTTTGTCTATCTCCAGCTCGATGTCGGAGGGTTGTTCTCGACGGAGTATCAGAACGCCCCATGGTCCTTCGGCAAGTTCATCGACCTCTTGCAGCATCTGTGGATTCCTCTTGTCGTGCTCGGCACCGGCGGCGCTGCAGGCCTCATCCGCGTGATGCGCGCCAATATGCTCGACGAGCTGGGCAAGCCCTATGTCGAAACGGCCTATGCGCAGGGCCTGTCCGAGCGCCAGGTCGTCTGGGGCTATCCGGTTCGGGTTGCTCTCAACCCATTCATTTCCACTGTTGGGTGGGCTCTTCCGGCGCTCTTTTCGGGCGACGTCATCACCGCCATCGTTCTCAACCTGCCCACCACGGGGCCGCTGTTGCTGCAGGCGCTCAAGATGCAGGACATGTATCTGGCGGGCAGCTTCATTCTCATTCTCAGCGTCTTCACCGTCATCGGTACGCTGATCTCCGATATTCTCCTGGCGTGGTTCGATCCGCGCATCCGTTACGCGTGAGGGGCGGGTCATGACAGAGCAAACGCTTGCCGCCGAGCCGATCAACACCAAGAAGGAAGACCTCTATTCCGCCAAGCCGTGGCAGTTGATCTGGCGTCGGTTTTCCAAGCACGTCCTGGCCGTTATCTCGATGTGGTTCTTGGTGCTCCTCGCCCTCTGCGCAATTTTCGCGGAGTTCGTGGCGCCCTATGACCCTTTCAAGGTAGAGCGCCTGCGCACGCTGGCGCCACCCACCGGTATTCATCTGTTTCACGAGGGCCAGTTCGTCGGCCCCTTTGTCTACGCCATCGAGCGTACACGCGATCCTGAAACGACCCGTGTCACCTACGAGGCCGATATCAGCAGCGTCCTGCCAATCCACTTCTTTGCTTCAGGCGCGGAGTACTCGTTCTTCGGCCTGTTCAACACCGACATCCACCTCTTCGCTGTAGAGGGTGGACGGCGGGACCAGATCAACCTGCTCGGCACGGACGATCTTGGCCGCGACGTCTTTTCTCGACTTACCCATGGTGCGCGCGTCTCGCTCTCGGCGGGTCTTGTCGGCGTCGCCTTTGCCTTCGTTCTTGGCCTCACCCTCGGATCGATCTCGGGCTACTTCGGCGGCTGGATCGACGGCGCCATCCAGCGCCTCATGGAACTGATCCGGTCGATCCCTACCATTCCGCTTTGGATGGGGTTGGCCGCGGCACTCCCAATCATGTGGGACCCCATCTTCGTCTACGTGCTCATCACGTTCATCCTTGCGCTTATCGGCTGGACCTATCTCGCACGCGTGGTGCGCGGGCAGTTCCTGGCGATCCGCAATGAGGATTTCGTGATGGCGGCGCGCCTCGCCGGGGCAAGTGAATACCGGATCATTACCAAGCACATGCTGCCCTCGATGACGTCATACGTCATTGCGGCGCTGACCTTGGCTGTCCCGGAGATGATTCTGGGAGAGACGGCCCTGAGCTTCCTCGGCCTGGGACTGCGTCCGCCTGTGGTGAGCTGGGGCGTGCTGCTCCAGGATGCACAGAACCTGCGGTCCATTTCACTGGCGCCTTGGCTGCTTTCACCGGGCGTAGCGGTCGTCCTCACCGTGCTCGCCTTCAATTTCATGGGTGATGGACTGCGCGACGCAGCCGACCCCTATGGGCAGTAAGACCATGACGACACTTCAGATGCCCCCGGAACGGCTCCTTGAGCTCGACAATGTGCAGGTGCACTTCCCGCTGCGCGAAGGCTTGGTAAAGGCCGTGGACGGCGTATCCTACCATGTCAACAAGGGCGAGGTCCTTGGGATCGTCGGTGAAAGCGGGTCCGGCAAGTCGATCACGGCCCGGTCCATCATGCGCCTCCTGCCCAAGCGGGCCGTCGATGCGGGCGGGCGGGTGCGATTGCGACTTTCCTCCGGTGAGCAGCATGAGCTCTCAGCCTACAACCGTAATGGCAGGGCGATGCGCCAGATCCGCGGCCAGCATATCGGCATGATCTTCCAGGAGCCCATGACCGCGCTGTCGCCGGTGCACACCATTGGCACCCAGATCATGCGCACCGTACAACTGCACATGGGGCTAGGTCGCGCGGCGGCAAGGGAGCGGGCCATTGACCTTCTGGCCAAGGTGCAGATGCCGCGCCCCGGCCAACTGGTTGACGCTTTCCCCCATCAGCTCTCGGGCGGCATGCGCCAACGCGCCATGATCGCGCTCGCCATTTCCTGCAATCCGAGCCTTCTCATCGCCGACGAGCCGACAACGGCGCTCGACGTGACCACCGAGGCCCAGATCCTCGAACTGCTCAAGCAGTTGCAGTCCGAAATGGGCATGGCCATCATCTTCATCACCCACAATTTCGGCGTCGTGGCCGATATCGCCGATCGCGTTTCGGTCATGTATCTGGGCAAGATTGTCGAGACCGCTTCGGTCGACGACATCTTCTACGCGCCCAAGCATCCCTATACCCAGGCATTGCTGCGCTCGATCCCGCGGCTGGGCGTCGATCAGGGACGCCGTCTGCCGACCATCCCGGGCATGGTGCCCGATCCATTCAGCGTTCCGCCTGGGTGCTCCTTCAATCCGCGGTGCAGCCACGCCCTGGCGGGTCTTTGCGACCGGCAGGATCCGCCCGAAAAGAAGTTCGGCAGCCAGATGTCGCGTTGCCATATTGCCGACCGGTTTGCCCAGGAGGCCGTCCATGCTTGACACTGCGACCAGGGCGACACCACTGGCCGGGGCCCACATGCCCGAGGATGTGCTGATTTCGGTCCGCCATCTCCGGAAGTACTTTCCCATCCAGGCGGGCTGGCTGAAAAGGACCGTCGGGCAGATCAAGGCTATCGATGACGTATCCCTCGACATCCGCAAGGGAGAGACATTCGGCCTGGTGGGGGAGTCGGGTTCGGGCAAGTCGACGGTCGCCCGTCTCATGTTGCGCGCCTATGATTTGACGGACGGAAAGATCCTGTTTCGTACGGCCGATGGCTCGGTCGTGGATCTGTCCAGCCTCACGGATCGTCAGATGCGCGGCATGCGCCGCGAAATGCAGATGATCTTTCAGGATCCCTATTCCTCGCTCAACCCCCGCATGACCCTGCTGGAACTGGTGGGCGAGCCGTTGATCATCCATGGGGTGGGCACGCAGGCTGAGATCCGCGACCGCGTGGCCGAACTGCTGCAGGTGGTTGGTCTACGTCCCGAATACATCAACCGCTACCCGCACGCTTTTTCCGGTGGCCAGCGCCAGCGTATCGGCATCGCCCGTGCGCTCGCGCTCAATCCGAGCTTCATCGCCGCCGACGAAGCGGTTTCGGCGCTCGACGTGTCGGTGGCGGCGCAGAACATCAACCTGATGCAGGATCTGCAGGAAAAGTTTGGCCTCACCTACCTGTTCATCACCCACGACCTGGGCATGGTGGAACACATCTCCGACAGGGTCGGCGTCATGTATCTGGGCAGGTTGATGGAGACCGCGCCGACTGAAAAGCTATTCTCCAAGCCGCTGCATCCCTATACGGAAGCGCTGATGGCCGCGGTGCCGCAGCCCGACCCTCGTGGCAACCGTGCGCGCAAACGGGTGCCGCTCAAGGGTGAGATTGCCAACGCGGCCAATCCGCCCAAGGGCTGCAGCTTTCATCCGCGCTGTCCCTATGCGCAACCGATCTGTGGTACCGACGTCCCGGAACTGCGCACGGTTGCCGATGACAGGCAGGTTCGCTGCCATTTTGCCGAACAACTGTCGCTGGTGGGCGCCATCGCATGACCAGGCTCGAGTTATCGCCGGAGGTAGACCTAGCGGCACACTACGCGCCGGTTCTGCTCGTCGATGCACGGGAGCCCTATGAGCCGGTGGCCTTTGGCTATTCGGTATTCCGGAACGCCGGACCCTCAGCCTCTTCGAAGTTTGAGATTGAGCCAGATGGGGCGGTGGCGATTGAGTATGCCATCTACTACGATTGGGATATCGGGCATCTCTACGATCTCGAGCATGTATGGGTGCACGTCTCTGCCGGCGGCAAGGTCACGCGCGTAGAGGCGTCCTCCCATGGTGGTCGCAAGGTGATGGACAGCGAAAACGGTTTGCCCCAGATGTCCGGCTCTCATCCGGTGATCTATGTAGAGGCCGGCAAGCACGCCCATTGGGCGAATACCGCCCACATGTCGGAGGGCGACCGGCAGAAGCTGGATTTTCTGTGTGGCCCCCTCGCTGGGGTCGAAGGCGTGCATCTGGGCAACCCCTTTGCCGAGCGGGGTGACTATTCCGCGACCGGACGAGACCATCGGATCGCGCGGCTCAAGATGGCTGGCGATGCCTTTGCTCCATCGCATGTCTATCGCCCGCTGGCGACCACTCCGGCCCTGATCTCATGGGCCGAAATGGCGGCCCTCATTCCGAACCGTGTCCGGGCAGCGCTGGCTCAGGCCGAGAGCCATACGCGCCATCTGGCGGCCGTCTTTCTCGATTGCGGTGATACGCTCGTTGACGAACGCACCGAGGTGAAAGCTCCCGGCAGCGAAGTTGTTCTGGATGGTGAGCTCATTCCGGGAGCACGGGAAATGGTGCTGGCGCTCAAGGAGCGCGGACACAAGCTGATCCTGGTTGCCGATGGCCCCCGCCAGACCTTCGTCAATCTGCTGCGGAAGCACCAGTTGTGGGACCACTTCGACGCACATGTGATTTCCGGGGATGTCGGGGCTCACAAGCCTGACGTCCGCATGTTTGATGCAGCCCTCGCCGCGGCCGGCCTAGGCCGGGCCGATGCCTGGCGCACCGTCATGGTCGGCAACAATCTCTCGCGCGATATCAAAGGGGCCAACGCCTTGGGGATCACCAGTATCTTCATGGCCTGGTCGACCCTGCGTACCCACTTGCCGGCCAGTCCCGGTGAAGTTCCCGATTTCAAGCTATCCACTCCCGTGGAACTGCCGGCGCTCCTCGACCAGCTGGAACTCCTGCTGCGTTACCGGGCGCCGGCACTTTTTTGATCGCGCCATTGCTACAAGAGTATCATGCCAACTCCACTGCTGACCCTTTCGCGCGGCGACAGCCTCAATGCCTGGGCCCTTTCGGCGGTCCAGAAGACCTATTTCCCGGGTGAGCCTGCGCCAGCAAGCGACCCGCAGAATTACCAATACATCAATGGCTTCGTGGATGTTGGCGACCTGCCGTGCCGCGTTGCCACCTGGCGCGACGTCGCAACGCGGACGGTCCAGCTCGAAACCGACTGGCCGGTCGAGAGCCTCTATCTGCCCGGCAAGAGCCGCGCTGTCGAATTCAGCCAGTTCCAGCACCGGCCCACCCGCCTGTCCCGTTGGTGCCGAACCCGGGTCAGCGTGGCCGACGACCGCTACTGCTCCTTCCGGCTGACAACGCGCGGCGGCGTCAATGTCTGGGTGGATGGAGAACTGGCGGCCCGGTTCGAGCCGTTCACCCGCAATGCGAACCAAAGCACGGTGGTGCACCTTCCCCTCCGCGCCGGGGGCAGCGAGATCGTCGTGCTGACCGAGGACATGGCCGAGCGGGACGTCATCTGGTTCTTCGAACTGACGCTGCTGGATGCAACCGAGGTCCAGGTGCATATGCAGGGGGCGGATGCCGGCGGGGCAGTGGAGGCCCTCAGCGCGCTTGCCAGTCAGGTGCGGCCCGGCGCCGAAGCTCATGGCGACGACGAGCCTGTGTATCTGGTCTTCGATGACCCGTCGCCCTTGCCGGTAAGCATCCATGCGCGTGTGCACTCGACCTCGCACACCCATACCGTATTGCTCGATCGCGTGATCGGGCTCCCCCAGGGCGCGGCAAGCGTGCGCCTCTGTGCCGCCAGCGAACTGCCCGATGGCTTCCACGCCCTGTGGCTCGAATTCTCCGCCGAAGGCTCGCGTGTGGAGCGGGACATCGGTGTCCCCATTCTGCACCAGGCTGAGCCCGTAGAGCTGGGTGCTGATCTCGCTTCGCGCAAGCGCCTGGCGCTCGACCACGCCGCCATCCATGGCGAGATGCGGATGGGAACGGCCGTCGCCCTGCTTGAGACCGATCGCGCGGATGATGAACGGTTCCGCCCGATCATCGAGGAGACACTTATTGCCATCGAAGAGCGGCGCGACTGTGCGGACTTCGTTTCCGTGCCGCTGCTTTGGGGGCTGATGCGGCATGGTGCACGTTTCCCCGCCGACCTTCGCGAGCGCAGCGAAGAGGCATTGCTCAACTTCCGCTATTGGGTCGATGAACCCGGCAATGACGTCATGTGGTTCTGGAGCGAGAACCACGCGCTCTGCTTCCACGTCTCCCAGCTTCTGGCCGGGATGCTCTGGCCGGAATCCCGCTTCAGCGTGTCCGGGCGCAACGGCGCCGAACAGGCGGCCCTGGCGAGCGAGCGTCTCGGCTTGTGGCTAGATGCGGTGGAAGAAGACGGTCTGGCGGAGTGGAACTCTGCCGCCTACTACCCGGTGGATTTCATCGGTCTCCTCGCCCTGGTTGAACTGGCACCTGCCGACATCGCCGCCCGGGCACGCGGATTGTGCGATCGCATCTTCACCATGGTGGGCCTCCATACGCTTGATGGCGTGCCGGCCGGCTCCATGGGCCGCGCCTATGACAAGGAATTGCGCGCCGGTCCGCTCACCGAGCTCGCGCCATTCGCCGCCGTCGCGTTTGGCCGCGGCTGGCTGAACAAGGGCGTGGCCTCGCTCCCCCTGTTTGCTGCCGGCAGCTACACGCCGCCGCCGGGACTGGAGGCCTATGCCTGGCCGGAAACTGGGCAGGTCGTCATGGCGCGCTACCTCCAGGGTTATGGTCCGGCGGCATCGCTTTCGCTCTACAAGACCTCCGACGTGCAGCTTTCCACCAATAGTGGAGCCCGCGCAGGGGGCTTTGGCCACCAGCAGCACGTCATCGACCTGCGGTTCTCCACCGATCCCATGGCCCGCTCCTGGATCAACCACCCGGGCGAGGACGATCCCTGGGGCCAGCAGCGCCCGTCCTACTGGGGCGGCAACGGCACCCTGCCGCGCGTCGGGCAGCATGAGAATATCGCCTTGGTGAGCTACCGGCTTGCCCCGGAAACGCGTCTCATGTTCACCCACGTTTATGCGGCACAGACGGGATTGATCCATCACCTGGCGGGGGACACGCTGATTCTCGAAGCGGGTCCTGCGTTCGTGGCCTATAAAGCGACTGACGCATTGCAGGCAGTGGACCGGGGACCGGCGGCAGGCCTGGAGTATCGCTGCCTAGGGGCGGAGCACGGTTGGGCCGTCATTGTCTCCGAGGGCGAAACCCTCGAAGAGTTCACCGCACGCATTGCCCAATGCCGCGTGACCATTGATGGTGGAGGCACACTGAGGCTTGAAGGGCCAGACTTACCTCGACTGGGCCTGGACTGGCATCGCGGCCTCTTCATCAACGACATTCTGCAATCGCCGCCGACCAGTGGCGTCGTACCGGACATCACCATCAGAACCCTCTAGGGTCAGGACCACCATGCGCATCAAGAAGCTCGATCATCTCCTGGCCCGTCTGCGGGAACGGATTTTTACACCATTGGATACGGCCTTGCCCCTACGCTTCCGGCGCGGCTTGCCCGAGGAGCGCGCGGTGATTGTCGGGCAGGACCCGATGGCTTGGGAGCAGGTTGAATCCAGCCTCGTCTGGGGCGAGCCGGAGAGCTATTTCTGGTTCGCGACACGCTTCGACATGCCCGAAGCGGCGGCGGGACAGCGTGTCTTTCTCAAGGTCAATGCGCAGTTCGGCAACACCCGGGGCCGCTCGGACCCCCAATGCCTCGTGCGCGTCAATGGCCGGATCGCCCAAGGCGTCGACGGCAACCATCAGGAATTGTTGCTCAGCACCGACGCGCGCCCCGGCGAGAGTTTCGACATCCTGCTCGAAGCCGGCACGATCGAGGATCGCCGCCAGTACGGCATGTCCATGTCGCTCATGCTGCACGATCCGCTGGTCGAGAAGGTCTTCTACGATCTCTTCGTGCCGCTGAACGTGGCGCGCTTGCTGGCAGCGGACGATCCGCGCCGTCACTTCATCATCAACCGCGTTGACGAGGCGGTAGCCAGGATCGATTTCCGCCCCGGCAATCCGGACCGCTTCATCCAGTCCCTCCGCGAGGCTGAAGGGATCGCCGAAGCCATCTACGCGGCACAGGATTTCGAGGACAAGCCGGTCATCACCGTGACCGGACACACCCATATCGACGTCGCCTGGCTCTGGCGCGTCCGCGAGACCCGCCAGAAGATGGCGCGGTCCATGTCGACGGCCTTGGCCCTGATGGACCAGTATCCCGACTACCGGTTTATGTACAATCAGGGCGTGTTGTTGGATTACCTGTCCCAGGACTACCCCGAGGTCTTCGAGCGTCTCAAGGGCAGGGTCGCGGACGGCAGCTTCGAGATCGAAGGCGCGCTCTGGCTGGAGCCGGACGCCAACATTACCAGCGGGGAATCCTTCGCTCGCCACATCCTGCACGGCGTCGCCTATCACGAAGAGACCTTCGGCGTAACGCCCAAGGTCTTCTGGCTGCCCGATACGTTCGGCTATTCGGCGGCCCTGCCGCAGATGATGAAGCTCTCCGGTGCCGATGTCTTCGTCACCCACAAGATGAGCTGGAACGACACCAATCGCATGCCCAACGAGACCTTCCACTGGCAAGGCATCGATGGCAGTACGGTGGCGGCCTATTTCATGACCACCCAGCCCTATACGTCCACTAGCATCGGCACGACTTATAACGCCGACATCAAGCCCACCTTCGTCATGGGCACTTGGAAGCGCCACGGCCAGCAGGCGCTGAACCGCGAACTCTTCATGGTCTATGGCCATGGCGATGGTGGCGGCGGTCCGACCCGGGAAATGCTGGAAAACATCCGCCGGATGGAAAAGGGCATTCCGGGCTGCCCCTCGGTCCGGCACGAACACATGCGGCCCTATTTCGACCGCCTGCTCAAGCGCATGGCCGACCGCCCCGAGGACTATCCGACCTGGGTCGGGGAGCTCTATCTCGAATATCACCGCGGAACGCTGACTTCGGTCGCCAAGAACAAGCGCAACAACCGCCTGGCCGAGCAGGCATTGCGGGAGCTGGAAGTGCTGGCGGTCCTTGCCGGGCACCATGCCGGCAAGGCCTATCCAGCTTCAGAACTGCATGACCTCTGGCGCATCGTGCTACTCAACCAGTTCCACGACATTCTGCCCGGCACCTCGATTGGCGGTGTCTTCGATGACAGCGACCGTGACTATGCCCGCTTCTTCGACACAGTCGAGCAGTTGCGCGGCGAGCTGGCCGGCGCGCTCGTACCCCAGGGCAGCTTCGGCCTGCTCAACGCGTTGGGTCGGCCGCGCGGCGGTCTGCTCGAATTCGACGGCGATCAGCCTTCTGCCCTGGTCCTTGGCGGCCAGACATTGGCCAGCCAGGTCATTCATCGCGCCGATGGCCGACGCCGCCAGGGCGTGGTGGTGCAGGACCTGCCGGCAATCACGCTGTCCACGGTACAACTGGTGCCCGGCGGCACGGCCGCAGGTTCGGGCGGGCTTTCGGTCTCATCGAGCCACATCGAAAACGACATCATCCGTGCCCGCTTTGACGCGAATGGCCGAATAATCTCGCTGTTCGACAAGCGGCGCGGTCGCGAGGCCATCGCGGCAGGCGGGCCCGCCAACCGGCTCCAGGCCTATCGCGACATGCCGGTGGAGTACGACGCCTGGGACATCGATAGCAGCTTCGAGGACCAGGTTTGGGAAATCGACGATCTCGTCAGCGCCGAGGTCGTCGAGACTGGCCCATATCGCGCCGCCATCCGTTTCGAATGGCGCTACGAAAAGTCCAGCATTGTCCAGGTCATTGCGCTGGAAGCCGCCAGCGACCAGCTCGACATCGATTGCCATGTCGATTGGCATGAGCACGATACACTGGTGAAGGTGGCCTTCCCGCTCGCGGTGCAGGCCCAGGAAAGCACGGCCGAAATTCAGTTCGGCCACGTTCGCCGCGCCAGCCACACCAATACATCCTGGGATCAGGCCCGGTTCGAAACCGTCATGCATCGCTGGGTCGACGTGTCCGAGCCCGATTTCGGCGTCACCTTCTTCAACGACTGCAAATATGGCTACGACGTCCGCGGCAGCACGGTGCGGCTGACCCTGCTCAAGTCGCCGGTCTATCCGTGGCCCGAGGCCGACCAGGGAGAGCATCGCTTCCGCTACGCGCTGGCCGTGCATCACGGCCTGTTCGCCAGCGACATTCCGGCCCGCGCCGAAGCCTACAACCTGCCGCTGAAGCTTGTTGCCGGTCATGCCGCTGCCGCGGGCCAACTGGGCTCGTTCCTCGAGATCGCAGGGCAGGGGGCGACATTGGAGGCCCTCAAGCGGAGCGAAAGCGGCGATGCCCTGATCGCCCGCATCTGGGAAACCCATGGCCGCCACGGGTCTGTCACCGTGACCCTGCCGCCGGGCACAAGCCAGGTCGAGCGCGTCAACCTGCTCGAACGCGATCCGCGGCCGCTCGAGATCGTCGACGGCAAGCTGCACCTCGACCTCTCGCCATTCCAGATCGTTACCCTGCGTGTCGCGACGGATGCGATGCCATGATCCCCGGTATTCCGGCCGCCTTGCCTCCGCTGGACAGGCCCGAGGGTTTTTGGCTCAAGGGCGACTGGCATCTGCACTCCCGCCACAGCACCGATTCCTCCAACAATCCGCTCGGCAAGATCATCGGTTTCGCCGAGCAACACGGCTTCGACTATCTCGCCATCACCGATCATGACGTTCATGTGCAGGGTGCCGTTGCCCACCACACATGGGCCGACCCGGAGTTTCGCTCCGACAGCGTCCTGATCTTCCATGGCGCCGAGCTGACCGCCAATCGCGGCCATATCAACATCCTTTCCACGGAACCCTATGATCACCAGCGCATCTTCGATCATCGCGACGATCGTGACTGGAACCTTCTGGCGTTGAAGCGCGAACTGGGCGTGCATTTCTCGGCCAACCACCCCAGTACCAAGAACCACTATGGCTATTCGTTCGACCTTGCTGACTCCGTCGAAATCTGGAACGGCAGCACCTGGCCTAAGAATATTCCGGGCGTCCGGATCTGGGATGACATGCTCAAGTCCGGTCGCATGCTCGCGGGCCGCGGCGGCAGCGATTCCCACCATGGCATACCCGATCGACCCGAACTGACCACACCTCAATCCATCGAGGCGACCGCCAACTATGTCGGGACACCGACAACCTGGGTCTATGTCCGGGAGCGGTCGAAAGCGGCCATCCTGGAGGCGATGGCCGCCGGACGCGCCTCGGTCAGCGCCAATCCGTTCAATCCACGCGTGGAACTGGTGGCAGACCACGACGGCGACGGCGTCATGGACATGATGATGGGCGACAACGTCAAGCCGACCGGAGGGCCCGTGACTTTTGAAGTCCGTCTTTGCGGCGGGGGCATAGAGGGTGCCTCGTACCGGGTTCGGGTGATCAAGAACCGGGACGATTTCGGCTCCTATCTGACAGACGGCGAAACGCGTAGCGCCCGCTTTACCGATGTTCCCGGAGTTGCCGAGCGCAACTACTATCGCGTCGAGATCGAAGGCCCGCAGGTGCCATACCCGGCCGTCCCCAATTCCATGGCTCTGAGCCAGAACATGGTGGCGCTGTCCAACCCCCTCTATTTCAATTACGACCCGGCCTTCTGACGGAGTACGTCAGCCGATGGTGTCGCGCCGCATCTGACTCGGGGTCAGGCCATAGGCTTTACGGAAGTGTTCGTAGAACTGCGTCTGCGATCCGAACCCGGCCTGGAAGGCTATGTTGGCAATCGACAGATTGCCGTCGAACAGGAGCGACCGCGCCCGGATAAGGCGCATGCGGACCACGAATTTCTGGATCGAGATATGCATGACCTTGGTGAAGAGGTCTGCAGCGTAATTGGGATGCAGGCCCACCACCTTGGCTATGTCCTCGGCGGCGAGCGGGTCGGTGATGTTCTCAACGATATGGCGCACCATGCGCACCACATAGCGCACGGGGGTAGCTGTACGAGTGCGCGTGCCTGTCCGCTCAAGCCACGCGGGCAGAAGCGTCTCCCAGCCGGTCACGGCGGCCCGACGGAACATGGTGCCGATCTCAGCGCGTACGAGGTCCGTGCGCACGGCACTTCCGCTGCGATAATCGGCATGCCAGCGCTCAAGCATGTCGAGCCCACCACATTCCGGCGTCAGTTGGATCACGCCACCACCCATGAGCGTCTCGGTGAGCCGACCCAGTTGCGGCATTTCGAGGAAGGCATCCATTGGCAGGTATATGTTGAGCTGGCGGGCATCCTGCACGTCATGCAACCCCACTGTCTGGTGCGGAATACCGGCCCAGAAGGCAATGAGACGATTGGCGCCGACGGTGGTCGGTCCCCCATCGAACATGTAGTCCATGGTTCCCTTGGTCAGCCAGTTGAACTCGATATGGCCGTGGCTGTGCGGTTGCGGCATGATCTGGGGCGCGAAGGCCCTTATTCCGAAGCGGCCGAAGGCCTTGCCCGAAGCGTAGAAACTGCGGTCCGATCGCGGCATGGGGCGCGGTGCTCTTTCGCGCCGGCGAGTTAGGGCAGGGCTGCTGTCATCAATCATACTAATCTGCCCCTTTCTGAGAAACCCGGAAGAAGTCTCTATCATTCCGGATTGAATCCGTGCTGGCAAGTCGTAGGGTTCAAGCACGCACCGGAGCAGGAACCGGAGGAGTACAGGTCCTCCGCGATAGCCGTTATGGCCCGGCGCGAAAAGGGAGGTTCTATTGAGAAAGCATGTGTATGCCCTTGGCGGGGCAGGACTTTTGCTGTCCGTATCGATGTTGGCGCTGCCAGCGCAGGAACTGACGGGAGAGCTGCCGGACCCGCCGGAATTCGCCGCGCAGAGCGAACCGGTGTTTGTCAGCATCTCTGACATCATGGAATACCGGGCGCTGCCCGAATATCACGAGCCCGATTGGGTGACCTCGAAATATGTCGACGCGGGCAAGCTGCCGCCGGTGGCCGAGCGCCTGCCCAAGGAGCCGATGGTCTTCAAGACCGCCAACATGCCGGACGGCGTCGGTGTCTATGGCGACACCATGCGTCACGTGATCGGGGGCCGGCCGGAGGGCTGGAACTATATCGGCGGACAGAGCCAGGGCTGGGGCGGCATCGATATCGGCATGTCCGAATGCCTGACGCGCACCGGTCCGCTCTTCACCATCAAGGCCGACGAACTCGAACCCATGCCCAACCTGGCCAAGAGCTGGGAATGGTCCGAAGACGGCAAAGAACTGACTATGCACCTCATCGAAGGGGCAAAGTGGTCCGATGGCGATGCTTTCGACAGCGAAGACGTCATGTTCTATTGGGAAGACAACGTCTTGGACGCCAACGTGTCTCCGCTTAACGGCGCGACGCCGGAATCGTTTGGTGTCGGCACGACCCTCGAAGCCATTGATGCCTACACCATCAAGTGGACCTTCCAGGAAGCCTTCCCCACCCAATACCTCTACACCATGGCTTATGGCACGTTCTGTCCCGGGCCGAGCCACATTCTCAAGCCTGAGCATCCCAACTACTCGGACAACACCTACGACCAGTACAAGAACGCTTTCCCGCCTGAATACCTCAATATTCCGGTGATGGGCGCCTGGGTGCCGGTTGAATATCGTCCCGACGACATCATCGTTCTCCGCCGCAACCCTTACTACTGGAAGGTCGACGAGAACGGTAACCAGCTGCCCTATCTCGACGAGATGCACTACCGCCTCTCCACTTGGGCCGATCGTGACGTTCAGGCCGTCGCTGGCTCAGGCGATTTCTCCAACCTCGAACAGGCAGAGAGTTATGTGGAAGCCCTGCGCCGCTCGGCCGAAGACTCCGCTCCGGCCCGCCTGCAGTTCGGTGCACGGACCATCGGGTATGCGTTGCAGATGAACTTCTCTGCCAATGGCTGGGGTGAACCCGACGAACGGGCCCAAGCCGTGCGGGAACTCAACCGCAACATCGACTTCCGCAAGGCTGTGACCATCGCTCTCGATCGTCAGCGTCTGGGTGAATCGCTTGTGCGTGGTCCCTTCACCGCCATCTACCCCGGTGGCCTCTACGCGGGCACGGCCTATTACGACAAGGGCTCGACCGTATACTATCCGTTCAACCTTGAAGCCGCCAACGCGCTGCTTGATGGCCTGAACCTGGTCGACACCGACGGCAATGGCGTCCGCAACTTCCCTGAAGGCACCGCTGGCGGTGGTGACGTGGAAATCACTTTGCTCGCCAATTCCGACTACGGCACCGACACCAACCTGGCCGAAGGCGTCATGGCCCAACTCGAGCCGCTCGGCCTGCGCGTGATCGCCAACTTCCAGCAGGGCACGGCCCGCGATGACATGAACCAGTCGGGTCAGTTCGATTGGGCTGTGATACGTCAGGGCGCTGAAATGGTGTCCATCGTGCAGAATACTGCCGCTCTCGCACCGACCGGTCCCCGCGTCCATAACTTCCACCGCGCCAATGCCGATGGCACGCTGGACCTGTTGCCGTTCGAGCAGGAGCTTGTCGACCTGGTCAACCGCTTCGTGACCACCAGCGACAACGAAGAACGTGCCGACATCATGAAGGACTATCAGCGCGTTTTCACCGAGAATGTCTATTCGGTGGGCCTGACCCAGTACCCAGGCGCTCTGATCATTAACAAGCGCTTTGCCAACATCCCGGCGGGTGCTCCGATCTTCATGTTCAACTGGGCTGAAGACAACATCATCCGCGAGCGCGTCTTCGTCCCTGAAGACAAGCAGGGTGACTATGAGCTGCACCCCGAAACCCTGCCGGGTGAACCCGGCGGTTCCGGTCCGGCCTGATCGTTGGCGCTGGCGGGGCCTCGGTCCCGCCAGCATCCCGGCCCCCGATGAGGAGCGGACGGGAAAGACAGTAACGTCCTTGGCGGGTTCGTGTGACGACCACGATCAGCCCCCTCGGCCCACTCGGCCAGGGCAGGGGTGAGCGGCCCGGCCGTTCAACACAGTCGCAGAGGCCCCATGCTTCGATTTCTAGCTTTTCGCATCCTTGGCGCCATTCCGCTGCTCTTCCTGCTCAGCGTGGTGACTTTCGCAATCATTCAGGCGCCTCCGGGTGACTATGCCGACTACATTCGCTCCATGCTGATCAACCAGGGTGGCGTGCGGCCGGATCTGGCGGAAATCCAGGCCGAGGCCTATCGCCAGGCCAATGGTCTCAATGATCCACTGATCGTGCAGTATTTCCGCTGGATCCACGGCGTCGTTACTCGCTTCGATTTCGGGCACTCGCTCTACTACAACAAGCCTGTGGGCAATGTGATCGCCGAGCGCTTGCCGCCGACGATCGCGTTGGCCCTGGTCTGCCACCTGCTTGCGTCGGTACTCGGTATCGGCCTCGGCATTGTTGCCGCGACGCGTCAGTACTCCTGGACCGATACCATCCTGGGCATCATCTCCTTCATGGGCATGACGATCCCGCGTTTCCTCCTGGCCATCATCATTCTTTATGTGCTGGTCTTCCGCCTCAACGTGTCGGAAGTGGGCATGTTCTTCTCCGCCCGTTACGGCGGCGCGCCATGGAGCTGGGACAAGTTCGTCAATCTGGTTCAACACGTCTGGCCCGTTGTCTTCATCGCCACCTTTGGCGGGCTCGCCTACAATATGCGCGTCATGCGAGCCAACCTGCTCGATGTCCTCAACTCCCAGTATGTCGAAACGGCACGAGCCAAGGGCCTTCCGGAAGGCGCGGTGATCATGAAGCACGCCGTTCCCAATGCCCTGCATCCGCTGGTTGCCTACCAGGGCGTGGTATTACCCTACATGCTGACCGGTGAAATCGAAGTCGCCATCGTATTTGGCCTCGCCACGGTGGGTCCGGCCATTGTCGGCTCGATGGCGGTGGGCGACGTCTTTGTCACCGCGTCCTTCATGCTCGTCCTCGCCACCACGCTGATCATCGGCAACATAATCGCCGATTTGCTGCTGGTCGCCCTGGATCCGCGTGTTCGCCTGGGAGGAAATTCGGAATGAACCGCCCCGAAACCGGCTCGTCCGTTCCCTTGCCCACCGACGTCACCGGTGGTCCCGCCCCGACGCCGGCCGAAGAAGCACACAAGGCTCCCGCGCTCACCCGGTACGGCTCGGGCAACGAAACCTATGCCACCCTCGTCTGGCGCCGCTTCCGACGTTCCACCATGGGCATGATCGGCCTTGTGCTTGTCGCGCTGCTGCTGATCGTATCTGTTTTCGCTGATTTCTTTGCGCCGATGGACCCGAAGGCCACAAACTTGCCATTCGCGCCACCGGACCTGATCGCGTTCGAGGATCCGAATGGCAATTTCAGCCTCTTGCCCTACGTCTATCCTATCGGAGACACCGGAGAGCTTGACCCGATCACCTACCAGCCTCTCACCGGGGCGATGAAGGACAATCCGACCGCAACGGGCTTCTTCGTTCAGGGCCACAGCTACCACATCCTCTGGGTGATCCCGTCAAACATCCACTTTTTTGGCGCCACCGATGGTCGGCCCATCCAGCTCCTCGGCACCGACAAATTCGGCCGCGATATTCTCTCGCGCGGCATTGTCGGCTCCCGTATCAGCCTGATGATCGCCCTGGCCGTGGTGACCATGACCACCATTGTCGGCACCCTGGTCGGTATTGGCTCGGGCTATATCGGCGGGCGTCTCGACGCCTGGGTACAGCGCTTCGTCGAATTCGTCCTCGCCTTCCCGCAATTGCCGCTCTACCTGGCACTGACATCCCTGATCCCTGTGACGGCGCCGTCCAACGTGTTCCTCACCTTCGTGATCTTTGTGATGGCCGTGCTGGGATGGGCGCAGCTAAGCCGAGAGGTGCGGTCCAAGACGCTGTCGCTGGCCCGCATCGATTATGTGCGGGCCGCCATAGCCGTGGGGGCCAGCGACGGGCGCATCATCACCCGCCACATCCTGCCCAATGTGCTGAGTCACATCATTGTCGCCATTACCCTGGCTATCCCCAGCGTCGTGCTGCTTGAGAGCTTCCTCGGTTTCCTCGGCTTTGCCGTCAAGCCACCGCTGATTTCCTGGGGTCTGATGCTGCAGGATACCGGCACATTTTCGGTAATTGGCTCTTATCCATGGATCCTCTCACCCGTGATCTTCGTGCTGATCACCGTCTTTGCTTTCAATGCGCTGGGCGACGGCCTGCGCGACGCCGTCGACCCGTACTGAGGAGCTGAAAATGACAGAGAACAGCATGGCTCCTTCCGAACGCCACGATTTGGGTGCGCATGGCCGCGAACTGATCCTCGATGCTCGCAATGTCGGAGTCGACTTCAAGGTGGAGGGCGGTGTCGTCAATGCCGTGCGGGACGTGTCTTTCCAGCTCCACAAGGGCGAGACGATTGCGCTGGTGGGGGAGAGCGGATCGGGCAAATCGGTCACCGCGCGCACGTTGATGAAGCTGTTGACCAAGCGCGCGACCATCCTGCCGCAAACCAGCATCACGCTCTCGGGCAAGGATGTGGTCAAGATGAGCGACCGCGAGATGCGCAAGCTGCGCGGCAACGACATCGCCATGATCTTCCAGGAGCCGATGAGCTCGCTCAATCCGGTCTATACGATCGGTCAGCAGATCTGCGAGATCATCCACCTGCACAATCGCGTCTCCCGCCAGGAGGCGATGGTGCGGGCGGAAAAGCTGCTCGAAGAAGTGCAGATCCCCGATCCCCGCGCGCGGCTCAACCAGTATCCGCACCAGCTCTCGGGCGGTCAGCGGCAGCGCGTCATGATCGCCATGGCGCTCGCCAATCGCCCCGAAGTGCTGATTGCCGATGAACCGACCACCGCGCTGGACGTCACGGTGCAGGCGCAAATCCTCAATCTCATCAAGGATTTGAAGGACAAGTACGGCATGGCAGTGATCCTCATCACCCATGACCTGACCATTGTCCGGCAGTTCTCCGAGTATGTGTATGTGATGCAGAACGGGCGGGTGCAGGAGCACAACGAAACCGAGGCCCTCTTTGCCAATCCGCAGCACCCCTACACCAAGCACTTGCTGGCGTCTGAACCCAAGGGCACGGCCTTGCCGCTCGAAGAGGGGGCGCACGAGACCATCCTCGAGGGCAAGGAGGTCAAGGTAACCTATACGCTCAAGCGCGGCGGTTTCTTCAAGCCGGACTTCTTCGAGCTCAAGGCCGTCGACAACCTGGACATCAAGCTGATGCGGCACGAGACCCTCGGGATTGTCGGCGAAAGCGGCTCGGGCAAGACCACCTTCGGCCAGGCGCTGATCCGCCTCATCGGCAACCAGGGTGGCCAGATCTGGTTTGACGGCGAGCGGATCGATGGTCGCGACCGCAAGGCCATGCGCCCGCTCAGGAGTCGCATGCAGATCGTCTTCCAGGACCCCTTCGCCAGCCTCAACCCGCGCATGTCCATCCGCCAGATCATCGAGGAGGGCTTGGTGGTCAATGGCATCGGAGCCAACAGCCGCGAGCGGGTCGATCGCGTTCGCCGGGCCCTGCGCGACGCTGGTCTGCCCGACAATATCCTGCAGCGCTTTCCGCACGAATTCTCCGGCGGGCAGCGCCAGCGCATCGCCATCGCCCGGGCCATTGCGCTCGAACCCGAGTTCATCCTGCTCGACGAGCCGACCTCCGCCCTCGATCTCAGCGTGCAGGCACAAATCATCGACCTGCTGCGCAAGCTGCAGGACGAGAGAGGCCTCAGCTACCTGTTCATCAGCCACGACCTCAAGGTCGTGCGCGCGCTCTGCCACCGTGTCATGGTCATGCAGCACGGCAAGATCGTCGAGCAGGGGCCGGTCAACGAAGTTCTCATCAACCCCCAATCCGAATATACGGCCCGGCTTGTCCGAGCCGCATTCGACATAGCCGCCTAGTTTCTGGAGCTTATCTCAAAATGGCAAACCCCAAGATCACCTTCATCGGTGCTGGCTCGTCCGTGTTCATGAAGAACATTGTCGGCGACATCCTGCAGCGCCCCGCGCTTGCAGGCGCCGAAGTCCGCCTGATGGACATCAACCCGACGCGCCTTGAAGAAAGCGCCATCATCGCCGGCAAGCTGGTCAAGACCCTGGGCGTGCCGGCCACGGTCAAGACCTATTCCAACCAGCGCGAAGCGCTCGACGGCACCAATTTCGTCGTCGTCTGCTTCCAGATCGGCGGCTACGAGCCCTCCACCGTCATCGATTTCGACGTTCCCAAGAAGTACAATCTGCGGCAAACGATCGCCGATACGCTGGGCATCGGCGGCATCATGCGCGGCCTGCGCACGGTGCCGCATCTGTGGAGCATCTGCGAGGATATGCTGCAGGTGGCCCCCAATGCCGTGATGCTGCAATACGTCAACCCGATGGCCATCAACACCTGGGCCATCTCCGAGAAATACCCGACTATCAAGCAGGTTGGTCTGTGCCACTCTGTGCAAGGCACCGCGCACGAATTGGCTCATGACCTCGACATTCCCTACGAGGAAATTCGCTACCGCTCGGCCGGCATCAACCACATGGCCTTCTTCCTCAACTTCGAGCACCGCCAGGCGGATGGGACCTACAAGGATCTCTATCCCGAACTGCACCGCGCCTATCGCGAAGGCCGCGCGCCCAAGCCCGGTTGGAACCCGCGCTGCCCCAACAAGGTGCGCTACGAGATGATGACGCGTCTGGGCTATTTCGTCACCGAAAGCTCCGAACATTTCGCCGAATACACGCCCTATTTCATCAAGGAAGGGCGCGAGGACATCATCGAAAAGTTCGGCATTCCGCTCGATGAGTATCCCAAGCGCTGCGTCGAGCAGATCGCGAGCTGGAAGAAGACCTCTGAGGACTACAAGAAGGCCGACCGGATCGAGGTCAAGCAATCCAAGGAATATGCCTCGTCCATCGTCAATTCGGTCTGGACGGGCGAGCCTTCGGTCATCTACGGCAATCTGCGGAACAACGGCGTGATCACGTCGCTACCGGATGCCGCGGCTGTCGAAGTGCCGTGCCTGGTCGACGACAATGGCCTGCAGCCCACCTATATCGGCGACCTGCCGCCGCAGCTCACGGCGCTCATCCGCACCAATATCAACGTTCAGGAACTCGCGGTCCGTGCGCTCGTGGACGAGAACCGCGAGCACATCTATCACGCCGCCATGATGGATCCGCACACGGCGGCTGAGCTTGACCTCGACCAGATCTGGAACCTGGTCGACGACCTCCTCGATGCCCATGGCAGCATGCTGCCTGAATGGGCTCGTGGCTCCCGGAAGCAGCGCGTAGCGTAACTCGCGGCGCATCGTCCTCCAGCTGCTTCCATCCCCCGGCGTCCTCCGGCGCCGGGGTTTTTGTTGTCCGGGAACGGGTAGTCTGACGCGTCTAGAGCAGGCTCTCGACCGTCTGCACCATCAGCAGCATGGCAAACGCTGCCAGCGCAACGGCAGTGATCCGCTCCACCCGCGAGGATGTGAGCAAGCCTGCCGAACGCCGGGCGGCCATCATGCCCAGCGACATCCAGCCGACCGCCGTGACGATCACGAGCGCGGCGAACAGGCCGAGATAGGGCAGGCGAGCTGCGAAACCAGTGGCAGGGAAGATGGCAAAGGCGAAGATCAGCGCCTTGGGATTAACGAGCGTAGTGACAAACACGCGCCCCAGTGTGATGCCGCTTTGCCTGAAATCGGCGTGTCCGGCATTCTGCCACAGCTTCCAGGCCGACCAGATGAGGAAGGCCGAGGCCAGCAGCTTGGCGCCCACAGGCACCCAGGGCTGGCTCGCCGAGGCGGCGCCGACCAGTTCGGTCCAGGCCGTTATGGCGATGAAATAGCCCAGCACTTCGCCGGCCAGCAGCGGCAGCGATCCGGTTACGCCACGCTGCGCCCCGGCGGCAGCCATCAGGGTATTGGTCGGGCCGGGCGTGGCGAGAAGAGCCAGGACCCCCACAATGAACGGAATCTGATCGCTCAAGCCCACTCCTGGACGATGCGCAGGAATTCGGCGTGTCCGAGCGCCTGGTTTGCTGCGGCCCGATACTCGCGCACGAGGCTGTCGAAAGTCTCCTGCGCAAATCGGCGCAGCTTCGGGTCACGCTCCATTTCCCGCCGCGCCAGCCCCTGGTCGAGCAGGCCAAGTCCATTGAGCACCGGATAGTGCAACTGCGTCTCGATATGCGGCAGCCCGCCCAGATAGGAGGGGAAGTGCTCGTGCCGCGGCATTTCCCTTTGCCAGCGGGCCAGCCGCTCTTTCGTTTCCGGATGAATGCGATGGGCCTTCACCTCGCGCCAGAACGGGGTGTCCTCGCGTTCGACCACGTAGTGCGTATTGACGAAGGTGCGGAAGTCATCGACTTGCCGCCCAACCCTGGCATTGTAATCGGCGCGGTCCTTGTCGGTCATGTCCGACGGCTTCTTGAGGAAATGCCGGCCGAACAGCATCATCTGCACGATCGTCCCATGAATCGACGTGGATTCGAGCGGCTCGAGGAAACTCGAACTCAAGCCCACGGCGAGGCAATTGCCGATCCAGGCATTTTCCAGCCGCCCGATCTGGAAGCGGATATCGCCCCGCACCTCGATCGGATGGCCCAGCACCCGTTCCACCTCGTCCTTGGCCTCGTCAGGCGTGGAGAACTCGTCCGAATAGACATAACCACAGCCATAGCGGGTGCGGGTCGGGATCTGCCACATCCAGCCCGAACTCTGCGCCCAGGCGCGGGTATAGTTGGCCAATTCCTCGTCCGGCTTGATATCGACCCAGAAGGGCAGGGCGCGATTGACCGGCAATTCGTGCGCATAGGATTTCCAGGGCGCCTGCAATTCCTTGACGATGATCTGCTTGCGGAAGCCTGTGGCGTCGATGAAGAAGTCCGCTTCGAGCCGTGTATTGTCGTCCAACACCAGGGCCGTGATGTCGCCGGTCGCGCCATTCCGCTCCACTCCGGCGACAATGGCGTCCACCTTCTCGACACCCTGGGATTTGCTCGCAAAGAACTTGCCCACCAGCGCCTGGTCAAAATGATAGGCATGGTGGAACGGCCCCAGCGGGATCAGCGATCCATCGGCCTTGCGGGCATAGGGCGCCTTCTTCTGCTCCAATAGCGGTTGGAACAGGTGCATCTCCTGCACCGGCCGGCCCGCTGCGACCGCGTAGACATTGAGGTAGTCCGAGGGCGCGCCGGGCGGCGCCTGCACCACCTGATGCGGATCGTCGATGGGCCCGTAGTAGGTATAGCCCTTGCGGCGCCAGTCTTCGTGACGGATGCCCAGCTTGAAGCTCGCATCGGTCTTGCGGAAGAACTCGAACTCGTCGATGCCGAAATGCTTGAGCAGGACGCGGAACGCCGCCGTCGTCGCCTCGCCGACGCCGACGGTGGGAATCTTCGAGGATTCGACGACTGAGAGCCGAATATCGAGGCCACGCTGCCGCGCCTCGTCCTGGATGATGAAGGCCGCGATCCACCCGGCCGTGCCGCCCCCGACAATCACGAAATGCGCTGGCTTTTCCATGCCTTGTTCCTCCCGGACGCGAGGCTATGAGGGCCCATGACTATCGGCAAGGTAGGAGGCCGCCGTCGCACGATTGTTTCTTGAAAAGCCGCAAATTATTGGCAGGAAGCCGGTCGTTGCGCGGCGTGCGGCGTAACTTCGCTTGCTATGGCTGCTCCGACCCGGTCCTTGGCGACCTCAAGGTCATAGGTCGCCTGCATGCCCATCCAGAATTCCGCGCTGGTCCCGAAGTACCGCGCTAGACGCAATGCCGTGTCGGGGGATACGGCCCGCCTGCCATGGACAATCTCGCCAATGCGCACCTGCGTGACACCTAGCGCCTTGGCCAGCGCATATTGCGTCAGGCCCATTGGCTTCATGAAGTCTTCAAGCAGCACTTCACCGGGATGGGTAGGGCCAAAATCAGCCATCGTGGACCTCAATGATCGTCAACCAACTCGACCTCAAAGGCATTGCCGTCGCGCCACACAAAACAAAGCCGCCACTGATCGTTGATACGGATGGAATGCTGCCCGGCTCTATTGCCGGATAGCGGCTCCAGCCGATTGCCAGGCGGTATTCTGAGGTCATCGAGCGATTTGGCGCTGTTGATCTGCGTCAGCTTGCGATTGGCCACCTTCAAAATGTCATTCGGCACGCCCTTGCGAAAGCGGCGCTCCCAGGCGGCCCTCGCTGCGTCATTGCCGAATGACTGGATCATGAGCGGATACTACCGCATCGCGAGTGCTTTCGCAATGCGGTAGTAAAACGTCAGTGATGTGCGCCGCTCATTTCGCGCAGCTCTTCCACTGAACGGACGCGCTTGCGGGCGGCGCCTTCCCAGTCGCGGGTCTTAACTGTCGACTTGGCCAGCCGCTCCCTGGCGGCGGGGACGGCATCCGCATATTGCGGCAGCCATTCCGCCTGGGCGACGACCATTTCGTCGACCATGGCCCAGACCTCGTCCGGGGTGCAGATGGCTCCAACCAGCGGGTCGTGCAGCACGGCGAGCTTGAGCGTGTCGATATTGCCCGTCATCGCGGCCTCGACCGAGAGGCGCTGGACCGAGACCGAAACCGAGCAGGTCGCCGCGCAGGCCGTGGGCAGTGTAATTCCCTCGATCATGTTGATGCCGAAACGATCGACATAGCCGGGGCTTTCGATGATGGCATCGTCGGGCAGGTTGGTGATGATGCCATTGTTGCGGCGGTTGAAATGGCCGCGATAGACGCGCCCGGTCTCCATCGCCTCGATGATATGGCTGGCATGCTCGCTGGTGCGCTTGTGCTCTGAAAGCGGCTTGGCCGCCTGTTCCTTGAACATCGGGAAGTCGGTTTCGAACCAGTTCCGGCGTTCGGTCGAATAGCGGAGGTAGCCGCCGGTCTCGCCGTGGATCCAGTCGCTCATGTCGATCCAGCGGCCGATTTCCTCGGGGCGCTTGCGATACCAGGGCAGATATTCGGAAAGATGCCCGTTGCTCTCGGTCGAATAGACCCCGAAGCGCTTGAGAACGTCGATGCGCACCTTTTCGGTCCTGGAATAGACCGGGTGGGCCTCAAAGCCGGCGATCAACTCGTCGGCCTCGACCTTCCGGCCCTTGGCGCGGATGTCGATATACCAGGTCTGGTGGTTGATGCCCGAGCAGACATAGTCGAGCTCGTCATCGGTGACGCCCAGCACTTGTGCGATTTGATGGGCGCCGTGCTGCACGCCGTGGCAAAGCCCCACGACATTGACCCCGCCATACATTTCGGCCGCCCAGGTATTCATGGCCATCGGGTTGGCATAATTGAGGAACAGCGCGCCCGGCTCGGCGACTTCGCGGATATCCTTGCAGAAATCGAGAATGACGGGGATGTTGCGCTGGCCGTAAAGGATGCCCCCGGCGCAGATCGTGTCGCCCACGCACTGGTCCACGCCATATTTGAGCGGAATATTGACGTCGGTGGTGAAGGCTTCGAGCCCGCCCACCCGCACGCAGCTCATGATGTAGCGCGCGCCGCTGATCGCCTCGCGGCGGTCGGTCGTGGCAGTGACCTTGGCGGGCAGCTTGTTGACCGAAACGATGGTCTCGATCACCTGCCGCACCATGTCGAGATTGTGCGGATTGATGTCGGTGAGGGCAAACTCGCAGTCGACGAATTCCGGCACCTTCAGCAGGTCGCAGATGAGGGTCTTGGTGAAGCCGATCGACCCTGCGCCGATCACGGTAACTTTGAACGACATGCGGTTTCCTCCACTTGTGCGGTGCATGCTTCGAGAGTGATCTATTGCTAGCGCCCGGCCGCCCTCCGGTGCTAGAGAAAGCTTGTGCGAAGGTGGGTAATTTCATGCTGTCCGAGCTCCTGGCCCATGGTCATGCAATCCGGATCCTGCGTCCTCCCAAGGCGCCGGTGACGCTCCATTGTATGGCCGTCAGCGCCGGCTATGAGCAGCGGCAGAACGAAGTCTATTCCTGGCATGGGCTGCAGCGGGGAACCTCGCCCTTCGTCGTCGTCCAGCACACTCTGGTCGGCGAAGGGCGTCTGGATTTTGCTGGCGCGCAGTTCCGGCTCCGTCCTGGCGACACCATGGTGCTGACCATGCCGCACGATCATCGCTACTGGCTCGAGCGGGGCGGACAATGGGAATACTTCTGGGTGGTTCTCAATGGACGCGAGGCTCTTCGTCTGGCCCGCGAGATCATCGACGCACGTGGCCCCGTGCTGCGTCCGCAAGCCGGCGCCGTGGACCGCCTCGCCGGCGCCTGTTTGACTCTTGTCCGACCGCAATCGGCCCAACCGGGGGAAATTTCAGCGGCCGCCTACGCGGCTATGGCAGCCCTCAACGACGCGGCCTTCTCCGATGTGGGGGAGGTCGAGCCCGATATTCCCCCGGCTATTCGCCGCGTCATGGCGCATGTGCAAGCCAACATCGCCTCGCCGCTGCAGATCGATCGCCTGGCCGCCCTGGCGGAACTCAGCCGGGCCCACTTTGTGCGAACCTTCACCGCTCAGCTGGGAGTTTCCCCCTCCGCCTGGGTGATGGACCGACGCCTGGAGCGGATCGAAAGGCTACTGATCGCCACCGACCTGACGATAGCGGCCATTGCCGAGGCCACGGGATTTGCCGACGCCAATTATCTGGCCAAGGCTTTCCGCCGCCACCGAGGCATGAGCCCGCTGGAGTTTCGCAGCGCCGGCCGCCGTCACGACATGGAAATGTCCGCCTCCAGGCGGGGCCTGTGAGCGGCCCATTCGGCCGCGCGCCAACGGTCCGGCCGTTCAGCAGTTTCACCGATAGCGTTCGAGGTCTTCTTTCGACCACCAGGTGACGAGGACTACGCCCAGATCGATGACCCGAACCTTTCGCATGCGTTCGGCCCACCGCGCCTGCCAGCGCGGCTTCACCTTCCACAAGCCGTTACCGGTTCTGATCGTGAGCCATGCCATCGATCCCGCCCCCAAGCCGACTGCGACTTCACCAAGCTAGCGCAATCGGGGGAGCGAAAACTATTGATAGATATCACTATTTGAGGTCAGCCAGCGAAGGGCGGATATGCCCCTCATGCATAGCCAGGAGCCGTTTCGCCTCCTCCAGGGTGCCCGCCCCGCTGGCGATCAGGATTGCCGACTTTACGTCGCCCCCGCTGGAAGCCAGTGCCGCGTCCGCTTCGTCGGCACCAATGCCGGTAACCGACATGACGATGCTGCGCGCTCGGATCCGCAGCTTGGCATTGTCGGCCACAACATTGACCATGAAGCCGTCATGAACGTGGCCTAGCCGGATAGCCATGAGCGTTGAAAGCATGTTGAGGGCAATCTTCTGGGCGGTTCCGGCGCCCATTCGGGTTGACCCGGCGATGACTTCCGGCGGTGTTTCGAGGCAGATGCCCACATCGACCAGGTCGAAGAGCGCGGCGCCCCGGTTGTTGGCGATGCCTATGGTCCGCGCTCCGGCCTGCCGGGCGGCCTGGGCTGCGGCGAGGGGGTAGGGCGTCTGCCCGCTGGCGGTCACTGCGATCAGGCAGTCCCTGGGCGTCGGCGAAAGCGCTTCGACCGAGGCCCGCGCGGCCTCGCCGTCGTCTTCCGGTCCGCCGCGCATGTCCACCAGCGCTCCCTGACCACCGGCGAGCAGCACCACGATCTGTTCGCGCGCAATGCCATAGGTGCCCGGCAGCTCCAGCGCATCCGCCAATGCCATCAGGCCGGAACTGCCGGCCGCGGCATAGATGAGCCGCCCGCCGGCCTGGATCGACTGGGCTGCCAATTCCGCGGCCTTGGCCATGGCCGCGGCCGCCGCACCGACACATTGGGCGGCATCTGCCTGCCCCTTGGCGAGCAAGGCGAGGATGCTGGCATCGGAACGAAGATCAAGCCCTGCCGCTTCGGGATGGCGTTCTTCGGTGAGTTTCCCGGCCATCGGCGTCTCCTCCAGGCTATGATGCCAAAAAAATACCACTTGGTAATCAGATGGGGCATAGGGATAGATTGCGATTCACAAAAGTGCAATATCCGCAGCGATGTGGGCGGGCTTTCCCCAGTTTCCGACAAGGAGGGGCTTGGTAAATGGTATTTTATTGGTATTATGGCGCCGACGGTTTCCGCCGTGCAATATCGCCAGCCCGGCGCGCGGGCGGCTGAGGAGGACGTTTGACTGATCAGTCCGGCAACATCTTTGGTGACGGCCCGGTCGTGCTGCCGATCGGCGGTCCGCTCTACCTGCAGCTCAAACGCTGGATAGAAGATGCCATAAAGCGCGGGGTTATCAACCCCGGCGACGCCTTGCCGTCCGAACGCGATCTGGCCCAGCGGGCTGACGTGTCGCGGGTCACGGTGCGCAAGGCGGTTCAGCAACTCGTGCACGATGGTGTCCTGGTTCAGCGGCATGGCTCCGGCACCTTCGTCGCGCCGGAGACCCAGCGCGTCGAGCAGTCCCTATCCCAGTTGACCTCCTTCACGGAGGATATGGCCCGGCGCGGCATGTCGGTGCGGGCTGAATGGCTTGAGCGCGGCCTCTATGTTCCGTCACCGGAAGAGACCATCATTCTGGGTCTAGGGGCAGGCGAGCGCGTGGCGCGCATCTCTCGCCTCCGCCTCACCGGTGACATGCCTCTGGCAATCGAGCGAGCCAGCCTCTCAGCGGAAATCCTGCCCGATCCGGGTGGCATCAAGGATTCGCTCTACAAGCATCTCGAGGCCTCCGGCGCTCGTCCCGTTCGCGCTATCCAGCGCATCCGCTCCGCCAACATTGCCGAGGATGATGCCCACCTGCTGCAGATTCCCGTGGGGTCCGCCGGCCTGCATATCGAGCGCATCTCCTATCTCGGCACCGGCCGGGTCATCGAATTCACCCGCTCCATCTATCGGGGCGACACCTACGACTTCGTCGCCGAGCTGCGCCTGGGCGATGCCAGCAATGGAGCCCGCAAGACGTGACCGACCAGACTTTCATGCGCCAGGAGATTGACCAGATCCCGCAGGTGGTTGCCGGTTTCCTCGAGGCCTCCGCTTCCGTGCTCGATGAAGCGGCTGCGCGTCTGCGCAATCTCGATCCGGCGCTGGTTGTCACCGTGGCGCGGGGCTCCTCGGACCATGCCTCGGCCTACCTCAAATATGCCATTGAGCTGGTCCTGGGCATTCCGGTGGCCTCGGTGGGTCCCTCGATCGCGTCCATCTACGGCAAGGATCTGCGCCTCGACCGCGCCGCAGCCATCGCCATTTCGCAGTCCGGCAAGAGCCCGGACATTGTCGGCATGGCGCAGTCGGCGCGCAGGAGCGGCGCCACCACCATTGCCATTACCAATACAGCCGGTTCGCCGCTGGCCGAGGCCAGCGACTTCACCATCGATCTGCGCTGTGGGCCGGAAAAGAGCGTCGCCGCTACCAAGACCTTCGTGACCTCGGTGGTGGCCGGACTGGCCCTCTTGGCCCGCTGGAGCGGGGATGCCGGTCTCGCCCGCGCCGTTGCAGATCTACCCGAAAGCGTCGCCCGCGCTGTCGCCTGTGACTGGTCAGAGATGATCGGCGCCCTCGACGGCCACAATGCGCTCTATGTGCTTGGTCGCGGCCCCGGCTTCGCCATCGCTAACGAAGCGGCCCTCAAATTCAAGGAAACCTGCAACATCCAGGCCGAATCCTACAGCGCCGCCGAAGTCATGCATGGCCCGGTGGCCATCGTGACGCCTGGCTATCCCGTCCTGGGTCTGGCGGCCCGCGACGCCGCCGAGACCTCCGTGGCCGACATGGCGCACAAGCTGGCCGGGCAGGGGGCCAAGGCCTTCCTTACCAGCGATCGGCCCGGCCCCGCCAAGGCGCTGGCCTTTGCCGCAACCGGCCATCCGATCACCGATCCCCTGGCGCTGATCGTCTCCTTCTATGGCTTCGTCGAGGCGCTGTCCCGCCATCGCGGTCTCAATCCCGACGTGCCGCCGGCTCTCAAGAAGGTGACTGAGACGGTATGAGCGACCTCACGGCAGTTTCGGGCGCCCGCATTTTCGACGGCGAGGACTGGCACGATGATGCCGCCTTGCTGATCGAGTTCGGCTATGTCGCCGGCGTGGTGCCGGCCGCTGCCATTCCGGCGCATGCCGAGCTTGTGGCGCTTGATGGCGGCATGGTGGTCCCAGGCTTCATCGACCTCCAGGTCAATGGCGGGGGCGGGGTGCTGTTCAACAATGCGCCCACTCTTGAATCTGTCCGCACCATTTGCGCCGCCCATGCGCAGTTTGGAACAACCGCCCTGCTGCCGACGCTGATCACCGACACAGCCGCGATCAACGACGAAGCCATTGCGGCCGGAATTGCCGCTGCCGACGCCCGCGTTCCGGGCTTCATCGGACTGCATCTTGAAGGTCCGCACCTGTCGCTCGCCCGCAAGGGCACGCACGATCCGTCCCTCATACGCCCAATGGATGACGCGGACCTGGCGCGCCTCACGGCTGCCGCCCGGGCCCTGCCCAACCTCCTCTGCACGGTCGCCGCCGAAACCGTGTTGCCCACCCAGATTGCGGCACTGGTCGAGGCCGGTGCCGTGGTCAGCCTCGGTCACTCCGACGCCACCTATGCGGAGGCCAATGCCGCCTTCGACGCCGGGGCCAGCATGGTCACGCACCTCTTCAATGCCATGAGCCAACTGGGCAATCGCGAGCCTGGCCTGGTGGGCGCCGCGCTGGAAAGGCCTAAGGTCACGGCCGGCCTCATCGCCGATGGCATCCATGTCCACGCCGCATCGATCGCGCTCGCCCTGCGCGCCAAGCGCGGCCCTGGCGACATCTTCCTCGTCACCGACGCCATGTCGCAGACCGGTACCGATCTCACCAGCTTCGAGCTCAATGGCCGCACCATCACCCGGGCCGAGCGCGCGCTGCGACTGGCCGACGGCACGCTGGCCGGCGCCGATCTCGACATGATCGATGCCGTCAACTTCATGATCGACGCCATCGGGCTCGACCCCGCCGAGGCCTTCCGCATGGCCGCGCTCTATCCAGCCCGCGCCATCGGCATGGAGGGGACGCTGGGCCACCTGCGCCCGTCGGCGGAAGCGAGCTTCGTGCATCTGTCGGATGACCGGCAGGTGCAGTCGACGTGGATCGCAGGCAACAGGATTTGGGCCGGGTGAACTAGGGCGGCCCTAGCCCCGCCCGATATAGGGCATGGTGGTCGCCATCACCGTCATGAACTGCACATTGGCCGATAGCGGCAGCCCCGCCATGTAGCGCACGGCATCCACCACATGGGCCACGTCGAAGGTCGGCTCCGGCATCATCGTGCCATTGGCCTGCAGCGAGCCCGCGCTCATGCCGCTGGTCATGTCCGTCGCCGCATTGCCGATATCGATCTGCCCGCAGGCAATGTTGAAGGCGCGCCCATCCAGCGAAATCGCCTTGGTGAGACCGGTAATCGCATGCTTGCTCGTCGTATAGCTGGCAGCCTGCGGACGCGGTACATAGGCCGAGATCGAACCATTGTTGATGATCCGTCCGCCTTGCGGGGATTGCTCCCGCATCATCCGGAAGGCTTCCCGCGCCACATAGAAGGCGCCATTGAGATTGGTGTCGATCATCTCGCGCCAGGTCTCCACCGCGAGATCGCCGAACACCGTTGCCGGCGCGAACCGCCCGGCATTGTTGAACACCAGGTCCAGCCGGCCATGCCGCTCCCGGACTGTGGAAAACAGCGACGCTACCGAAGCCGGGTCGGTCACGTCGCAACTGACGCCCTCGATGCCATATTGCGCGGTCACTTCCTCCACCAGCGCCGTCCGGCGTCCGCAGATCACGACGCGCCAGCCATCGTCCTTGAGCCCCCGCGCCACCGCGAGGCCTATGCCCGACGTGCCGCCCGTCACCAGTGCGATTCTGCCCTCAACCAAAGCCTCACTCCTTGTTTGTGCCGTCTCGGTGCCGCGATTTGGGCAGTTGGTTGGCGTCTCTTCTTTGTTCTGGCCTCAGCCAATGGCATGCCTGTCCACGCCCGGCAAAGGCCCGATTGCCCGCAATTTTAACGAAATCTTCAGGGGGCTTAACAGTCCGTTTCGAACTGTGTGCTGAATCTGCAACAACAAGCGGGCAACCAGATTGTGTCAGCCCCAAAACCGGCTTGCCGCGATTGCGTCCAAAGTTTGCATGCGTAGAGTGGGTCTTGCGAATCCATGCATGGGATCGTTTGTCGGTCGCAACGCGACGGCAACACACTGCACCACGAATAGTGTGGTCGCGTTTCGACAAACCGCTGGGTAACCGGCACAAAGAATGACTGACTTTGGAGGTCAATTAATGAAACTCAAGAGCCTTATCCTCGGTTCTGTTGCTGCCGCTGGTCTCTCGACCGCTGGCTTCGCTGCCGATCTGGGTGTACTCACCTCGCTCGACGTTTGCGACTCGCTCGGCATCTCCGGCCTGACCATCTCGTCCTCGGACAACTGCCTGCAGATCACCGGCGGCGTGTCGTACGAATTCAACTGGGGTGACTATAACGGCAACGTTTGGGCGGTGAACACCAACCATCCTGGCCCGATCAACGTTCCGGACAATGATGGCGTTGACCCGCTGGTTCAGGACTGGGATTCCAAGGTTGAGTCCTGGCTGAAGTTCGTTGGCACCGCTTCGAGCGACTTTGGTCCGGCCTCGGCCACCATCAAGCTCAAGAACGAATCGAAGTCGGTCGTCCAGAACGAAGTCGAAACCACTGACCAGAACTACACCGTCGTGATCGACGAGGCCTATGTCTCGATCGGCGACACCACCACCATCATGGCTGGTAAGAAGGGCTCGATTGCCAACTTCGGCGACGACGTTCCGATGAACTTCCTCGGCCTCTTCAACTCTGAAGCTGTCGACACCGGCGTGCTCTACCCGAAGGACTCGATCAAGACCGGCGGCCACGTCATCCAGGTCGTGTCGCAGGTTGCTGACGGCATCACCCTCAAGGCTGGTCTCGAAAACCTCGACTCCACCGCTTCGGCAGGTAACAATGGCTTCACCGCTGAAACCGCTGCTGCTTCGGCTGGTACCCTGGTCGGCGTGATCGAATATGCTGGCAACGGCATCACTGCCCACGCCACCGGCCTGGTTGCTGGTATCCTCGATGGTTCCGTCGACAACTGGGGCTTCCATGCCGGCTTCACCGGCACGTTCGACAACTTCAAGTTCCTCGCCGCTGGCGCTTACGGCTACGACGTTGCTTCGACCAACTCGTACTGGAACATCCTGGCTTCGGCCAAGGCCACCTTCGACATCTTCGAGATCGCCATCTCGGGTGAAGCCAATGACGGTACTGCCGCTCCGGCCCAGTACGGTCTCGGTGGTTCCATCGGTGCAACCGTCACCGAAGGCGTCAAGCTGAACCTCGGCGCTCGCTGGTTCGACGAAGACACCGCTCTTGCCAACACCGAAACCCTCCAGATCGCTGCCCAGATCGTGGCCGCCGTCTCCGAGACCATCACCCTCACCGGTGAAGTTGGCATGTACAGCACCAACGAAGCCGTTGCCACTCAGTCCGACCTCTACGGTTCGGCTCAGCTGGCTTGGGCTCCGGGTGGTGGTTTCACCTCGTCCATCAAGGGCCAGGTCCACTCGACCGGCGCCTACAAGGTCACCTTCAAGGCCGCCAAGGAATTCAAGTAATCCTCGGATTACCTCTGATTTCGGAAAGGCCCGCTTCGGCGGGCCTTTCTTTTTTGCTTCGAACCGTGCCAAAGGCAAATTCGCTCCGGTGGAGCGAATTTAGGTGAGAAGGCTGAGCGCTATGCTCGAATAGCAGGCCGTGTCGACGGCAAGTTCTCCCCAACCACCGCGCCGCCCTCGGACTTGATCCGAGGGCCTCTCGTCCCGACCATGATTGGGCGTTCGTCGCCACAGGTCCTCGCGTCAAGCGCGAGGACGGCCCCGGGTTTGTGTCGATATCCGCACGCTCAGATTGGCCCACACCGTCCCCACGCAAAAACACCGCCGGCGCGCCATTTCCCTTTGTCCTCCCGCGCAAATCATCTACCGTTTGAAAAGTAGCGGTTTTCCAATGGATTCGGGATGATCAGGGACCTCCTCAAGTGGGTGGCGCCGGGTGTTGTGACAGTTCTGGGCGGCACCGTTGCGGCCCTTGCCATGGCAACGCCGGCTATGCTGGAAACGCTGGCCGAGGAGGGGGAGACCGCGCTGCAATCTGTCGGGGCGGGATGGGCACAGATCGCCTTCACAGGCCGCACCGTCCATCTGACTGGAACCACTGCGTCAGACGCGGAGCGGGAACTGGCCATTGCCAGCCTCTGGAGCGTTCCTGGTGTCGCCGGGGTTGACGAAACCATAACCATCGCGCCGCTTGCTGCGCCGTTCCGGATTAATGTGTCGGTTGAGGACGGTGCGGTAAGCCTCTTTGGCAGCGTGCCAAACGAGAATGAGCGTCAAAGCCTCCTCGGACTCGGCTTTGCCGCTGTGGATCTGCAGGTCCGGTCCGGTCAGCCCGACGTGCTGGCCTGGCGCGCCGCCCTGGACTTCGCGCTCGATCAGGCTGATCTGGTTGAAACCGGCTATTTCGAGCTGTCGGACCTCACGCTCAACGCCGTCGGCCGCGCCCGGTCCGAAAGGGCGCTGGGCCAATTGCAGATGGCGCTGGCCGAGGCCCCGACGGGCCTCGACATCGGCGAGATCGATATCGAGCCGGTCCGGGTCAGGCCTTACACATGGCGAGCCGAGTTTGATGGGGAGTCGATCTCCATTTCCGGACATGTGCCCGAGGTTCGCGTCGTTGATCGTCTGCGCATGGCGGATGTGTCGGGCCTGCCGATTGCAACCGGCCTTTCGCTTGCTTCGGGAGCCCCCGATGGCTTCGCCGAACAAAGCAAGTTGCTGGTGGAACTCCTGGCCCGCCTGGAACAGGGCGAAGCCGAGATCATTGACGGCGTCAGCCGGCTCACAGGCGCACCGCCCAGTGTCGAGGTTGCCCAGGCCGTGACCGAGGCATTATCGGGCACCGACTCCATCGTCACTCTCGCGCCGCCGCGGATTGCCGACTACTGGGTGAGCATCAATCGGCAACCGGGCGGCACCCTGGTTTTCGATGGCTTCGTGCCCGACGACTCGACACGGGCCGATTTCGAGGCCGTTCCGGGCGCCGACGTCAGCTTCCTCAAATTCGGTGCCGGTGCGCCGACCTCATATCGCAGAGCCGTCGATTTCGGTCTCGATCTCCTGGCGCATCTCTCAGAGGGCCGCTTCTCGCTGGCAGGCAATGCCATCTCGATTTCAGGCCTCGCGCAGTCCCCCACGGACTATCGCAGGCTCCTTGACCTGCTCGAGAGCGATCTGCCGCAAGGCGTGGCTCTGGCCGAAATGGGTATCCAAGCGCCACGCGCCGCGACCTATTCGTTCGCCGCCCGCCTGGAGGCCGGTGGGGTCGTGCTGGAAGGCATGTTGCCCAACCCGGAGGTGGAGGCGCAATTGCTCGCGAGCGCAGGCTCCTCTGCCCGCTCGCGCGTCAGCTACGCCTCTGGCGAGGCGCCGGGCTTCATCACCTCGGCAGAGCAGGCCCTGGATTTCCTCCCCTGGTTGCGGAAAGGTGCAGTCCGTTTCGACGGTACGGGTTGGACCGTGGAAGGCGAACCCCTGTCGGAAATCGACAAGGGATCGATCGAATCCGAGTTCGCCGTCCGAGGGCTGGCGCAAACCGGCTGGACCCTCTCGCTGAGCGAACCGGCCCCAATGCCCAGCATTGCCGATCCTTACCTGTGGTCGGCCGAACGCCTTCCCGATGGCAGCTTCCTTTTTGCTGGCAACGTCCCCGCCGCTTCGCTCCAATCCTGGCTCAAGGTGCATGTAGGCACGCGCGTGGCCGATACCAGCGTCGTTTCCGAGGGTGCGCCGGAGGGCTTTGCCGATGCCGCGCGTGCCGCGGTGGACGCTCTGTTGGCCATGGAGCAGGGCAGGGCGTCTTTCGACGGCGCATCCTGGAGCCTGTCTGGAACGGCTGCCGACGACACCGCGCGCGAAATCGCCCTGGCCCAGGTCGAGCCTTTGGCGCTTGCCACGTCGCCCGAGATTGCCGTGCCCGAACCAGCGCCAGTCGAACCCTACCTGTGGTCGGCGGCAAAATCAGCGGACGGAATTGTGCTCGAAGGATCGGTGCCCGTTGAGACCCTGCAGCGCTTCTTGAGGGTGAGGGCCGGCGATGCTCTCGAGGACAGTACCGTCCTGCGGGCCGATGCACCGGAGGGATTTGCATCCGAGGTGCTCCAGGCCATGGACGTCCTGGGCCTTATCGAGGAAGGCCGTGTGGCGTTCGACGGCGACACCTGGTCGGCAGCCGGCAAGTTGATTGCCGCGGGTGCCGCGGACGAAGCTACCGCCCTTGTGGGGACCTCGTCTCCGCGCTGGACCTTCTCCCTGGAAGATCCCGCGCCGGTCGAGGTCGCGCAGGCTGTCGCTCCCGTTCCAGAGGCGACATCGCCAGAGCCTGTCGCAGAACCCGCGCCGCCCTACCTGTTCACTGCCATTCGCAGCGCCGAGGGTGCCGTGAGCCTCAGCGGCCAGGTGCCGGCATCGGCCACGGCGAGCTATCTCGCGACCATTGCCGACGCTGATGCGAGCGCGCTCGTCGTCGACGCCGCTGCCCCCGAAGCATTCATGCCCAATGTCCTGGCGGGCATGCGGGCCCTCCTGCAGATGCGGGAGGGACAGCTGCAACTGGACGATGGCGCCTGGTCGCTGAGGGGCGAGGCCATGAGTCACGGGGCCCGGTCGGCCATTGAAGCGGAAATCGCGAGCCTGGGCGACATCTGGACGGTCGACGTCACCGCCCCGTCCGGTCTGGAGCAATGCCAGGCGCGTCTGGCCGAGCTTTCTGCTCACAATGCCATTCTCTTCCAATCGGGTGCGGCCATCATCGCAGCGGGTGCGGGTCCTGAACTCGATGCCTTTGCCGAAGCGTTGCAACTGTGCCCGGACGTTGCCGTCGAGGTCGAGGGGCATACCGACGCCGATGGCGACGACCAGCTCAATCTGGCCCTGTCCGTCGCGCGGGCTGAAGCCGTGGTTGGAGCCTTGATCGAGCGGGGCATTTCGCCGGCCCGGCTTTACGCCATTGGCTATGGCGAGAGCCAGCCTGTCGCCGACAATAACACTGCCGATGGAAAGCGCCGGAACCGCCGCATCGTGGTTTCGGTGCGGGCAGACTGACCGGGGAAGACATGACACCCGCCTTGAACGCAGTGCTGTTTCTGGTGAGCGTCTATTGGCCCTTCATGGCCATTGCCGGCCTGGTGGGGCTCATCACCGGCTGGTTGAGCCTGGGCGCTGGGCCCGATGAGGGCAGGCGGTGATGACCTTTGATCATGCGATTGAAGTGGCCCTCCTCCTTCTCGTGGCCTACCTGGTTGGCTGCGTGCTGGGCTATGCGGCCCATATCGCTGTGCGATCCATTGCCGCGCGGCCGCGCTTTGAGCCCAAACTGCGGGCCCAGGCCGCGGCCGCCGCACAACCGGTTTCTGTTTCCCCGCCGCAGACGCCTGCAAGAGGCTCGGCCGCTCGCCGTCTGGCCGGAGCGGTGGAACGCGAGGATGCCGCGCCCCAACCGGTCCCTCAGGCCCAGGCCGCGCAGCGTCCGCCCGAACTGCCCGCGCCGCGTAGAGGAAAGGCCGATGACCTCAAGCAGATCAAGGGGATAGGCGCAAAGACTGAATCGGCACTCAATGATCTGGGTGTCTATCACCTCGATCAGATCGCCAAGTGGACACCGTCCAATATCGACTGGCTTGAGGGCCGGATCGCCGTCAAGGGCCGAATCCAGCGCGAACAATGGGTCGAACAGGCGATCCTGCTGGCGACAGCCACCTCAGCAGCCTGAAACGGGGCCGATCGGAAGCGGCTAGGCCGCGCGTGTCGTCCGGCCAGAAACCTGAAATACGAACTCCGCCACCGCCTCGATCTCCGCGTGCTCATCGAAGAGGGCAGGGGAGCCTTGGCCGGCTATGGTGATAGCCTCGGCATCCGGCCTCCGCCGCACCATTTCCTCGAAGGTTTCCCGCCGCACCTGATCGGTCAATTGCGTGCGCAGCAGCATCAGCGGCGCGCATTTCAGCGCCTCATAGAGCGGCCACTGCGCCACGAGAATATCATCGAAGCTGATATCCTTGATCTGGTCGATGAGCCGCGCGTCGAACAGGGGATGGGGGCGTCCGCGCTTGTCAAACCAATGGCTGCGCAGCGCCAGCATGTCGAGTTCCGCCTCCGCATGGCCGGGATAGTCGCCGCCCAGCATGCGGCGGAACCCGGCTGTCACCGCCTTTGGGCCGCGGAGGCCGGCAATATGGGCCAGATTGTTGCGCAACCGGACAATTCCGCGCGAATCCGTCACCGGACCCGCGTCGAGCAGTATCGTCGCCCCCACCAACAGCGGCCGCTGCACGGCCAGAGCCATGGCAACCTGTCCACCATGACCTTGGCCGAGAAGGATGGCGCGCCCTATGCCAAGCGCCGCCAGCGTGTCAGCGACATCCCTTGCATCGGTGACGGTGCTGTACGGCACGCCTCTGGGACGGTCATCCGCCCTGCCGCGGCCAGGGAGATCGATCAGCACCAGCGGCCAGTGACCGGGGCCAAGCCGTTCGAGATAGTCGGCAAATGCGGAAAAGTCGCTCATGTTGCGATGGTAGCCGGGCAGGCAGACGACGGGCTGCCCGCGCCCGAAATTGCCCCTCAGATGTACCGCTACCCGCGTCCGCGCATCGCCCATCATGATGTGCGACACAGGCAGCCCGGCAAATGCCGGGTGATCGTCGGGGACTTTTCGCTTTCGTGCCAGAGACAGTTTCATGTCTTCATTTACCGGCCGCACAGGCCGAGTCACAAGCCGTTTCGCCCGCCTTGTGGCCAGCCGCTGTTGAAAGTATGGTGCGCCGGTTCGGCGCCGCTCGGCCCCGGATGCATCACCTATGACACTTGCCGGCACGAGACCGGCGTCAATTGAGGAATACCGACAAATGCTGCGTGGTTCGATTACGGCTCTCATCACCCCCATGCGCGATGGGGCCGTGGATGAGAAAGCCTTCGCCAGCTTTGTCGAGTGGCAGATTGCCGAAGGGACGCACGGCCTGGTGCCGGTCGGCACGACGGGGGAAAGCCCCACCGTGAGCCATGAAGAGCATCACCGCATTGTCCAGGTCTGCATCGAGGTCGCCAATGGCCGCGTGCCTGTGATCGCCGGGGCAGGGTCCAATGCCACCGCCGAAGCCGTGTCGCTCGCCCAGCATGCCGAAAAGTCGGGCGCCGACGCCGTGCTCTCGGTGGTCCCCTATTACAACAAGCCCAATCAGGAAGGCCTGTTCCAGCACTTCTCGGCTGTGGCCAAGGCTGTCGGCATCCCGGTTATTCTCTACTCGGTGCCGGGCCGCACCACCGTCGACCTCACGGTCGATACCATCGTCCGTCTGCGCGAGGCCCATGCCAATATCGCCGGCGTCAAGGATGCGACCGGCAATCTCGAAAGGGCGACGATGCAGCGTGTCCGCCTCGGCGACGACTTCATCCTGCTCTCCGGCGACGACAGCACGGCCCTCGGCTTCAATGCCCATGGCGGCAACGGCTGCATTTCGGTCACCGCCAATGTGGCACCGCGCCTCTGCGCGCAGATGCAGGAACTGTCGCTGGCCGGGGACTTCAGCGGCGCCCGCGCAATCAACGAAAAGCTGTCCTTCCTCCACAAGGACCTGTTCATGGAGCCCAATCCGTCGCCGGCCAAGTATGTCGCCAACCGGCTGAACCTGTGCGCCAACGAAATGCGCCTGCCGCTCGTTCCGGTCAGCAAGGGGACCGAGGACGCGATGGACTTTGCAATGCGCCACGCCGGTCTTATCTAGTAGGGCAGATACCTCTTTGCCCGGTCCGCGGACCTGTTCCGGGGGCCGGGCATTTCATTTCGAGACTTTTTGAGCCATGGCCGCTGCCAAGAACGACAAGAACAAGAACGGTTGGATCAGCCACGGGCAGGTGGCTGAAAACCGCCGCGCGCGCTTCGATTATGAAATCGGCGACACCATCGAGGCGGGCATTGTCTTGACCGGCACCGAGGTCAAGTCCCTGCGCTTGGGCAAGGCGCAGATCGCCGAAAGCTATGCCTCGCCCGAGCGCGGCGAACTCTGGCTCATCAACGCCCATATCCCCGAATACCTGCAGGCCAACCGCTTCAACCACGAGGAGCGGCGTCCGCGCAAACTCCTGGTGTCCAAGAAGCAGTTGGCGCGTCTCGACCAGGAAGTGGCCCGCGCCGGCAACACGATCGTGCCGCTCAAGCTCTACTTCAACGACCAAGGCAAGGCCAAGCTGCTGATCGGCGTGGGCAAGGGCAAGAAGAACTACGACAAGCGCGCCACCAGCCGCGAGCGCGACTGGAACCGCGACAAAGCCCGCATCATGAAGGAAGGCGGAAGGGGCTGAGAGCCGTTCCCTGGGTCAATCGCCACGAGCGAGACTGAGACCCGATTGGAATCCACCAATCCGATACCAACACCGTTCCGCCCTCGGGCGTGACCCGAGGGCCCATCGACACGAACACGGCTATCGCGGCTCTTGCTGAAGGCCCTCGGGTCGAGCCCGAGGGCGGCTCTGTTTGGTGAAGAGGTCCGTGTCTATCATGGACCGAAAACTGGAGGCGATCCCCTCAGGCCTCGACCGGCCTCTGCACCTGCGGGCGGCCGACGGTCTTGGCCAATTCGGCCACATCCAGGAAGAAGTCGGCCTGACGCCGCAAATCATCCGAAATCATCGGTGTCGGGGTCGTCAGTGTGGAAACCACGGTCACGCGCTTGCCCTTGCGCTGCAGGGCTTCCACCAGCGCGGTGAAGTCGCCATCGCCGGAAAACAGCACCAGATGGTCGTAATACGGCGACAACTCCAGGGCGTCGACCGTCAGCTCGATATCCATGTTGCCCTTCACCTTGCGGCGGCCCATGGAGTCGGTGAATTCCTTGGCCGGCTTGGTGACGACCGTATAGCCATTGTAGTCCAGCCAGTCGATCAATGGCCGGATCGACGAATACTCCTGGTCCTCGACCAGCGCGGTATAGTAGTTGGCGCGCAGTAGGTAGGCCTTTGCGCTGAACTCGGACAGAAGCTTTCGATAGTCGATGTCGATACCGATCGCCTTGGAGGTTGCATAAAGATTTGCACCGTCGATGAAGAGGGCGATCTTTTCGCGTGGGTCAATGGCCATGATGAATCTCCCAAGGGGCAGCGGCTGCCGGGCTGAAAAAACCGTCTGGGACGGCGCCTTAATTAAATTCCACCGATACCTTTAAAATCATAAATTCCGTCATTGCACATTTGGCACGGCGCGTAAAGCTGGTGGTCCGTGTTGGTCTTGGGGCTGGCGAGCCTTGTCATTGCCGCGGCCATCGTGTATTGCGGCCCTTCATCCCCCCAAAGTGTGGAGACGTTCGTGGCACGCGTCACCGTTGAAGACTGCATTGAAAAGGTCGAGAATCGCTTCGATCTCGTCCTCATGGCCGCCCATCGCGCGCGCATGATTTCCTCCGGCGCTCAGATCACTGTTCCCCGCGACAATGACAAGAACCCGGTCGTCGCCCTGCGCGAAATCGGCGATGCTACCATTTCGCCCGAAGACCTGCGTGAGGACCTGATCCACTCGCTGCAGAAGTATGTCGAGGTCGACGAACCCGAAACCAGCGCCGCTCCGATGATCGAAAGCGCCGGCGACGACGACGCCATCAACTTCGATACGATCAGCGAAGAAGAACTGCTGCGCGGCATCGAGAGCCTGGCACCGCCCGAGCGCCGGGACGACTAACTTCGAACCCACCCGTCGGGCAAATCGCCCCGGCGCGGCGATTTGAGGTGAGAAGGCCATAAGCGCTGTGCGAAAATGGCGTTGCGCTAACGCGCAGCGCGACTATATCAGGGAGCGTCCGGCATGCGTCGGGCGCTCTTTTCATTTCTGATACAGGCGCTAAGCTCGGTTCTGCGAGCGGGCGGCTAAATCCATGATGCGTCAGTACGAGCTTGTCGAACGCGTTCAGGCCTATAACCCGAACGCCGATGAGCAATTGTTGAACAAGGCCTATGTCTACGCCATGCAGAAGCATGGCTCGCAGAAGCGCGCCTCGGGCGACCCCTACTTCAACCATCCGCTTGAAGTTGCTGCCATTCTGACCGAGCTCAAGCTCGACGACGCCTCGATCGCCGTGGGTCTTCTGCACGACACGATCGAGGATACCGACGCCACCCGCGCCGAGATCGACCAGCTCTTCGGCGGCGAGATCGGCACTATCGTTGATGGCCTCACCAAGATCGAGCGCCTCAATCTGGTCTCGCGCGAAGAGGCCCAGGCCGAAAACCTAAGAAAACTCCTGCTGGCCATCAGCCAGGACGTGCGCGTGCTCCTGGTCAAGCTTGCAGACCGCCTGCACAACATGCGCACCCTGCAATTCATGGCGCCCGAAAAGCAGCGCCGGATCGCCCAGGAGACGATGGATATCTATGCGCCGCTGGCGGGCCGCATGGGTATGCAGGACATGCGCAACGAGCTCGAGGACCTGAGCTTCCGCATTCTGCAGCCGGACCACTATGCGGCCATCACCGCGCGGCTCGAGCAGATGCAGGCCGACAACAAGGAAACGATCGATACGATCACGGCGGAGCTGAGCGAGCGCCTGGCCGAGGCGGGCATCGCCGCACGCGTCAAGGCGCGGGTCAAGTCTCCCTACTCGATCTTTTCCAAAATCGAGCGCAAGTCGATTGCCCTCGAGCAACTCTCCGACATGATCGGCTTCCGAGTCATCGTGGGTTCCGAGGAGGAATGCTACCGCACGGTCGGGCTCGTGCACATGACCTGGAAGGTCGTGCCGGGGCGCTTCAAGGACTATATTTCGGTCCCCAAGCATAACGACTACCAGTCGATCCACACCACGATCGTGGGGCCCAGTCGCCAGCGCGTCGAGCTGCAGATCCGCACCGAGGCCATGGACCGCATCGCCGAGTTCGGCATTGCCGCCCACGCCCTCTACAAGGATGGCGCCTCCGCCAACCTGGGACGCATCGAGATGGAGTCGCATGCCTATGGCTCGCTCCGGCAGACCATCAGCCACCTGACTTCGGGCATCTCGACGGAAGACTTCCTCGAATATACCAAGCTCGAACTGTTCCAGGACCAGGTCTTCTGCTTCACGCCGCGAGGCCGCCTGATCGCCCTGCCGCGGGGTGCGACGCCGATCGACTTCGCCTATGCGCTGCACACCGATATCGGCGACACCTGCGTGGGCGCCAAGATCAACGGCCTCATCCTGCCCCTCGTTACCCAGCTGCGCTCGGGTGATGAGGTGGAAATCCTGCGCGACCAGAACCATCGCCCCCCATCCAACTGGATCGGCATTGCCGCCACGGGCAAGGCCCGCGCCGCCATCCGCCGCGCCGTTCGCCAGGCCGCGGCGCAGCGCGCCTACGCCCTGGGCGAACATGTGCTCAACATGATGCTGGAACGCGAGGGCGTCATGCTTGATGAAAGCGAAGGCAAGGCCCTGGCCGAGGCTCTCGACCAGCAGAGCAAGCGCGATCTTCTGGTGGCCGTGGGGGAGGGCAAGATCGGCTCCGAGCCCCTTGCGGCCGCTCTGGCGCAGGTCAAGGGCATCCGCAAGCGGCGCCGCAAGCTCGACCTGCCCGTGGCGGACACTGCCGACGGCTGGTTTGCCTTGCGCGGGTCGGATCAGTTCCGGTTCCGTGTGCCGGGCGGGCAGCGGTCCGGTCCACGTGCCAAGGCGGCGCTGGCCCAGCTCGATTTCCACACGCCGGTCATGGTTTCGGGCGAAGGCATCGTGCCCGGCGACCGGCTGGTGGGCATCCTGGAGCCCGACAACCCGCTCACCGTCTATCCCATCCATTCCGATGCACTGATCGAAAAGCACGATAGCGACGTGGCCTGGGTGGATGTGCGCTGGAACCTGCAGCGGGGCGACGAAAGGCTCTATTCGACGGTGATTTCGATGGAATCAGTCAACCGCCCAGGCTCTCTGGCGCAGATTTCCTCGGCCATCGCTGCCTGCGACGCCAATATCAACAATCTGGTCATGCGGATGATTTCGCCCGACTTCCACCAGATGATCTTCGAAATCGAGGTGCGCGACCTTGCGCAACTAACCGATGTTCTGGCAACGCTCAAGCGTAGTCCTGGTCTGTCCGCCGTGCAGCGGGCCGGTATTCGAGAGGCGGGAATGATTTCCACGCTCGAATGGGACGGCAGTGTCGATAGGAGCGCGCGCGATGGATAAAGACGAAGTTTTGCAGATTTTCCGCGATTGCGGGGCCATGCTGGAGGGACATTTCATCCTGTCCTCGGGCCTGCGCTCGCCGGTCTTTCTGCAAAAGGCCAAGGTTTTCCAATACGCGCACCAGACCGAAAAGCTCTGCAAGGCGCTGGCCGAACGTATCCGCGCCGGGTTTCCTGGCGTGACCAAGGTCGTCTCGCCAGCCATTGGCGGCATTATCCCTGGCTATGAAACGTCACGTCACCTGGGCGTGCCCGCGCTCTATACCGAGCGCGTCGACGGCCAGTTCGAACTGCGCCGGGGTTTCGAAATCGCTGCCGATGACCAAGTGGTGGTAGTCGAGGACATCGTCTCGACCGGCCTCTCGATCCGCGAATGTGTCGATGCGCTGAGCAAGATCGGCGCCAACGTGGTCGCGGCCGCCTGCCTCATCGACCGTTCGGGTGGCGAGGCCAATGTCGGCGTTCCTCTGGTCAGCCTGATCGAATACAAGGTCCCGGCCTATGCGGCCGATCAATTGCCGCCGGAATTGGCCGCCATTCCCGCCGTCAAGCCGGGCAGCCGCGGCATCCAGGGGGTGAAATGATCGTCGGCCTTGGCTCCGACCTGATCCAGATTCATCGCGTCGAGGAAACGCTCAATCGTTTCGGCGACCGCTTCGTGCAGCGCTGCTTCACCCCAATCGAGCAGAAGAAGTCTGACCGGCGGGCCCAGCGTGCGGCCTCCTATGCCAAGCGCTTTGCCGCCAAAGAAGCCTGCTCGAAGGCCTTGGGAACGGGCCTCTCCTGGGGTGTCTATTGGCGAGACATGGGCGTTGTGAACCTGCCATCCGGCAAACCCACGATGCAGCTGACGAACGGTGCGGCCAGGGCCCTGGCCCGCCTTGTGCCCGAGGGCCACGAGCCCCATATCCACCTCACCATCACCGACGACGCCGGTCTCGCCCAGGCTTTCGTCATCATCGAGGCCCTGCCGGTCAAGTGAGCCGCGCTGCCGGGGCATGAAGCACGTTGACCCCGCGCGGGCAAACGCCTAACCCTCTCCGCACCGCATTCTCGGGAAGCATCATGAGCCAACCTGCCGATAAGCCCGCCAAAAAGACCGCCACCAATGAATGGGTGGAGACCTTCGTGGTCATTGTCGAGGCGCTGCTCATCGCCATCTTCCTGCGCTTCTTCCTCTACCAGCCCTTCTCGATCCCCACGGCCTCCATGCAGCAGACCCTGATGATTGGCGACTACTTCGTCGCCAACAAATATGTCTGGGGCTATGGCAAGCACTCGTTCTCGCTGGGCCGCTACGGCGATTTTGCGCTGCTCGACTTCGAATTGCCGATCGCCAACCGCATCATGGGCCGCGAGCCCAACCGCGGCGATATCGCCGTCTTCCGCCCCGTGCCGCAGAACATGGAATATATCAAGCGCGTCGTCGGCCTGCCCGGCGACACAATCCAGGTTCGCGAGGGCCGGCTCTTTATCAACGGGACCATGGTTGAGCGCGAAGAGGTCGGCAAGGCCATCGATACCGACAGCAATGGCGACAGCCGCGAGGTCACCGTCTATCGCGAGACCTTCCCCGAAGGCACGACCCACATCATCCAGGAAATCGGCGACAATCTCTCGCTCGACAATACCCCGGAATATGTCGTGCCTGCCGGCCACTATTTCATGATGGGCGATAACCGCGACCGTTCCGCTGACAGCCGGGTTCTTTCGCAGGTTGGCTACGTCCCGGCCGTCAACCTGATCGCCAAGGCCGAAGCGCGCTTCTTCTCCATCAAGGACAACCTGCCGCCCTGGCAGATCTGGCAGTGGCCTGCCAATGTCCGCTGGGATCGCATGTTCCGCTCGGTCTATTCTGACCAGCCGGACCCCAACCTGGCAGCGCCGTGAGCCGTCGCGACAAGACGCACGAAAAGCTCCAGGCCCGGCTTGGCTACCACTTTGCCAATGCCGATCTCCTGGAGCGCGCTCTGACCCATTCGAGCGCCATTTCGCCGGCCAAACGCATCGAGCGCTCCTATCAGCGGCTGGAATTCCTGGGCGATCGCGTGCTCGGCCTCGTCGTCGCCGAAATGCTCTACAAGCGCTATCCAGCCTCCAATGAGGGTGAACTCAGCCGCTCGCTCAACACACTGGTGCGCAAGGAAACCTGCGCCGACATCGCCCGCCAGCTCGACCTCGGGCAGGAGATGATCCTCGGCGACAGCGAAGCCCGCTCCGGTGGCGCCGAAAAGGATGCCATCCTGGGTGACATCACCGAGGCCGTCATCGGCGCCATCTACCTCGATGGCGGGCTCGAGCCGGCGCGCAGCTTCATCGAGCGGCACTTCGAGGACTATCTGGCCGACGGGCAGGCCAATCGTGCCGACGCCAAGACCACGCTGCAGGAATGGGCCCAGGCGCGCGGCCTCGAACCGCCCAGCTATGTGCTGGTAGAACGCACCGGCCCCGACCATGCCCCCGAATTCACCATCCGCGTCGAGCTTGCCGGTTTCGATCCGCTGGAGGCCATCGGTCCCTCCAAGAAGCTCGCCGAGCATCGCGTCGCCGAACAATTTCTCGTCCGCCAGAATGTCTGGAAGGAACGCAAATGAATACCCCTGACGAACTGGCCAAAACCTCCTGCGGCTTCATCGCCTTGGTCGGCGCGCCCAATGCCGGCAAGTCGACGCTGCTCAATTCCCTCGTCGGCACCAAGGTCTCGATCGTCACCCACAAGGCCCAGACCACCCGCAGCCAGGTGCGCGGCGTGCTGACGCTCGATTCCGCGCAGCTTGTCTTCGTCGATACGCCCGGCATCTTTGCGCCCAAGAAGCGGCTGGAACGCGCCATGGTCGAAAACGCCTGGGGCGGGGCAGGGGATAGCGACATCGTCGCCTTCATCCTCGATGCCGACCGGGGCGTGACCCCCGATATCGAGACCCTGCTCGAAGGGCTCGAAAACATCCGCCAGCCCAAGGTTCTGATCCTCAACAAGATCGATCAGGTCAAGCACGAGAGCCTGCTCGCGCTCTCGCAGACGCTCAACGAGCGCCTGCGCTTTGAAGCCACCTTCATGCTCTCGGCCCTCAAGGGCCATGGCGTGAAGGATTTCATCGACTGGTGCGTCAAGCACATCCCGCCCGGCCCCTGGCATTTCCCCGAGGATCACCTCACCGATCTCACCATGGCCATCACGGCCGCCGAGGTAACGCGCGAAAAGCTGTTCCTGCGCGTTCATGACGAGATTCCCTACAATTCCACGGTCGAGACCGAGAGCTTCAAGATCCAGAAGGACGGCTCCTACAAGATCGACCAGGTCGTCTATGTCACCCGCGACAGCCACAAGAAGATCGTGCTCGGCGCTGGCGGGCAGACCATCAGGGCCATCGGCGCGGAAAGCCGCAAGGAGCTGATGGAAATGTACGAGGTGCCCATCCACCTCTTCCTCTTCGTCAAGGTCCGCGAGAAATGGGCCGACGACCCGGAACGATATCGCGAGATGGGGCTCGAATTCCCGCATGGGAAGGGGTGAGCGGGGTCTAGGCCACTGCGGCGTAATTGGTCATGTTGGCCTCGACGCCCAGTGTCTCGAGGAAGTGCTCCGGATTGAAGCCGCTGTCCCGCCGCTTGGCCATCATTGCCGATTTGGCTGCCTCGAAGGCGTCCTTGCTCTCCCATTCTACCACGGTGACCATATTGAACCGGTCCGCGCCCGACTGGTACTCAAGCACATGGTTCTGCAGGCAACCCCGCTGCTGGCCGAGAAAAGCCTTGGTGTCCTCCAATTGCGCGAGGAAGCGCCCGCGGCTTTGCGCGGGAACGGCAAAACTATCGATGCGGAAAATTGAGGTGTTTCGGGCTTGCGGAAGGGCAGCCATATCTGGTCTCCATCAAGATCATTCGACATAAGCGTCGAATTGACATTATGCTGTCAAACAGACATTTGGTTGTCAATATGGATCCGTCGTCTGGGTTAAGCGCCCTTTTTCTTGATATTTTTCGAGCCAACGCCCTCCTGGTGGCGGCCGGTGACGAACTGTCTGCGCCCTTCGGGCTGACCAGCGCCCGTTGGCAGGTCCTGGGCGCAGTGGCCATGGCGCCGGTGCCACAGCCGGTGGCTCATATCGCCCGTGACCTGGGGTCCGCGCGCCAGAGTGTTCAACGGCTTGTCAATGAACTGATTGAAGATGGTTTTGTCGAAATGCGGGATAATCCGCACCATCGCCGCGCCAAGCTCGTCTGCCTGACCGAAAAGGGCAGGGCAGCGATCGAGGGGGTGCACGGGCGGCAGCGCCCCTGGGTCGACGAATTGGCGCGGGGGATGGATGCAGCGGCGATCGCCAATGCCGCCGAGGTCCTAAAATCGCTCCGGCAACGACTCGAGCAACGCACGCGCGGATCCAGCGACTGATGGAATGGACCGGTGAAGCCCTGCTCATAGGCGTCCGCCGCCACGGCGAGACCAGCGTCATTGCCGAGGCCATAGTGGCCGGTCGCGGCCGCTATTCCGGCCTCATCCGTGGCGGACGATCTCCCAAACTCGCCGCCACGCTCCAGCCTAGTAACACCGTCCAGCTCACCTGGCGTGCCCGTCTCGAAGACCACCTGGGCACCTTCACGGTCGAACTGCTCAACGCCCGCGCCGCCGGCCTCATCGCCGATCGCAAGCGCCTCTACTTGTCCCAGTTGGTCTGCGAACACCTCCACCTGCTGCCCGAGCGCGATCCGCATGACCGCCTGCTCGGCATGGCGCTCTCGCTTCTCGACCACGATCCCGATGCAGCCGACCTCGCGCGCTTCGAACTGGCCCTGCTCGATGATCTCGGTTTTGGCCTCGACCTCGAAACCTGCGCCGCCACCGGCGTCACCGAGGACCTGACCCATGTCTCACCCAAATCCGGCCGGGCTGTGTCCCGCGCCGCCGCTGAGCCCTACAAGGACCGGCTGCTGCCGCTGCCGAGCTTCCTCCATGCTCGCGGCAATGCCTCGCCCGACGACCTGCGCGCTGCCTTCCGCCTCACCGGCCATTTCCTCCACATGCATGTCTGGTCTGCCCGGCAGATCGATCCACCGCCCACCCGTGAAAAGCTGATTGAGTTGCTGACGGCGGGGTAAGGACCCAGAAAACTCAGGAAAACCGGCACTTTCCTGCGGCTGGCGCGACTGGGGCGCTATACTCTGCTCCTGATTCGTTCTTCAGAACTGAGCCCAGCATGTCCGACGCCGATACCCTCCCGCCGCCCGATGATCAGCGCATCGTCGATCTCAAGCAGGCGCTTGAAGAGCGGTATCTGAGCTACGCCCTCTCGACCATCACCCAGCGCGCCCTGCCGGACGCGCGCGATGGGCTCAAGCCCGTGCATCGCCGCATTCTCCATGCCATGCGCCTGCTGAGGCTCGATCCGAACCAGGGGTACAAGAAGAGCGCCCGCATCGTCGGCGACGTCATCGGTAAGTTCCATCCCCATGGCGACCAGTCGATCTACGACGCGCTCGTCCGGCTCGCGCAGGATTTTGCCCTGCGCTATCCGCTGGTCGATGGCCAGGGCAATTTCGGCAATATCGACGGCGATAGCCCGGCGGCCATGCGCTACACTGAAAGCCGCATGACCGATGTGGCGACGCGCCTGCTCGAAGGCATCACCGAGAACGCCATTGACTTCAAGCCGACCTATGACGGCGAGGACGAAGAGCCCATGGTGCTCCCGTCCAACTTCCCCAACCTCCTGGCCAACGGCTCCACCGGCATCGCCGTGGGTATGGCCACCTCGGTGCCGCCGCACAATCTGGTCGAGCTCTGCAACGCCGCGCTGAAGCTCATCTACAATCCGGCCGCGACGACCGAAGAGCTGATCCACGCCGATCTTTCGGCGCCGCCCTCCATGGATGACCTTATCCGCGGGCCGGATTTCCCCACCGGCGGGCAACTGGTCGAAAGCCGCTCCTCCATCGTCCAGTCTTACGAGACCGGCCGCGGCGCTTTCCGCCACCGCGCCATCTGGGAGAAGGAAGAAAAGGGCAGGGGCGTCTATCAGATCGTCGTCACGAAAATCCCCTATGGCGTGCAGAAATCGCGTCTCGTCGAGAAGATCGCCGAACTGCTGCTGGCCAAGAAGCTGCCGCTGCTGAAGGACGTGCGCGACGAAAGTGCCGACGACATCCGTCTCGTGCTTGAGCCGCGTGCCGGCACGGTCGATGCCGTCATCCTGATGGAACAGCTCTTCAAGCTCACCGAGCTCGAACTGCGCTTCAGCCTCAATCTCAATGTGCTCGATCACGGCACAACGCCCCGCGTGATGAGCCTTGCCGATACGCTGCGCGCCTGGCTCGACCATCGCAAGGTCGTGCTTGTTCGCCGCTCCCAGCACCGGCTCGAGCAAATCGCCAATCGCCTCGAAGTGCTCGAAGGCTATATCATCGCCTATCTCAACCTCGACGAGGTGATCCGCATCATACGCGAGGAGGACGATGCCAAGGCGAGCCTGATGGCCACCTTCAGCCTGACCGACAACCAGGCCGAGGCCATCCTCAATATGCGCCTGCGCTCCCTGCGAAAACTCGAGGAAATTGAACTCCGGCAGGAGCACAAGAACCTTACCGAGGAAAAGGGTAAGCTCGAAGCCCTGCTCGCCTCCGACAAGCGGCAGTGGGGCGAGATCGCCAAGCAGGTCGAGGCCCTCAAGAAGGCCTATCCGCTATTCGAGGCTGATGGCGTCGAGCCACACCCGCTCGGGGCCCGCCGCACCATCTATGGTGACGCGCCCACCGCCGACGCTGCCGAGGTCACCGAAGCCTTCATCGAACGCGAGCCGATTACCGTCATCCTGTCCGAAAAGGGCTGGATACGCGCGCCGCGCGGCCATGCCGTCGAGGTCAACGATGAAAAGGGCTTCAAGACCGGGGACCGGCTGAAGCTCGCCATCAAGTGCGAGACCACCGACAAGCTGCTGATGCTCACCACCGGCGGCAAGGTCTACACCCTGGGCGCCGACAAGCTCCCCGGCGGCCGTGGCCAGGGCGAACCGGTACGCATCATGGTCGATATCGAGGAGGGGCAGGACATTGTCGATCTCTTCATCTATCGGCCGGGCAAACAGCGCATCATCGCCTCCTCGGCAGGCTACGGTTTCATCGTTCCCGAGGACGACCTCATCGCCAATACCCGCAAGGGCAAGCAGATCCTCAACGTGTCCCTGCCCGACGAGGCGCGGTTGATCGTGCCCTGCGAGGGTGACCGGGTCGCCGTCATCGGCGAAAACCGCAAGCTCCTGGTCTTCCCGCTGGCCCAGCTCGCCTCGATGAGCCGCGGCAAGGGCGTGCGCCTGCAGCGCTACAAGGATGGCGGCATTTCCGACATCAAGACCTTCTACGCTGCCGATGGCCTCACCTGGACCGACAGCTCCGGCCGCACCTATTCCAAGCCCACCGAAGAACTGACCGACTGGCTCGGCGACCGCGCCACCGCCGGCCGCCAGCCCCCGACAGGCTTCCCACGGAACAATAGGTTTATTGGATAAGGGATTCTGGAGACTCACCAAATGATCCGCCACATCGTCCTCCTCCGCTTCCGTCCCGAAATCACCGCTGCTGAAAAAGCGTCGATCTACGCCGACCTTGAATCTCTGCGTGAACTTGTCCCTGGCTTCCTCGGCGCAAGCTATGGTCCCAACGTGTCGCCCGAAGGGCTCCACAAAGGCCTCGTGGATGGATTTGTCATGGATTTTGCGGACGAAGCCGCGCGTGATGCCTATCTGGTCCATCCCGCACACCAAGCCGCCGGCGCGCGCCTTGTCGCCGCCCTCGATGGCGGGATCGAGGGGCTCGTCGTCTTCGACCTTGTGGTGTAAGGCCTCAGCCTTCCAGTCGCGTCCAGCCCAGCGAGCCGCGCTGCACTTCGAGCGGCCTGTAGTCACCCTTATAGGCCATCTTGGGGGAATCTTTCACCCAGTAGCCGAGATAGACGTAGTCGAGCCCGGCCGAGCGCACCTGCTCGATGTGATCGAGGATCAGGAACGTGCCGATGCTGCGATGCGTCAGGTCCGGATCGTAGAAGGAATAGACCATCGAGAGCCCATCGGGCATCACATCGGTCAGCGCCACCGCGACCAGCGGGTTGTCCGGCAGCTCGGCGAGGCGATATTCCACCAGGACCGATTGCACCGGCGTATCCTCGACCATGTACTCATAGTCTTGGTAGCTCATCTGCGTCATGCCGCCGCCTGCATGCCGGGCGTCGAGATAGCGCTTGAAGAGCTCATACTGTTCCATGGTCGCCACGGTCGGCTGCACGGTCACGACGATGTCGAGATTGGCGCGCTTGACGCGGCGGAAGCGCTTGTTCGTGGCAAACTCGCGCGTCACGATCCGCACCGACTGGCAGGAATTGCACCCCTCGCAGGCGGGCCGATAGATCAGGTTCTGGCTGCGGCGAAACCCGTTGTCACTCAGCAGCTGATGCAGCATCGAAGCGCGGCGCCCGCTCAGATGCGTGAAGAGCTTCCGCTCCATCTTTCCTGGCAGGTAGGGACACGGCATGGCCGCCGTCAGGAAAAGCTGGGTGGTTTCGGGCGTCTGGTCGGTCATAGAAGACCCGTTGCTGCGTATCGGGCGAGTTTAGCGCGCGCCCGCCCAGCCCACAACGGCTCAAACGTTGTATTGATCCGCCATGTTCACGCGCTGCCAGTGGCGCAGCATGGGGGAGCGGCGAACCATCAGCGTACCCATGATCAGGTCATGGATCATCTGCCGGCGCGGCGTGAAGAGCGCAAACAGCAAGGTCACCGGCCAGCAGATCCAGATGGTGATCCAGAAGACCAGCGCGTGCAGCATGGCCATCCAGCCGTCGAGCGGCTGGCCACGGGTGGGGGTCAGCACGATGTCCATCATCTGCATCCCGACCGTGGCCCGACGATGCGAGCCCAGCGTCACCGAGTAATAGGCAATGACCGCCAGCGGCACGGCAAACACCAGGGATATCCAGGCAAGGCCGAAGGTGAAGAAGCCCAGGATAGCACCCACTATGGTGAGGGCCACCACGAGCATGCTGATCAGCACCACATCGATGAGATAAGCCGTAACGCGACGCGTCAGCAGGCCATCAAACAGCTCGGGGGCCGTGGCGGGATCGGGCAGGTACGGGCGAGAGGTAGCATGATCGGTCATGCCGCAAACATCGTCATCGTCACACCTGCTTGCAAGAGGGTGCACGCACAAAAGCCACAATCCGACCTTGAATATATTAGACATAACTAATACATCTGCGGCACCGCATGTGAGCCGGACAGGACCATGAGCAATATCGTCTGTACCCACTGTAAGGCCGTCAATCGGGTCGCCGCCGGCCGGGACACCCTGGCCGCCAAATGCGGCAAGTGCGGTCAGCCCCTGTTTGCGGGCGAGCCGGCCGACCTACAGACGGAGGCACTGGAACGGCAGATCGCGCGTTCCGATGTGCCGGTGCTCGTCGATGTCTGGGCCCCGTGGTGCGGTCCATGCCGCGTCATGGCTCCGGAGTTCGAGAAGGCCGCCGACGCACTCGAGCCGCAGGTGCGCTTCACCAAGCTCAATTCCGACCAGAACCAGGCCCTAGCCGGCCGCCTGGGTATCCGCGGCATTCCCACCATGATCCTCTTCGCTTCGGGCAAAGAGGTTGCGAGGACTTCCGGCGCCATGCCCGCCAGCCAGATCGTGCAATGGGTCTCGGGAAATCTGCCGCGGTAGCAGCGCTGGGCTTTGCCGGGGAAGGGGGCTAGGCTGACCCAGCCTTTTCATGGGGCGAGTCGCGCCGCGCCATCCCGGCTGCTCGCCCTTGCCGGATTTGTTTTGATGTCTACTCCCGCTGCGCCCATTCCGGCGCTGACCTATCAGCCATTGCGCGGTCTCGTGCTTATCCTCGGCGCGACCCTGCTCTTTGCCTACAACGACACCACCAACAAGCTGCTCATCACCGAGTACAACGTGCCCATGGTGGCGGCCATCCGCTATATTGGCCATTGCCTGCTGATGCTGGCCATTGTCGCCCCTATCCACGGCCGCGAAATGGTGCGAACCCAGCGGACCGGCCTCGTCATCGTCCGCGGCATCAGCCTGGCGCTCGGGTCCTTGCTGGTCAGCTTTGCCCTGCAGCGAATGCCGGTCGCCGAGACCACGGCCATGGTCTATCTCTGTCCCGTGATCGTCGTCGTGCTCTCCGGCCCACTGCTCAAGGAAAAGGTTGGCCCGGCCGCCTGGATTGCGGCCCTGGTCGGGTTTGCCGGCGTGCTGCTCATTGCGCGGCCCGGCGGCGGCCTCGATCCGCTGGGCGTGATCTTCGTCCTGGGCAATGTCGTGGTCGCGACAGCCTATAACCTGCTCTCACGGGTGCTCGCCCATACCGAGCGGACCATGGCCATGCTCTTCTACTCGGCGTTGGCCGGTGCCATCGGCTTCGGCATCTTCCTGCCCTGGACGCTGCATGGGGTGGCGCCGACGCCGCTCCAAGTCTTGCTCTTCATTGGCCTGGGCGTGTCGGCCTGGCTGGGGCACTATCTCTTCACCCAGTCCTATCGTTGCGCTCCGGCGGCCTTGGTTGCGCCCATGACCTATATGCACCTGGTCTGGGCCGGTATTCTCGGGTGGCTCGTGTTTGGCGACATACCCGATCCTGTCGCCCTGGGCGGCATGGGCCTGGTGATGGCGGCCGGCCTTCTCAGCACGTTCCGGCCGCGGCGGGGACAGCGCCCCGCCCAGCTTGCCGCCGAGGATGGCACGACCGAGCGAGCCGGCTGATCAGCAGTTGAGCTTTCGCGCCACTTCCAGCGCGAAATAGGTCAGGATGCCGTTGGCCCCGGCGCGCTTGAAGGCCCAGAGACTCTCAAGCACCGCCGCATCCCGATTGATCGCGCCGGCTGCCCCAGCCATCTCGATCATCGCGTATTCGCCGCTCACCTGATAGGCATAGATAGGCACGTTGAACGCGTCCCGAGCCCTGCGGATCACGTCGAGATAGGGCAGACCCGGCTTGATCATGACGCTGTCGGCACCCTCGGCGATATCCTGCTCGATTTCGCGCAAAGCCTCGTCCGAATTGGCATAGTCCATCTGGTAGGTGCGCTTGTCGCCTTTCAGGCGGCTACCTGACCCCACCGCCTCGCGGAAGGGCCCGTAGAAACAGGAAGCGTACTTGGCGGCATAGGACATGATCTGCACATGCTCGAAGCCCTCGGCATCAAGCGCCGCCCGGATCGCGGCAACGCGCCCATCCATCATGTCGGACGGGGCAATGATGTCAGCGCCCGCGCGCGCCTGCACCAATGCCGACTTGACCATGACCGCGACGGTTTCGTCGTTGAGGATTTCGCCATCCAGCACCAGCCCGTCCTGCCCGTCGCTGGAATATTCATCCAGCGCCACGTCGGCAATGAGGCCGATGTCGGGCACGGCCGACTTGATGGCGCTCAGGGCCCGGCACATGAGATTGTCGGGGTTATGCGCCTCCGCGGCGCCCTCACTGCGCAGGTGGTCGGGTGTGTTCGGAAAGATGGCAAGGGCGGGGATGCCCGCATCGCGGGCCGCCCTGGCCGCATCAACCATAAGGTCTATCGAAAGGCGCTCAACGCCAGGCATGGTGCGGATCTGGGTCTTTTCATTGTGACCTTCGATCACGAAGAGCGGCCAGATTAGGTCGCTCGGACGCAGCACGCTTTCCCGCACCATGGCCCGGCTCCACTCGCTCTGCCGCGAGCGCCGCAACCGCCGACCCGCCAGGAAGGACATGTCGTGCTTTGGCCAGCTCTGGGTCATGGAACGTCTCCTTGTTGGGCCCTAGTTAACAGTCCGGCGCCGCGGCTCCAAGCCGCCGCTTGTCGCAGCGGGGCGGTCGGGGTATCACAGCCGCCATGCTGTTCCAGGCTCCCAGTCTTGCGCTCTACATCCGGATCGTCGCGATCCTCGCCCTGATCCTCGGCCTCAGCGATGCGTCCCGCCTGCTCGGGGTCAATCTGGGCGCCACCAGCCCCATTGCCACAATGGGATTTTCGTCTTTCGTCCTGCTGGGGGCCTTTTGCCTGGCGCGCCTATTTGCTGCGGTGGGCCTCTGGATCAAGGCAAGTTGGGGTGCGGTACTGCTGGTGGGTGCCACGGCTCTGGAACTGCTCCTCTATCTGATAGGCAATTCGGACATCCGCATGGGTGCGATCGGCTTCGCTCTTCGCGTCGTGCTGCTCGCGGCCATCATTCTGATCTTCGCGCTCAGCTTGCGATTCGACCGGGCCCAGACCGATTGAAGCCATCCGGTTCCGTGACCGGGTGAAACTGCTCGATCGTAATTTCCTCGGCCAATGCGTCCTGTGGGCCACCAAAGCTGGTCACGGTGGTGAACCACCTCGTTACCGCGCCATTGATGCGAAACTCGAGCGGAAGCAGGACTGAACTGCCTGTGCCTGAGTGCAAGCGATCGATCTCGACGCAGCCCGGCTGACGCCGTGCCCGCGCCAGGGCGCGCGCTACCCCGGACTCTGGTCCATGGCGGCGAGTCCCTTCACGCAGCCGATGCAGCAGATAGCCTGCCACCTCGGTCCAGTTGACGATCGCCGCTCGCACTTGGCCGGGCGTAAAGACAAGGTCGACCAGATTGAGCTTGCGGTCATTGGCCGGTGGTCCGCCGATGAGGGCGAGGGCGCCCTCATTCGCGTCGAGGATATCGAAGGCGGCGTTGAAGACCAGGGCCGGGTACGGGGCGTGAGCATTGAGCAGCAGTTCGGCCGCTTTCCGGACCTCCGCCATTTCCGGGCCGAGCCAGTCGCTGTCGCCGAACTGTGGTGCAAAGCCTGCCGCCACCAACAGCCCGTTGCGCTCCCGAAGCGGGAGGTCCAGCGCTTCACAAAGGCGCATGACCATGGCAGCGCTTGGCCGTGCCCGCGCCGACTCCAGAAAGCTCAGATGCCGCGGCGATACATCTGCAGCCAGGGCCAGTGCCATCTGGCTCATGCCGCGCCGCGTCCGCCATTCCCGCAAGGTCCGTTCAAACATCGGCAGCTCCGTAACCGCGGACGAGCTTGCCCCAACGAGGGAGGCATTTCCATTACCTCTGAGGGAATTGAGAACATGATCCCGTGGGTCGATCGTGTGGGTACCGCAATGCCTCACAGGAGACGTTTCATGACGACACTGGCTCAGACCTCCGCCAAGCTGGAACCCCATCTCATTTTCTGGCTCGACGCCGCCGGTTCACTGATCTTCGGCCTCGCCTTGACCTTTGCCGCCGCGCCGCTGACGGGCCTCTTGGGTTGGTCGGTTCCGCCGACTGCGCTGCTGTGCATCGGACTGCTTCTGTTGCCATGGGCGTTCTTCAACCTCGCCATCGCCCGCTCGACCAAGCCAGCCTCGACGCTTCTCGTCGCCAACCTGACTGGCGACGGACTCTGGATACTGGGTTCGGTCCTGCTCATGCAGGCTGAGGCGACACAGCTCTCAATGGCGGGCTGGGTGCTTATGTCAGGCCAGACCGTTGCGGTGTCTGCTGTGCTGGCACTCAAGCTGCTGAGCGCACGTTCCTTTGCCAGGTGATGAGTTCGTAAGGGCGCCCACTGGCGCCCTTTACACTCTGGAAAGGTTACAATTTCCTCACGCGTTGTAAGGCCCTGTTAAGCCAAATTCTCATTGCATTCCAGTAACATAGTTTTAAGCGTAGTCCTTAGGGTGATCTTAGTTGGGCAGCCGTAGTTTGGCCTCATGAGATGCGAAAAATCGCACGTCGGACAAACAGTGAGGCACAAATGGCAATCAAGTCGAACGCGGCCGAGGCGCTTACCCCGGAACGCAGCGAAGGTCTGAAGCCCCTTTATCTCGAGGCCGTTTCCCGCGTGGAACGCCTGCACCGTCGCCTGCTCGACCTGATCAAGGACGAGTTCGATCGCATGGGCTGGGATGACATCAATCCGGTCCAGGCGCTCCTGATGTTCAATATCGGCGATGCCGAGCTGACCGCCGGCGAACTGCGTTCGCGTGGCTACTATCTGGGCTCCAACGTCTCTTATAATCTCAAGAAGCTGGTTGAGACCGGTTACATCTTCCAGGAGCGCTCGCGCACCGACCGCCGCTCGGTCCGCATCAAGCTGACCCCCAAGGGCGAGGAAGTGGCTGAGGTCATCGACGAGCTCTATGACCGTCATCTCAAGTCCATCGACAAGGTTGGTGGCCTGGGCGACGAGGAATTCGACGGCCTCAACAAGGCTCTCGCCCGCCTCGAACGCTTCTGGGTCGACCAGATCCTCTATAAGCTCTGATCGAACGCTCACCCGTAAGAGAGGGCGGCAGCTGGCGGCTCGTGTTGCCTCCACGCCACAACTGCTGACAAGGCGCCGGTCGAAAGGCCGGCGTTTCTTATTTGTGCCGCAAAGTGCAGGCAGCCCCATTACCTGGTTTGAAACCATTTGCTGGCATGGCTGATTTGCGCGGCAAGGTTCACAAGGCGTTGACCCCCGTTGTGAACTGCGCCAGAGCGATGCTATCGCCGAGCACAATGGCGGGCGAATACCAAGGTGGATGAATGCGGCTGACGCGACGGAAATTTATCGGTTCAATGGCGGTTCTGAGCGCCGGGGCAGCAATGCCGGCTTGGGCACAGGAATCGGTGTTCGACATGTTCTCCACGGGCCGCGTGCTGCGCGAAACCGATCGTGAGGGCAATACGGCCGCCGCAGCAGCATCGATCGCTACCAACGAGCCTATTTTGTCCTATGACACGCTGCACAACCTGCAGCTTGCCATTTCTCAGTATGAGCCCTTTGTCGCCGCCGGCGGCTGGGAGGAAATTCCGCAGCAGGCGTACCAGCTGATCCTGGGCAATTCCTCTCCCGCGGTGGTCCAGCTCAAGCGCCGCCTGATCTCGTCCGGCGACATGCCGCTGGTCGAATATGCCAGCGACGTGTTCGACGCCGAGACTGACAGAGGCGTCCGCACCTTCCAGGCCCGCCATGGTCTGGTCGTCACCGGGCAGATCGACGAGGCGACCTGGTACGCCATGAACGTGCCGGCCTCGACCCGCCTGCAGCAGCTTTACCTCAACTATACCCGCGTCCAGAATATGGCGCCGCAGCTGACCGACCGCTATGTGGTGGTGAACATTCCGGCGGCGACCATCGAGGCCGTCGGCGGCGGCATGGTTGAGCAGCGGCATACGGCCGTAGTCGGTCGCGTCGAGCGCGCCACCCCGATCCTGGCGAGCAAAATTCACCAGATCAACTTCAACCCATACTGGCACGTGCCCAAGTCTCTGGTCCGCCAGGACCTCACCAAGTACATGCTGGAAAACCCCAATTACCTGGCAGAGCAGAACATCTTCATCTACGACGGCAAGGGCAACACCATTGATCCGGCCACGATCAATTGGGCGAATATCACCGATGCCCAGGTGAACTACATGTATCGCCAGGAGCCCGGTGCCGCCAATTCCATGGGGCACTGCAAGATCAACTTCCACAATCCGTTCGACGTTTATCTGCACGACACGCCCTCGCGCGCGCTGTTCGGCGAAAACGCCCGCTTCCACTCCTCGGGCTGCGTGCGCGTCGAAGGCGTCAACCAGCTTGTGGCCTGGCTGCTACGCGACAACGGTGATTGGGACCAGACCCGCGTGGATTCGACCTTCGCCTCGCTGCAGCGTCTCGATGTCAGCCTCTCCTCGCAGATGCCGATCCACACGACCTACATCACCGCCTGGGCCAACCGTCAGGGTACCGTCAGCTTCCGCGACGACGTCTACAAGTTCGACGAGCAGGGCAAGGTCACCTTCTCGTAGGACCTTACGCCCGAGATTGGTCAAGCGGGCCTCCTGCGCGGGCAGGGGGCCCGTTTTTCATTTCCCCCGACTCCGCTATACTTCGGGTGGAGGTGGCGACATGGCCGACGGCGACATCCTGTTCGAGTTTGTGCAGATCGGGCAGCAGATGCGCGTTGCCGCGATCGACGAGGCGACGGGCATTGAAGTCGTCGTCATCACCCCCCTCAACGCCACCAAGCTGCAGATGCAGCGCCTTGCCATGGCCAAGCTCAAGCGCAAGCTGGAGCAGCAAAACTCGGCTGCGCCCGACGGGGGCGGCAAGTACGCCTGACGTCTCCCGTTACCTCTTCCCCTGCCGCCCATTCTGGGTCATAACAGCACCGTTCGCGCGACTGGCGAGAAGAGGTGGGGAACCACCGGGGAACGCGAACCTTGACCTGCCGCTCGCCTGGGCACCCATTCGCAACCAGGGGAGCCCCATGCGCAGACCTGCAAATCCACCACTCCACTCCCGGCCTTGGAATCGCGGCATACGCCGTGATAAAGCCACCGCCACGCCCGCCTGTTTGACCCTTTTCGAGGTAACCGTCCGATGAGCGCTGCCACCTCACTTCCGCTCTTTCCGAACTTCTTCACCAATTCGGTCGCCGACACTGATCCGGAGCTGGCCAGGGCGATTCAAGACGAGCTGGGTCGCCAGCAGCATGAGATCGAGCTGATTGCCTCGGAAAACATCGTCTCGCGCGCTGTGCTTGAGGCCCAGGGCTCGGTGCTGACCAACAAATATGCTGAAGGCTACCCGGGCAAGCGCTACTATGGCGGCTGCCAGTATGTCGACGTGGCCGAGAGCCTCGCCATCGAACGTGCCAAGCAGCTTTTCGGTTGTGCCTTTGCCAATGTGCAGCCCAATTCCGGCTCGCAGGCCAATCAGGGTGTCTACCAGGCGCTGATCCAGCCCGGCGATACGATTCTGGGCATGTCGCTCGACGCCGGTGGTCACCTGACCCATGGCGCCAAGCCGAACCAGTCGGGCAAGTGGTTCAACGCCATTCAATACGGCCTGCGCAAGCAGGACGGCCGCGTTGACATGGACCAGGTCCGCCAGCTCGCCCGCGAGCACAAGCCCAAGATGATTGTGGCCGGTTTCTCCGCCTATTCGCGCGTCATGGACTGGGCCGAGTTCCGCGCCATTGCCGACGAAGTCGGTGCCATCCTGTTTGTGGACATGGCGCATGTGGCCGGGCTCGTCGCTGGCGGCGTCTATCCCAGCCCGTTCCCCCATGCCCACGTGGCCACCACGACCACCCACAAGACCCTGCGCGGCCCGCGTGGCGGCCTGATCCTCACCAACGATGAGGACATCGCCAAGAAGATCAACTCGGCCATCTTCCCGGGCATCCAGGGCGGGCCGCTGATGCATGTCATCGCCGCCAAGGCCGTGGCCTTCAAGGAAGCGCTATCGCCCGAATTCAAGCTCTACGCCAAGCAGGTCGTGGCCAATGCCAAGGTGCTGGCCGAAACCCTCGTCAAGGGCGGGGTGGATATCGTCTCTGGCGGCACCGACAACCATCTGATGCTGGTTGATCTTCGGCCCAAGGGTCTCACCGGCAAGGCGACGGAAACGGCCCTGGGCCGCGCGCACATCACCTGCAACAAGAATGCCGTGCCTTTCGATCCGGAAAAGCCCGCCATCACCTCCGGTGTGCGTCTCGGCACCCCGGCGGCGACGTCGCGCGGCTTCGGTGAGGCGGAGTTCCAGACGGTGGGTGAACTGATCATCGAAGTGCTCGATGGCCTCAAGGTCAATGGCGATGACAACAATGGTGCCGTGGAAGCCGATGTTCGCGCCAAGGTGAAGGCCCTGACGGATCGCTTCCCGATCTATAGCTAAGTTGAAAGAACGCCCGCCATGCGCTGCCCCTATTGTGGCAATGACGATACCCAGGTGAAGGATAGCCGCCCGACTGAAGATTCGGGCGCCATCCGTCGCCGTCGCGTCTGCAATGCCTGTGGCGGGCGTTTTACGACGTTCGAGCGTGTGCAACTGCGAGACCTCACGGTCGTGAAGAAAACCGGCCGCAAGGTGCCGTTCGACCGCGAAAAGCTGGCCCGTTCCGTCAATACCGCGCTTCGCAAGCGCTCGGTCGAGCCCGAGCGAGTGGAGCGGATGATTTCCGGCATCGTCCGCCAGCTTGAAAGCCTGGGCGAGGTGGAAGTGACTTCCGACCAAATCGGCGAATACGTCATGGAAGGTCTGAAGGGCCTCGACGACGTGGCCTTCGTTCGTTTTGCCAGCGTCTACAAGAATTTCTCGGCTGCCGACGACTTCCGCTCCTTCCTGAGCGAACTCGCCGAAGACAAGGCCATACTTGACGACGAAGACGACTGACGCGGGGCTTTGGGTCGCAAGTATTCGTTCATCCCGCCGCAAGGCCCTGCTGCGTGTTGTGTAGAAATTGCGCTATGATCGTCTGGCGCCAACTCAATGCGCACCAAGTGGAGGAAAGATCATGGACTCCTATGGCGTGCGGTTTCCGCTGCCTCCTGATGCCGGGAGGGGACAGCATTTCCTGATCGTCGAAGGGCGAAGCTACCCTGACATCGCCGACGAGATGAAGCGGGGCGCCAGCGCCGTGCTCGAGAAGGCGGGGGCGACATTCGAGGTCATCCAGGTCCCAAGCGCCATGGAAGTCCCTGTTGCGCTCGCAATGGCCATTGAAACCGAGCGCTTCGACGGCTATGTGGCGCTGGGCTGTGTGATCCGCGGCCAGACCAACCATTATGTCGGTGTGGCCAGCGAGAGCATAAGAGCGCTGGCCGAACTGGCCGTTGTCGACGCTTTGCCTCTTGGCATCGGCATCCTGACGGTAGAGAACGAAGCGCAGGCCTGGATACGGGCCCATGTGAATGACCAGGACCGGGGCGGGGATGCGGCGCGCGCCGCACTCGCCCTGTCCGACGTGAAAGCGAAACTGAACAGCTAGATGACTGACCACCCCAAACGCGATCCCGGCGCCGCGCGCGCTGCCAATCAGCGCGGCGCTGCCCGCCTTGCTGCCGTGCAGGCCCTCTACCAGATGGATATCGGCCGGGCGACTTTGGAGGACACGCTGGCCCAGTTCGGCGCGTTCCACCTGGGCCGCGAGATCGAGGGAGAACAGTATCTTCCTGCAGACGCGGACTTCTTCAGGCAGATCGTGAGTGGCGTTGCCAAGCACCAGCTGGAAGTCGACCCTGCCGTCGACAAGGCGCTTTCGGAAGGCTGGCCGATCGAGCGGGTTGACGCCACCTTGCGCGCCATCCTGCGCGCCGCAGCCTTTGAACTGCTGCGCCGCAAGGACATCCCCGCCCGCGTCGTCATCTCCGAATATGTCGATGTGGCACGCGCCTTTTACGAAGACGACGCATCCGGGCTCGTGAACGCAGCTCTCGATTCCATTGCACGCGCCGCCGGCTCTGACCTGACCTGATTTCGCATTGACTGGGTCTATGGCGGGGAGCACCTTCCGGTCTCCGCCAAGGACTCACCTCATGCCCGACAGCCGCAGTCAATCGATCCGCAATATCGGCCTGCTTTCTGCTGTCCAGGCCCTGGGCGGATCGAGCTCGTCCATCATCATGTCGGTGGCCGCCCTTGCAGCGGTGAATTTCGCCCCCGACCGCTCCGCGGCGACGCTTCCGGTCACGGCCATGATCGTCGGGTTGGCACTGACGACATCGACGGCCACGATGATCATCTATCGTCTGGGACGCACGCGCGGACTGATGTTGGGCGCTGCCATCGGCGTTCCGGCTTCCCTGGTCGCAAGCCTGGCGGTGATTCTTGGCCAGTTCTATCTTTTCGCCGCGGGCCTGTTCCTGGTGGGGGTCTCGGGCGCCTTCATGCAGCAGGTGCGTTTTGCCGCTGCCGACAGCGTGGGCCCGGAATTCAAGAGCCAGGCGATCTCGTGGGTGATGTTCGGAGGCGTCGCCGCAGGATTCTTCGGGCCGCAATTGAGCGCCCTGACCAGAACCTGGATACCGGGCGCGGAATATGCGGCCAGTTTCATGGTCATTGGCGTTCTGTCAGTCATTTCCGTGCTGGTCCTGTCCGGCACGCGTCTTGCCCCGGTTGTCGCGTCGGGCGGTGCGGCTGGCACGGGACGCCCACTCTCCGAGCTGCTGCGCCTGCCGGAAATCATCCTGCCCATGCTGGGCGCGTCGCTGAGCTACGCTCTCATGACCCTCATCATGGTGGCGGCGCCACTCGCCATGGTGCACCTGTGCGGTCACTCACCCAATGAGGCCGCCGGTGCCATCCAGTGGCATGTCGTGGCCATGTTCGCGCCCAGCTTCGTCACTGGGGCCATCATCAAGCGGATCGGCGCAAGCCTGGTCACGGCCATCGGCCTCCTGCTGATCATTGCCTGCGCCGCCATCGCGTTGAATGGCATCACCGTTGCGCATTTCACCGCGACGCTTGTCCTGCTCGGCATCGGCTGGAATTTCGGGTTCATCGGTTCGACGGCCATGTTGGCCGCCAGCTATCGGCCTCAGGAAGCGGGCAGGGTGCAGGCCGTCAACGAACAGATCGTTTTCGGGGCGAGCGCTCTGGCCTCGCTGAGCTCTGGCGTGCTGCTGCAGTGGCTGGGGTGGGAGGCCATCAACCTCCTGGCCATTCCAGTGGCCGCAGTCGCCATTCTCCTGCTTGGCCTGGGCACGTTCCGGCAGACCCGCGCCAGCTGACACAAAAAAGCCCCGGCGGACCGGGGCTCCTGCTGGTCTGGTGTGGCGCCTCAGAAGGAGGACAGGATCGCGTCGATGAAGGTCGCGTCCTCGCCGAAAGACGGGGTACGGCGCGTTTCGATATTGATGGCTTTGCCATCCTGCAACGCATAGATGGCGCGTTCGATGACCTTCTTGTTCCGATCGAAATAGATCGCCAGAACAGTACGCTCCTGGACCATGGTCATGCCGAAGGCGGTCTGGTTCACCTTGGTCTCCACATAGTACCAGGCGGTGCGGTCACCGAAGGTATTGGTCGATTGCGGAGAACCGAGCACCAGACGGACCAGTTGCTCGGACTGGCCGGGGCGGATCTGCTGGAGCGCGGAATCGGGGATTTCATAGCCCTGCGTGCGCTTGGAGACCAAGGCTGTGCTGCTGGTGCAACCGGCAAGTGCAACAGCCAGGACGGCCGCGGCAACGGAGGCTTTAGCAAGGCGCAGAGGCATGAATTTGACTTTCCCGATGGCTCTCGACTATAGGCGTGACACTTGGGCGCGTGCCCACGGGCCGCCGGACTGTGTAGCTGTCAACTTGGCTGTCTGGCAAGCTGGCAATGGCCCGGCACCCCGATACGCCCGTGTTTGACCGATACCGACGCCGAGCGCAATCCCATGATCTTGTCCTTGTTTCGCAAGAAGACTGCCACAGAGCCAGTTTACGCCGTGTATAATTCCATTGTGGCGCAATCCCGGCAGCCGGTCTTCTATGCCGAGATGGGTGTGCCCGACACGGTGACGGGGCGGTTCGACATGATAAGCCTGCACATGGCATTGCTCTTCCGTCGCCTCCGCCACGGTCCTCAATCCGCAAAGGAGTTCAGCCAGGCTGTCTTTGACCTCTTCTTCAAGGACATGGACCGCTCGCTCCGCGAAATGGGGGTGAGCGACCTGGGCGTGCCCAAGAAGATCCAGAAGATGGGCAACCTCTTCTTTGGTCTCTTGGCTGCGATGAACGAGGCCATGGACCGCAACGATGGCGACGCGCTGGCCGGTGTTCTGGCGCGCAACGTCTTTGACGGGCAGGACACGCCGCATTTGCGGGCGCTGGCCGACTACGTCGTCGCGCGCGACGCCGACCTTTCCGCCCAGTCCACAGAGGCGATTACCGCTGGCAGGGTGACATTCGAGGCGAAGGCATGAGTGGACACGAGGCTCCCATTTTCGACGCGGTCGTGCGGATCGACAAGCTGCCGGCGTCGGGACGCTCGATCAGCGTCGAGGCGAACGAGGCTGAACGTGCGGCTATCGCCGAAGCCATGCAGATCCTGTCGGTCGAACGGTTCTCTGCCACCCTGTCGATCGCCCCGCTCCGCGGAGGCCTTCGTGCGCAGGGGCACATCGATGCCGAGGTAACACAGGCCTCGGTTGTCAGCTTCGAGCCCGTCGCCGAGGCCATCTCCGAAGATGTAGACCGCGTCTTCCTGCCAGCCTCAAAAGACAGTCATGCGCCGGCCCCCGGGGCCGAGGTCTTCATCGACCTTGAAAATGACGATTTCCCCGATCACATCGACGGCCCGGAAGTCGATCTGAGCGCCTTGCTGCTGGAAACTCTGGCGCTGGCCCTGGATCCTTATCCCCGGCTGCCCGGGGAAAGCCTTGATTCCCTGGGCATTTCCGTCAACGACGCCGAGTCCGGCCCCTTTGCCGGACTGGCTCGCCTGAAAGGCGGAAACGGGGACAAGGATTGAGTGGTGGCCCGCAGGGCTTGCGCCGACCCGGTGATGGGATATGTTTGCTTGCCCGCTCATGTGGGCCGAAAAACGGGCTGAAATGACCGATTATATAACGATCTCCGTGGATGCCATGGGTGGCGACCACGCCCCGCGTGCCGTCATTCAGGGGGCACATCTGGCCCTCAAGGAGCGCAAGAACACGCGCTTCATCTTCCACGGAATCAAGGACCAGATCGATCCTTTGCTGGAAGAATTTCCCGCCCTCAAGGCGGCTTCCACGGTGCGCCATTGCGATACCGTGATCGCCATGGACGAAAAGCCGAGCCAGGCCTTGCGCAAGGGCAAGGGCACCTCGTCCATGTGGATGGCCATCCAGGCGGTGAAGGACAAGGAAGCCGATGTTGCCATTTCGGGCGGAAATACCGGCGCCCTGATGGCTATGGCGACATTCTGTCTTCGGCCCATGGAGGGTATTTCCCGCCCCGGCATCGCCGCAATCTGGCCCACGCTGCGCTCTGACATCATTGTCCTCGACATGGGGGCAACGATCGGCGCGGACGCGCAGCAATTGGTCGACTATGCGATTCTAGGCTCGGCGCTGGCGCGAGCGCTCTTCGATTCCGACTCCCCGACTGTGGGCCTGCTCAATGTCGGCACCGAGGAAGTGAAGGGCCTCGAATCGATCAAGGAAGCCGGCAAGATTCTGTCCGAGGCCAGCGGGGCAGGGTTCACCTATCACGGCTTCGTCGAGGGCGACGATATCGGCAAGGGCACGGTTGACGTCGTCGTCACCGAAGGCTTTGTCGGCAATATCGCCCTGAAGACGGCGGAAGGCACCGCCCGCCAGGTCGGGTCCTACCTGCGCAGTGCCCTCAAGGCCAATCTGATGAGCCGGATCGGGGCGCTGTTCGCCTCCTCCGCCCTCAATGCCCTGCGCCGCAAGATGGACCCGCGTACCGTCAATGGCGGCGTGTTCATGGGCCTCAATGGCATCGTCATCAAATCCCACGGCGGCACCGACGAAATCGGCTACAAGAGTGCGCTCGGCCTCTCCTACGAAATGGCGCGCAGCCGTCTCATGGACAAGATCGGCGACACCATGCACCGCTTCCCCATCAATCGGGCGGCTTCCAGCTTGCCTTCAGACCCCGAGGCAAAGTCGGCGTGACCACCACCATTCGATCCATCATTCGCGGTGTGGGCAGCTACCTGCCCGCAAAGGTCCTGACCAACGAGGAACTGGCCCGGACCGTCGACACATCCGATGAATGGATTCGGCAGCGCGTCGGGATCAAGGAGCGTCATATCGCTGCCGAGGGCGAATACACGTCCGACCTAGCGGCCGCCGCCGCTCGCGCAGCGCTGGACAATTCCGGCCTCGCCATCGAGGACATCGACCTGATCATCGTGGCCACCACGACGCCCGACTATACCTTCCCCAGCGCCGCCACCCTGGTGCAGATGAAGCTCGGGATGAATCACGGCTTTGCCTTCGATATCCAGGCCGTCTGCTCGGGCTTTGTCTATGCCGTTGCAACGGCCGACAGCTACATTAAGAACGGCATGGCCCGCCGCGTTCTGGTGATTGGCGCCGAGACCTTTTCGCGCCTGCTCGACTGGACCGATCGTACCACCTGCGTCCTCTTCGGCGACGGTGCAGGCGCCGTTGTCATGGAGCGGGTGGACCAGGCTCCGGACGAAGCCGAGCGGGGCGTCCTGACCTCGGCCCTCCGGTCCGATGGGCGGCACTGGGACAAGCTCTATGTCGATGGCGGGCCCTCGACCACCGGCACGACCGGCCATGTCCACATGCAGGGACCAGAAGTCTTCCGCCATGCGGTGGGTAAGATCACCGACGTTGTCTACGCAACGCTGGAGCAGGCCGGTTACACAGTCGACGATCTCGACTGGTTCGTGCCGCACCAGGCCAACAAGCGCATCATCGACGGTGCCGGTGCCAAGCTCGGCCTGCCGCCCGAAAAGGTCGTCACCACCGTTGACGTTCACGCCAACACATCGGCCGCTTCGGTGCCGCTGGCCCTCAGCGTCGCGGTTGCCGACGGACGCATCAAGCAGGGCGATCTGGTCATGCTCGAAGCCATGGGTGGCGGCTTCACCTGGGGTGCTTCCCTCATTCGCTGGTAGACCGCCAGACCCGCATTGACCTTAAGCGTTTCAAGGCGTTAGTGTCTTACCGGGTGGAGGAACCCGGCGCTGAAGCCACGACACAGAGATCGGTGGCGGCGTCGATCTGGGAAGGAATCCCGAACAAGGGCTCGGTCAATTGCGTCCGTGCCTGCGAATGGTAATGACAACGGACATGCCGAACGTCGGGAATCTGGACCCACGGCAAAGACGGGGGTTTGAATGACGCAGAAGACGGTAACGCGGGCCGACCTGGCCGAAGCAGTCTATGGTTCGGTTGGCCTCTCACGAACCGAATCGGCTGAACTGGTCGAAAGGGTTCTCGAATTGATTACCGATGCCCTGGTGACCGGGGCCAACGTCAAGCTCTCCTCCTTCGGCTCTTTCCAGGTTCGCTCCAAGAACGAGCGGATCGGCCGCAATCCCAAGACGGGCGAGGAAGTGCCGATCCTGCCCCGGCAGGTTCTTGTGTTCAAACCATCCAACGTGTTGAAGTCCAAAATCAACAAGTCTATGGTCGTCGCTGGAAAGTAAGGCGTTTAGGGCCTTACCGTGCGGCGCCTGCGGAGCATTTCATCAGGCCGCATACACCAGTGAAAGAGCAATGCCCTCATTGCTCGCGCCAGGGAGACCTGCGGTTTGGACAAGTCGCCAGACGCATTCCGTACCATCTCCGAAGCTGCTGAAGAGCTCGACCTCCCGCAGCACGTCCTGCGTTTCTGGGAAACCCGCTTCAATACGATCCGCCCGCTCAAGCGCGGCGGCGGGCGGCGCTATTACCGCCCCGAGGACGTCATGCTGCTGCGTGGCATCCGCCATCTGCTCTACGATCAGGGTTTCACCATCAAGGGCGTGCAGAAGATTCTCAAGGATCAGGGCCCGCGCTACGTCATTGCCGTCGGCGAGGGCAAGGGCTTGGACGAAATCCTGCCGCTGATCGAACAGGCCGAGGATGCCGGTGACGAGGCGGAACTGGAAGAAGCCGAAATGCTGGCCAGTCCTGCGCTCGATCAGGAATCGCGCGAGAAGCTCGGCGAGGTTCTGCGCGATCTGCTCGAATGCAAGCGCCTCCTCGAGCGCGCTCGCGAGCACTAGGGCGTTTGGAATTTCTGTTTCATTTTTTCTTGGTTTAGCTTATTCATTCCATCCGACATCGCGGTCATGAATGGCCGCCGCAGGTGGGAGTATTTCTGCAAATGACCGTCCGTTTTGGTCTTCTTGGCGCCGGCCGCATCGGCAAGGTTCACGCCAAGGCCGTCACCGCCAATTCCAAGGCAAGGCTGGTCGCCGTTGCCGATGCTATGGCTGACGCCGCCAACGCGTTGGCCGGGCAGTATGGCGCCGAAGTCCGCACCATCGATGCCATCGAAACGGCTACGGACATCGATGCCGTCATCATTTGTACGCCCACCGACACTCATGCCGACCTGATCGAGCGCTTCGCCCGCGCCGGCAAGGCCATCTTCTGCGAGAAGCCGGTCGATCTCGACGTCGAGCGCGTCAAGGCGTGCCTCAAGGTCGTGGACGAAACCGGCGCCACCCTGATGGTCGGTTTCAACCGCCGCTTCGACCCGCATTTCCAGGCCGTGAAGGCCGCTGTCGATGCCGGCCAGATCGGCGATGTCGAAATGGTCACCATCGTCTCCCGCGATCCCGGTGCCCCGCCGGCCGAGTATGTGAAGCGCTCCGGCGGCATTTTCCGCGACATGACAATCCACGATTTCGACATGGCGCGCTTCCTCCTGGGCGAGGAGATCGACACGGTTTCGGCCCAGGCTTCCGTGCTGGTCGACAAGGCCATCGGCGAAGCGGGGGACTATGACAGCGCCTCGGTGATGCTCTTCACCGCATCGGGCAAGCACGCCACCATCTCCAATTCGCGCCGCGCCACCTATGGCTATGATCAGCGCATCGAAGTCCATGGCTCCAAGGGTGCAGTATCGGCGGAAAACCAGCGCCCGGTGTCCATCGAGGTCGCCAATGCTGGCGGTTATACCCGCCCACCGCTGCACGACTTCTTCATGACCCGCTACACCGAGGCCTATGCGCGGGAAATCACCAGCTTCATCGATTTTGTGGAATCCAAGTCGGCGGCTTCGCCCAGCGGCGCCGATGGCCTCATCGCCCTGGCATTGGCCGATGCGGCGCTGAAGTCCGTCAAGGAGGGCAGGGCGGTCAAGGTGAGCGAAGTTACCGGGCCACTGGCCGACAGATCGGTCTTCCAGGGCCGCTAATGCAAAGGGCCCCGGAAGGGGCCCTTGGTCACTTCAGCATCCACTCATGTTCGGGTGCATTGTGGAACTTCCACACCCGCTTCGGGCCTGCCATGACGTTGAGATAGTAGAGGTCATATCCCGCTGTCGTCGCCACCGGATGATAGCCGCGCGGCACCAGAACCACGTCGCCGTCCTCGATGGCCATGGCTTCGTCCAGCGTGCGGTCGTCGGTATAGACACGCTGGAAGCCAAATCCCTGCGGCGGGTTCATGCGGTGGTAGTAGGTCTCTTCCAGCTGGCTCTCATGCGGAAGGTTGTCCTGGTCGTGCTTGTGCGGCGGATAGGACGAGGTATTACCCTGCGGCGTGATCACCTCGACCACCAGAAGCGCGTTCGCGGCGCCGTCATCCTCAGGCATGATATTGTGGACATGCCGCACATTGGCGCCCTTGCCGCGGGTGATTGGCGGATGCGTACCGGGCGCGATGACCCTCGCACGGAAATCGCCGCCCCCCGGCGCCGAGCAAATGGCCAGTTCGAGATCGGTCGTGGCATCCACGGCCCAATGGCGGCCTGCCGGGACATAGAGCGCGTATGGCGCACCTTCGAATGGGCTCATGCGCTCTCCCAGTTCCCCGAAATCCTCGCCGTCGACCGCAAAGCGGCCCTTGCCGCTGACAAGCACCAGGCACACCTCGCGGTCCTCGGTCGCCTCGCCATAGGCCTCGCCGGGAGCCAGGCGATGCAGGGCAAAGCCCACATGCGTCCATCCGGCCGAGGCCGGGGTCACATCATGGATCTTGCCGGTTTTCGTCGTCGGCCGGACCAGCAGGGGGGAGAGCGTCATTCTGTGTCTCCTTGGGGAAATTGTAGAAGAAGTTCCAAGCCACATAGGCCAGCGCGGCGGCAACGAGCAGCGACCAGAACATGTCACGCGTGAACAGCAGCTCCCATGCCAGCCAAAGCCCTAGGAAGGCCGCGACTGCCACGCGCCGCCAAAGCGGCCGGAACCATTTGAGATCGTTTTCTTTCAATGCCACGGCGTTTCCTCAAGTCCTGAAGGGTTGGCGCAACGCTTTAGCACAACCGATTCAAAAGACTCACCCTTTTGGAAAGCCCTGGGTTTCGACGGTGTATCCGGCCGCGGTCATCACGCGCATCAGCTCCTTGTAGCCGATCTGGGCCATCTTGAGCGGCGGGCTCTTGATGGGGTCCTGCTCGGCTTCGACCACGAACCAGCCCTCATAGCCATGGTCGGCCAGCCGCTGCACGATGGCACCGAAATCGAGTGACCCGTCGCCCGGCACGGTGAAGGCGCCCAGAGCCACGGCATCGAGGAAGCTCTGCTTTGTCCGGTCCAGACCATCGACCACAGCGCGGCGAATGTCCTTCACGTGCACATGATTGATGCGAGCATGGTGCTTATCGATGGCGCGCAAGGGATCGCCGCCGGCAAAGGCCAGATGGCCGGCATCGAGCAGCAGCGGAATGCCTTCCCCCGAAGCCGCCATGAAGGCGTCCAGCTCCGGTTCGGTCTCGACCACGGCGGCCATGTGATGGTGGTAGGAGAGGGGCATGCCCTGCTCTGCACACCACTCGCCAAAGGCGGTCAACTTGCGGCCATAGGCCTTCATCTCATCGTCCGAGAGGCGCGGCTTCTGCGCCAGCGGGATCTCGCGCTTGCCCTGGATGGACCGGCCAACCTCGCCATAGACGATGCAGGGGGCTTCGACCGCCTTGAAGAGCTCGATCATCGGGGCGATGCGGTCCTTGTTGACCGCCAAGTCGTCGTCCACCAGCGTGCCGGAGAACCACCCACCGCAGAGCGTCACGTCAGCTTCCTTCAGGATCGGCAGCATCACCGCCGGGTCATCGGGGAACCGCCGGCCCTTCTCCATCCCGGTGAAACCGGCAGAGCGGGATTGCCTCAGGCACTCTTCGAGCGACACGTCATCGCTCAGTTCCGGCAAATCGTCGTTCCACCAGGCGATGGGGGACATGCCGAGTTTGGCTTTCATTCTTTTCTCTCCTCGTCCACCGGATCTCCCTCGCCCCTTGTGGGAGAGGGTGGTTTTTCGCGTGCAGCGAAAAACCGGGTGAGGGGTTCTCTCCGCGCATACCGCGCTTGCCGAAGGCCCGCGGACCCCTCATCCGCCCTTCGGACACCTTCTCTCGCAAGGGGAGAAGGGAAGGCCCAAGAGTTTTTGAAACTACCCGGCCCGCTGTGCCTGTAGCGCCTTCACATAGGCTTCGCGCGCGGCGTTGACCTGGGGTCGATCACTGACTTCCGGCACAGCGACGTCCCACCAGTGCCCACCCGCATCGGTCGTGATCAGCGGATCGGTGTCGATGACGAAAACATGCACGCCGCCAACGCCTTCACTCTCAGAGAGACCCGCCTCGAGTTCCGCCAGCGACGCAACCTTCCTGGCCTTGGCCCCCATGGCTGCGGCATGGGCCGCGAAGTCGACCTGCGGCATTGTCGCGTGCCGCGTGTCGCGGAAGAGATTGTTGAAGTTCGCGCCCCCGGTCGCCATCTGCAGCCGGTTGATGCAGCCATAGCCGGAATTGTCGAGCACCACGACGGTGAGCTTGATGCCCAGCATCACGGCGCTGACGATTTCCGAATTCATCATCAGGTAGCTGCCGTCGCCCACCATGACCACGGTGTCACCGTCCGGCCGGGCCAGCGCAACGCCCAACCCTGCGGCGATCTCATAGCCCATGGTCGAGAAGCCATATTCGAGATGGTAGCTGCCCGGTGCGTCCGCCCGCCACAGCTTGTGCAGCTCGCCCGGCAGGCCGCCCGCCGCACACACGACTGTGGCCTTGCTACGGCCCCGCTGCACGGCGCCAATGACCTGCGCATCGGATGGCAGTTCGACGTTGGAGGCGGCACGGGCAGCATCGGCAGCCTTGAGCCATTCTGTTTTGCCGTTCAGGGCCTTGGCGGTCCAGGCGGAATCGACCTGCCAACCCATCAGCGCTGCATCGAGTGCTTCGAGGCCCACCCTTGCGTCGGCAACCAGCGGCAATCCGTTATGCTTGCCGGCATCGAAGGCCTGCACGTTGAGGCCGACGAGCTTGATCTTCTCGTTTTTGAAGAGAGCCCAGGAGCCGGTGGTGAAATCCTGGAGACGGGTTCCCACCGCCAGCACCACATCGGCCTCCTCGGCCAACGCATTGGCTGCCGACGTGCCGGTCACGCCGACCGAACCCATGTTGAGTTCATGGTCGTGGGGGAGGGCACTCTTGCCGGCCTGGGTCTCCATCACCGGGATGCCGTGCTCCTCGGCAAAGGCAGCGAGGCTGTCGCTGGCTTCCGAATAGAGCACGCCGCCCCCGGCAATGATCACCGGCTTCCTGGCTAGCTTGAGCGCCGCCGCTGCCGTGGCGAATTCGTCTGCATCCGGCATGATGCGGCGCTGCACCCACACCTTCTCGGCAAAGAAGCTTTCCGGATAGTCATAGGCCTCGGCCTGCACATCCTGGCAGAGGCTCAGGGTCACCGGTCCGCATTCGGCCGGGTCCGTAAGCACCTGCATGGCGCGGCGGAGCGCCGGAATGATCTGTTCGGGGCGCGTGATACGGTCGAAGTAACGGCTGACCGGCTTGAAGCAGTCATTGGCCGAAACCGTGCCGTCGCCAAAGTCCTCGACCTGCTGGAGCACCGGGTCGGGCAGGCGGTTGGCGAACACGTCGCCGGGCAGAAGCAGGACGGGGATCCGGTTCACATGCGCCAGCGCTGCCGCCGTGACCATGTTGAGCGCGCCCGGCCCGATCGAGGACGTGCAGGCCATGAAGCGGCGGCGGAAATTGGCCTTGGCATAGGCAATGGCGGCATGAGCCATGCTTTGCTCATTCTGCCCGCGATAGGTGGGCAAGGTGTCCTTGACGGCATGCAGGGCTTCGCCCACACCAGCCACATTGCCATGTCCGAAAATGGCCCAGACACCGCCAAAGATCGGCACTGTCTCGCCGTTGATGACAGTCTTCTGCATGGTCAAGAACTTGGCCACGGCCTGCGCCATGGTGAGGCGGATTGTGTTGTGGCTCATGGTCGTTCCCAAATCTCCACCAGGACTTTGAACCGCTTTGCCATCTCGGCTACGGCCCCATCGTCGTCCAGTTTATTGTCCAGCCAGCCGCGCGCAACGTCGCCAAAGATCGTCCGCCCGACTGCAAATCCCTTCACGCTGTGGGCCGTCTTGGCCGCAGCAAAACCTGCCTCCAACTCCGCGATTGGCGCATCGAGACCCAAAAGGATCACGCCGCGGCAATAGGGGTCACGCTCGGCAATGACCTTGTCTATCGCGGCCCAGGCGCCCTTGCTGGCTTGGGGCTCGAGCTTCCACCAGTCCGGCTTGATCCCGGCATCGTAAATCTCGGCGAGGGCCCGCGCCACAGTGTCGTCGCGCAATTGGCCGTGCTTGCCGGCGATGATCTCTACCAGCAGCTCGCGGCCGATTTTGCGGGCCGCGTCGAATGCCGATCGCAGCTTGCCAATCTGTTCATTCCGGAGGTCCTGGCTATCTTCCGGGTGGAAGAAGCACAGCACCTTGATGCAATGATCCACCGGCCATTCCACCAGCCGCGAGCCAAGATCCTGAGTAAATTCAAACTGCAGCGGTCGTGATCCGGGAAGCTCGATCGGCTTGGCCACCCAGAAATTGGGGAGAGCGGCCGCCGCATAAAGAGCATCGCGCCCATACTTGTCATCGATCAGCATGCCAAAGCCATCGCGGCCGCCTGCCACCTGCGCCGCAGCATTGACGGCCAGAACCTTGAAACTACTCAATCTTTCGAGTTTTGCACTATCGCCGGCAGCCATGTCCTCGAGTTGGCTGCGATGGTCGATGGCCAGGGCCATAAGCTTGGGGATGTCCCGCCGCCGTGTCGTCGCCCAGTGGACGTGATTGATGGCCTCGTCCTTGCGCAGGGCCCGTTCCTTGCTGCCATTCTTGAGGAAGAATTGCAGTTCTTCCCAGGTCGGGATTTCCGGCGCGCAGAGCAGGCGGCTCACCGCAAAGGCGCCGCAGGCATTGGCCCAGGTGGCGCTGGTCGCGTGCGGCTCACCGCGCAACCAGCCGCGCAGAAAACCACTCATGAAGGCGTCGCCGGCCCCCAGGACATTGTAGACTTCAATGGGGAAGCCCTTGCCCACGATCCCGTCCTCGAGGTCGTCGGGAATTGGACCGTCATAGACGATGCAGCCCATTGGCCCGCGCTTCAGGACGATCACGGCGGAGGACAGGGACCGGATCGTCCTGAGCGCAGAGTGAAGATCGCCGGCGCCCGCCGCGATCAGAACCTCTTCTTCCGTGCCCACGATGAGATCGCATTCCGGCAGCACGGTCTTGAGGTGCGCGGATACGGTGTCGGAGGCGATATAGCGGCTGTCACCGGCATCATGGCCCGCCAGTCCCCAGAGATTGGGCCGGTAGTCGATATCGAACACCACCTTGCCACCGGTCTCGCGCGTAATGCGCATGGCCTTGCGCTGCGCTTTGTCGCTATGCGGCTTGGAAAAATGCGTGCCGGTGACCAGCACGGCGCGGGCCGAGCGGATGAAGGCCTCGTCGATGTCACCGTCATCGAGGGCGGCATCGGCGCAATTGTCGCGATAGAAGATCAGTGGGAAGGAATTGTCATTCTCGACCGCCAGCAGCACGAGTGCGGTCAACCGTTCCGGATCGGTGGCAATCCCGGTTGTATCGACGCCCTCTCGCGCCAGCTGTTCGCGGATGAAGCGCCCCATCTGCTCATTGCCGACGCGGGTGACCAGGGCGGACTTCAACCCCAGCCGCGCTGTGCCGACCGCAATATTGGTTGGGCAGCCGCCGACTGACTTGGCAAAGCTGCCCACGTCCTCAAGGCGCGTGCCGATCTGCTGACCATAGAGGTCAACCGAGGCGCGCCCGATGGTGATGACGTCGAGGCTGCGGTCTGCCGTGTCTGTTGAGCCAGAGGCCACGCTCATTCCTCCCGAGGCTGCATGGATCTAGCCGCAATGAAACACAAGTTCTGAAAACAGACAAGTTAGAACATTCATTCCATAGCTGGAATGCGGTCGTTTTCTGTTGGACTAGAGCTGGCGACGCCGCTCCGCCAGGCTCACCGTCAGCGCCATGGCAAAGGTTAGGCCGGCGGACAGCGAACGAAAGCCGGCGTGATCGGCTTCCATCAACTCGAACCAGACCTGTGCATGCGCCACCAGGGGAGAAAGCGCCGAATCGGTCAATGCGACCAGAGGTACACCTCGCTGCGCGAGCGTCTGCGCCTGGGTGACGCTTTCGGGCGCATATGGAGAAAAGCTGACGACGAATGCTGCGTCGCGTGCCGTGGCCATGGTCAGCACGTCGTCGTCATTACCGGCCGCCGAGCTCACCACCTGGTGGCGGATCTTGAGCTTGCCCAAGGTATAGGCCATGGAGGTGACGAGGGGAAAACTGCGGCGCCGGGCAATCAGATAGATGGTTTCGGCGCGCGCGAGGATGTCGACAGCACGCTCCAGCCGGTCCGGCTCGAGCGTGGCACTAAGCGTGTCGAGGCTTTGATGCGCCGCCTTGACAAAGCCGGACACGATCGTGGTGCTTTCCGCCGCATGGGCGTCTCCGGCCTCGAGTTGCCTGAGGCGGTCCTCATAGGAGGAATTGCGGTCCTTGAGGCGGACCTGGAACAGGTGCTGCAAACCCGAAAACCCATCAAAGCCGAAATTCTGGGCGAACCGCACCAGGGTCGAGGGTTGTACCTGTGCGGCACTGGCAATGCTGGCGGTGGTGCCAAAGGCCACGTCGTCAGGATGTTCGAGGGTGTAGGCGGCTACCTGCATCAGGCGCTTTGGCAAGGTGTCGCGCTGTTCAACGATAGCGGCACGGAGGCTGTCGAAGTCTTTCGGGGCAGGGGTACGCATGGCAGGCTCGCGTGGAATAGGTATTCCATTATTGGAATGAAAACCTCGTCACGGCAAGCGAAAGGGCCGGGTGGCTGCTGCCGCACCGGCCCCTTGTGAAGGATCTATTCGGCTCAGGCCGCCTGGAGCGTCGTTGGCGCGGCGCGATTCTCCACCCAGTAGATGAAGGCCGAAGCGGCCACGATAAGGGCCGCACCCACCCAGAACCACTGCGAGGGGACTTGGCCCAGGGCGATCCAGCCAACGAGGCCGCTCAGCGGAACCTTGAGGTCGCCGAATGGCTGTAGATAGGTCGCGTCGGCGACCTTGTAGGCGAAGGCCAGCAAATACTGCGCAACCGCAGTCAGCGCGCCCAAAAGAAGCAGGAGCCAGAGGCCGGTTCCTGCGGGCAGCTCGAACGGGAAGCCGGGCGCCATGCCCATGGGCAACACGCCGGCGAAGGCGTTGACGAAGAGCAGGATCGCCAGGTGGTTCGGGGTCATCAGGACCAGCAGCGAGATCGTCAGCGTTTCCGGGCTCTCGCCCTTGCGGGTCAGATACTTGGTCAGCACATCAGTGACGGCCCAGAGGGCCGCGGCGCTGATCGGGATCAGGGCCTGCCAGCCGAGGCTTTCAGTACCCACGCCCGAGACGATGATCGCACCCACGAAACCGACAATGGCCGCACCGAGGCGCGCCGCCGACACGCGTTCACCCAGGAACAAGGCCGAGCCGACGATGATGAATAGTGGGCCGGTGGCCAGCAGCGTCACCATCTGCCAGATCGGCACGCCCGAGGCGAAGCCATAGACAAAGACATGGACGCCCAGGGCCGACACGAAAGCGCGGACTTCGTGGGCCAGCGGCCGGGACGTGCGGAGGTTGGCGAGACCGATCCTGAGGATCAGCGGCAGCGCCAGCACCGAGGCAATAACATATTGCCAGAAGGCCATGCCGGTCGAGCTCATACCGAAGCCGCCCCATTCAGCGGGGGTCGGCAGAACCGACTGCAGGACATTTGTACCGGCAAACACGAGGCTCGCCAGCAGCATGAAAGTTGCGCCCGAAGCTGCGGCGCTATGGGAAGTAGAGGAAATCTGGCTCATCTGTCGTCCTTTCCGTAACCAGTTTCCCCAGGGTTACGAGAGGCGACATGCCGATATGGCGCGGCCAATAAGCCACGCGCGCCGGCAAAGGCGCTGATCCCGTTCTCTTTCATCCGGACTCTAACCGTCGGCTCCGGAGTTACACCGGATCTGCTGACCTCCCCAATATCGGGAGCGCTCGCGGGCTTGGCATTGCTGCCTTTACCGCCGGTGGGGAATTTCACCCCGCCCTGAGAACAATGCAGGCGAACCTGCAAAAGCACGTTTAGGCCAAACGTCGCCGCGGCACAAGTCGTCACAAAGGTGTAACTGTGCGTGATCGTCGAACGATAGGAAAAATCTGTTCAGCCTTCTGATTTGGGAGCCTCGCCGCAAAATTGGGCACTTCCCAATGCGCTCTAACCATATTAAGCAAGATATCGCTTGTTTAATTGGTTGATCCTATGTCCGAAACCGTCGAAGGCCGATGGGCCGAAATCTTTGGGCCGCGCTATCTGCCCGTTACCATCATTCTGGCGCTTGGCGTGTCGCTGTTCGCCTTCAATGCCTTTTTATCGTCCACGGCCCTGCCGTCGGCCGTCCAGGAACTGGGCGGCATCGAGGTGATTTCCTGGGCAACCACGCTCTATCTGGTATTTGCCATTGTCGGTGGTGCAGCAGCGGCGATGCTCAAGCGTCGCCTGGGATCGCGCCGCTCCCTGCTGGGCCTTGCCGGTGTTTTCCTCGTGGGGACGCTGATCGCGGCGCTGGCCGGATCCATGTCGCAGGTTCTGGTGGGTCGTGCCGTGCAGGGCTTTGGGGAAGGCGTTGTTGCCGCACTCTGCTTTGCCCTTATCCCCGAACTGTTCCCCAGCCGCCTCGTGCCCAAAGTATTTGGCATGCAGGCCATGGTCTGGGCTGTGGCGGCCTTTGGCGGCCCGGCCGGGGCAGGAGTGCTGACCGAACTGATCTCCTGGCGCGCCGCCTTTCTCGTAAACGTGCCGATCGTCTTGATCTTTGGCACCATGGTCCTCATGATCGTGCCACGCGGCGAACGGCTGAACACGGCGCATGGCTTTCCAGGCTTGCGGCTTCTCACCATCGGCGGCGGCACGATGATGGTCGCGCTTGCCGCCATTGCGCCGCCCCTTGAAGCCGCTGCGTTGCTGGTCGGAGCGGTCGCTGCCCTTTGCGCCGCCGTCTGGCTCGATCGGCGCAGTGCGGAGCGCCTTATGCCGCTCGACGCCTTCTCCACCAATTCGGCAGTGGGGGCAGGGCTCTGGATGTTCCTCCTCATGCCCATCGCCGGGGCCGCCACCGGCGTCTATCTGGTGCTGCTACTCCAGCAACTCTGGGATTACGGCCCCACTCAGGCCGCCATCGTCGGCGCCGTCATGGCCATCGGTTGGAGCACGTCGTCCATCACCGTGGCCAATGTGAAGAGGCGCTCGACTCGTCGTATTCTCATCCGAACTGGCCCCGTGCTGCTGGCTGTCGGCCTGGTCGGCGTGTTCATCGCCCTGGAGACTACTCAGCTGGCATTGCTGATTGTCGCCCAGCTCGCCATAGGCATGGGTTTCGGCATATCCAACGGCTACACCATGCTCACCATCATGGAAGCCGGCGTTGATGCCGAGCGGGACCGGACATCGGCCTTGCTGCCTACCACACAGTCGGCCGGCAATGCGCTCGGCGCTGCTCTGGCAGGCGTCGCTGCAAACGCAGCCGGCTATGCCGTCGCGACTGACAATGCCGCAATCCTTTCGGCAATTGTGCCGCTGTTCGTCGTGGCAGTGGCCTTTGCCGGGCTGGCATTCATCGCCGCCCTGCGCATGGTGCACCTGGCGAAGTCGACACCCATCGCCACCTTTGCCAGGGAATAGCCCAAAAGCAGAAGGGGCCCCGGCGCACCGGGACCCCTTCGCCAACTCTAGTGAGTTCAGCCCTGTTCGAGCCAGCGCACCTGCTCAGGCGTCAGCTGGATCTCGAAGGCCTTGAGGCTGTCTTCAAGTTCCACCAGACGACGCGGCCCGATCAGCGGCACGCTGGGGAATGGCTGGGCCAACACATAGGCCAACGCAACATGGATCGGGTTGTGCCCAAGCTGTTTGCCCAGTTCAATGGCTCGGTCCCGTCGGCCGAAGTTCTGGTCATTGTACCAGCAGCGCACCAGCTCCTCATTGTCGCGCTTGTCCCGGCCTGCGAGGTCGGTGAAGAAGCCGCGCGCCTGGCTCGACCAGGAGAAGTTCGTCACCTGCCGGTCAATCAACCATTGCTTGAAATCCGGCGTCGAGGCGGTGACGCATCCGGCCCAGATCGGGTCCAGCATCTCGGCCAAGGCAAAGTTGTTGCTGAGAGCCCGCGGCGCGGTCTTGCCATTGGCATTGGCATAGGCGATCGCCGCGTCCATGCGCTCCTTGGTCCAGTTCGATCCACCGAACGGTCCGCGAATGCGGCCCGCCTTCACTTCGGCATCCATCGCATCGACGAATTCCCCGACGGGCACGTCGGTATTGTCACGATGCATGAAATAGACATCGACATAGTCGGTTTGCAGGCGGTCCAGCGTCTGGGTCAGCTGCTTGCCGATCACGTCCGGGTAAACGAGGGGCGAATGGGCGCCCTTGCCGATCACCACGGCCTGCTCGCGTACGCCCCGGCTCTTCTGCCACTGGCCCCAGAGCTTCTCCGTATAGCCGCCGCCATAGATGAAGGCGGTATCGAAGACATTGCCGCCCCTCTCCCAGAAGGCATCGAGCAGGATGGCCCCGGAGGAGAAGGTCTTGAAGTCTTCAAAACCCAGCGCCACGGCCGATGCTGCCTTGGCAAGCCCTGGGATCGAGCGCTTAGGAATGATGCCGGAGTTTGGTCCCAGCGTGCGGTTGTCCAAGGTCCTGGTCCGCACCGGCGAGGTTTCTACCGAGAACTCGATGCCGGCGTCAGCACGCCACTTATCGAGCACCCGCAGGTTGCCAAGCGTATCGGCCCAGCTCATTCCCGGCGACTCGAACTCCTGTTTGCCGGCAAGGATGGCCAGCGAGGCGGCTTCCGCTTCGAACGAATAGAGATGCGCCTCGGCCCCGACGCTGATGGTCTCAGTCTTGCCCTGTTTGATGACGTCGATCCTGCCCAGGCCCTGGTCGCGATTGCCATTGGCAAACCAGAAATCGGGCACCTCGATCCGGCCATCCGAGCCATGGATGCGCAGAACATTGTCGAGATTGGCCATCACCGCGCAGCTCACCTGCGCCACGATGCCGTTTTCGAAAGTGAGGGTCGCGGCTGCCCAGTCGTCGGTCCCTTCGACATTGAGCTTTGCCGTGCCGGCAACCTTGACCGGGTCAGCGAAGGCCTTGCCGCTGGCCACGCCCGCCAGGAGCCGGGCCATCGATACCGGATAGCACCCGACATCCATGATGCCGCCACCGGCCAGCGCCGAGGCAAAAAGCCGGTGTTCGGGCTGGAACTTGCCCATGGAAAAGCCAAAGCTCGACTGGATTATTCGGATTTCGCCGATGACACCGGATTGGATCAGCTCGATCAGCTTGGCGGTCTGCGGATGCACGCGATACATGAACGCTTCGCCTGCAAATGTGCCGGCCTTGCGATGCGCGTGGAAAACCGCATCCGCCTCGTGGGCCGAAAGCGCCAGCGGCTTTTCCACCAGCACATGCTTGCCCGCCTCGGCCGCCTTGATGGCCCATTCGGCGTGGCCGGTATGCGGCACGGCTATATAGACCGCGTCGATCTCCTTGTCGGCCAGGAGCGCTTCGTAGCCATGCACGATGCGCGCCTCGGGGAAAGTCTCGGCCAGGCCCGGCCGGTCCGGATTGCGGGTGGCGATGGCAGCGAGCACGCCGTGCTTGCTGTCCTTGAGCCCGCCACGGAAAGCCTTGGCAATGCTGCCCGGGCCGATAATACCCCAACGAATCGTCTTTTCGGTCATGTCTAATCCTCACCTGAGCATCGTGACGACATGCGCCACGCAAATTTCGGATGATCCGATGCTCAATCCAGTATGCGTATGCCGAAGGCATTGTCCGGCAGGCCAGAACTGCCTGTCCAAAGACAAGCTTTTCAATTGCTCTTGATGCCCGTGATTTCTAAGTTAGCGCGCCCACCAAAGGCGTACCCCGATTTCGGGTAGGCGGACCGGGCGGAAAGTAAGATGGATTCTCGTCTTTATTACGAGCCCCGGCCCAATGGCGTAGAGCGCGTGCCCACCGCGTTGCAGATGTTCATGACCTCGCCACGGCTGATGCGGGCGGCCCATTGGCATGCCCAGGTCGAGGTCAACTACATCGTGCGCGGCTGGGCCCATTACCGTATGGCCGGTCACGAGGCCCGCTTTTCCGCCGGCGATTTCGCGCTTTTCTGGGGTGGGCAGCCGCATTGGCTCGACGATGCCTCCGATGATCTGCTCTATGCCGGCGGCCATCTTCCCCTGGTGCACTTCTTCCGCCTGCGTCTGCCATCGGACGTGCAGGCTCGACTGATGCAGGGCGCCACCCTCGTATCCAGCGCCACTGACGCTGCTGATCCGGTCAACTTCGAGCGCTGGCTGGCCTATACCCGCTCGGGCGATCCGATGAAGGAGAGCCTTGCCGTCGATGAGCTCCTGCTCCGCATCGAACGGCTGCGCTTCTCGCCCTACCGCCTGCTGCCTGACGTCAAACCAGTCGTGGATGCGCCCGGTCTCGACCCGCACACATCACCCATCGTCGTTCGCATCTGCGACTACATTGCCGACAACTTTCGCGAGGAAATCGATTCCGTCGACATCGCGGTGGCTGCCGATATCCACCCCAAATATGCCATGACCGTCTTCAAGAAATGCACAGGCATGACGCTGAACGACTACATCAACCTTATGCGCTTGTCCTATGCTCAAGCACTGCTGATGCGGGACGAGGCCAGCGTGCTGGCTGTGGCAATGGATAGCGGGTTTGGCTCGCTGAGCGCCTTCAACAAGTCCTTCCGCAAGATTGCCGGCATGTCGCCCAGCGATTTCCGCCGCGAAGTCCGCAGCCGCCCCGAAGTCGCCGTAGCGTCCAGCCAGGGCGCTGACGGGCGATACAACTGAGGGGGTGGGGCATGGGGCGGCGGGGCTGGCTGGCTTTATTGTTCGGCCTTGCCGTCATCCTCTGCCTGACCCTGTTCCGCGCCGCCGACCCCTATGCCCTGGTGGTCGCCCGCGAAGCCACCTTCGATACGTTCCAGCAATGGCGCCCGCGCGAGGCCCCGGCCGATCTGCCCATCCGCATCATCGACATCGACGAGGCCTCGCTTGCAGAACTGGGGCAGTGGCCTTGGCCGCGTTCGACCATGGCGACCATGGCCAGGCGACTGACCGAAATGGGCGCCGCCGCTATCGCCTTCGACCTGCTGTTCAGCGAACCTGACCGATTGTCTCCGGCTGCAGTGACCGGAGCCGGTGCCGACTACGATGCCGACTTCGCCCAGGCCCTGGCGGCTGGTCCCAATGTGCTCAGCGTGGCCCAGAGCCGGCGGGCACCGGACACTTCGCTGGCGCCGAAGTCCGGCCTCGCCATGACTGGAACCGATCCGCTTGCCAGCCTTCCCGAACTCGGCGGCGCAGCCCAGCCGCTGCCAATCCTGGCGGAAGCCGCACCTGGCCTTGGCGTGGCCAGTCTCGACCAGGACGGGGCAGGGGTTGCTCGTCGCCTGCCCATGCTTTGGCGCAACGGTGACACCGTGCTGCCCACGCTTTCGGCGGAATCCCTGCGCCTGGCAATGGGGGTCTCAACCCTCGTGGTGATCGGCGACAGTGCCGGCGCCGGCACCGTGGAACAGCTCCGCATCGGGGATTTCTCGGTCCCTACTGGCCCCACGGGCGACATGTGGCTCTACTATCGCCACCTTCCCGCTGAAATGTACGTATCGGCCCGGGATCTCATGGCCCAGGACTATGAGTCTCTCGCGCCGCTTGTCGCCGGGCAGATCGTTCTTGTCGGGGCTTCGGCCAGCGGTCTACTCGATATCCGCGCCAGCGCCCTCGGCGTGGCAGTACCCGGCGTGTCCATCCATGCCCAGGCGCTGGAGCAGATGCTGACCGCCACGTTCCTGCAACGGGCCGACTGGGTGGGCGGGCTGGAAATGGCCGTCTTTGCGCTGGCCGGTCTCTTGATCACTCTGGCGGTGATCTTCACCGGCCCGATTGTTGGCCTTGTGGTCTCGGTGATGATCGGGGCCCTGTTGGTCACCACGAGCTGGTGGGCCTTTTCGGTGCCGCGCTTGCTGATCGATCCGAGTTTTGCGCTCCTGGGCGCCTTGCTCCTCTACGCCTCCATGGCCTTTTTCCGCTTTGCCATAACCGATGCCGACCGCAGGCGCATCCGTCGCGCCTTCGCCCATTATGTCGAACCGTCCCTCCTGACCCGCATCGAGGCAGACAGCCGGCTCCTGCGCCTGGGCGGCGATGTGCGCGATCTCACGGTGATGTTCAGCGACGTCCGCAACTTCTCGGCCTTGGCCGAGCGCACCGAACCGTCGGCTCTGGTTGCCATACTCAATCGGCTTTTCGCCGCGCTCGGCGCGGCCATAGTCTCCCAGCAGGGGACTATCGACAAGTTCATGGGCGACGCCATCATGGCTTTCTGGAACGCGCCGGTCGACGTCGACCGTCACGCCGATCGCGCCTGCCGCGCCGCGCTGGCCATGCGCGACGCACTGGAGCGTCTCAATGCGTCGGAGCGCGAGCCCATCGCCATCGGCATCGGCATCGCCACCGGCCCCGCTCTGGTGGGTAATATGGGTTTCGAGCAGCGGTTCGACTATTCCTGCATCGGCGATACGGTCAACGTGGCCAGCCGTATCGAGGGCATGTGCCGCTTCGTCGGACACGACATCCTGGCCACCACCGCTACGACCGAAGCCGCTCCCGATCTCGCCTGGTTGCCCGCAGGAGCCGTCGCACTCAAGGGCATGAGCGAACGCGAACCGATCTACCTCCTGGTCGGCGACGATACCATGGCCCGGTCGCCGGCTTTTGGCGCACTCGTGGACGCACACAACGAGCTGGTCGCCGACCTTTCGGTTGGCGTGGATCCGACCCTGTCACTCGATATCTGTCGCCGCGCTGCCTTGCAGGTGGACAGTCGATTGGGCGCATTCTATGCCGCCAGCCTCGGGCGCGTGGAGGACTTCAGGGCGATGCAGGTGAGCGAAGGCTAGACTCGCCCCTGTCCGAGCATCACCATGGCGACAATCAAGACGGCGCCGATCACCCAGATGGCACCCGCCAGAAGAGAAAATCCTTCGATGAAATCCAGACCTGGATCTTCGTGCTGCATTGGCTGGGCCTCCTCTGCCCCTGTCATTGGTCTTTGCTGACCGGGTCGAACGAACCGGCCCCTCCCATAACAAGTCAATTACGCATTCGGATGCAAGGCAATACCGGTTATGGCCAATGGCCACCGATTTGCTCTCGCCGGTGTTGCGCAGCGATGCCCGGGCCTCGTGCGGCGCTGGGCGAGACCAGCATCGCAGAGCGTCTTTCGGTGTCGAGAACCCCCGTGGGGGTAGGCCATTCGACAGGTGGAGGCGATTGGCTTCATCGAGGCAAGGCCGCACCGAGGGCGGGGTTCCCTGCTGCCAGTCGGCTAGAACGCGGCGCCGTGCCGCCACGAACTCGGCTGACACGTTATTCGTCGGGTGACCTGAGACCCTAGCCGACCTGACCAACACTCTGGACCGCGTCCAGCAAGGTCGGGGACAGCTGTAGCACGCGCTCCGGGGCCAGTGGTCGGGACAGCAGATAGCCCTGCAACTCTCCGCAACCCAGCCTCTCCAGCATGGCGCGCTGTCCTGCAGTTTCCACCCCCTCGGCCGTCACCTTCATGCGCATCGATTGAGCAAGATCAATAATAGATTTGACGATGCCGTCGATCTCGGCGTCCTGCCCCAGTTGCGAAACGAAAGACTTGTCGATCTTGAGCTTGTCCACACCGTAAGTGCGCAGATAACTGATGGACGAATAGCCTGTGCCGAAGTCGTCAAGGGCCACCCGGATTCCGCTGGCACGCAAATGCCGCAAGGTATGCTGGACGTGCTTGGAGTTCTGCAAGAGAAGACCTTCGGTAATTTCCAGCTCGAGCCGGCGGGGAGACAAACCCACCTCATCAAGGATCGCGAAGACGCTTGCGGCGAAATCCTGGTCCCTGAACTGAACGGGAGAGACATTGACCGCTACCCAAGGGATGTCGGAGGCCCGTATGAAATTCGTCGCGCGCCGCAGTACCCAAAGCCCGAGCTGGTTGATCAGTCCCCGCTCCTCGGCCAGGCCGATGAAGGCGTCGGGCGGCATCCGTCCCCGCGTGGGGTGGTTCCAGCGCACAAGCGCCTCGCATCCCACCATTGCCCCGCTCTTTGCGCCAAATATCGGCTGATAGACCAATTCCAGCCCATCGCCCGTGGCCAGGGCGTTGCGCAGTTCATGCTCAAGGGTCCGACGCTCCTGTACAGCCTGATCCAGCTCGCCCGCATAGAGTTCGTAGCGGGCCCGCCCGCTCGTCTTGGCTTCATAGAGGGCAACGTCCGCTTGGCGCACCAGATCGACCGCGTCCTGATCGGCGTCGCCCGCATATACGATGCCTATGCTGGCGGAGATGACGACTTCGTGCCCGTGGAGGTCGAATGGGTTCCCCAATGCCGTGAGGATGGCCTGTCCAAGTCGCAATGCATCTTCGACAGAACGGACATCCACCTGCACGATCGAGAACTCGTCCCCGCCCAGCCGGGCAACAGTGTCCACCTCGCTCACCAGTTCCTCAACTCTTGCGGCGACCTGACGAAGGAGTTCGTCGCCCGCTGGGTGGCCCAGTCCGTCATTGACCGCCTTGAACCGGTCCACATCAATCGCGAGCAGGGCCAGCGGAGACTTGAGACGTCGGCTGTTGACGATTGCGCGCTGCAGCCGCTCGTCAAACAGCGCCCGGTTGGCGAGGCGTGTCAGCGGGTCGTGGAAGGCAAGGAAATGCGCCTCTGCCTGGCTGACCCTTAGACGGGCAGCTGTGAGGCTCAGTCGCCGAAGCAAAGCCATCATAGCCAGTAACAGGATGGCGACCGACAAGACGATGATCGGCGTGGTTTCCGATACCAGTTGCGTGGCGGGTCGAAATGGATCCCATGCAAAATAGCCCAGGATCCGGCCTTCGCTGTCCAGCACCGGCTGCGAGGCCCTGGCCGAATCCAGAGCCGGGCGCAAATCGAATCGCAGCCCGACAAGATTGTAGCTTTCCGCGATTGCGGCGCTGACCGCCTCATCGATCAGACGAACCGAGACATGCACAAATTCGGACCCGGATGTCTGATCGAGATCGGCACTGTCATCGGGAATGATCGGACGAACGCTGACGATGCCCACTGAGCCATCGGCGAACGCCATACGCTCAAGAATGCCCGAGCCGGCAATCAGGTCGGTGGAAGGGCTGCCTGGGGGTGCGCGGCTGGCTATCTCGTGCCGCAGTTCATCCACCAGTGGCTGGATAAGGGAACGGTCACGTTCATACGCCTGCGCGGGCTGAACCATTCCCCCATGCGCTCCGCGAACCAGCTGGTCGTTTGGGTCCAGGACATAAACGCGGTTGTGGCCAAAATAGCCGCTCATCCAGTCCACGAGGTTGTCGGCGATCCACTCCTGGTTTCCAGCGCGCAGATTCACAACCGCGTCATCCCAGACAGCGGAGCTATCCTGCTCCACGGGTATCCGCGCCTCCAATTCGGCCAGGCCCCGCAGAAGGGCCCGAGCCTGTCGCTCTTGGGAACCTTCGTCGATGCGAGAGGCTGCCCACCAGCCCACACTCCCAACCATCGCAAGGAGGGCTACTGTCAGGCCGAGAATGAGGAGGGCTAGACGCTTTGAAAAGCTGGGACTGGTCAAGGGCACTACCGCAATATGATGGCAGCACCAATCTGGCAGGGTTGATGTAAAGGAAGTGCGATTGCCCGTGGTTAAGGAGTCATCTGCAAGAGCTCCGCATGGCCGGTTCCTCACCTGCCATGCGCGCCAAAGCGCTACAGTCGGTGGCGTGATAGGGGATGCATCAGTGCTCGGCGCCACCGGGATGGGCGGTCACACTGTATAGCCGGACCATGTTTGTCTTGCCGCTCTGCTGCCAATACACCCGACAAATAAGGTTCAGCGGCTTTCCGGAACGTACCCCTCGGATTCCCAATGCGATCTCCGAAGCCTCTTCTGGAGATTTCGCTTCCACGACTTGCTCAGGCTTAATCACTGGCAATCGCAAATCGACAACACGGAACTCTGCCAAACCGAATCCTCCTTTCGGCGGGACGGTAGCATCGACCAGCAAGGGCACTGTTCAACTTTGACCGGGAGATTGACACGTCCCCTTGAGCGAGCGCGGTTCATACGGCCACGCCGATGGCCAGGACCGAGACAGGAAACCACGGCACGCTCACGCATTGCGGACAGCCATGCAGAAGCGAATGGATCAAGGGTCAATATCCTCCGATTCGAATCTGGCGGCGCGTCGGGCGACGATTTGGCCCAGCTCGTTCTTCACGGTGATGAGAATGCTCGTCGGGGTTGCCCCGGGTTTCACGTCCATCGCCATCTCGAAAAGTGCGGAATTCGCCTCCTGCCGAGCGCGATCGATCGTCTCGAATTCCCCGCCAATGAGATCGGGTACTGGATCCTCTCCTGCTCGCTGAACCTCGAAAAAGAACCATGCCATTTTGGACCGTACTCCACTTGTTCGACGGATGGGGGTCGAACCGATTTGGATCATCACAGGTTGCACCATTGGAGCGAGATGTGATTGAGCCGCAGGTTTCGGACTTCCGCCGGGTCAATTGTGCGCCACGGGCGGACACCAGCGATTTGGCTCGCAGTAGACAAGCTTTATCGGATCAGCCGGAACAAACCGCGCTCTGGACCACTTGTGCCACCCAGGGGACAAGTTGTCCCGGACGAATATGTAGTGGCATTGGGTGCGGTATGATGCCTGCCGAGACAGTAGGAGACACGCTTCGCCTGGCGCATTTATGCGTCGACATGCAGAGGATTTTTGCTGA
>VFQR01000146.1_pt1 | contig 156969 bp, 120 predicted proteins | sample 3512321 | NCBI WGS metagenome assembly VFQR01 (sample SAMN10412374, study PRJNA504923) | tailings metagenome | isolation source: Relicate 3 Philex TSF1 revegetated site | place: Philippines: Tuba, Benguet | collected 2017-08-29 | reverse complement strand
GAGGTCTTCGCCGAAGCCCTCAAGAAGCGTGTTGCGATTCGGAATTGAATCCGCCGTGGAAAACATGACCTGTCCGGCGTGCAGCATTACGATCGAGAGAGCATTGGACAAGGTGCCGGGCGTCACGGCGAAACGAATCGACACACAAGCCGCCATCGTGACGGTGACATTCGATGCCGAGCGCACCAACGTAAACGCCATCGCCAAGGCCATCACCGATGCCGGATTTCCTGCCACCGGAAAGGTGAACGCGAACGGTGGCTGAGATGAAGTTGGAAAGCATGCTCACGTGCCCTGCATGCGGGCACCAGGCGATTGAAACCATGCCCACCACGGCGTGCCAGTTCTTCTACGAGTGCTCTGCTTGCAACACGCTCCTGCGCCCCCAAGCGGGCGATTGCTGCGTGTTCTGCTCCTACGGCACGGTGCCGTGCCCGCCCATCCAGCAGAACAGATCCTGCTGCGGCAATACACGCTGACTGAACCGCGCTACGCCGCCAGGGCCAGCTCGATTTCGTACGGTTCCGGAAGCGCCTCCACATCGATCAGGTAGTCGCCGAACCGTTTCACATGCGCGGTGACGTACGGGCTGAGCGCGGCCACGTCCTCCGGGGTGATCTTCCAGCCTGACCGGATCAGCGACTTGATTATCCGGCTCTGCTCGACGACGTTGTGGAAGATGACGGCGTTGGCAACCAGATCGTTGTACTTGACCGCCTTCTCCTGTTCGAGCGGATCGTTGTCGGCGATCACGCCCTCTCCGCCGAAGAAGAAATACTTGGAGAACCCGTTATACGCTTCCACCTTATTGGTCGAGGCTGTGATCTGCTCGCGCAGTTCGCGGTCGGAAATGTACTGCAGCAAGAACAACGTGCGCACTGCGGCACCGAGTGCCCGGAAGGCTTGGTACAGCCGGTTCTTGCGACTGTAGTTGCCTAGCTTGCGCAGCAGTGTCGAGGCGGCGATCTTGCCGGACTTGATCGACTGCACCACCTGCATCAGATCCTTCCAATGGGTCTCGATCAGGTCCCAGTCCACGTCTTCCCGGAACAGCGCGTCGATGTGCTCGTAGCGGCTGTCCTCATCCGGACGGAAGAACCGATAGTCGCGCCAGTTGCGGATGCGCGGCATCAGCTGGATCCCCAGCAGATGCGACAGCCCAAACACCGGCAGCGACTGTCCCTGGGTGTCGGCGTGGACGGTGTCGGGTTGGATGTCGGAGGTGTTTTTCAGTAGCCCGTCAATGATGTACACCGCTTCCCAGACGCCGCACGGGATGAAATGGCTGAACAGCGCCACGTAGGTGTCGGACACATGGTGGTAGGCGATGCCGCCATAGCCGCCGTAGCGGATGTGATACGACGCCAGCAGGTTCTGGTCGTACAGGTCGTACTTGGTGCCGTCGGCCGCGGCACGCTTCCCGTCGCCCCAGAATTTTGGGAGCTGCAGGCAGGCATAGCTGTTGATGATGTCGCGACAGGCGGCCGCCAGTTTGTTCGCATCCACATGACGGCGATTGACGAACGACAGCATGTGCGCAGAAGCGGCGCCACGCAGGTGGCGTGCAGCCTGGGCCGGGCCGAGGTTGCAGCCATAGGTGAACGCCGTCAGCACGTAGCGCTCGGTGGGTTGATCGATCTTGGTGTCGGACCCCGACAACGGTCCGAAATGCCGCGGCCAGCCGGTCCAGTGGGCCACATCGCACAGGATCTCGATGACACTGCGCTCGCGTAGACGGTCGAGGATCGCGCTCTCCAGGGCGCGGGCGCCGCTACTCATGTCCTTGGCCTTGTGGCGCTTGAGCACCGGCAATCCGTCGTCACCGATGATCACCTGGCCGTTCTCCAGATACCCTTGGTCGGTCAGGTCCGCGACCTGCATCAGTTTGCTCTGCAGCGCATTGACGAATCCCACCGCGGAGGCCGGCAAGCTCACTTGGCGACAGTAGTCGTCCAGCAACGGTTCGCACTGCTCCCAGGGCAGCAACTGCTGGCGATAGTCGGCGTAGGTTTCCGAACCGCGCACGGCCACGTCACCGGACTTCAGCTCGTTGGCCAGTGAGGAGAACACGCACACCTCGAACAGCCGGCGGTGAACGCGTTCCTCGCCTTGTTCGGTACGATGAGTGACGGTCTTTCGCCAAAGCTGGGTCGTGAACGTCAGATCGATCGGCTTGTCGAGCCAATCGCCGCGGGTGCGTTCCTGCGACAGGATCAGCTCGATTGCGTCCACCAACGAACAGTCTTCGGTGGTGGATTCCAGGTCCAACATGCGCACCATGCGCAGGATGGTGGCGCGGTGACTCTTGTAGAACGGCCACAGCAGCGGCAGGTGGTTGTCGCCGCTGTGGGCGGCGATGGCATCGCAATCGGCCTGGATGGTCTGAGCGCCGCCGCGTGTGGCGACCAAGCGCCGGATTTCCCGTCCAGCGTCGCTGTCGCCCGGGTGACGATCGAGCACCTGGATCACATCCGACATGGTGGCGACGATGGCCTCGGTCTTCTCGCGGTAGCGTGCACGCAGACGCTCGAGCTCATCTTTTCCGCGGTTGTGGATGTTCCCCATGCGTTTGATGAACATCTCGGCCAGGTCGTCGCGGGTCTGGACCCGGGCACGATGGATCAGACACAGCAGAAGCGCATGTCGTTTGGTCGGGCCAAAATCGCGCAGCTCAGCGGCATCCAACGCGCGGGCTTCGGCGGCAAAGTGCTTGCGCTTGAGTTCGGGGATATCCGCCAGATGCTGCTCATGGCCCACCAGTTGACCCAATTGCGCGATGTGGTCGATCAGTTCCTGGAAGTGCTGGAGGGAGGAACGCTTGGGCAAGCGCTTGATGGCCTGCAGTGGGCTCTTGATACGGGCATCGGTGACGACCAGCAGTTCGTCCAGCCGTTGCTTTTCCTCCGCCGTCAGGCGTGCGTCAATGAGGGCAAAATAACGGCCATTGACCAAGGTACGAATCCGGCGTGCCAAGCGGTCCAAGGCTGAGAATGCTGGCAGCTCGATGCGGTCGCGGACCAGCTGTTCGATCGCGACATTGATCAGGTCGGCCGGGTTGTCCATGACGGCGGCGGCTTCATGGATGGCGCGGGCCGCCACGTCGAGGCCACCGTCGGCATAGGCTCGGACCTGCAGATAGGTCCGGATACGCTGGAAATAGCGGTAGCGTTTGTTTGCCGCGATATCGGCCGGCTTGATCTGGACCCGGAACCGCAAGGCATTGCGGAGGTGTCGGACGACCGCGGCGGGCACGTCATCGATCGCGGGGAAGTAGCCCAGTCGCTGGAAGGATTTCAGCAGCAGGGCCAAGGTCAAGCGATGGCCGGGCTGCCGCGCACTGTCGGTGACGAAAGCCAGTTCGGCGTCGGTCGGCGTATAGGCCGCGACCAGTTCCCGGACGACGGGATTGCGCTTGAATTGCGGGTACGCGGTCCGTTCGATCGACGCCATGCGGATTCTCAGTCGGTCATGGAGGAGGAAGTGTCGGCGATTGCAGACCGACTTCGATCCGCTGTCGTGCGAATGGATCGCCGCCATCGAGATAGCGCATGGCCGAGTGCACGTCGCGCCAACCGACGTATTCCATCAGCGCCTTGACGTCCCAGCCGTTCGCGTTGGCCCAGCCGGCGAAGCCACGGCGCAGGGAGTGGCTGCTGTAGTCCCCGGCATTCGGGAGCCCGGCCGCGGTGAGCAGGCGGCGCAGCAACGGGATCAGGCTGTTCGGATGCAGTGGCGTCGCGTTCACCCGGCCCCAGCGGTCGATCCCGCGGAACACAGGGCCCTGCGTCAACCCGACCGCGTCCACCCAGCCCCAGGTCGCTGTCACCGGGCACAGCCGCGACAGTGCCGGCACCTTGTAGGTGGTGCCCAAGGCCTGGCGATCCCCCTTGCTGCGCGGCAGGAAACAGGTCATGCCTTCGCCGGGAATCAGCCGCAGGTGTTCGACCTGCACGCGGATCAGCTCATCGCCGCGGAAGCCGCGCCAGAAGCCGAGCAGGATCAGCGATCGGTCGCGAAGATGGCGCAGTTCGCTTGCACGGTCGCCATGCTCCCGAGCCACTTCGATCGCAGTGGCGAGCCAATCGTCGACCTGAGCCAGCCGGGCAAGTTGCAGTGGCTCGGCCTGATTCTCGACCGAAGGATGCAAAGTCTGGATGCCCTTGAGCACTTTGCGTACCAGTGGCGCCCGGGTCGGATCGACGAATCCATGCTCGCGGTGCCAGTGTGCCAACGCGGCGAGGCGTTGCCGGAGCGTGTTACTCGCCAACTGTGCGGCGTGATCGGCCAGATAGCGGGCCACACTGTCCGGCGTGGCCGGCAAGTGCCCGCCCCATTCGATCTCGAAGTGTCGCAGCGCAGATGCATAGCTACGCTGCGTGTTCTGGCGAGTGGCGGCCTCCAGGTAGCGCTCCAAGGTCATCGGCGACTCTCCGGGTTCGCACACGACGCGGAATCGTCGCCCGGAGACCGCAATGTCCCCAGGATGGTGCACGCGTCGCGCTCGCCGCCGGCACACTGGTCGATCACTCGTTCCAACTCACCTGCCATGCGCGTCAGTGCTTCAAGCCGCTGCTTGATGTCGGTCAAGTGCACGCGCGCCAGTGCATCCACGTCGCCGCACGACAGCTTCGGATCGTCGTTCAGGCGCAGCAGGCTGCGGATCTCCTCCAGGCTGAAACCCAGCTCGCGCCCGCGGGTGACGAACCGCAACCGCTCCACGTCTGCCGGCGTGTAGGCGCGGTAGCCGCTCTCGGTCCGGTTCGGCGATGGAATGAGCCCCACGCGCTCGTAGTAGCGGATGGTTTCCAAGTGGCAGCCGCTGGCGGCGGCGGCTTCACTGATCTTCATATGCACCCCGCTTGACTCTGTAGCGGCTACGGACTTTACCCTGCGTCGGTTCTCAGTGCCATCAGGCCGGCCCGCTCGCCGATGGGCTGGACCTGCTGCCGAGCGCGACCGGCGCATGCGATTGAGCTGGTCGCGATTGAAGTCCTGATATTGGTCAACGGAGTTTGTGATGTCTGAATGCAGCAGCTGTGGAAAGGTCGTGGATGTGGCGGCGATGGAGGATTCCCAGCGGCGCACCTTGAAAATCGTGCTGGCCATCAATCTCGCCACCTTTGTCATGATGATGGGCGCGGCCTGGTTCAGCCGATCTTCGTCACTGCTTTCCGGCGGACTGGACAACCTTGGCGATGCGCTCACATACGCGGTGAGCCTGGCCGTGGTTGGCTCGTCGTTGCAGACCAAGGCCAAAGTCGCCTTCCTCAAGGGACTGCTGATCCTGGGCGCAGCGATTGCGGTCGCGGCCCAGATCGTCTGGCGGCTCCAGAACCCCGGCGTGCCCGTATTCGAGGCGATGGGGCTGGCAGGGGCGTTGAACCTGGCCGCCAATGCATTCTGCCTGTGGCTGCTGACCCCGCATCGGAACGGCGACATCAACCTGTCCTCGGCCTGGGAGTGCTCCCGGAACGACATCTACGAGGGCTTCGCGGTCCTGTTGGCGGCGTTCGCGGTGTGGGTGTTCGGAACGGGCTGGCCGGACCTGGTCATCGCCTCGGCCCTGCTGCTGATGTTCCTGCGATCCGCCAGCCGGGTGCTGCGCGGGGCGTGGCGGGAACTTCGGGGCGCGACCCCGGCGCCCAGTGCCTGCGAGCTTCCCTAGACCTTTCTGCGCCCAAGTGAATGGCAGTCTGCGACTGCCAGCTCCCTCCGGAAACAGGAAAAGAAGATGTTGCCCGACTACTTTGTCCGTCATGCCCGCGCCATTGGCGCCCTGTCCATCGCCGTTTGCCTGCTGACCTGGGGCTTGGACTACTTCGAGTTCGTGGGCCCGTGCATCTACTGCCGCATCCAGAGGACGCTGATCGGCATTCTCGGCGTGTTCCTGTTCCTGCCCGCCTTCGGCGGCTGGTTCGTCAGGCTGGGCTTGAACATGCTGGCCCTGTTCGGCGCGGTGGTCGCCGCAAACCAGCATTTCATCGTGTGGGACAAGATTGCCAAGGGCGAACTGTTCTACCTGTACAAGCTGCCGCACGACAACAGCTTCATCCTGTCCTTCCTGGCGATCGGGGTCTTCATCGTGCAGGCTTTCATCATCAATCGGCGCGCGGATGTCGCCGAAAAACTAGGCGGAAGAAGCCATCGAGTCATCAGGCCATGCAACCTCGCACCTGTCGTCCGCCGAGGCTGTCGGCCGACCTTAGTTATTGTGTACGCGTACGCGTGACTGATACCTTTGCCTGATGCATCGCGCCCTTGCCCGACTGAGAAGTGCCGTCGCCACACTGCTGCTCGCAGTGATGGTGATCGTGCCTGTCGCCGATGCATTCGTCTGCTCGTTCGAATCCGACGCGCACCACGCAACGGCCGACCACACGGGGTCATCGCCGCAAGACGAAGCCGGCAAGGGCGACGTTCCGGACGGCTCGCATGCCGCGTGTGCCCACAACCATTGCCACCATGCGGCGGCCAACCTCTTTTTCAGCGCGGCTGTGGGGTATCGCGCCGTGCATGACGTGCAGCCTGCACCGCAGGACCCCGGTCGCGCATTCGGGCTGTCCGAAGGACCCATGAGACCTCCGAAGGGCTGACGTGCCGTGCCCGTCACGACGGGTTCCCACGTCACTATTGCTTCTGGAGTTCCCATGTTCACGCAACGTGTCCGGCCGCTCGTGGCCGTCGGGTTCGCGGTGGCTGCCCTGGCATTCGCGTCGCCCTCGATGGCGATCGAACCTGTAGCCGAGCCCGCCCCATCTTATGAAGATCTGATCGCCCGTCTCGACGCGCTGCCGTCGACGCTCGAAGCCGTTGCTGTTTACGACGCGGCCGCTGCGCGCGCCGAGCAGGCGCGGGCCTTGCCCAACCCCTCGATCGCGTACGACCGGGAGAACGTCTATGGCACCGGTCCGTACAGCGGCGTCGGCAACGCCGAAACGACCCTGACGATCAACCAGCCGCTCGAACTGTTCGGCCAGCGCAGCGCCCGGATCCAGGCCGCGCGCTCCGAAGCGAACGTTGCGGACCTGCGACGCGAACAGGCCCGCTGGCTGGTCGCGGGTCGGTTGGCGCTGGCCTACGCCCAGGCCGAAGCGGGGGCACGGCGCCACGACCTCGCGACCGAGGCGCTTTCGCTGACCGAGCAGGATGCGCGCGGGGTCGCCGCGATGGTCGAGCAAGGGCGCGAAGCCCCCCTGCGGGACATCCAGGCCCGGAGCGAGGTCGAGTCCGCCAGGGCGGCGGTCGATGAAGCCAAGGCCCTTCGCGACGGCGCGTTCGCACGGTTGTCGGCGATCGCCATGCTCGATCGGCCGGTCCAGGCCATCGGCGCGAGCCTGCTCGACCGTGCGCCGGGACAGCCCGGAGCCGGGGCGGACGACCCGCTGGCGGTGCAGGTCGCCGAAGCCGAACTCGACACCGCCAGCCGGCTGGTCACGGTCGAACAGCGCCGCGCACGCCCGGATGTCACCGCCGGCGTCGGCATGCGCCGGTACCGGGAAACCGGCGATGAGGCGTTCACGGTCGGCATCGAACTGACTGTCCCGCTGTTCGATCGCAACCGGGGCGGCATCCGCGCCGCATATGCCGAACAACGAGCCGCCGAAGCCCGGCTGATCGCGCAGAAGCAGGAGACGCAAGCGGAACGGCTGGGTGCCGAGGCCGCGCTTGCGGCGTCGAACAGCCGTACGCGCGCCGCCGACAGCGGCGTTGTGGCGGCCGAAGAGGCCTATCGCCTGTCCCGCGTCGGCTTCGAGGCCGGCCGGATCTCGCAGCTGGAACTTCGCAGCACACGCGCGGCGCTGATCGCCTCGCGCAACGCCGCCGTGGACGCGCGGATCGCGCGCGTCCTTGCCGAAATCGACCTGGCGCGCCTGGAAGGCCGCGTCCCGTTTGGAGAATCCCGATGAAAACCGATACCGGGCGACTGGTGATGTTCGCCGCGGCGCTCCTGTTCGCCGTCATCGCAGGCTACGGCCTTGCGAAGCTTACCGGCGGGCAGGACGCCGGTCCCACCCAGGCCGCTCACCCGGACGATGACGGCCATGACGAGAAGGGCGAGCATGACGACCACGGCGGGGAAGAGACCGAGGGCGAGGAAGGCCTGGTGGTGCTGACGCAGCAGCAGATCGAAGCGTCGGGCATCCAGGTCGTCGCCGTGGGCCGTGGCGGCGGCAGCGAAACGCGCCTGAGCGGTCGCGTCGAGTCGGCGATCGGCGCACGCGCCGCCGTTGCCGCCTCAGTCGGCGGCCGCGTCGAGCGCGTCATCGTGGCGCCCGGCACCTCGGTTCGCGCCGGCCAGCCGCTCGCGGTGATCGTCAGCGGCGAAGCGGCGACGATGCGGGCGGGCGCGGATGCCGCACGCGCCGAAGCGGAAGCAGCGCGGCTGGTCTACCAGCGCGACCAAGCGCTGGTGACCCAGGGCGTCGTTGCACGGCAGGAACTCGAAGCCTCGCGTGCACGCTCACTGGCGGCCGAAGCGGCGGCCCGCGCGGCCGCGGCCCAGGTTGCGGCGGCCGGCTCACCGAACGCGGGCGGGCGCGTGACCATCACCAGCCCGGTGTCCGGCGTCGTCGGCGCGGTCCAGGTGACACCCGGCGGCTTCGTCTCTGCGGGCGACGTCGTGGCCAATGTGGCCGATCCCGCACAGACCGAACTCGTCTTTTCCGCTCCGCCCGCGCTCGCCTCGCAGATCGCGCCCGGTGCGCGCGTCGAAGTCACTGGCACGAATGGAAGCTTCAGTGCTGTCGTGATCGGTGTGGCCGCCGATGTGCGCGAACAGGGCGGCATGGCCATCATCCGCGCGCGTCCCGAGTCCGGCCCGCTGCCGCCGGCGGGCTCGCCCGTCTCCGGCATCGTCGTCGCCGCGGCAAACGGCGAGGCCCTGACCGTGCCTGCCGATGCCGTGCAGACGGTGGAAGGCCGGCCGGTCGTGTTCGTGTCCGGCGACGACGGCTTCCGCGCGACCCCGGTGCTGGCCGGCCGGCGCGCGGGCGGGCGCATCGAGATCCTCAACGGGCTTTCCGGCGACGAACGCGTCGCCGGCAGCAACGCATTCCTGCTGAAGGCCGAACTCGCCAAGGGCGAGGCCGAGCACGGCCACTGAGGACCTGACATGTTCAAGATCATCATCGAAACAGCGGTCCGCTACCGATGGGCCGTGGTCTTCGCCGCGGCGGTCGTTGCCGTCTACGGATTGTTCCAGCTCGGCAAGCTGCCGATGGACGCGGTGCCCGACATCACCAACCGGCAGGTGCAGATCAACACCATCGCACCCGCGCTGGCCCCGGGCCAGATCGAGCGCCAGGTCACCTATCCGCTCGAAACCGCGCTTGCGGGCATCCCGGGGCTGACCAGCACGCGCTCGCTCTCGCGCAACGGGTTCTCGCAGGTCACGGCGATCTTCACCGACCAGACCGATGTCTACTTCGCACGCCAGCAGGTGGCCGAGCGCATGCGCGAGGTGCAGGAGGACCTGCCCGAGGGCGTGACGCCGATGATGTCACCGGTGACCACCGGCCTCGGCGAGGTGCTGATGTGGACGGTCGACTACGTGCCGTTCGACCCGAAGACCGTCGGCAAACCGAACGTACCGGGCTGGCAGGCCGATGAGGTCTACCTGACCCCGGAGGGCGACCGGCTGGTGACGGCACAAGAGCGCGCCACCTACCTGCGCACGGTGCAGGACTGGATCATCGCGCCGCAGATGCGTTCGACGCCGGGCCTGGCCGGCGTCGATACGATCGGGGGTTACGTCAAGGAGTACGCCGTTCGCCCGGACACCGCGCAGTTGGCTGCCCATGGCCTCGGCCTGGCTGACCTGGTGCAGGCGCTGGAACGCGCCAACGTCCAGGCCGGCGCAGGCTATGTCCAGCGTGCCGGCGAAGGCCTGGTCGTGCGTGCCGATGCCCTGGCGCAGACCGTCGGTGATCTGGCACAGGCGCCGGTCGCCAATCGCGACGGCCTTGTGATCCGCGTCGCGGACGTGGCCAGCGTTGGCATCGGACAGGCGCCACGGCTGGGTGCCGCGACGCGGGACGGCCACGAAGCGGTGCTCGGGACGGCGTTGATGATCGCCGGCGGCAACAGCCGCACGGTGGCACTCGCGGCCGCGGAGCGCCTGACCGAAGTCAACCGCTCACTGCCCCCGGGCATCGTCGCCGAGCCGGTGCTCGACCGGAGCGTGCTGGTCAATTCCACGGTCAGGACGGTAGCCAAGAACCTAACCGAAGGGGCACTGCTCGTCATCGTGGTGCTGTTTTTGCTGCTGGGCAACATACGGGCGGCGGCGATCACCGCACTGGTGATCCCGCTGTCGTTCCTGTTCGCGGTGATCGGGATGAACCGCTTCGGGATCAGCGGCAATCTGATGAGCCTGGGTGCACTCGACTTCGGCATCCTCGTCGACGGTGCGGTGATCGTGATCGAGGCCACCCTGCTCATGCTCGGCCAGAAACGGGCCGAACTGGGACGCGCACTTTCCGCAGGCGAGCGAGTGGGCGTGGCGATCCGGGCAGCACGCAAGATGGTGCGACCGGCGGCGTTTGGTCAGCTCATCATCCTCCTGGTTTTCGCGCCGATCCTCACGCTGGAGGGCGTGGAGGGCAAAACGTTCCAGCCCATGGCCGCGACCTTCATGCTGGCCCTGGTCGGCGCGTTCATCCTCTCTTTCACCTTCGTGCCGGCGATGGCCGCGCTGTTCGTGCGTGATCCCAAGCCCCGGCCCGCGCCAGCAGCGCCGCCGCGTGAAAAGGACAACAGCCACGAAGGCAAGCACGACGGCGAACACGAGACCCGAATCATCCGTTTCGTGCGCGGCAAGGCCGAACCGGTCATCCGCGCTGCGGTGATGCGGCCGCGCCGCGTGCTGATCGGGGCGGTCGCCATGCTCGCCATCGGCTTCGCCGCATTCGCTTCGTTGGGCCGGGAATTCATGCCGACCCTCGACGAGGGCAACTTGGCGATGCAGGCCTTGCGGGTGCCTTCCGCCTCGCTGGAGCAGTCGCTGGCGATGCAACTTTCGCTGGAGAAAGCCATCACCGGCGAGCCGGAGGTCGAGACGATTTTCACGCGGACAGGCACCGCGGAGGCCGCGATCGATCCGATGCCGGTCAACATCTCCGATAGCGTGATCGTGCTCAAGCAGAAAGCCGAGTGGCCGGACAGGTCGGTGGACAAGGAAGCGCTGATCGGCCGACTTGAGTCCATTGTCGACAAACAGATTGGCAATGCGTTCGAGTTCAGCCAACCCATCGAACTTCGCTTCAACGAGCTGATTTCCGGCGTGCGCACCGACCTTGCTGTGATGGTGTACGGCGACGACTTCGACGTCCTTCAGCCGGTCGCAGAACGTATCTCGGTCCATCTGCGCGGCATCGACGGCGCGGCCGACGTTCGCGTGGAACAGGTTTCTGGCTTGCCTACGCTGACCGTGCGGGTCGATCATGCGGCGGCGGCGCAGTACGGCCTGAGCGCGGCTGACGTCAGCGAGGCGCTGGCGACCGGCGTTGGTGGCACCGCGGCCGGCCAGATCTTCGAGGGCGATCGCCGCTTCGATGTGGTGGTACGGTTCGAAGAGGACGCACGCAACGATCCGGCGCAGCTCGCCGCCTTGCCGGTGGTCGCTCCCGACGGCACCGTGGTGCCGCTGTCATCGGTCGCGCGCATCGCTGTCAGCGAAGGTCCCAACCAGATCAGTCGCAACAACGGCAGCCGCCGCATCGTGGTCCAGGCCAACGTGCGTGGCCGGGATCTGGGCGGCTTCGTCCAGGAAGCCCAGGCCGCCGTTGCAGACGTTTCCTTGCCTAGTGGCGTCTACTTGGACTGGGGTGGCCAGTTCGAGAACCTGCAGCGTGCCGAAGCACGTTTGGCTCTGGTGATCCCTATTGTGTTCCTGATGATTGGCAGCTTGCTCTACATGGCACTCGGGTCGATCCGCGAGGCAGCGCTGGTGTTCCTCTGCGTGCCCCTGGCACTGGTCGGAGGCGTACTGGCACTGCTGGTGCGCGGCATGCCGTTCTCGGTGACGGCAGCCGTGGGCTTCATCGCGGTTTCCGGTGTTGCCACGCTCAACGGTCTGGTCCTGATGCAGGCCATCCGCGAGCGGCTCGAGGCTGGAGATGCGCCATTGGAAGCGGCGACCACCGGCGCCGCCAACCGTCTGCGCGCCGTGCTCACGACGGCGCTGGTGGCCATCGTCGGCTTCATTCCAATGGCGATCGCGGTCGGTGCCGGCGCCGAAGTGCAGAAGCCGCTGGCCACCGTCGTCATCGGCGGGTTGATCACGGCGACAGTGCTGACGCTGGTGGTGCTGCCCACCTTCGCGGCGCGGGCCATCGCGCATCGTCCGAAGCGGCACGCGACATGACCCCGAATCTGGCCCGGCAAAGGAGTGTTCTGCGGCAGGTCTTGTTATGGAACCTCGCGCTGTTCGCAGGACTGGGGGTGGCAGGCTGGGTGGCCGATTCCAGCGCGCTGCTCGCCAATGCCCTCGACAACGGTTCGGATGCGGCCGTCTATCTGCTGAGCTACCTTGCCCTCGAGCGCCGCCCCACCTGGAAGCGGGGAGCGGCGAACGTGTCGGGGGTCCTTCTGTTGATCTTCGCGGGTATGGTGCTGGCGGACGTGGTCCGGCGATGGATGTATGGGGCCGAGCCGCTCGGCCCCGTCATGATCGGACTGGCGCTCGTCGCCGGAGCCATCAATCTGTGGTGCCTGGTGCTGCTGCGCCGCCTCCGTTCCGACGACGTGAACATGAAGGCGGCCGAGACCTTTAGCTTCAACGACTTCATTTCGAATGGCGGCGTGGTCGTGGCCGGGGTACTGGTGCTCTGGCTCGGGTCGTCCTGGCCGGACCTGGTGGCAGGTGCCTTGATTGCTGCTGTCGCGATCAAAGGCGGCATCGAGATCCTGCAGAGCGTCCGCGAGAACAAGCGATCCGATGGATAGAGTTCGGCCATGCCGCCGTGGCCTGCCGACGGGTCTATGCACAAGACGCTTGCGCAGGCGCGACACCAGCGCTCGAATCGTGGGAGAACAACAATGACCGGAAAGCTCCGCATCGACCTGCAGATCCTGCTACCGCAGGTGCCGGACGAGTCCGACGCCTGCGTCAGGCGGCTGATTCACGACCTGGAAAGCCGCGATGGCATTGTGCAGGTGCACTTGCGCGCGGGATCGGACGGCACGCCGACGCAGTTGTGCGTCCACCATGACCCGGACGTCGTGCCACTCGCCCGCATCCGCGAGATGGTCGAGCGTGCCGGCGCGGCGATCAGCGAACGCTACGGTCATGCTCTGTGGGAAGTGAAGGGCATTGGCCACCAGCGTCGTGCGCGCACCGTCGCCGAGCAGCTCAGGTCGCTTGGGGGCGTACTCGAAGCCGAGGCCAGCGCGGCGGGCATCGTCCATGTCGAGTTCGACCGCCGTGAGGTGTCCGAATCGCGCATCCTGAACGTGCTAGCCAGCATGCAGGTTGTCCCGGTAAAGACTCTGAATGACGATCAACATGCACATGGAGAAGATGAGGCGCGCCACGTCCACCGTGAGGGCGACGACCATTTGCATGGCACCGGTGGGGAGTCGCACGCACATGCGGGGCTGCTGGGGCCGAACACGGAGATGATCTTCTCGCTGGTATGCGGCAGCTTGCTCCTCGCTGGCTTCCTGATGGACAAGTCCTTTGCCGGCGCGCCTGCCTGGCTGCCGTTAGTCTGTTACGTGGCGGCATACTTCTTCGGCGGCTTCTATACGCTCCGTGAGGCGATCGACAACCTGCGCCTGAAGCGCTTCGAGATCGACACGTTGATGCTGGTGGCCGCAGCCGGTGCCGCGGCGATCGGGTCGTGGGCCGAAGGCGCGTTGTTACTGTTCCTGTTCAGCTTGGGCCACGCCCTCGAACACTATGCGATGGGCCGGGCGAAGCGCGCCATCGAGGCCTTGTCTGAGCTCGCCCCGGCCACCGCGACCGTACGACGCGACGGCCGGATACAGGAGATCGCAGTTGAAGAACTGGTTGTCGGCGATGTCGTCCTGATCAAGCCGAACGAACGCCTGTCCGCCGACGGCTTTCTCGTACTCGGTACCTCCAGCGTGAACCAGGCACCGGTGACCGGCGAAAGCATCCCGGTTGACAAGCGGCCCGTGGACGACCCCTCGACCGCGCGCACACGGCCGGATAGCGTCGATGCCGCCTCACGGGTGTTCGCCGGGACCATCAATGGCAGCGGCGCAATCGAGGTCGAGGTCACGCGCAAGTCCACCGATTCGGCCTTGGCGCGAGTGGTCCAGATGGTCAGCGAGGCCGAAACGCGGAAGTCGCCGACCCAGCGCTTCACCGACCGGTTCGAGCGCATCTTCGTACCTGCGGTGCTTGTGTTGGCCTTCCTGCTGTTGTTCGCGTGGGTGGTCGTCGACGAACCCTTCCGGGACAGCTTCTACCGCGCGATGGCGGTGCTGGTGGCCGCCAGTCCCTGCGCGCTGGCCATCGCCACGCCCAGCGCGGTGCTGTCAGGCATTGCCCGCGCGGCCCGCGGCGGCGTGCTGATCAAGGGCGGCGCGCCCCTGGAAGAACTCGGCTCGCTCAGTGCAATGGCCTTCGACAAGACGGGCACCCTGACCGAAGGGCGTCCGCGCATCACCAATGTCATCGCCGTCGATGGGGTGGCGGAGGAGGAACTGCTCACCGTTGCAACGGCAGTTGAGTCTCTCAGCGACCATCCGCTGGCCGCGGCGATTGCCCGGGATGGCCGCGAGCGGCTGGGCGGGCGCGAGATCCCTTCCGCGAGCGGGCTCGAGAACCTGATCGGACGCGGCGTCACTGCCACCTTCGACAACGAGACGGTCTGGATTGGCAAGGCCGAGATGTTCGGCGCCGACGGCGTCGCTCCGCTGGGGGAATCGGCGGCTGCCGCCATCGCACAACTTCGCGCTGCAGGGCGCACCTCGATGGTCGTCAGGCAAGGGGCGCGCGATCTCGGCGCCATCGGCCTGCTCGATACCGCGCGGGCCGGTGCGCCTGAAGCGCTGAAGGCACTGCGTGAACTCGGCATCACCCGCATGATCATGATCTCCGGCGACCACCAACGGGTCGCCGAGGCGATCGCCTCGGAAGTCGGCCTTGATGAAGCCTGGGGCGACCTGATGCCCGAGGACAAGGTTGAGGCCATACGCAAGCTGCGCGCGCAGGACAAGGTCGCGATGGTGGGTGACGGCGTCAACGACGCGCCGGCGATGGCCAGCGCCACGGTCGGCATCGCGATGGGCGCCGCGGGTTCGGATGTCGCACTGGAGACCGCGGATGTCGCGCTGATGGCCGATGACCTCCGCCACCTGCCATTTGCGGTGGACTTGAGCCGTCACACGCGCAAGGTGATCCGTCAGAACGTGTTCGTCAGCCTGGGCATTGTCGCATTCCTCGTGCCGGCAACGATCCTGGGCTTGGGGATCGGACCAGCAGTCGCTATCCACGAAGGATCCACCTTGCTCGTGGTGTTCAATGCGCTACGTCTGTTGGCGTACCGAAGCCACGTTGGCTAGACGCGGCAGGGCTCATGAAGAGAGCCTGCGCGCCCTTGACCGCTTTTGCTTCTCGTCAGCACGCTGCCGGCCATGATTCTGACAACCGGAAATGCAGCGCTTACCGTGCGCTAGCACGTGGCGGCACATTCCAGTTTCGTACTGAATGACACCCCTTGGTGCAGGTCTCAGGCAGCTGACACGGGATAAACTACTATTATCCCGCTTTAATTTACAGCCAACTCGTGGTCATTTCTGTAATTGAAATAGTATGTAATTACATGGTATGTAATACATTACGAAATCGTCCAGGGAGGCGGCCATGGCCCGTGCTGGGTTGTACAAGAGCGATGTACAGAGGGCCCGCGACGCTTTGCGGGTGCAGGGTAAGCACCCATCGGTGGACGCGGTTCGGGTGGCACTGGGCAACACTGGCTCCAAGACCACTATCCACCGTTACCTCAAGGAGCTGGAGGAAGAGGAAGGGCAAGGCTTGGGCGCGAAAGTCGCTGTCAGTGAGGCGTTACAGGACCTGATTGGCCGGCTCGCTGGGCGCCTGCACGAGGAGGCTGAGGCCGTTGTCGCCGAGGCCCAGCAGCGTTTCGAGGCGCAGTTGCAGGAGCGCGGACAAGCACTGGAGCGTGCGCAGCAGGAAGCCGTGGCCTTGAGCGCCCAGATCCAGGGCAACGAAACGGCGTTGCACGACGAAAAGACCGCTCACGCGACCACCCGGCAGGCCCTGGCCGACCGTGCCACCGAGGTTGCCCAACTCGGCGAGCGCATCGCCGGTCTGACCACACGCCTGGCCGAGCACGAGGCCCACGCGCAGTCGCTGGAACAGAAGCACCAGCACGCCCGCGAGGCGCTGGAGCACTACCGGACCTCGACCAAGGAACAGCGCGAACAGGAGCAGCGCCGCCACGAGCACCAAGTGCAGGAGCTGCAGGTCGCACTGCGCCAGGCCAACGAGGCGCTGACCGCCAAGAACCACGAGTTGGTGCAGCTCAACCGCGACAACGGACAGTGGCTGGAGCGCCATAGTCGCCTGGAGCGGGAACTGGCACAGGTGCGGCAGGCCGCCGACGACCAGCGAAAGGAACTGGACGCGCTGCGGCTCACGGCGGTTGAGCACCAAGCTCTGCAAACGCGCTGGGCGCAAGATACCCAGACGTTGGAAGCCGTACGGGCGGAGTTGGCCTGCGCTCGCGCCGATCTAACGAAGGAGCGGGAGCGTCGCGAACAGGCCGAGGCCGAGGCCCTGCGGGCTGGTGTGCGCCGGGATACCTTGGAGCAGTTGCTGGCGCAGCTGCGACCCGATCACACTGACGGTTCGAGCACCCAAAAAAATCCGGCAACCGGATGATTTCACAAAAGAAATCGGACTCTATGGGGCATTTTTACACGTATCTCGGCCGAACCCCTTGATTGATGGTATGCCGCTGGAACTCATCGGGGCCCATCTCAAGAGCAAGTTCACGGGAAGCACGCCTCGAAAGCGGAAGCCCGATGAGCCGTTCGATCAGTATGCGAAGGAGCCGCGCGTTGCTCGCTACCTGGCGGATTCGCACGCCGCTCGCATCAAGTTGAGCTCCGAGGCTCTGAACCTTCGGGCCTACATCGATCACCGCTTCAGCCAAGATGCTGACCCGGCCGTGATCGTTCTTGGGGATCTGAACGATGGACCGGGAAAGGAGCTGATGGAGCGGGAGTACCTCGTGCACGATTTGATCTCGAACCTGCAGGGTGACGTCTTCTTCGCTCGACGCTTCCTGAACCATGCGCTATTCGATCAGCCGCAGGAGCTGCGCTGGACCGCAAGGTTCAACGACGCCCTGGAGCCCAACCGCGATCCTCACATTCTTTTGGACCACATCTTGTTCACGCAGTCACTGACACGTCGCGGGACGTTCCCGCTCTGGGCTGCACCGAGCGCAGGGAAGGTCGAACACCGGGTGCACGAGGAGATCGAAGCGGCATATGGGACGGGGGTAGCATCCGATCACCGTCCAGTCAGCCTGACCTTGACGCCAAGGACGTGATCCAGGCGGCGCTGGATTCGATCCTCAAGGGCGGATCGTCTCCTTAGCCGTGCACCATCGATAGTGCGCGTAGGGGAGGGAGTCCCGTGCTGCATCCCGAAGCGGAGGATGATTTGGGAACGTTATCGGGGGTAGGGCAGGGCGACATTCGCCCCATCGATCATTCGCAGTATTGGGCCAGTGACTCTTACAACGTGTGTTGCGGCCATCCTAGATCCATCGACGAGTATCCGTCTTCAGGAGGCGTCAGGTGACGGATCAGCTGTCGGCGCAGAGTGCGCAGGCGGATCGCCGGGAAGGAAGCGCCTCACGCGCAGGGCTGAAATCGGATCGGTAGCGGCGAAGGCTTTCAACCAAGCGACCGTCTGCTCACGCACCTTCTTTTCCTCTGCCGTCCTCCCTCTCTCGCCAAACTTGAGGAGTGTGGTCAGTCGACGTGCGAACAGTCTGTGGTCATCTGAACCGGTAAGAAGCGCCACTATATCGCCGAACTCCGCTTCCGCAATTCTGGTGAGGTCCTCGGGATCCCACCCGCGGTTGAAGTTGATCGAATCAAGCGTCTTAGCTAAGTCCACTGGCGCCTCGAGGCGCGCGGCCTCGGCCTCGAGCACGGCCCTGAAGGTATCGTCGTACTTGTAGCCAGAATGATCGCTCAGCAAGAAGGCTTCCCGGCGACCTTGGTTCGCTCCAATGAACTGCTCAAGGAGTTGCGTCGCCGCGTCTCTCCCCTCCAAGTCGAGCAGTACTTCATATACGCCGTGGATCTCGGAAGCATTAACCGAGCCGAGCGCAGCCTTGGTCGTATCCAGTAGGTGGTCGCGGGCTCGTTTGCTGTCGCCTACGCCCCACCAAAAGCTATAAATCGCATCGTCGAAAGATTCTCTCCTGCCGCCTACCTCGATGCGTTGCGAAAGCTCCTCGGACAGGCTTCGAACCGCCCTATCGCGGAAAAAGCCGGAGGCAATACTGGCATAGATTTCCTTGTCGAGTGACCTCGTTTCGCCGTAGCCATACTCTGCAATTAGCGCGTCCCAGTCAGACGCACGCTTCTCTTCCTCCGTCTGAGCCTCCTCATTCTTCTTCTTGCTGAAGTACTTGGCCAGGTTGCAACTACTGTATTCGAGCAGATATTCGGTGGTGGGAAAATCCTTACTAGGCATAAAGTGGGCAACGCCAAAGAGCGCCAGGGTGTTGACCGCATCGACAAGCACGTGGGGGTGAAGGTCGCTCACAATCGTCGCCAAGTCGTTGGCGAGCGCACCGAGTCGAGTGATTACGCGGATGTTCGAAACCCCGAGACGGATGAGCCTCTCCTTCAGGATCCTGTGGGCTTCGGTAGGCTCCGCTCCGAGCGCAATGACACATGCCTCCTCGGGAGTCGGGGCGAAATCCACCACTTCTTCCACGACCTTCTCGAGGTATGTGGACAATTCGTCCTTGGCGCCACCCTTCAATTTCTTCTGATTGGAGATCAGGAGAATCCGGCAATGCCTTTCCTCTTTGAGGAACGAGGCAAGTCCAAGCACGTCGGCGAGGCTCAAGGTGTCAGAGGCGCGTTCAAGATCATCAAGACAAATAACGGCGTTGCGTACAGTCGCAAACGAGAGCTCTTGCGCGAGAGAATCAAGCTTCCCGAGGTACGGAATTACCGGCAGAATTTTCAGGATCTGCATCGGCTTCAAGCCAATTGCCTCACGTTCAACCGCATCGCCTACCGTATCGGTGCGACCGGGCAGCTTCACTGCTGAGATGGCTTCCTCCGTGATGCGTTTTCGCACATCTGCCAGCGACGTCAGGCCGAACAGCGAGACGTAAGCATAGCGAGGCCGAATCCCCTTCTTGGCCGCTCTTTCTAGTGCTTGTTTCCACTGAAATGTCTTGCCGGAACCCCAGTCTCCAGTGAGCATTGCAACTCTTGGAGTTTCCGCAACAAGGAGCTTGTCAAGGCGAGCTTGAACAACTTCTAGAGTCAATGTCTTCTCCCGCTCATTCGAGCCATCTAGAGACCAGCCAAGGTGGGGCGAGGAGCTACACTTTTCAGACGAGTGGCCCCGTACGTTCTTCCTGCGTGAGCTCGCTCATCGCCTAAAGCACGCGTTGGATAGAGTGGCCGATTAGGGAGCCTTATCGGGGCTACTCGACCGAGGTTTCTGCCGCTTAGCCGTACCGCCGTAGATGAGTACGGAGAACCTCAAAGCGTGGGTCAGCTTCCAGCTCAGGCAAGCTCGCCTGGATCGCACCTAGACAGGCAGCAAGATCAGTTGGTGGCGGTTGCCCTTGTTCGTCTACCACCAAACTCAGGAAGTCCAGCGCTTCTTCTGGGAACCTGCTGCACAGTCCTGACAAATGCAGCCGACGCACCACATAGTCCGCATGAGGTGGTGGTTGCAACCAGACGCGGAGCAGCGCCAAGGCCTCGGGGAACGCATTCTGTGCCGCTACGCAAAGGCGGCCGAGGCTTTCGGCGATCGCAGGTGAGACGTTGTCTCGCATCTTGGGCCAGATGGCATGCAGATATGGGGCAACCCGGTTCGTCCAATAGTCGGCCCGTTGCTCGCCCGCACCTTCGAGCGCCCTCACCAATGCTTGAGCCGCATCGTGCAAACCATCCGGTGGCAGTGCGCGAGTGGCGGCCGCCAGCTCGGCAGTGGTGAAGGTTTCACCCGGATCGAGGGCAGCGAATGTGAGCAGCGATGCGTACTGTCCGTCGTGCTTGCCCAATGCCGCATAGTGGCGTGCAGTGTTGAGGAAGGCCGGTTTGAGCATTTCCATCAGCGGGCGGTACAGGCGCGGTGACCACAGGAAGCCTTCCCACGCTGCACGCGCTTCGGCTTCCGAGCGTTGCCAGTCGAAAAGCGGCAACAGGTGTCGCGTTGCCCAATCCCCGTCGACGCGGAACAAGGCGATGACATGGGCCGCCAGCAATACGCGCCCATGTCGGAACTTGTCGATCCCGGGATCGCAAAGCTCGGTGAACGTGGGCTTGATCTCTTCCGGCAAGCCTTGTCCATCTTCCAGAGAGCGTCGATACCACCTGCGCAGCAGTGCCTCGGTGACGAGGCCCACGGGATGATTGATGGCTCGCCCGACGGGGTCATCGGAATCGACGCCGTCCTGATGGTCCTGCGCCAGGATACGGCGAGCGAGCACGAAGAAGAGTGATTCGTGGCCTTCGAAGGTCTTGGCAATGGCCTGCAGCCACCAGCTGACTCCATGGGCGAGCGTTTGCAGTACCACGTCAGGCGCGGTGGCCAGGATCGGCGCCATGTAGCGCCAGGAGCGCTTCAGGAATTTTTCTTCTGACCAGGCCTGCAGGGCCTCGCGCCAGCGATCCGTTGGCCAGACATCCTCCCTGGCCAAGGCGCACAAGGCACAAGCGGTCGTGGCAAAGTTTTCGCGACAGCGCTGTCGCCAGTCATCCTCCTGCCAATGATCTGTGCCGGGTTGCTGCCTGAGCCACTCGATCAATTCACGGCGACGACGCGGTGTGGCTACGAACTTGCGCCACTCGTCGCCATCGCCCATCCAGTAAGGAAACTCGTCGCGCTGATCCGCCGCCAGGGTCCACTCAGGATACTGAGCTGAAAGCCCGTCCAGCCTGTCTCTGGCGACCGTGCCCAACACCACCCCGGCCTCAGCGACCTTTGCCAGCCGCAACCAGATTTCACGGTCGGTGATACGGGTCCAGCGCTCCGGCTCAATGTCGTCCTTGAACATGTCGCGCGGAGGACCGGCGAGCACGACCTGTTCCAGTTCCCGCAGCATCACCTCATCGAGGTGCGGCGCCAGTGCCACCAGGAGGCGCATGGCTTCCCGTTCGGTTTCCACCGACCACAGCCACCAATGATCATCCGCCAGCAGCCAGTCGAGTGCCTGGCGTTTGGGGATTACGTTGTCCTGTGCGGCAGCAAAGAAGGCGAGGCGCCGGAACAGCGGATAGGGCGTGTGCCACCAGGCCTGCGCCACGAGCGCTGCCCGCGCCGGCGATTGCGCAACAGTGGCGAGCCACGCATCCCGGGTCAGGTCGATCAACGCGGTCCAGTCGTGGAAGTCCCGGTTCTGTGGGTGTTCACTGATCGAGGGTTGATGCATGTAGGACAGGTCGTTCCTATCCTCGGCACTGCCAAGCTCGCGCATCAGATCAAGCGCGTCGCGCAACAAGGCGCTGACATCGGACAGCAGCTCCGGCAATGCGGCGTCCCAGCGCTCATCCCTGGGCAGATCGCGCAGGCTGGAATGGACGTGATCCGTCGACAGCACGATCTCCCATTCCACCAGCTCCTTGATGCGCTCCGGGTCGCGGGCTTCGCCGTCCTCCGTGGGCCAGCGGAACGGCTCGCGCAACGATACGCGCGGTGTCAGCATCTCGCGCAGTTCCAGGCGCAGGGTAGCGGTGAGCCCATCGCGCTTGAAGCGGTCGCGCCAGCGGTACAGGTCGAAGTCGCGCAGCCACGATTTCACGCGCCCGGTCAGCAGCAGCCGCCATAGGGTGCGCATCAGCGGGCCGGGGATCGCGTTGGGTGCGCCCTCACGAATGCGCGCCAACTCGGCGGTGTTGCCGTCGCGTTCTAGTTTGGCCAGCTCGTCCAGACGGCGTTCGATCCACCAGACCAGATCGTCATGAAGCTGCCCGCCGCGCTTGACCAGCCACAGCAGCAGCGCCGGGTCGTCCAGATGACGGATCAGCCAACGCGCCAGTTGACGCATCACCTCGTCCCAGCGGCTGCCGCGCGCACCGGCATCGACGACACACATCGACGGCGCGAGTGGATATGGCGCGGGCCTGCGGGTCAGGCTGAAGGCGAGTTTGCCATCGGCAGGCGTCTTCGGCGGAACACCGAAACGGTCCAGATCCACGTGGCCGTAGCGGTCCTCGCTCAAAGGCTCCAACCAGTCCAGCGACGGCACCGGGTCAAGCTCGGCAAAACGCTTTGCGGGCAGACCGCCCGGATCGCTGAGCGCCCACAGCATGCGGGGGATAAAGTAGTCCTGTTTCGTGCTCGCCAGCGGTCGCGCGATGGCGCATTCGACCACGATGCGCTCCTTGCCGCGCACGCCGTCGCGATAGGTTTCGGCCCAGGCGCGAAGGGTCTTGTGCAGGTAGGCGTGCCGATTGTGCTCGCGGTAGAGGATGGGCGTGACGTTCTTGGCCCGCCACTCGTTGGCCCGTTCCTCTTCCTTGCCTTTGGAGAAACTGCCGAACGCGAACATCTCCGGTGGCGACTCGCCAAGCAAGCGGTCGGCAGCCAGTGCGTCCATCATGTAGCGCAGTACCGGGTCGTTGATGCTGTAGCCGACGAAGCAGACGGTGTAGTTGCGGAACAACTCGCTGACGAAACGCGCCGCCCAGCGTTCGGTGAGATAGGCCAGGCCGAAATCGCCGCTTGAGACGACCAGCCGATCCAGTTCGCTCGCGGTCGGCGCAGCGCTGAGCAGGCCATGCAGATACACCAGGCCATCCCAGCGGTTCTTCGGCACCGGCAGCAGCGGCGCCTGAAACCGCTCGATGGGCAGCGACTTCGCCGCAATCACCTCCTCGAACAAGCGATCGAAGTTGGTGGTGATGAGGCGTGTATGGCCATTGCGGCACTTGCCCAGCGTCAGCAAGGCTGCATGTGTGGCGGTCGCGTTCGGGGCGCTGAGATCGGGTGTCAGGATGCCGGCGAGCGCGCGGCGCACCGTCTCGCGGCCACCGACGATGTCCGCCTCCAGTAGCCCGATGGCGGTATCGAACTGCCCGGCCTTGATCGCCGCCTGCTGCACTGCGTTGGGTGTGGCGGCCAGCGCTTCATACACCTTCGCCACCAGCCCGGCGAAGCCCGGCAGGCGCGCGGGATAGGAGATGCCCGCGCCGCAGAAGAACACCACGCGCCCGTCCTCATGCGCCTGCAGCAGGCGCTCGGGGATATCGGGGCCGTGGCGGACGAACTGCATTCAGTGGCTTCCGGAGAACACGCGTTCCAGCGTCGCCGGGATTAGCGCGTCGTTGGCCTGGCGGATGGTGGCGTGGCGCGACCGCAGACGGGACTGCCGGTCGAGGATTTCAACAACCTTGCGCTGCATATTCTCCGGGGGCATCGGTAGTTCGATGTTCAGAAATTGCTCTGGACGGGTCCTTTCGCGACGAGCGCCGACTCCGCGCGTGGCATCTTGAAGGAGGCTCCAGAACCAAGGCGTTCGGACCAGTTCTCCAATGTATGCGGGCGTGGCTTCGCCTGAAACGCAGCGAAAAGTGCGGTACTCGGGGGACACATACATTCCCGCAAGCTCGGCCGGGCAGAGTGCAAGTGCACCTTCCCATCCTTTCACCTGGCTCAATACCAGCGCATCTACGTAGAGGCGATTGAAGTCTCTGTATGAGGTTTCTGTGCCTGCCACTGCGGCCTTCGGAAACAGGCCGCCACCGAAACCACGCACGCCGACTTGCGGATACTCGCTGTCAGCTCGAACAGGCACGGGCTCTTCGTGCAACTCGACAAAGTCACCGAGCCGCCGCACTCGCTCACCTGACAGCTTGTAGTGCAGGCTGAGAAACAGCGCTGCAGCTTTTTGTTCGATGGCGTCGAGCCGTTCGTTTACCTGCCGCACCTTGTCGGCCAGCGTGTCGAGCCGGCTGACGATGGCTTGTTGTTCGGCAAGCGGCGGCAGCACGATTTGCTGTGCGAGAAATCGATCTTCCTTGATGCGCACGCGGTTGGTCGTGCCTTCGCTGGCTGCCTTGCACAGATCGACGAAGTGCCGGGATCGCACCATCCATCCCATGAACGCCGGATCGAGTTGCCTGCTGTCGGCAAACTCGAAGGAAGGAAAGTCGTTGCTGACGATTGCGCCATCAAGCTCTTGCGGGACCAGCCCGATTGCGCCGTTGCGGGCGTCGATCTTGGAAAGGATCAGCTGGTTGGCACGCACTACACGTCGCGGCGTCGTCACGGCTGTACCGCGAACTTTGCCACGGCTGATAACGCCTTTTCCCCAAAGACGGATGGTGACTTCGTCGTACAAGGCGTCCGGCATGCACACGGCAGGCTCGCTGGATCGGCAGAGCACATCGCCCAGTGCGATCTTCGGCCACTGCCTCATCCCTGCACCTCGGCCACCAGCGCCTCGATTTCACCGAGCAGGCGCAGCACATCTTCTTCGCCTGCCCGCATGGCGGCGACCAGGTCTTTCGGGTCGGCGTGCTCCAGCCCTTCGGCGGCATGCGGGTTCTTCAGGTCCAGGTTGTAGATCGGCCAGTAGAGCGCATCGCCCTCGGCCTGTGCGGCCTTGGCGGCGGCCTCATGGGCCTGCTGGCGGGTTTTCAGCTCTCGTAACTGCGCTTGCAGCGCGGCCTTGTCGCCATTGGCGGAATTGCCGATGGTCTGATCCAGTTCGCGGATCGGCTTGCCCAGGGCGAGTGCGCTGGCGCGCTCGGTTTCGGCCCGTTGCCAGTGCGGTGTGGCGGCGTCGATGGCGGCAGCGCGTTTCGCGGCGAAGTCCACGCGCCAGGCCTGCGGGCCTTCCTCGCGGGCGCTCCACCAGTCGAGTACGGGCTGGAAGGCCTCGAAGGGCAGCGGTGCGGTCTTGCTGTATTTCTTGCGGCCCTCGGGCTGGGGCAGTTCGTAGTACCAGATAGTGTCGGTGGGGCCGCCGCGCTGGAAGAACAGCAGATTGGCCGGGATGTCGGTGTAGGGTGCGAACACACCCTGGGGCAGGCGCACGATGGTGTGGAGGTTGAATTCCTTGAGCATCTCCTCCTTGATGACGGCGCACACGCCATCGCCAAACAGCGTGCCGTTGGGCACCACCACGGCGGCGCGGCCTCCCCGCTCTGCGCCATGCCCGGCATAGCGCAGCTTGCGCATGATGTACTGCAGGAATAGCAGTGCGGTTTCGGCCGTCTGCATGTTGGCCGGGAAGTTGGCCTTGATGCCGGCTTCTTCCTCGCCGCCGAAGGGCGGGTTGGTGAGGATTACGTCCACCCGTTCGCTGTGGCCGATCTCGGTGATGCGCCGCTCAAGTGTGTTGCCGTAGGCGATCTGCGGCGCTTCCAGCCCGTGCAGCAGCAGGTTCATCTGCGCCAGCATGTAGGGCAGCGGCTTGGCCTCCTGCCCGAACAGCGTGTCGCGCTGAAGGGTGCGGCGCTGGTCCGGATTGGTCACCTGCTGGGCGATATGGTCGTAGGCTTCCACCAGAAATCCGCCGGTGCCGCAGGCCGGGTCGAGCATGGTCTCGCCAAGGCGCGGGTCGGTGACCTGCACCATGAAGCGCACCACCGGGCGCGGGGTGTAGAACTCGCCCGAGTCGCCAGCGGCGTCGCGCATCTCACGCAGCATGGATTCGTACAGGTGCGAGAGGGTGTGGATCTCCTCGCTGCTGCTGAAGTGAATGCCGTTGATCTTGTTGATGATGTCGCGCAGCAGGTAGCCGCTGACCATGCGGTTCTGCACGCCACGAAACACGTTGGCGATGACCTCGCGCTGGCTGCCTTTTTCGCCGCTGCCAGCCAGGCCGCGCAGATAGGCGAACAGGCCTGCTCCGCGCGAGCCATCGGCGCGGTGGCATTCGTCCTGGTTGATGAAGGCCAGCAGTTCGTCGCCGGTGAGGCCGTCCTCGCGCGCGGCCCAGTCGCGCCAGCGGTAGGGGGATTCGATGATGGGGTGATAGGGCTTGCCGTCGAGCTCGGCTTCTTCCTCGTGCACGACTTCGAGGTCGTCGAGGAACTTGAGGAACATCACCCAAGTAAGCAGAGGCAGGCGGTCGACGTCGCCATTGAGGCCCTTGTCCTTGCGCAGGATCTTGCGGGCGCTGCCGATTAGCGCCGACAGGTTGTCGCGCGTGGTCAGCGGTGCCTTGGCGCGTTTGGTTCCGGTCTTCTTCTCGGTTGCGGCCATTCAGGAACGTCTCATTATTGGTAAAGAGCCGTCTGCAGGCGCGAGACGGCTTCCTTGAAAGGTTTGATGCCGCCGAAATGCCGGGTGGCGATTTCGGAGGGGCTGCCAAAGCGGTCGAAGGGCTGCACCTTCATCAGCTCGGACAGGGCGTTGAACTGGACGATGCCGCGCTCGATGTACTTGTCGAGCAGCAGCGTGAGGATTTCGCGGGCCGAATCGCCGTACTGGCCAAACAGATCCTGCGCTGCCTTTCTGGCCTGTTCCGCGCGTTGGCGGCGGGTGAGCAGCGGCGCGTTCCAGGCCAGATGACACAGCAGATCGAAGGGGTCTGCGTCCGGCTGGTCGGCGCTAGCTGCCAGCTCCTCGAAACTGATGCCGCGTTCGGTCAGCTCACGCAACACCTCGGCTCGGGTGTCGGGGTTGGCCCAGGCCGATTGCAGCGCATCGCGGGTCGGGTACAGGGTCCGAACGGTGCGGCCCGAGTACTCGGTGTACTTGACTACGTGTAGCTTCTTGCCGTCGGTGTCGAGGTCGTAGACCAGATGACCGATCACCTCGACGTCGCCACCGTCGACGTAGAACTTGCGCGGCTCCTCCGGCGGTTCGGTGAGGATCTCACCCTGGCCTGCGTCGACTTCCGTGGTGTCTACGGTGTAGTCGGCCGGCGGCTCTTCGACGCCGGGTGGCGTTTCGATGACCGACTCAATGGTTTCGCCAGCGTCATCGATGGTCACTTCCTCGATGCGCGCGGGGTCGCCATCGAAATCCGGATCGGCAAAATGCCGGGTGGCGGTGCCGGTGAAGTCGATGATGTTGAAGTATTCCTTGCCGTAGTCGACCTTCAGCCGCGTGCCGCGCCCGATGATCTGCTTGAACTCGGAGCGGGAGCCAACCACGCGCGCCAGTACCACGTTCTTGACCATCTCGGCGTCAACGCCGGTGGTCAGCAATTGCGAGGTGGTCAGGATCACCGGCGTGGGTTTGTCCACGTCCTGAAAATGCGCGAGGTGGGTCAGGCCAATGGCGCCTTCGTCGGCGGTGACGCGGCAGACGTAGTCGGGGTATTGCTTGACCAGATCGCTGTTGAGGTTGATGAGCTCCTGGCGCATCTCGGCTGCGTGCTCCTGGTCGACGCAGAACACGATGGTCTTGGCGAAGCGGTCGGTGCCCTTGAGGAAGTCGGCGAGGTGCTTGGCAATCGCCTTGGTGCGCGCACGCAACGCGATCACGCGTTCGAAATCCTTGGTCTGGTACTCGTCGTCCGGCACCGGGCGGCCGAAGCGGTCGAGCTCGTCTTTGGACGGCCTCCAGCCAGCGGCATCCACCGTGGTGATCACGCGATGCACGCGATAAGGCGCGAGAAAGCCATCCTCGATGCCCTGGCGCAGGCTGTAGGTGTAGACCGGGTTGCCGAAGTATTCGTAGCTGTCGCGCGATTCCTCGCGCAGCGGCGTGGCCGTCATGCCGAACTGCACGGCGGGCGCGAAGTAATCGAGTACCGCACGCCAGTTGCTGTCGTTGCGGCTGGAGCCGCGATGGCATTCGTCGATGATGATCAGATCGAAAAAATCCGGCCGATACTGGCGGAAAACGTCTTCGTTGGCGGTGGACAGCGCCTGATAGATGCCGAAGTACATGTCCCGGCTCTGGCTCACGTCGCCCCCGGCGATCTTGTGGCGGGCATCGCCAAAGGGCGCGAACATCTTGGCCATCGGGTCATCGACCAGGATGTTGCGATCGGCCAGGAACAGGATCTTCGGTCGCCGGTATTCGCTGGTGCGGTTCCAGCGGCTGTTCCACAACTTCCAGCACAGCTGAAACGCCACGCAGGTCTTGCCGGTGCCGGTGGCCAGCGTGGCGAGCACGCGCTTCTGACCAAGCAGGATGGCCTCGATCACGCGGTTGATCGCGATCTGCTGGTAGTAGCGCGGCACCTTGCCCGAAACCAGGTTGAAGGGTTCGAGCAGGTGGGGTGCGGCCGGATCGGGCAGCGCGGTGGCGGCGGTCAGTCGCTGCCAGAGTTCGGCGGGCGTGGCGAAGCGATCCACCTCACTCTCGGTGCCGGCGGTGTAGTCGATCTCGATGATGCGATGGCCGTTGGTGGCATAGGCGAACTTCAGTCCGAGAATCTCGGCGTACTCTTTAGCCTGCTGGACCCCGGCTTCCGCCGGCAGCCCCAGTTCTTTCGCTTCCACGACGGCCAGCGGATAGTCGCGCCGGTAGTACAGCAGGTAATCAGCACGTTTCTGCTTGCCACGGCGCACGCGGCCGCCGGTGACGATGATGCGGCCATTGGTGAACGTGCGCTGCTCGCCGATCACGTGCGGCGTATTGCCCCATCCGGCATCGACGAGCTTGGGTGTGACCAGTTCCCGGCAGGTGTCGGCTTCGGTCATCATTTCAATGGTGGCCCTTGGCTTCATACACAGGTCGGGCTCTGGAGTTTACTCAAGCAGCCGAGACGCAGGATTCTGATCGGCTGCTCCCGACTGGAAGTATCCAACGACGCTCGATACAGCTCGGTGTTCTGTCATTGCCATGACAGCAGGCAGCGGCACGCCTTGGCGACCAGCTTCGGTGACGAAGCCTGACCGTAGACTGTGCCCACCGAAGTCCCCCTCCAGTCCGGCCCGGAGTGCCCGTCGCTGCACCACTTCACCGACGGCCGCGGGAGATAGGGCAGGGCCCAGACGGTGCTTCCACAGTCGCCGAAAGATCGCTCCCTCGGTGATGCCTGCAGCTTCAAGCCAGTCGGTCAGCGCTTCCGCGCTGCGATCCAAGATGGGCTTATCGGGCGTCGAGCTTGCGGAGGGCCCGGCCTGCTGGGTCTTGCTGTGCTCCAGTCTGTAGATGTACGCCGCGGGCCCGATGCGCCGGAGGTCCCGCATGTTCGCAGCTGCGATCTCGCTGCGCCGGCGCCCGCCAGAGGAGAACCCGAAGCAGAGTAGGGCGCGGTCGCGAAGTCCCTCCAACGAGTCATCGCAGGTCGCGAGCATCGCTTCGAGTTCCGGCTTGGTGATAGCGGTCTTCTTGGCCGGGCGCTCGCCGCGCTTGACCGAGGCTCGGCGCGCCCGACTTAGCACGGTCCGAACCCAGGGCAGCTCGCACGGGTTGGTCAGTCGCTTAAGGCGGTGTGCTGTGGACAGCACGGCGATGCGATGGACAACGCTCGCCAGCTTCCAAGGTCCCTGCTTCGTCTTGAGCCCTGCTTGGACCAGCGCGCGATCAACATCAACAGGAAGCTCCCAGGCCAGCAGACCGTCGGCGTTCGTGCGTGCGACGTGGTCAACCACGAACTGGATCACGGTCGCTTCCGAGAGGGGTAGAGCGAACTCTTCGCCGAAACGCGCTTGATGCCAGCCTGCCCAGTAGCGCAGAGCGGTTGCATAGCTTCGCGTGGTGTTGGTCGCGGCGGCTTCTGCGAGCAGCTCGCGCACGGCGTCGGCGGCGGTACTGGCGAGTTGGTCGGGCAGAAGCATCCCCGTAAGAGTCACGGGCAGGGAGGCTGAGTGATTCTTTCGATTCATATTATGTAGCATTTACTACGCTCTTTAGAGCTTAGCCGCGATAATCATCACTTATCGCGATTACGTCAAGGGCGGGGCAGGGCGCCGAAGTAGGAGGTTGTTCCCATGGCACGAGGCATCACGCAGGAGCAGGTCAACGCCGCGATCGAGCAATTGCTGCTCGCCGGTGAGCGGCCCACCATCGAGCGGGTCCGGGCCACGCTCGGGACTGGATCGCCAAACACTCTGACGCGCATGCTGGACGTGTGGTGGCAGGGTCTGGGCGAGCGACTGGCAGCACAACGTCGGTCCGCTGCGATACCGGACGCGCCTGCGGTCGTCCTGGATGCAGCTACCGCGTTCTGGAATGCAGCTCTAGAAGCAGGATTGGCGCACGCGGAAGCCGTCGTGGGCCCGGAACGCGCGGCTTTGGCTGAGGAACGGAAGGCTATAGAGATCGCGATCCAGCGGGAGCGTTCCGCCGCCGAGACATCGGAGCGCGCCCGGCAAGCGGCCGTTGCAGCCGCTGAAGGGGTGCAGCGGGCGCTGGCCGTCAGTGACCAGCGGGTCGCCGATTTGTACAGGCAGGGGGCTAAACTCGAAGCTCGAATTCAGGACTTGACTGTGCGAGGCGACGCCCTAGACGCGCGACTCCGACAAACGCTGGCCGACGCGGAGAGTGCCAGAGCCGCAGCCGCGGCCGAGCGCGCTGAACTGCAGGCTTATGTTCGCCGGGTTGAGGATCGGGCCCATGCCGAGGTAGATCGACTCCGTCAGGAGCTCAAGGCAGCCAAAAACGAGCGTGCTGCAGCGGCCCGTGAGCACGCGGCAGCGTTACAAAGTGCAGAAAAGGCGCGACAGTCCGCCGACGCCGCTAGGCAGTTCGCGGAGCGGGAGGCTGCCACTGCACAGGCTAGGTTGAAGGTGATTGAGCGCCAACTCGCCCGCCCAGCGCCTGGCGCTGGCAAGTCCCGCATATCTGGGCGTCGAGGCAAACCTGACGTTTAACGCTTAACGGTTCCGTTCGGTCAAGCAGTCATGTGTGCGCCGCGGCGCGGCAGAGAGCCGCGTGGTGCAGGGTTGACGGCACTTCGCGTCGCTTCATCAGCGAGCGTTGCTGCCGGACCGAGGAGCGTTGGCGTTGAAGGTGGCCAGCCTAAGGTGCACACGACATCGGTTCTATCGTGATCGTGGCTCAGGTCTTTTGGCACTGCGCGATGACGGTCTAGGTTTCTTGGCTTCGATGCTTAGAGTGTTGGCGTCGGCGGCTTAGGTTTCTTGGCGGTGAACAGGCGGCGGGATGTCTGGGAATCATTGACGGGAGCTTACGGAGGCACGAGCACGCCTGCACCCGCCATGCGGGACACGCATAATGTATATTATGTCCAATATTGACGAGCCCCGGCCGAGCGTGGCCTGGATCAACGGCTTGCGCGTGCTCTGTGGGGTCTGAATTGGCCCAGACCGTGCCACTGCAAGCGCTTGATTTTCGTCCAGTATCCCGGCCCAACGCGCGGCAACCAAGGCTCGACCTGTCTCGCAACTACACGTCACGCCGGCGCGCGTGGCACCCGCTGCTAGACTTTGCCGCCCAGCGGACGCGTCCCACCCATGCCCATCCCGGAACTGGCAACACCCGAGTCCATCCAGCACGCAGCGCGGATTCTTCGCGACGGTGGCCTCGTGGCGTTCCCCACGGAGACGGTGTACGGATTGGGCGCCAATGCCTTGGATGCGGATGCGGTTGAGCGCATCTACAGCGCCAAGGGGCGTCCGCGCAGCAGCCCGCTGATCGCGCATGTCGACAGCATCGAACAGGCGAAGTCGCTGCTGGTGACCTGGCCTGAGGATGCCCAGAAGCTGGCGGACGCTTTCTGGCCGGGGCCGCTGACCCTGGTGTTGCCAAAGGCAGCACATGTCCCGGATGTGCTCACGGGTGGCCTCGGCTGGCTGGGGGTCAGGCAGCCGGCGCACCCTGTCGCCTTGGAGTTGATTCGCGCGGCTGGGAAGCCACTCGCGGCACCAAGCGCCAACCCCTTCATGCAGCTTTCGCCAACCACGGCCGAGCACGTTGCCCGCGGCATGGGTGACGCGGTCGCGTTGATCCTCGACGGCGGCGCCTGTGCGTTCGGGATTGAATCGACGGTTGTTCGCATCAAACCGGGCGAAACCCAACTACTGCGACCCGGTGCAATTCCAAAGCTCCTGATCGAGCGGGTGTTGGGTCACCCTGTGGTGGACGCGCAGGCTCCGACGGATGATGTACATGCCTCGCCGGGACAGCACCCCCGCCACTACGCACCTCGCACGCCTCTCATGCTTTGGCGAAACGTTCAGGGGCTCCCGCCGGGACGCGGTGCGGTGCTTTTCATCGATGTGCCCTCCCCGGCTTCGGGCTGCGATTCCATCCAGATGCCATCCGGCGCGGAGCAGTATGCGCGCCAGCTGTATGCCGAGCTGCATCGTCTTGACGAGGCGGGCTACGACTGGATCGCGGTGCAGACGCCGCCTGCGTCGCCCGAATGGGCTGCTGTGCATGACCGCCTGCAGCGTGCGGCGCATCCGGGTTGAGGCGCGCTCCAGTGCATGACCGGGAACGCCGCTGACATGGACGCACTGCTGCGCGCCTCGCGCGTTCTTGGGGTCAACGGTTGGCTCGATGAGGCGGCCGTGGGTGTGGCGAGCGGTCGCGTGGCCTGGCTCGGTCCTGCCACTGATGCGCCCCCGGCGAAACAGGTTGTCGATCTCGGTGACTCGCTGCTGGCGCCTGGCTTTGTCGACCTCCAGGTCAACGGCGGCGGTGGCGTTCTTTTCAATCACGACCGCAGCGTGGACGCCCTGCGGTGCATCGCTGCCGCGCACCGGAGGTTTGGCACCACGGCGATGCTGCCCACCTTGATCAGCGATACGCGGCTGGCCATGCGCGAAGCCATGGAGGCTGCTCGTCGCGCCGTCGAAGAAGCTGTGCCGGGAATCATCGGTCTGCATCTGGAAGGGCCGTATCTGGCTGCGGAGCGACGGGGCGTGCATTGCGCCGAGCACTTCCATTCGCCGGACAATGAGGACATCGAGAGCCTGCTGGCGCACGCCCTGCCCCATCTGCTGCTGACGCTGGCACCCGAGGCCGTCCCCCTGCGCGCGATCAGGCGCTTGGCTGATGCCGGCATCCGGCTCTCGATGGGGCACACCGCAGCCAGTTTCGAGCAGGCCGACGCCGCAATCAGTGCAGGCGTGCGTGGCGCCACCCATCTGTTCAACGCGATGCCGCCCTGGACCGGCCGCGCACCCGGCGCGCTCGGCGCCAGCCTGCTCTCATCCGAGGTCTGGTGCGGCTTGATTGTGGATGGGCATCACCTGCATCCGGCGAGCGTGAAGCTGGCCATGCGTATGAAGCCCGGTCGATGCTTTCTGGTTACCGACGCCATGCCGCCCGTCGGCAGCGCGCAGGACGCCTTCGATCTCGATGGACGCAGGATCCTGCGTCGCGGTGATCGACTTGAGACCGAGGACGGCACTCTGGCCGGTGCCCTGCTCGATATGGCGAGCGCCGTCAGGCGCTGCGTCCAACAGACCGGAGCGCCGCTTGACGAAGTCCTGCGTATGGCTTCGACCTGTCCTGCAGATTTTCTGGGCGCACGAGATCTCGGCCGCATCGCAGTGGGTGCGCGTGCGGACCTGGTCGAACTGTCCCTGGACATCGAAGTGCGCTCGACGTGGATCGGCGGCCAACGCGAGATCGCGTGCTGAGATCAGGCCCGCTCTCGCGATGTGCCCAGCGATTCCCGGTGCCCGCGGTCGCCACCGACAGTCCCATGCGATCCGAAGGCTAGCCGGGCCGCCCATGCAGTGAACTTCATTGTTATGCGCCAGACCAGCAGGCTACGCGCGCAAAAGAAAAGAGGCCATGCTTTCGCATGACCTCTTCGCTTGACGCTTGGCGTCCCCACGGGGATTCGAACCCCGGTCGCCTCCGTGAAAGGGAGGTGTCCTAGGCCTCTAGACGATGGGGACTAGGAAGGTGGTGGAGCCAGCCGGGATCGAACCGGCGACCTCTACAATGCCATTGTAGCGCTCTCCCAGCTGAGCTATGGCCCCACGTGCTGGAAAGACGCGCATCTTAGGGACGAAAATCGAAACCGTCAAGCAGGTTCGATGATCTTTTTTCTAGGCGGCGCTGCCCTCATCCGCCAGGTCGCGATGGCAGGCCTCGACGGCATGCAGGGTGAAGCGCGAATGGCCGCGCTCTTCGAGGTACTCCAGCCAGCGTCCGAGGAAACTGTTCATTCGCATACGCGCATCGACGAGTTCGCGCGCGACGCTGCGCAGGCCAAGGAGATCCTCCCAGCGCTGGCTCACTTCGCAATGGGTAACTTCAGCCAGCCGGGCGTCCGTGTAGATGCGCACCATCGCCGATGGATCGCGGTGACCGCTGAGCGCGTCGACCAGCCCATAGGTCAGGCGCAGCTCAAGCGTATAGCTGTGGCATTCGATCACCTCAAGCTGCAGCTCGATGCCATCGCTGGCGAGCGACCGGTAGTCGCCGGGCGCGAGATCAAGCAAAGGAAACAGCCGCACCAGCCGCCAGTAGTTGTCGGCATAGCGGTCCATGAGCTGGCCCAAGCGGTTGGGCAGCGCGGTGACGGGCAGTACAGAGAGTCTGGACATGCGCCGGAGACTAGCACGCAGCCTGTGGCGCCCCGCGTGACTTGGAGGGGCCTGGACGTGGCATTGAACAGAGGCCCTGACGCCGTGCCGTCAGTACAGCTGGCGCTCGATGCCCAGGGTCGACATCAGCTTGCTGGCGATCTCTTCGATCGAGGTGTGGGTGGTGCTCAGCACCGGCAGGTTCTCCTGCCGGAACAGCGCCTCGGCCTGTGCCACTTCGCTGCGGCAGGTTTCGATCTTCGCGTACCGGCTGCCGGGCCTGCGTGCCTCGCGCACCTGGCGCAGGCGCTCGGGGTCGATGGTCAGGGCGAAAAGCTTCTTCCGGTAAGGGCGCAGGCGCTTGGGCAGCTCCCTGCCCTCCAGGTCTTCCTCGGTCAGCGGGTAGTTCGCCGCCTTCACTCCGAAGTGCAGGGCCAGGTACAGGCAGGTTGGCGTCTTGCCGGAACGGGAGACGCCGACCAGGATCACGTCGGCATCGTCGTAATGCACATCGATGCCGTCGTCATGCGTCAGCGCATAGTTGGTCGCGTTGATGCGCGCCTCGTAGGCGTTGTAATCGACCACCGCATGCGCCTTGTTGACCCGCGGCTGCCGCGGCTGGGCGAGCTCGGTTTCCAGCGGGCTGATGAAGGGCCGGAACACGTCGAGGATCAGCGCGCCGCTCTCGGCGATGATGTCGGTGAGCGTGCCGTCGACCACGGTGTTGACCACGATCGGGCGCTGGCCACACAGCGCGCCGCGTTGGCGGATGCGCTCGGCGGCCTGCTGGGCCTTGTCATAGGTGTCGACGAAGGGGATGCGCTGGGTGTCGAAGCTGACACCTTCGAACTGGGTCAGCAGCGCATGGCCGATGGTTTCGGCGGTAATGCCGGTGCCGTCGGAGATGAAGAACACCGGGCGCTGCGAGCTCATCCGCTATCTCCTTGATTTCGCGTGCTTGCGTCGGACTGGACTGGAATTGGCCTTGTGCCGTCCGGACGCGGCCAGCATCATACGCGGCCTCTGCTGCGGCGCCGCAGCATTTGAATCAGATCACGCTTTCCATCCCCAAAGGAGCCCTCCCCTTGAACGCGCACGTGCTCTGGCTGCATGAGCTTCGCCTGTCCGACCTGGCCCAGGTCGGCGGCAAGAACGCCTCGCTCGGCGAGATGATCGGCCACCTGAGCGGTCTCGGCGTGTCGGTGCCCGGCGGCTTTGCGACCACGGCTTCGGCTTTCCAGGAGTTCATCCACGAGAACCAGCTGGCCGAGCGCATCCAGGCCAAGCTCGCATCCTTCGATGTGGAAGACGTCGATACGCTGGCTGCTGCCGGCAAGGAGATCCGCGGCTGGGTGATCGATGCACCGCTGCCGAAGGCCCTGGATGCGGAGATCCGCAGCGCCTACGCGCGACTCTGCGCCGAGGCCGGCGCCAAGGACGTCTCGGTGGCCGTGCGCTCCTCTGCCACCGCCGAGGATCTGCCGGACGCAAGCTTCGCGGGCCAGCAGGAGACCTTCCTCAACGTGGTCGGCGTCGATGCCGTGGTGCATCGGGTCAAGGAGGTGTTTGCCAGCCTCTACAACGATCGCGCGATCGCCTACCGCGTGCACCACGGCTTCAAGCACGAGGATGTGTTCCTGTCCGCCGGCGTGCAGCTGATGGTGCGTTCGGACATCGGCGCCTCGGGCGTGCTGTTCACCCTCGACACCGAGAGCGGTTTCCGCGACGCCGTGTTCGTCACCTCCAGCTACGGCCTGGGCGAGATGGTCGTGCAGGGCGCGGTGAACCCCGACGAGTTCTACGTCTACAAGCCGACCCTGCGCGCCGGCAGGCCGGCCGTGCTGCGTCGTCAGATCGGCGCCAAGCAGCAGCGCATGGTCTACTCCGATCAGCCCGGCGAGCGCGTGCGCATCGAGGCCACGCCGGAGGCCCTGCGCCGCAGTTTCTCGATCACCGATGCCGATGTCGAGGAACTCTCGCGCCAGGCGCTCACCATCGAGGAGCACTATGGCCGCCCGATGGATATCGAGTGGGCCAAGGACGGCAACACCGGCAAGCTGTACATCGTGCAGGCACGTCCGGAAACGGTGAAGTCGCGCGCCCGCGCCACTCAGGTCGAGCGCTTCCACCTCTCGGGCTCGTCCGACGTGCTGGCGCAGGGCCGTGCGATCGGCCACAAGATCGGCAGCGGCGTCGCCAAGGTGATCCGTTCGCTCAAGGACATGAACCGCGTCGAGCCGGGGGATGTGCTGGTCGCCGACATGACCGACCCCGACTGGGAGCCGGTGATGAAGCGTGCCTCCGCCATCGTCACCAATCGCGGCGGCCGCACCTGCCACGCGGCGATCATCGCTCGCGAGCTGGGCGTGCCGGCGGTGGTGGGCTGCGGCGATGCGCTGGATCGGATTCCCGACGGAGCGCGCGTCACGGTCAGCTGCGCCGAGGGCGATACGGGCCTGATCTACGACGGCGAGCTGGCCTTCGAACGCATCGTCACCGATCTGGAGAACATGCCCCCTGCCCCGCTCAAGATCATGATGAACGTGGGCAACCCGGAGCGCGCCTTCGACTTCGCCCAGCTGCCGCATCAGGGCATTGGCCTGGCACGTCTCGAGTTCGTGATCGCCCGCCAGATCGGCGTGCATCCCAAGGCGCTGCTGGAGTATGCGAAGCAGCCCGCCGATATCAAGGCCAAGATCGACGAACTCTCGGCCGGTTATGCCGACCCGGTCAGCTTCTACGTTGAGCGCCTGGCCGAAGGCATCGCCACGCTGACGGCGGCGTTCGCGCCGCATCCGGTGATCGTGCGCCTGTCCGACTTCAAGTCGAACGAATACGCCAACCTGATTGCCGGCACGCAGTACGAGCCGCATGAGGAGAACCCGATGATCGGCTTCCGCGGCGCCAGCCGCTATGTCGATCCGAGCTTCCGTGACTGCTTCGCGCTCGAGTGCCGCGCGATGAAGAAAGTCCGCGACGAGATGGGCCTGAGCAACGCCTGGGTCATGATCCCCTTCGTGCGCACCCTGGAAGAAGGCCGCAAGGTCATCGAGGTGCTGGAGGAGAACGGCCTGAAGCGCGGCGAGAACGGGCTCAAGATCATCATGATGTGCGAGCTGCCCTCGAACGCCCTGCTGGCCGAGGAGTTCCTTGAGCTGTTCGACGGCTTCTCGATCGGTTCGAACGACCTCACCCAGCTGACGCTTGGCCTGGACCGTGACTCGGGCATCGTCGCCCATCTGTTCGACGAGCGCGACGCGGCGGTCAAGAAGCTGCTCTCAATGGCGATCCGCACCGCCCGCGCCAAGGGCAAGTACATCGGCATCTGCGGCCAGGGCCCGTCGGATCACCCTGACCTCGCCGAGTGGCTGCTGGACCAGGGCATCGAGTCGGTGTCGCTCAACCCCGACACCGTGGTCGACACCTGGCTGCGGCTGGCGAAGCACAAGGGCGACTGAGAGCCGGGAATCGGCAATAGGGAATCGGGAATCGATTGGACAGAAGGCCCGCCGAATGGCGGGCCTTCTGCGTTTGCGATGCCGCCTTGACCGATTCCCGATTCCCGATTCTCAATTCCCGACGCGGTAATTCGCCGGCCCCAGCAGGTCTATCCCGCACTCCAGCTGCTCCAACCAGCCCAGGAAATCGCCGATCGCGGCACCCCGCATCGGCAGACCGTGCTGCGGCACGATCATCGCGGGGTTGAGCTTGCGCACCATGCCCGCCCAAAGCCGGCAGACACGGTTGCCGGCCATGTAGCGGCGGTGGAAGCCTTCCATCCTGCCGACCATCTGGCTGAAGTCCTCGTAGGCCGCATACGGCGTTCCGGAGGCCACCATCGAGGAACCCACGTCGCCCGAGAACAGGATGCGGCTGACCGGATCCCAGAAGCTCAGGTTGCCGACCGAATGCAGGAAGTGCGCGGGCAGCGCGCGGATGTGGCTGCTGCCCATCGGGATCTCCATGCCTTCGTCCGGCACCAGCAGGTAGCGGTCGCCGCCCGCACCCTTCTGGTAGTGCGGCACGCTGTGCGGGATGAAGCGCCCCCACAGTTTCGAGCACACGATGGTGCAGTCGCTGTACATCAGCCAGCGATCCACCGAACCGATGATGTCCGGATCCTGATGGCTGGCGAGGATGTAGGTGAGGTCGCGGGTCTGCACATAGCGCGACACCGCGAGGTTGAGCGGGGTGTAGAGCAGCGCGCCGCCCGGGTCGATCAGAGCGGAGTGACTGCCATGCACCACCAGGAACTGGTTCGCCTGCACGCCGTCGTCGCCGCGCACGAGATCGGGAAACACCACGCACTTGTGCTCGGAAGTGCTGAACAGCTCGACGGCCATGAACTCGCTCCGGAATCGATTGAGCGCGGAGTCTAGGCAGCCGGAAAGATCGCGCCTTGATCAGACGCAAGCTTGACCAAACCGCTTCAAGCGCGGGGTCGGCCAGCACACGGCGCACGAACACGCACCTGTGTTCAGTCCTCGATGAAGCGCACCCGGCGGGTGATGCCGCAGGCCAGCTCGTAGCCCAGGGTGCCAGCGCTCGCCGCCACCGTTTCCACCGGCAGTCCCCTGCCCCAGGCGACGACCGGCGTGCCCACGTCTGCGTCGGGTAAGGTATTGAGGTCCACCGCCATCAGATCCATGGACACCCTGCCCACCGTGCGGGACAAGGCACCACCGACCCAGACTGGCGTGCCTGAACCCGCGTGGCGCGGGTATCCGTCGCCGTAGCCGATTGCAGCGATGCCGATGCGCATTGCGGAAGGTGCGACGAAAGCGCCGCCGTAGCCGATTGCAGCTCCTGCTTCAACCTGCTTCACCGAGATAAGGCGGGTCGACAGCGTCATCGCTGGCGCCAGCCCGAGGTCGATGCCGGATTGGCCCTCGACGGCCGACAGGCCGTACAGGGCGCCGCCCGGGCGCACCCAGTGGCGGTGGGCTTCTGGCCAGCCCAGCACGCCGGCGGAATTGGACAGCGAGTGTTCGCCACTCAGACCGGCAACAGCGGCATCGAATCTGCGCATCTGCTCGCGCGTTGCAGCAGAGGTGAATTCATCCGAGCGCGCGAAATGGGTCATCAGCACGATGTCGTCATGGACGCCCGCACACGCGCGCAGGCGTGCATGCACTTCGGCGGCGTCCGTCGCGGGAAAGCCCAAACGGTGCATGCCAGTGTCCAGCTTCAGCCAGGTTCGGATCGGGGCGCCGCCGGGATCTGCCGCAAGCAGCTGGAGCTGGCTGGGATGGTGGATCACTGCATCCACCTGCAGGCGCCGCAGCAGCGCGAGGTCGTCGGGCTCGTCCGGCCCGGACAGCAGCACGATGCGCTGCGACAACCCGGCTGCGCGCAGGCGCTCGGCATCGGAAAGCGCGGCCACGCCGAAGGCGTCCGCGCCCTGCAGGGCGCGGGCGACGCGTTCCAGGCCATGGCCGTAGCCATCCGCCTTGACCACTGCCATCACCTTGCTGCCGGGCGCACGCCGCCGGATCAGCTGCAGGTTGTGGCGTAGTGCGTCCGTGTGGATGGTGGCCGAGGTCGCCCGGCTCACTCGAAGCTCCCCGCGTAGCCTCCGGAGGCGAGGTTGTCGAAGCGGGTGTACTTGCCGTGGAAGGCCAGCTTGACCGTACCGGTCGGACCATGGCGGTGCTTGCCGATGATGATCTCGGCGACGCCTTTTTCGCCGGATTCCGGGTGGTAGTACTCGTCGCGGTAGATGAAGACGATCATGTCGGCGTCCTGCTCGATGGCGCCGGACTCGCGCAGGTCGGCCATCACGGGGCGCTTGTCGGTGCGGCTTTCCAGCGAGCGGTTCAACTGCGAGAGGGCGACGACGGGCACATTCAGCTCCTTGGCGAGAGCTTTCAGGCTGCGCGAGATTTCTGAAATTTCGGTGGCGCGGTTCTCGCGATTGCCCGGCACCTGCATCAGCTGCAGGTAGTCGATCACGATGAGGCCCAGACCGTGCTCGCGCGCCAGACGGCGGCAGCGCGCACGCAGCTCGGTAGGCGACAGCGCCGGCGTGTCGTCGATGAAGATCTTGGCCTCGGACAACATCGTGATTGCGTGCGTCACCCGGCTCCAGTCTTCGTCCTCGAGCTGGCCGGTGCGCAGCGACTGCTGGTTGACGCGGCCCAGCGAGGAGATCAGACGGAAGGCCAGCTGCGAGGCCGACATTTCCATCGAGAACACCGCCGCCGGTTTCTTCGTCTTCAGCGCCGCGTACTCGGCGACGTTGAGTGCGAACGAGGTCTTTCCCATCGCCGGTCGCGCGGCAAGGATGATCAGATCCGAAGGCTGCAGGCCGGCGGTATGTTCGTCGAAATCGATGAAGCCGCTGGGCAGGCCGGTGATCTTGCCCTGGTTCTGGTAGCGCTCCTGCAGGACGCGGAAGGCGTCCTTGACCGCCGCGCGCATGCTCTGGAAGCCCTGGCGCCCGCGGCTGCCGGCCTCGGCAATGCGGAACACCTGCTGCTCGGCGACTTCAAGCAGCTCGCGCGCCGGGCGGCCAGCCGGCTGGTAGCCGTCGTTGGCGATATTGGTGCCGATGTCGATCAGCTGTCGCAGCACCGATTTCTCGCGCACGATCTCGGCATAGGCAGCGATGTTGGCGGCGCTGGGCGTGGTGCTCGCCAGCTCGACGATGTAGGCGCCACCGCCGACCAGCTCGCTCTCGCCCTGGCTGTCGAACCACTCGCCCAAGGTCACTGCATCGCAGGGCTGTCCCTTCTCGGCAAGCTGGCCGATCGCGCGGAAGATCAGCTGGTGGTCGCGCCGGTAGAAGTCTTCCTCGGTGAGCTTGTCGGCGACCTTGTCCCAGGCTTCGCCGGACAGCATGAGGCCGCCCAGCACCGCCTGCTCGGCATCCACCGAGTGCGGCGGCACGCGCAGGCCGTCGGTGCGCTCGTCATGCGAGGGGAAACTGCGTTCGGGCTTGCGCCCGGGAAAGACTGCGGCCATGGGTTTCGGATGCTCTGCGGCGGATGCGCTGGAAGGGCACAACGCGCGGTCCGGGGATCATACGGAAGCTCGGCGCCGCGCCGTTGCGCGTAAGTCTGTGGATAAGCTGGGCACATCTCAGGATCTGAGACCGGGCGGACGTGCAGCTATACCCCGGCCTTTTGCGATCGCGCTCGTGCACAGGCGCTCCAACCGCAAAGGGCCGCACGACCGGCTCCAACGAAAACGGGCGCCTCGCGGCGCCCGTTTCGGATCACGCGATGCTTGAAGCCCGATCAGGCTTCCGGCACCACGACGACCTTGACCGTGGCTTCGACGTCGGCGTGCAGGTGCACGACCAGGTCGAACTCGCCGACGCGACGGATCGGGCCCTCGCCCATCACCACTTCGCTCTTCTCCAGCGGCAGGCCGGCAGCGGTGAAGGCCTCGGCGATATCGCGCGGGCCGACCGAGCCGTACAGCTTGCCTTCGGTCGAGGCGTTGGCGGCGATGGTGACGCTGGCGCCTTCAAGGCGCTCGCGGCGGGCTTCGGCGCCTGCCGACAGCTCGCGCGCGCGGGCTTCGTACTCGGCGCGGCGTGCTTCGAACTCGGCGACGTTGGCCGCGGTGGCCGGCACGGCCTTGCCCTGGGGAACCAGGAAGTTGCGGCCGTAGCCCGGCTTGACACTGACCTGGTCGCCCAGGTTGCCGAGGTTGGTGACTTTTTGCAGCAGAACAAGCTTCATTTCGTGCTCCTGATCGTTAGCGGCGACTTCAGGATCGCCGCAGCCCGTGGGCTGTCCGATGGATGGGTGAGGCGGCCGGGGCGCAGGCGCCCCGGCGCGGGCTCATCAGTGGTTGTCGCAGTACGGGATCAGGGCCAGGAAGCGCGCGCGCTTGATCGCGGCGGCCAGCTGGCGCTGGTACTTGGCCTTGGTGCCGGTGATGCGCGAGGGCACGATCTTGCCGGTCTCGGTGATGTACTGGCGCAGGGTGTTGAGATCCATGTAGTCGATCTCGGTGATGCCCTCGGCAGTGAACTTGCAGAACTTGCGGCGACGGAAGAACTTGGACATTTCGATAGGCTCCGGGGCTTAGACGGCTTCTTCGCTGGCGCGCTCGGCGCCGACGGACTCACCTTCGGAATCGTCGTCGCGACGACGACGCTCGGGCTTCTCGTCCTTGCTCTTCAGGATCAGCGAGGCCTCGGTGACCGGACCCTCACGGCTGATCACCAGGTGACGCAGCACCGCGTCATTGAAGCGGAAACCCGCGACCAGCTCGTCGAGCACGGTCTGCGAGATCTCCACGTTCATCAGCACGTAGTGGGCCTTGACTAGGTTCTCGATCGGGTAGGCCAGCTGGCGACGGCCCCAGTCTTCGAGACGATGAATGGCGCCGCCGTCGTTCTCGATCAGCGTCTTGTAACGCTCGATCATCGCCGGGACCTGTTCACTCTGGTCCGGATGGACCATGAACACGATTTCGTAGTGACGCATGGATGACTCCTTGTGGATGACGCTCCGGCGCTCGCCGGCGCGAAAGCCTCCCGCCGGCGGCGGTGAGGCAAGGTTGCCCGCGCAGAGCGCAGGCAAGCCGCGCACCATAGCGCAAGCGCTTGGCGCTGGCAAGAATGAGGGCGAACCGCGGCGTGCTGCCGCGCCGGGGCCTAGTCCGCGGTGGTGAAGCTCTCGCCGCAGCCGCAGGCCGCTGCCGCCTGCGGGTTGCGGAACGCGAACTGCTGGTTCAGGCCCTGGCGCACGAAATCGATTTCAGTGCCCTGGACCAGAGGCAGGCTCTGCGCGTTGATCAGGACTTTCACCCCATCCTGCTCGACGACTGTGTCGTCGGCCTGGATCTCGCGCGCCACGTCCACGGTATAGCCCCAGCCGGAGCAGCCGGTGCGCTTGACGCCGAAGCGCAGCCCGAGGCTGCCGGGTTCGCGTTCGACGTACTGGCGGACGCGCTCAACGGCGGCGGCGGTCAGGTGGATACCCATGGCTTGATTCCTTGTCTGCTGGAGCCGGAATGCCCGGCGCATCGGACGCCAGACCTTCCGCTATGATTGCGGGCTGTCTGCAAGCTTGCAAATCCTGTCCCTAGCGGTGTTCAAGAGGAAGTCATGACGGTGCTCAGCGTGGTGGACGCCCTGCAGGGCGATGAATATGTCGGCCAAGTCGTCAGCGTTCGCGGCTGGGTCCGCACCCGGCGCGATTCCAAGGCCGGGCTGAGCTTCGTCAACGTCTCGGACGGCAGTTGCTTCGACCCTATCCAGGTGGTGGCGCCGGCCGAGCTTTCCAACTACGAGTCGGAAGTGAAGCACCTCACCGCCGGCTGCGCGGTGATCGCCAGCGGCGAACTGGTGCCCTCCGCGGGCCAGGGCCAGCGTTTCGAGCTGAAGGCCGAGCGCATCGAGGTGGTCGGCTGGGTGGAGGATCCGGAAACCTACCCGATCCAGCCCAAGCCACATTCGCTGGAGTTCCTGCGCGAGGTGGCGCATCTGCGTCCTCGCACCAATCTGTTCGGTGCGGTCACCCGCATCCGCCACTGTCTGGCGCAAGCGGTGCACCGCTTCTTCCACGAGAACGGTTTCTACTGGATCAACACGCCGATCGTCACGACCTCGGATGCCGAAGGCGCCGGCCAGATGTTCCGCGTGTCCACGCTGGACCTCGCCAACCTGCCGCGCACCGACAAGGGCGCGATCGATTTCAGCCGCGACTTCTTCGGCAAGGAAGCCTTCCTGACCGTGTCGGGCCAGCTGAACGTCGAGGCCTACTGCCTGGCGCTCAGCAAGGTCTACACCTTCGGCCCGACCTTCCGCGCCGAGAACTCCAACACCACCCGCCATCTGGCCGAGTTCTGGATGATCGAACCTGAGATCGCCTTCGCCGATCTCAACGACGACGCCAACCTGGCCGAAGCCTTCCTCAAGTATCTGTTCCGTGCGGTGCTCGAAGAACGCGGCGACGACATGGGCTTCATCGCCGAGCGCATCGAGAAGACGGCAATCAGCCGCCTGCAGAACTTCATCGACGCGCCCTTCGAACGCATCGACTACAGCGAGGCCATTTCGCTGCTGCAGAAATCGGGACGCAAGTTCGACTTCCCCGTCGAGTGGGGCCTCGACCTGCAGACCGAGCACGAGCGCTGGCTGACCGAAGAGCACGTTGGCCGCCCGGTGGTGGTGATGAACTACCCCGAGCACATCAAGGCCTTCTACATGCGCCTGAACGACGATGGCCGCACGGTCGCCGCGATGGACGTGCTGGCGCCGGGGATCGGCGAGATCATCGGCGGCAGCCAGCGCGAGGAGCGACTGGACGTGCTAGACAAGCGCATGGCCCAGTTTGGCCTCGATCCGGCCCACTACGGCTGGTACCGCGATTTCCGCCGCTATGGCACGGTGCCACACGCGGGCTTCGGGCTCGGCTTCGAGCGCCTTGTCGTCTACACCTGCGGCCTGTCGAACATTCGCGATGCCATCCCCTACCCGCGCGCGCCGGGCCAGGCGGAGTACTGAGAACGGCGATGGACATCCTCAGCATGTTCCTGCTGCTGCTGGTGACCGGCATCGGGCTGTCCGGTGCGACCGGCTACCTGATCTTTGGGCCACTGGCCTATCGGCATCTGCAGGATCGAAAGGCCACCGTGGGTGGACACGCGTTCTCGCCGGCCTACCTCGCCTTCCTGCTGCAGGGCCGCTTCCGCGCGCTGCAGGATCGGAATCTCAATGGCTTGGCGACCCCGGCCCAGGTTCTGCTGTGGTGCGCCATCTTCGGGGGCGTCGGCGCCGTCGTGTTGCTGGTGGCGCTTTGAACACGGAATGGACGGAGCACGCACGATGCGCACCGATGAAAGCGTGATCGCCAGCCAATGGTGGGTGGCAAGCCTCGGCAAGACCCTGATCTGGGCGCGTTTGGACCTGCTGTCAGAGGGCACGGCGAGCGTGCTCGACTGCGACGGCCGCCATGTCGCCTACGACAGCGAGGAGTCTGCACGCGCGGCGCTGCTTGACGCCGAGTTCCGCGCCTATGACGGGCTGGATGCCGAAGATGCCGAAAGCCTTGGCTTTTCGCTGGAGGCCGTGCAGCCTCCGACCGCCGATACGGACGAGGCCCTGCGCGAACTGATGGTGCAGCAGCTCGGCAAGCACTGAACTTCACCGTGCGGCACGCTGCGCGCCTTCCTGCGCTGTAAATCGCTGAAAAGCAAAGGGCCGCCCTCAGGCGGCCCTTTGCTTTTCAGATCGTGCAGCTTCCCTCAAAGATCACGAGCCACGCGGAAGCCCAGGCGCGCATTGGTCGTGGTCGGCGAGGCGGTCAGGCGGAAGGCCGAACGGGCCTGATCCGGTGAGCTGGCCCACGAGCCGCCGCGGATCACGCGGCGATTGCAGCCCGCATTGACCCACGCCGTGCCGTCGGTGGGCGCACGCTGAAAGTTGTCGTGCCAGCAGTCCTCCACCCACTCCGAGACGTTGCCGTTGATGTCGTGGATGCCGAAGCGGTTGGCTTCATAGCTGCGGATCGGCGCTGGGCCCCAGTAGCCGTCGGAGTAGTCTGGAAACGCGTTGACCCAGTTGCGACGCGTGTCGCTGCGATCGCCGTCTCCGGTGAGGTTGCCGACCAAGCGGGTCGGGTTGCCCTCGCCCCAGGGGTAGCGGGTCTGCGTGCCGGCACGGAGCACATACTCGAATTCGGCTTCCGAGGGCAGGCGGTAGGTCTTGCCGGTCTGCTGGGAGAGCCAGTCCGCATAGGCCTTGGCGTCGACCCAGGAAACGTGGATGACCGGCATCTCCGCGGCCGCGCTGCGGCCATTGTGGTCGCTCTGCCAGGTCACCCCGCTGCGCGCGGTCATGCTGCCGCTGCGCTCGTCGTAGATCGTCGAACTGCCGTTCTGCACCGAGCTCGGCGTGTAGCCGGTGGCGTTCACGAACGCGCGGAACTGGCCGACCGTGACCTCCGAACGCGCGAGCGCAAAACCACGCTGGATGCGGACCTGGAAGCGCGGCCCCTCATTGCCCTTGCGGTCGGGCTCGCTCTCGGGCGAACCCATCTGGAAACTGCCGACCGGAATCACCACCAGCTCGGGCGCCGTTCCGCCTGCGGAGAGCGGATCGCTGACGCCCTGGCCGGGCCTGAGCGAGGCGTAGCTGCGGGCGTTCTCGATCGCGATACGCAGCTGTTCGGCGCTGTCGCTGCCCGCTGACTCCGGATCAAGCTCTCCCAACAGCCGCTGCGCCTCCTCGAGATTTCCGGCCTCAAGCGCTGCATTGCCCTGCTGCAGCAGTTCGCGGGCACGCTGCTCGCGCAGCTCGACTACGCGTGCACTGGCGTCCTGCACGGCTTCAGAGCCCGGGGCGACGCGGCCGGCGTCCGCGAGCATGCGTTCGGAGTCCGAGAAATTGCCGGATTCCGCCGCCGAGGCCGCACGCTCGACCAGCAGGCGTTCCACTCGGGCCAGGCCTTCCTGGGCGCCCGAGTTGTTCGGATCACCCCGCAGGATCTGCCGGTAGATCTCGGAGGCGTTGTCGCCCTCCGGCGCGACCAGCTGCCCCGCCTGTTCCAGCCGCTGCGCTTCGGCGAGCAGGGTCGCTACTTCGCGACCCGACTCCAGCTTGGCGCGCAGGGACGCCAGGCCCGGATTGTCCGGGCGCAGCGTGGCGACCACGCCGACGATGCGCACGGCCTCGTTGAAGCGCGCCTGTGCGAACGCCTGCTCGCCACGTTCCAGCAGGGCGACGACGACGCGGTCGATGCCCGCCCTGCCCTCCGCGTTGTCGGGTTCGTTCTGGAGCACGGCCGTGAACAGCGCCAATGCACTGTCCTCTCCCTGGTCCAACCGACCTGCCGCGAGCGCGCGATCCGCATTGCCCAGCGCTTCCGCGACATTGAAATTCGGCAGCGGCGCGTACTCAGGGGTCCACTCCTGGGCGACCGTGGCATCCATCAGGCGACGGCGCATGCCGCTGCCAGCCTCGCCATCGGCAGGCTCCGACGCGCCTTCGGTGGCTGCTGCGCTGGACGGGGCGGGCTCCGCCGTGGCGGGCTGCTGACCCTGCGGATCAGCACCGCCGCACCCGCCCAGCAACAGCACGAGCGCGGCCATGCCGCCGCCCTTGGAGATGAAACCCTTCGACACTCTTCCTCCTCCCCGCCCCTGTGCGGGATTGTTGGATCGGCGGGGCGCGTGATCGGCCCCGGCTTCACGCCGTTCTCATACGGCCGACCCGCGATCTTGCGGGCCGGGCACCCCCGATGAGCGTGATGGAGTTCAAAGGATGCAGGCAAAGCGGCTATCTTTGCGGCTTCTCTGTGCAGGAACCCGAGCGAATGAAGTGGATCGACAGCCCCGCGGATGCGAGCTGCCTGCAGGACTGGCATGAGGCCGGGCCAGTGGCGATGGACACCGAATTCATGCGCGAGAAGACGTTCTACCCGGAGCTGGCGCTGGTCCAGCTTGGACGGCCCGGAGACGTCCTGCTGCTGGATGCACCACGGCTCGGACGTCTGCCGGCGATGGTCGCGCTGCTGCAGGCGCCCTGCCTCAAGGTCATGCACAGTGCCAGCGAAGACCTGCAGGCCCTGCACCACACCTATGGCGCGCTGCCGTCGCCGCTGTTCGACACCCAGGTCGCTGCCGGACTGGTCGGCCTCGATCCCTCGATGAGCTATCAGAAGCTCGTGGCCGAGCTTTGCGGTGTGCCACTTGAGAAGGGTGAAACCCGCTCCGACTGGCTGCGCCGTCCACTGAGCGAAGCCCAGCTGCACTACGCAGCCGATGATGTGCGCTACCTGCTGGAACCGCATGAGGAACTGAGCCGCCGGCTCGATGCGCTGGGCCGGCGCGCATGGCTGGACGAGGACTGCCAGCGTGCCATTGACCAGGCCGTCGGCACCGATGATCCGCATCCCCATCTCGCCGTGCGCCCGGCGCAGGGGCTTCCGCGTGTCCAGCAGGCCCGCCTGCGCCGACTGCTGCGCTGGCGCGATGCGCAGGCGCGTGCCGGTAACCGGCCGCGCAGCTGGGTGCTCGACCCCGGTCTCGCACTTGACCTGGTACAGCGAGCTCCACTGGACCGTAGCGCGTTTGAGCAGCTGCTGGACCGCAATCCCAAATCTCCGCGAAAGCGCCGCGATGAATTGTTCGAGCTGGTCAACTCTGAGCCAAGCACCGAAGAGCTGGATATTCCGCTGGCCGAGTTGCCTGACCCACAGGAGCGCGATCAGCTGCGACGCCTGCAGCAGGCGGTGACATCGATCGCCGCCACGCTCGGCATCAATGAATCGGTGCTGGCTTCGCGCAGGCATCTGGAAACCCTGCTGCGCGAGGGGCGCTGGTCCAGCCACCTGTCGGGCTGGCGTCGTGCCCTGCTCGAGCCGACGCTGGTGCCCCTTCTGCCCGAGTCGCGGCGCGCCGCCGCGGCTGGCTGAGCGGATCGATATCGATTCGGATGCTTTGGCAGGGGCTCTTGGCAGCCGTCGGGGCAGCGACTATCATTGGCGGCTCGTGGGGCGGTAGCTCAGCTGGGAGAGCGCTGCGTTCGCAATGCAGAGGTCGGGAGTTCGATCCTCCTCCGCTCCACCAATGCTCCATGAAAAACCGGCCCTCAAGGCCGGTTTTTTATTGCCCGGAGTCCCGTGTTGGCGCGGGATTTCGCGCGGTAAGGATTGCAGGGGGACCCTGATCGACTCGCGTATGCACAATGTCCATGAATCCAGAGAGGCGCCGGGCGATGACGCGGCAGGGGGCGTGCTGGTGAGCCTTGCGCTCGGCTGGTTCGTGCTGTCGCCGTGGTTGGTGCTGGCCCTGGGCACGCTTGCCGAGGGCGTGGGGGTGGGTGACGACGAACGCACGCTGAGCCAGTTGGGCATTCTCTATGGACTGTCGATGCTGCTGGCCTTCCTGATCGCCAGCGTGGGTGCTTGCTGGGTGCGCAATGCGCGCGGCCAGCGCCGCTGGGGCACCAGCCTTGCGGCCTGCGCCACCTTGGTGGTCTACGTGATGATCGCGCTGTCGACGGTGCGTGTGGGCTGATTCACCGGCTACCCTCCGCGGGCATCGGCCTGCTACTGATGATCGCCGTCCTGCTGGCGACCGGCTGCGACCGCAAGCTGACGACCTCGCTGCAACACGTCGTCTTCGAGGGCGACAGCATCCGAGTGCATTTCCAGCACACCGAGACCTACGACTACCTGCCGGTCAGCCTGTGCATGCACGGCTGCAAGCCCGACGTGCGCAAGGTGCGATTTGGGCAAGCCTGGCGCCCGGCAACGCCCGAAGGTGAGTGGCGCTACGTGGAGGGCGGCGATGCGTCGATCTCCAGCCCGGAGGTCATGGTTTCTTCGCTGCGCGGCAGCGGGCTGGTGCGCTGGCGCGGCGACGCGCCAGCCTGCCCCGGCTTTTATGCCGCCCATGGGGTGCCGGAGGTGGTCGATTGCCAGCGCAGCACCTTCCGCGTCGCCTCGAATGATGCCCGCCTCACCCCCTGGGACGCGCACCTCACCGGCCCGTGGCGCGGTGAACCCAACACCGCGCCGCATGGGCTGCTGATCGAGGCCGATGCGCGGCAGCGGCGCAGTGTCGATCCGCTGCCCCGGCGCTGGCGCACTGCGCAAGCGCAAGGGTATGCCGCCGCCATCGCGGCGCGCGACGCGGTAGCGCGCGCCGCCGGCGACCACGGCTCGCTGGATGAGCAGTCGGTGCTCGCCCGCTGCGGCTGCGTCACTGGCGCGAGGATGGGCGGCTCCGCGAGCGTGACGTGCCCGGCTCGACCCTGGCCTTGGATGTCGCCCGCGCACGCCTGCTGGTGGCCGGGCCGGATGGCCGCGTCCGCAGGACCGGCCAGCGCCCGTCGGACTTCACCGTCGAACTGCACGATCTCGAAGGCGGTCCGGAACCGATCCAGTCGTGGACCTTGCAGCCCGTACAGTGAACCCTGCGGCCCTGGGCCACGCTACCCGGCAACCTGCCAGCTCACGGCCATGGCGGCCTGGTTGGCTGTGGCGACGCGCAACGGCCTGAAGGTTCAGCATCGGCGTCACACACTGCCGGCAGACATCGAGGCCCGCCCGCATGCGTCCACTGGTCCTCTTGCTATGGCTGTTGCTGTGGGCGCCGAGGCTGATCGCCGATGACAAGCCCGACGTGGCAAAGATCCACGGCCGCATCAAGGTCGTGACCGCCTTCGCCGATTACAAGGTCAAGGTGGTGGAGAACTTCGCCGACCTGCACGTGCAGCGGGTCGAGCACTTCCCGGATGCGCCCGGGCGCTGGCAGATGGTGGAGTCGTTTCCCGACTACACCATCCAGTTCGTCGATGCCTTCCCGGACTTCACCATCACCTACGTGGAGCACTTTCCCGGCCCGCGGTGAGGGCATACGCGCCGGTCGCAGGCCGCTTGCTGCGCTCGATGGCGTCACTTGCGCGCGCAGGGCGGCGTTTGCACACCGTGGGCCTCAGCTTGGCTGGCGAACAGGAAGCGCAAGGGGTAATGAACGCTCAACACCCACAGCCGTTCCGCCGCCACGCACCCTGATCGCTCCGCGTCGCGCTGCACCCACGGGGTCCGTCGACGCCATGGGTACCCGAGCGGGCATCGGCGCAATGCCCGATCTCGCGTACGCCGTTCCGAAGCAATGCAAAGGCGGCCACGGACATCCTCAAGGAGGACGAGACGCAGTTGGACTCAGCAGCTTCCTCCACCACCACGAACAGCAAGCAAAAGGCCACCGCTTGCGGTGGCCTTTTGCGTTCCCGGAGACAGGCCCGAGCTGCGGACTTCCTGGCGCCCCCGGCGCGATTCGAACGCACGACCTTCCCCTTAGGAGGGGGACGCTCTATCCAGCTGAGCTACGGGGGCTTGGGGCGCGGATTCTGCCATGGCGCGCCACGTCGCGGCGACCTCGACAAGGGCGACCGGCGGGGCCTGTAGTAAACTAGTGGCTCAGTCGCGCCCGCTCGGGCTGCAGGCACCCTCTCGCTTCCCTCGCAGGTACTCCGCATGAGCTCCCAGCTGCTGCAGGCCCTTGGCCTGTCCGCCGTCAATTCCGGCACCTATCTCGGCCAAGGCGAATGGTCGACCACCACCGATGCCGGGGTGCTGCAGTCGATCAACCCGACCACCAATGAACTGATCGCCGAAGTGCACGCCAGCAGCGAGGCGGACTACGAGACGGTGATCGCGCGCGCGCAGGCCGCTTTCAAGACCTGGCGCACCACCCCTGCCCCGCGTCGCGGCGAGGCTGTGCGCCTGTGTGGCGAAGCCCTTCGCACGCACAAGGACGCGCTCGGCTCGCTGGTCGCGCTGGAGATGGGCAAGAGCAAGCCCGAGGGCGATGGCGAAGTCCAGGAGATGATCGATATCGCCGATTTCGCGGTCGGCCAGAGCCGCATGCTCTACGGCTACACCATGCACTCCGAGCGCCCGGGCCACCGCATGTACGAGCAGTACCATCCGCTCGGCCTGGTCGGCATCATCAGCGCCTTCAACTTCCCGGTCGCGGTCTGGGCCTGGAACTCGTTCCTGGCGGCGATCTGCGGCGACATCTGCATCTGGAAGCCTTCGAACAAGACGCCGCTGACCGCGATCGCCTCGATGAAGATCTGCAACGAAGCCCTGCGCGAAGCCGGCTTCCCGGACATCTTCTTCCTGATCAACGACGCCGGCGTCGAACTGGCCCAGCGCTTCGTCGACGACCGCCGCATCCCGCTGATCAGCTTCACCGGTTCGACCGAAGTGGGCCGCACGGTCGGCGAGCGCGTCGCGCGTCGCATGGGCCGCAGCCTGCTGGAGCTCGGCGGCAACAACGCGATCATCCTGGACGAAACCGCCGACCTGAAGCTGGCCATCCCCGGCATCGTGTTCGGTGCGGTCGGTACCGCGGGGCAGCGCTGCACCACGACGCGCCGCCTGCTGGTGCAGGAGTCGATCTACGACACCGTGCTGGCGACGCTGATCAAGGCCTACAAGCAGGTGGAGGGCAAGATCGGCGATCCGACCGACCCGGCCAATCTGATGGGGCCGCTCAACAGCCGCGGCGCCGTGCAGCAGTTCCTGGCTGCGATCGAGAAGGCCAAGTCCAGCGGCGGCAAGGTCGAGGCCGGCGGCGCGGCGATCGACCGTCCCGGCAACTTCGTGCTGCCGACCATCATCACCGGGCTGAAGAACAGCGACGAGGTCGTGCAGCACGAGACCTTCGCGCCGATCCTCTACGTCATGAAGTTCAAGACCCTGGACGAGGCCATCGAGATGCAGAACGGCGTGCCGCAGGGCCTATCGTCCTCGATCTTCACCCAGAACCTGAAAGCGGCCGAGCAGTTCCTGTCGGCGGCCGGCTCGGACTGCGGCATCGCCAACGTCAATATCGGCACCTCGGGGGCCGAGATCGGCGGGGCCTTCGGCGGTGAGAAGGACACCGGCGGCGGCCGCGAATCTGGCTCCGACGCCTGGAAGGTCTACATGCGCCGCCAGACCAATACGATCAACTATTCGGATGCCCTACCTCTGGCACAGGGCATCCGCTTCGACATCTAGTGAGCTTGGTGGCGCGGTCGTACTCGGCCGCGCCGCACACTTGGCGCCGGGTATTGGGGAGTACACGGCAGCGAGGGAGGTAGGCTCTGTTTTCCGCTTGAATGGGGATGGCAGCAGGCGCGACACCGGTGGCCTTGCAGGCTCCGGGTCGCGGCGGTGTCGCCCCGATGACCGATCCAGGACGCAGCCTCCCCATGTACAGCTTCGCCCGCCCCTTGCTGATGATGATGGACGCCGAGCGCGCCCATGACCTCGCCCTGTCGGGGCTGTCGGCCATGTACCGGATGGGACTCAACCCGCTGATCGCGCAGCGCTCGAAGCCCATGCCGGTCAAGCTGTGGGACATCGAGTTCCCGAATCCGGTGGGACTTGCCGCCGGCCTCGACAAGAACGGCAGCCACATCGATGCGCTCGGGGCACTGGGCTTCGGCTTCATCGAGATCGGCACGACGACGCCGCGCCCGCAGGAAGGCAACCCCAAGCCGCGCATGTTCCGGCTGCGCTCGCACGCGGCGGTGATCAACCGCATGGGCTTCAACAACGAAGGCGTCAACACCCTCCTGGCCAACGTCGAGCGCAGCCGCTTCCGCGGCGTGCTCGGCATCAATATCGGCAAGAACAAGGACACGCCGAACGAGCGTGCCTTCGACGACTACCTGTACTGCCTGGAGCGCGTCTATCCAGCGGCCAGCTATGTCACGGTGAATATTTCATCGCCCAACACCGCCGGCCTGCGCGATCTGCAGGGGGCCGATGAGCTGCATCGCCTTCTGAGCCAGCTGCGCGAGGCGCAAGAGCGGCTGGCGGCCAAGCATCGCCGACATACGCCCATCCTGATCAAGGTCGCGCCGGACCTCAGCGACGAGCAGATCGAGCGCATGGGCCTGATCCTGGCTGCGGCGCGGGTCGACGGCGTGATCGCCACCAACACCACGGTGGATCGCCTGCCGGTGGAAGGCCATCCGCTGGCGAAGGAAGCAGGCGGCCTGTCCGGTCGGCCCTTGTATGGTCGCTCCACCTGGGTGCTGCGCCATCTGCGCTCGCACCTGCCCGCCTCGATCCCACTGATCGGGGTCGGTGGCATCCACACGGGCGCCGATGCCGTCGGCAAGATCACCGCCGGCGCGAACCTGGTGCAGCTCTACACCGGCTTCGTGTACCGCGGTCCGATCCTGATCCGACAGTGCGTCGAGGCCATCCGCCGCCGCCGCGAGCAGCCGGTGCGCGGTCTGTCGAGATGAGCCTGGGCGCCCTCTGGCAGTCGGATGTCCCACTGCGGTCTCTGAATACCTTCGGCGTGAAGGCGAGCGCGCGGCGCTTCTGCCGCGCCACCAACGAAGCCGAGCTGAAGGCCGCAGCCGCCGACTGTCGCGATCGTGCCGAGGTGCCGCTGATCCTGGGCGGCGGCAGCAACCTGCTGATCGTCGCCGATGTCGAGGGTCCAGTGATCCAGCCGCAGCTGCGCGGCATGTCGGTGAACGCCCTCAATGACGAGTTGAGCGAGGTGGCAGTGGCTGCGGCCGAACCCTGGGACGCGGTGGTCCGATTCGCCTGCGAGCACGGCCTGTGGGGCATCGAAAATCTGGCGCTGATCCCCGGCACGGCCGGTGCAGCGCCAGTGCAGAACATTGGCGCCTATGGCGTCGAGCTCAAGGACTCGCTGGCCTGGGTCGAGGCGCTGGACCTGCACGACGGCCGCATTGCGCGCCTGGCCGCGGAACGTCTGGCGCTCGCCTATCGCGACAGCCGCTTCAAGCATGAGCCGGGGCGCTGGGTGATCCTGCGCCTTGGCCTGCATCTGCGGCGAACCGCCCGACCGCGGCTCGACTATGCCGGTTTGCGCGAGGCACTCGGTGATCCTGCCTCACCTACCCCGGCTGATGTCGCCGAGGCGGTGCGCAGCATTCGCCGCCGCAAGCTGCCCGATCCGGCGGTGCTCGGCAATGCCGGCAGCTTCTTCAAGAACCCCGAGATCGATTCCGCTCGCGCCGAGGCGCTGCGCGCCGCGTTCGTGGATCTGCCGATGTTTCCGGGGAGTCGAGCCGGTCTGTCCAAACTGTCGGCGGCCTGGCTGATCGAACGCGCCGGCTTCAAGGGCTGTCGTCGGGGTGACGCCGGCATCGCGGCGCAGCATGCCCTGGTGCTGGTCAACCACGGTCAGGCCAGCGGGCAGGAGCTGCTGACGCTGGCGCGCGAGGTGGCAGCGGGCGTCGAAGCGCGCTTCGGGATTCGGCTGGAGCCCGAGCCGATTCTCCTCGGCGCCGATTTCCGGCAGCCCGCATGAGTGCCGGGTCCGAGGCGGCAGCCCAGGTCTGGCGGGCGGTGCTGCTGATGCTGGCCAGCGCCTGCCTGTTCGGCTGCATGGCGGTGGTGATCCGGCTGGCGTCCGCGCAGCTGCATCCCTTCGAGATCGCCTTCTTCCGCAACCTGTTCGGCCTGGTGTTCGCCCTGCCCTTGCTGCTGCGCCACGGCAGCGGACTGCTCAAGACCGCCAAGCTGCCGCTGTATGTGTTCCGCTCGGCCATTGGCATCGTCTCGATGCTCTGCGGCTTCTGGGCGATCGTGAACCTGCCGCTGGCGCAGGCGGTTTCGCTGTCCTACTCGACGCCGCTGTTCGTGACCATCGGCGCGGTCCTGGTGCTGGGGGAAGTCGTGCGTGCGCGGCGCTGGACCGCGGTCGCGCTGGGTTTCGTCGGTGTGGTCCTGATCCTGCGGCCGGGTGCGGAGTTCAGCCCCGGGGTGTTGGTGGCGCTGCTGGCGGCGGCGCTGAGCGCGGCGGTGGCGATCAGCATCAAGTTCCTTTCGCGCACCGAAAAGCCGGACGCGATCGTGCTCTACACGACCCTGCTGTGGGTGCCGATGTCACTGCTGCCGGCCCTGTGGGTGTGGGAGAACCCGCAGGGCATCACCTGGCTGTGGATCGTGCTGGCCGGGTTCTTCGGTACGGCCGGCCACATGTGCTGGGCGCGCGCGCTGAAGCTCGGCGAGGCATCGATGCTGACGCCAATCAGCTTCCTGCAGGTGCCGATCGTCGCTGCTGCTGGCTACCTGCTGTTCGAGGAGTACCTCGACGCCTGGATCGTTGCCGGCGCCGCCATCATCTTCTTCGCCAACGCCTACATCGCTCACCGCGAAGCGCAGCTGGCGCGCCGCGCAGTGACCGACCCCGAGATCGCGCGGGAACCACCGGCGCCGCGCTGAGCCCGCCGCAAGGCGCCTGTGTCAGTGCGGTGCGTACAGGAACAGCGCGATCAAGGCAGCAGCAATGCCGGCGGCCGCCAGGATCAGCCAGCCGAAGTTGAAGCTGCGCGGCGGCTCCGCCAAGGCCGCCGCCGCTGCGGCAGACGCGGCGGCCTGATTGACCTCCATGGCCCGCATCGGCTTGACCGGCGTATGCGGATCGTCGCGCCGCCCCGGGCGCAGTCCCGGCGCTTCGAGCACGAAGCGCGCGCTGCCGACCCGCAGCTGGTCGCCGGGCAGCATCCACGCGGCGGCCAGCGGGTGGCCATTGAGTTCGAATGCGGGCGCGTCCGTCGGCGTCGCCTCTCCGAGCACCAGGCAACGGTCGCCGTACCAGTGCAGACGCAGATGGATCGGAGCAACGCCGTCTTCGTCGATGCCGATGTCTGCCCCCTCGCTGCGGCCAATGCTGAGGCTGGGCGCGAAGCCGAAGCTGCGGCCGAACTGCGCCCCGGATACCCCGCGCAGGACGACCTTGGGACCGCCGGGTCGCGCTGCCGCGCCGGCATCGTGCAGCGGCGGCAGCGCTGCGGTCGACAAAGCCCCCTGCACCTGCACGCGCACGCGGTTCAAGGTCAGCACGTCGCCCGGTCGCAGCAGCGCAAGGCTGCGCACCGGACGCGCGTTGACGTAGGCCAGGGCGCCAGGTGCGAGGCGCAGCGCACAGATACGGCGCTCCGGCTGCAGATCGATGCGGGCGTGCGCGGGCTTCAAACCCGCGGCCGGCAAGCACACGCTGTCCTCCGGTTCGGAGCCAATGCTCACGCTGCCGCGAGTCAGCTCCAGGCCGGGATGCTCGCCGTTGGGAAATGTGAAGCGCATGCGGCATCCTAACGCGTGCATCGGCCTTCATCTAGCAGCCTGTCTGGCTGCGCGGGACGAAGGTCGAAGCTGGCTGTGAGCAGCGAATCCCGCTGGTCCGGGTTCCATCGCGACCCTGAGATGACTGCCCGCAGATCGACCCTGTCCTGCCACGCTGCGAGAGTGCCTACACCCATGCCGAGTATCCAGATCTCACGCCGACACACCCGCTCGATGAAGGACGCCCGCGTGGCGATCGAGCACGTGGCCGAAAAGCTCGCCGAGAAGTTCGCGGTCGAGTACGCATGGGAAGGCAACACCCTGCACTTCGAGCGCATGGGGGTGAACGGCAATATCGCGCTCGGTCGCGGCAAGGTCGACATCGCTGTGCAGCTGGGCTTCCTGTTGTCGGCGCTGCGCGGTCCCATCGAGGCCGAGATCCATCGCTACATCGATCGCGAACTCGGTCCCGAGGAGTAGGCCCATGCTGCCGGCTGCACGCCGCACATCCGCAGGCGATGCCTCCGGCAGTGCCTGGACGGCCGCTCAGCCCGGCGGGCGGATATCGATCGCAGCCTCGAAGTCGTAGACGATCCGCACCGTGTCCGCGCGGCGCCCACCGCTGGTCGAGGTCAGCAGTCTCGGCAGGCCGCTGTCCTTGCAGACCGCCATCTCGGTGGTGCTGTCGCCGCGGATTCCCATGAACTTGCCGCTGCTGGTGTAGCGGTAGGTCACGGCCTCACAGCCCTCGACCACGCCCTCGCCGACCCGCTCGACCTGCTGCAGGCTCTGCTTGCCCTGTTCGATCGCATCCGCGCTGTAGGCCTCGGCCATCTGCGAGACGTTGACCGGCATCCGCATCCAGCTGCCGTTGACGCGCATCCAGGTGCCCTGCGGCAGCATGACCATCTCGGTCTCCGGCGAGCGCATGTGGAAGCTCGACGGCAGCTGCACGTCGATCTCCTGGGCCTGGGTCCGGCCCCGGCTTTCGGTGCTCATCTGCATCCGGTAGCTGCCGCGGTCCATGGCGTTCTCCCAGGCGGCGATGACCTCGTCGCGCGCATCGGCGCGGGCGGTGTCGGCGGCAAGGCCAAGGGCAGCGAAACAGCAGAGGAGGCTGAGGGTGCGATGCATGGGCGGCTCCGGTGAATGGCGGGAACGGATTGTCCCGGGGTCCAAACCGATGCGATCGGTGGATCCACAGGTACGCAAGAGTACGGAGAATGGCGGCCAGATCCGACATGCGCTCGGCACAACACTTCGCTGCAGCGCAGGGTGTGGCCGACGATTCTCCGGGCTAGAATGCGCGGCTTCCCGGATCCGATTGCGCATCCGGGCGTTTCCACGCAACGGGCTGCCCCCGCCCCACCGGAGTCTGCAATGATCTTCGAAACCCTGTCGCGCACCGGCCATGAGCAGGTCGTGTTCTGCCACAACGCCGATGCCGGCCTGAAGGCCATCATCGCCATCCACAACACCGTGCTGGGCCCGGCGCTGGGTGGCACCCGCATGTGGAACTACGCGAGCGACGAGGAAGCGCTGAACGACGTGCTGCGCCTGTCGCGCGGCATGACCTACAAGGCCGCGGTGTCGGGCCTGAACCTGGGCGGCGGCAAGGCCGTGATCTGGGGCGACCCCAACAAGGACAAGTCCGAGGCCCTGTTCCGCGCCTTCGGCCGCTTTGTCAACTCGCTGAACGGTCGCTACATCACCGCCGAGGACGTCGGCATCGACGTCAACGACATGGAGTACGTGCTCAAGGAGACCGAGTTCGTCACCGGCGTGCACCAGGTCCACGGCGGCTCGGGCGATCCTTCGCCCTTCACCGCCTACGGCACCCTGCAGGGCCTGATGGCGGCGATGAACGTCAAGCTCGGCCACGAGGAAGTCGGCAAGCTGAGCTTCGCCGTGCAGGGCGTCGGCCACGTCGGCATGGAGTTCGTCAAGCTGCTGCGCGAGCGCGGCGCCAAGGTGTATGTCACCGACATCAACCAGAAGGCGGTGGCGCGTGCGGTCGAGGAGTTCGGCTGCGAAGCCGTCGGCCTCGACGAGATCTACGACGTGCCGGCCGACGTGTTCTCGCCGACTGCGCTCGGCGGCACCCTCAACGAGAAGACCATCGACCGCATCAAGGCCGGCATCATCTGCGGCGCCGCCAACAACCAGCTGGCCACCGATGCGATCGGCGACGAGCTGCATCGCCGCGGCGTGCTCTACGCGCCTGATTACGCGGTCAATGCCGGTGGCCTGATGAATGTGTCGCTGGAGATCGACGGCTACAACCGCGAGCGCGCCATGCGCATGATGCGGACGATCTACTACAACCTCGGCCGCATCTTCGAGATCAGCGCCCGCGACAACATCCCGACCTACAAGGCTGCCGACCGCATGGCCGAAGAGCGCATCGTCGCCATCGGCAAGGTCAAGCTGCCGCACATGGGCAACTCGGCGCCGCGCTTCCTGGGCCGCATGCGCAACGGCTGATCCGCCCTCGCGCGCTGACGCGATGCGCATGTCCGCTGCGGCATGCTCATTGCGTCGGTCCCCTGCCCGCCTTTCGTCCAACCTTTCTCGCGCGCCCATCGGCGCCGCACGCAGACCTATCGGAGCCAGCCCATGCGAGCCTTTGAACTTGGCGAAGACATCGACAGCCTGCGCGAAGCGGTGGCCCGTTTCGCCGCCGCCGAGATCGCCCCGCGTGCCGAGGCCATCGACCGCGACAACGCGTTCCCGATGGACCTGTGGCGCAAGCTCGGCGAGATGGGTCTGCTCGGCATCACCCTGCCTGGCGAGTTCGGTGGCTCGGAAATGGGCTATCTCGCGCATCTGGTGGCGATGGAGGAGATCTCGCGCGCCTCTGGCTCGGTGGGCCTGTCCTACGGCGCGCACAGCAACCTCTGCGTGCAGAACCTCTACAACCACGGCACGCCCGAGCAGCGCGAGCGCTTCCTGCCCAAGCTCTGCAGCGGTGAGTTCGTCGGCGCGCTGGCGATGAGCGAGCCGGGCGCCGGCTCCGACGTGGTCGGCTCGATGGCCTGCCGCGCCGAGCTGCACGGCGACACCTGGATCGCCCGCGGCAACAAGATGTGGATCACCAACGGCCCCGACGCCGATGTGCTGATCGTCTACATGCGCACGGCCGACAAGTCGGAAGGTTCGCGCTGCATGACCGCCTTCCTGGTCGAGAAAGGCATGAAGGGCTTCAGCACCGCGCAGAAGCTGGACAAGCTCGGCATGCGCGGCAGCAACACCTGCGAGCTGGTCTTCGACAACTGCGAAATCCCGGCCGCCAATGTACTGGGTGAGGTGCATCTGGGCGTCAAGGTGCTGATGTCCGGCCTGAACAGCGAACGCCTGGTGCTGTCGGGCGGGCCGATCGGCCTGATGCAGGCTGCCATGGACATCGTGCTGCCCTATGTGCGCGAGCGCCGCCAGTTCGATTCGCCGATCGGCCGCTTCGGCATCATGCAGGCCAAGATCGCCGACATGTACACCGCCCTGCAGTCCTCGCGCGCCTTCGCCTACTCGGTGGCCCGCGAGTACGACCGCGGCGTGCGTTCGCGCGTCGATGCCGCGAGCTGCCTGCTGCATTCCTCGGAGTCGGCAGTGAAGGTGACGCTGGAGGCCATCCAGACCCTGGGCGGTAACGGCTACATCAACGACTACCCCACCGGCCGCCTGCTGCGCGATGCCAAGCTCTACGAGATCGGCGCCGGCACCAACGAGATCCGCCGCATGCTGATCGGGCGCGAGCTGTTCGAAGGGCGGTTCTGATGGAGCCGGGAATCGAGAATCGGGATTCGGGATTCGGGATTCGTCGCATTGAGCGCGAGGCCTAAACGCGAGTCCCCGCGTTACCGCTTCGCAGATTCGAAGAGCATGAGCAGCGTCAAGCTGGCGACTGCATAGGGTGGGCCCTGGCCCACCGGAGCTTGACGCTCGCCTCAGTCACTGACCGAAGCGGCACCGAATGGCCGCGCTTGGTTGCCGCGTTTCACTCACCCAGCGGCAGTACTTCCGCCGAAGGCGTGTAGTCGCCGACCACGTCGGCGTTCGCCGGCACCTGGAAGCGGAAGAAGCCCGCCTCGAAATCCGGATTGCGCTGCCAGTCACTGAAGGCTATGCGGGTGCGCTGACCCAGCGAGTCGATGAACTCCATGCGCGCCAGGGTCTGTCCGTCAATGCCGAGCAGCGCGGTGCGGATCTGTGCGTCCTCCAGCTTGGACTGCAGCTCGATCCACTCCAGCCCGTCGCGCCGGCCCGCACTCTTCGAATTGAACTGGCGCTGCCGCTCTTCAGAATCGATCAAGGCGAGCAGCGGGCTCTGCTGTTCGTCCTCGATCTGCCGGCGCACGGTGACCTGCTCCAGGTCCGGGTCGTAGATGAAGAGGTGTTCGCCATCGGCGACGATCAGCTGCGGAAACGGTGTTTCGTACTCCCAGCGCAGCTGGCGCGGCACGGCCAGCGCGATGCTGCCGCTGGTCTGCTCCTTGAGCGTGCCGTTCTGATCCAGCACCTGCTGCTCGAAGCGCCCTTGCAGACCGCTGAGGTTGGCGGTGAAACCCTCGATGACCGTCTCGGCGTCCGCAGCGAACAGGGGCAGCGAGGCGAAGCTCAGAACGCAGACAGCGATGAAGCGCATGGGCGCGGATCCGTTTCGGTGGAAGGCGCGCGGAGTCTGGACCGCGCGCGCTTAATCGATGCCTGATGGGTGGCTGGGCGTCGGGGAACTTCAATCGCCGCGTGGCGGCACCAGCACCGTGCGGTCGCCGTTGTGCTCGGGCGGACTGACGATGCCGGCGGCTTCCATGGCCTCGATCAGGCGCGCGGCGCGGTTGTAGCCGATCTTCAGCCGGCGCTGCACCCCGGAGATCGAAGCGCGGCGGGTCTCCATGACCACCTGCACGGCCTGGTCGTAGAGGGCATCGGCCTCGGGGTCGCCGGACTTGAACTCCTCGGGCAAGCCGTTCGCGCCGACCACGACGCCGTCGCCCATCGTCTGCACCTCGTCGAGTACGCCTTCGAGGTAGTCGGGGCCGCCGCTGATCTGGCGCAGGTGCTCGACCACACGATGCACCTCTTCGTCGCTGACGAAGGCGCCATGCACGCGGTCCGGCATCGCCGTGCCCGGCGGCAGATAGAGCATGTCGCCGTGGCCCAGCAAGGTTTCGGCACCGGACTGGTCGAGAATCGTGCGCGAGTCGATCTTCGAGCTGACCTGGAAGGCGATGCGGGTCGGGATGTTGGCCTTGATCAGGCCGGTGATCACGTCGACCGAGGGGCGCTGGGTGGCGAGGATCAGATGGATGCCGGCAGCGCGGGCTTTCTGCGCGAGACGCGCGATCAGCTCTTCGACCTTCTTGCCGACGATCATCATCATGTCGGCGAACTCGTCGATGATCACGACGAGGTAGGGCAAGGTCTCCAGCGCGCGCGGCGCCTCGCCAAGCTCCGGGTTCGGCTTGAACAGCGGATCCATCAGCGGCTGGCCGGCGTCGATGGCGTCGCGCACCTTCTTGTTGAAACCGGCAAGGTTGCGCACGCCGACCGCGGCCATCAGCTTGTAGCGGCGCTCCATCTCGGCCACGCACCAGCGCAGGCCGTTGGCGGCCTCCTTCATGTCGGTGACCACCGGCGCCAGCAGATGCGGGATGCCCTCGTAGACCGAGAGCTCCAGCATCTTCGGGTCGATCATCAGCATGCGCACGTCGTTGGCGGTGGCCTTGTACAGCAGGCTCAGCACCATCGCGTTCAATGCCACCGACTTGCCCGAGCCGGTGGTGCCGGCGACCAGCAGATGCGGCATGCGGGCCAGATCCACCACCGTGGGGCGACCACCGATGTCCTTGCCGAGCGCCAGCGCCAGCGGCGAGCTGATCTTGTCGTATTCCTTCGAGCGCAGGATCTCCGACAGGTAGATGATCTCGCGGTTGGCGTTGGGGATCTCCAGGCCAATCACCGACTTGCCCGGAATCACGTCGACCACGCGCACCGACTTCACCGACAGGCCGCGGGCGATGTCCTTGTCCAGCGAGGAGATCTGGCTGCCCTTGATGCCGGGTGCAGGCTCCATCTCGAAGCGGGTGATGACCGGGCCCGGATAGACGCCGACCACCTGCACCTCGATGCGGAAGTCCTTGAGCTTGAATTCGATCTGTCGCGATAGCGTGGCAAGCGCCTCGTCAGAATAGCCCTTGGGCTGCGGCTTGGGATCATCCAGCAGGGACAGCGGCGGCAGCGCGCCGTTCTCACCCAGCGAGACGGTGAACAGCGGGATCTGCTGCTCGCGCTGGGCGCGCTCGCTGCGCTCGGGCGCCGGCGGCTGCGGCTCGATGCGCACGGGTTCGCGCTTGGCGCGCTTGACCTTCTCCTCGCGGCGCACCTCCTCGCGTTCGGCAATTGCCGCACGGGCCACGCGGTACTCGCTGGCCGCATGCACCTGCTTGCGGCCGCGCTCGGCCAGCCACAGCACGCCGCGCCCGAGGCGATCCATCAGGCCCAGCCAGGACAGGCCGGTCGCCAGGGTGATCGACAGCAGCAGCAGGGCCAGCAGGAACAGGCTGGCGCCGGCGAAGCCGATGCCGCGGGTCAAGGCCGAGCCCACCAGACTGCCCAGTAGGCCGCCCGCCTGCATCGGCAGTTCGCTGCCCCAGTCGGTGTAGTGCAGGGCGGCCATCGCGCCGCTGGACACCAGGAAACCGACCACGCCGATCAGGCGCAGGGCCGGAGTGAGGGGGGTTTCCTCATCGGCCGCACGCGGCCTCAAGGCGACCGCCGCGATGATCCCGGCCAGCACCGGCACGAAGTAGGCGGTCAATCCGAAGAAGGAGAACAGCAGGTCGGAGAAGGTAGCGCCGGCCAGCCCGCCGAAGTTGCGGATCTCGCCGGTGATCTCGCCCGAGCGCGACCAGCCCGGGTCCTGCGGACTCCAGGTCCACAGGCAGGCCAGCACGTAAAGCAGCACCGGCGCCAGCAGCAGGATCAGCGCTTCACGCCAGAGGCCACGCCGATTCTCGGCGATCACCGGCTTGCGGGTGTCTTCCTTGGGTCGTGCCACGTGCGTGGGGGTCCTTGCGAGAGTCCGTACGGCAGCGCCCGATTCTACACGCGCCCCCGCAAGGCTCGCGTCCCAGCGCGACCCGATGCACGACAGCTTGATCGACTCGGTAGCAGCCCCCATCCTTGCGGGCTGCGCAGGCGCGCCGTTCCGGCTGCCCTGCCATCACTTTCCCGCAATGCCGCGCCCGCGGCGGAGATCCCATGAGCGCATCCACCCTGCCCGTCCGTCACTGTCCGCTGCTGATCCTGGGCTCCGGCCCGGCCGGCTGGACGGCCGCCGTCTACGCCGCCCGCGCCAACCTCAAGCCCGTCGTCATCACCGGTCTGCAGCAGGGCGGCCAGCTGATGACCACCACCGAAGTGGACAACTGGCCGGGCGATGCCCATGGCCTCCTGGGTCCGGACCTGATGGCGCGCATGCAGGCACACGCCGAGCGCTTCGAGACCGAGGTGGTGTTCGACCACATCCACACGGCCGACCTGTCCAAGCGTCCCTTCACCCTGAGCGGCGACTCGAGCGTCTACACCTGCGATGCCCTGATCATCGCCACCGGCGCCACCGCCAAGTATCTGGGTCTGCCCTCGGAAGACGCCTTCAAGGGCCGCGGCGTCTCGGCCTGCGCCACCTGCGACGGCTTCTTCTTCCGCGATCAGGATGTCGCCGTGATCGGCGGCGGCAACACGGCGGTCGAAGAGGCCCTGTACCTGTCGAACATCTGTCGCAAGGTCACCGTGGTGCACCGCCGCGACAAGTTCCGCGCCGAGAAGATCTTGCAGGACAAGCTGTTCGCCAAGGAGCAGGCCGGCAAGGTCGAGATCGTCTGGAACCACGAGGTGGACGAGTTCCTGGGCGACAACAGCGGCATCACCGGGCTGCGCATCAAGAGCCGCGAAGACGGCAGCAGCCGCGAACTGGCGCTGACCGGTGTCTTCGTTGCCATCGGCCATGCACCCAACACCTCGCTGTTCGAGGGCCAGCTGGAGATGAAGAACGGCTACCTGAAGATCCGCAGCGGCATCGAGGGTGGCGCCACCGCGACCACGGTGCCCGGCGTGTTTGCTGCCGGCGACGTCGCCGACCAGGTCTACCGCCAGGCCATCACCTCGGCCGGCTTCGGCTGCATGGCCGCGCTCGACGCCGAGAAGTTCCTCGACGGCGAGCACTGATCCGTCGGTAGCGTGGCGGTGTCGGGCTGACACCACCACGCGAGGCGCGCTCACTGTGCTTGCACGAGGCCTTGCCCAGCGTGTCGCCACTCCATCGGACCCCTGCCCCGCATGCCGCTGCGCCATCGCTTCATTCCGCGCCTCGCCGAGGTCGATGCAGTCCGCTGGGACGCACTGCGCGGCAGCGATGACCCGTTCACTTCGCATGCCTTCCTCTCGGGTCTGGAGGAGAACGCCTGCCTGCGCCCGCGCTGGGGCTGGAATCCGCATCATCTGTTGATCGAGGACGACGCCGGCGAGCTGCTGGCGGCCGCGCCCTGCTATCTCAAGACCAACTCGCACGGCGAGTTCGTGTTCGACCATGCCTGGGCGGACGCCTACTTCCGCGCCGGACTCGACTACTTCCCCAAGCTGCTGGTGGCCGTGCCCTACTCGCCTGTCACCGGCCCGCGCCTGCTGTGCGGCGGGGACCCACGGCTGCGCGCCGAGTTGCTGCGTGCGCTCGATGGCTTCGCGAGCGAGCACCAGCTCTCGGGCGCGCACATCAATTTCCACACTGCCGATGAAGCGCCCGGCGGCGACTGGCTGGCGCGCTCGGACATCCAGTTCCACTGGCACAACGCCGGTTACGCGAGCTTCGAGGACTTCCTCGCCGCGCTGTCGTCGAAGAAGCGCAAGAACCTGCGCCAGGAGCGCGCGCAGGTGGCGCGCGCCGGCATCCGCCTGCGTCGCGTGCACGGCGACGAGGCCAGTGCGGAGGAGATCGCCGCGGCGCACAGGCTTTACTGCCGCACCTTCGACGACAAGGGCAACCACGCCGCGCTGACGCTCGACTTCTTCCGCCATCTGGCGCGTACGCTGGGCCGCGGCCTGCTGCTGGTGCTGGCCGAGCGCGACGAGCGGATCATCGCCATGGCGCTGTGCCTGCGTTCGGCCGACACCCTCTACGGGCGCTACTGGGGCTGCTTCGACGAGGTGCCGGGCCTGCACTTCGAATGCTGCTACCACCAGGGCATCGAGTACTGCATCGAGCAGGGTCTGCAGCGCTTCGAGCCCGGCGCGCAGGGCGAGCACAAGCTTGCCCGCGGCTTCCTGCCGACCCCGACCCACTCCAGCCACTATCTGCCGATGCCGGCCTTTCGCGAGGCCGTGGCGCGATCGCTCGAGGACGAACGCCGCTGGCTGGCTCAGTATCGGCGGGAACTGCTGGCGCACAGCCCCTACCGGCAGGAGTGCGACCCGGCATGAGCTTCCGCCTGCCCGAACTCGGCGCCGATCCGCATTCGCCCTTTCCGCCCGTCGAGCAGGCCCTGCGTGATCCCAATGGCCTGCTGGCCTGGGGCGGTGGGCTGGAGCCCGAGCGTCTGTTGCGCGCGTATGCGCAGGGCATCTTCCCGTGGTTCTCGCCGGGCGAGCCGCCGCTGTGGTGGAGCCCTGACCCGCGCATGGTGATCGCCACCGATGCCCTGCACCTCACGCGCCGCTTCCGTCGCGAGCTGCGCGGTCGCGACTGGGTCGTGACCGCCGACCGCGCCTTCGAGGCCGTCATCACCCAGTGCGCGAAGCTGCCGCGCCGCGGCCAGCGCGGCACCTGGATCGTGCCGGCGATCCGCCGCGCCTACATCGAACTGCATCGGCTGGGCCATGCGCATTCGATCGAAGCCTGGGACGGCGAGCGCCTGATCGGGGGGCTCTACGGCATCAGTCTGGGACAGGCCTTTTTCGGCGAATCGATGTTCAGCCTCGAATCCGGCGCCTCGAAATGCGTGATCGCCGCGCTGTGCCAGCGTCTCGCCGAATGGGAGATACCTCTGCTCGACGGCCAGGTCGAGTCCGAACACCTGGCCAGTCTCGGTTTCAGGCCGATTCCGCGCTCGGAATTCCTGGCGCGCCTGGCGGCGCTCACCGCCCTGCCCGGGCGGCCGGGGCCGTGGACGCAGGACTTCGGGACGTTGCCAGCTGCTGCCGTCCAGAGCTGAAGCGCGGGGGCAATCGGGCACGGGCACTGCGGGCGCGCTTCTCCGCCGACCTCAGGCGTGGCAGAATGCGCGACTTGTCCGCGGCCCGCAGGCCGCTTCCTACCCGAACACCGAATGTCCAAAGACGATTCCATCGAGATGGAGGGCACCGTGTTGGAGACCCTTCCCAACACCGTGTTCCGCGTGAAGCTGGAAAACGGCCACGTGGTGACTGCCCACATCTCCGGTCGCATGCGCAAGAACTACATCCGCATCCTGACCGGCGACAAGGTGAAGGTCGAAATGACCCCCTACGACCTCACCAAGGGTCGCATCACCTACCGCATGAAGTGAGCGAACAACAAAGCCCCGGCCTGCGCGAGCAGGCCGGGGCTTTCGTGTGCGCGTCGTTCGTACCTTCCGCGCAGCATGAGGGCCACGCTGCGGGGCGAGAACCCGTCGGCGGCCCGAGCCGCCGACGGGGCATGGCTTACTGCACTTCGAACCCGTCTGCGAACACGCCGTCGGGGTTCACGGCAGCCGCGCCCGGCACCAGGGTATCGACGCGAACGTTCGCAGGCGTACCCGTCTCGGCGATGCCGAGGAACCCGCTGCCGTTCTGCGGCGCCTGGTCGGTGGTGACGGAGAAACGGAACATGACGCCCCAGTTCAGGGGATTCACCGGCGCCGTCGCGGTGCCGCCCGCCTGCCAGATCAGGCTCGAGCCCTGACGCGAGAAACTCCAGTCGTTGCCGGTGTCGATATCACCATCGGCGAACTCGGTGGACACCAGCTGTGCACCCGCCGGCATCGGCAGCTCGAAACGGTTGAAGCCGTTGTTGCGAAGCACACGCAGGTTGGGCTCGGCGCCTTGGGTCACGGCGCGGGCGAAGTCGAAGTTCATCACTGCGTAGTCGTAGCGGTACTGGCCGCCGCCCAGATCGTTCACCCGCATGGCGACGCGAAGGTTGCCCTCGCCGGTCTTGATGTCGAGGCTGCGCTCGTTCGCAGCCGAGGTGTTCGGCGCCACCCAGCGTCCCAGTGCCGGTCCGAGACGCAGGGGCGAGCCGTTGGCGCTGTTCCAGGCGCTGCCGGTCCAGCTGAAGGTGATTGGCGCCGACTGCATCGTGTTCTGGAAATTGATGTCGTCTCGGACGATGTACCAGGACTCGGCGAAGTAGGTGGCGCCCGCATTCAGGCTGGTATCGATGAACTGCTCGATCACCGGCATGCGGAAGGCGTAGCTGTTGCAATCCGCTCCCCCGACGTTGACGCAGGGCGAGCTGGTGTCGCGCGCGCCGTTGCAGTCGGCGTCGTAGACCGAGCCGCAGCGGCCCCACTGGCCGGTGAAGGGCAGGATCTCGTTGCGCGGGCCAAGGTCGCCGATCGCATCGTTGTTGCCGGTGCCGTAGGTGTCCACGCAGCCGCGGCCGAGGATGTGGTTGTTGCCAGGGTTGATGTCGCAGGGCGAGTTGGTCGTCAGCCAGGCGTGCTTCACGCCCGAGCGTCCGATCTGCTCGATGCGGCCGGTGGAATCGACGCGGTACAGATTCCAGATCAGGTAAGGATGCTGGTCATTGCCGTGCGGCGCGAAGTTGCCGCTGAACTTCTGCCACCAGGGCACATCGGCCGCATAGCGCGCGCTGCTGGTTCCGAGCGGATCGCCCGCCACGGTCGCGAGCAACGGATTGTTGAGGTTGGATTCGTCTGCGCTGCCGGTGCCGCGGTTGTTGCGCAGCGTAGAGCTGGGGGTGAACACGACCGCGCCGGTGTTCTGTCCGCCCGGGCCGTCCGCCGCCGCCTGCTTGCGGGTGTACTGCAGGGTGAAGCTGCTCATGAAGACGTCGACTTCATACACCCCGCCGTTCGGAGCCGGGCTGCCGTGCCAGCGCGAGCTGCCCTTGGGCTGGGCGACGACTGCGCCGGGCGTGGCCACGCGCGCGTACATTTCCAGCCCTGCCACCACCCAGCCGGCATAGGCGTCGTTGCCCAAGGCCGACGCCAGCCTCGGCGCGATCCGCAGGTCCATCGCGCGCACGCTCATCAAGGGGTCGCTGCCGCCTTCGAGCTTGTACATCAGACGATCGATGTAGAACCAGGCCTCGCCGTCGGCGCTGACCACATCAATACGGAAGGCGTTCTCCGCATTGGGCCGAAGCACCAGATTGCGCAGATCGATGCTGAGGCCCTTGCCCTCGACCTCGAAGCCTCCGCGGGCCTGCAGGCGACCGCCGGCGAAGCCGACGAAGTCGGCCGAGTCGGCCACGCGGATTTCGAGTCCGGCCGATTCGCGCAGGGCGATCCGCTCGATATGCGGGGCATCGCCGCTGTCCAGTCGGTCGCGCGCGGCGCCCACCCTGAAGCCGAGGTCCTGCATCAGATCGCGGTTCCAGTTGAAGCGCAGCTCGCCGCCCCACACCGTCCACTGCTGCACCGAGGCGGCAGGCGCCTCACGCTCGGCAGCGAAGGGAGTATCCAAAGGCGCGAGGCACAACGCGCCGAGCAGGGCCAAAGTCAGGTGTTTCAGCATCGTCTCCCCCGAGAACATGATTGAGGGGCGCAGCCTGTTCCTTGCCCGCGCCCGTGTTTGTGAAGCCCTTCACGCCTCAAGATGAGGACGTAATCCTGTCGTTTCGCGTTAGGGCACGATGGCCGAAGCGCTGCGCATCTGTACCGGTGGCGACTTGCCATACGCCGGATTCGACCACAGGCCATAGAGGTAGGCCCCGCGCGTCAGGCCTTGCGGCCCCACGGAGAACGGCCGCCCAGGCCCGCCTTCGCACATCTGGTTCTCGCCCTCGAAACCACGCTCGACGGCCTGGTTGCGCAGGAATTCGATGTACTCCTTGCTCGAGGCCTGGAAGTGCAGACGCGCGGTCACTGTCAGTGCACCCGACGCACCCGCCACCGGAACGCTGTACTGCGCGACGTCAACATTGCGCAGGCGGTTCGAGCCGGGTGAGACCGGTGGATAGCTCGCGCCCACCGGCGCCACCTCCACGTCGTCGCCACCGGTGAAGCCGAGCGGCGGAATGCGGTTGTCTTTGGCCACACAGTTGTTCAGCGCGAAGTGGAAGCTTGCCCTGCCCTGCGCATCGGTAATCCGGCAGGTGCCGGACTCGGCATCCCAGATGCCCTGCTTGATCTCGTACACCCGCGTCTGCGCGTCGCGCTGCAGCTCGCCGGTGGCAGGGTCCCAGCTGCCGTTGCGGTAAACCAGGGCACCGCCGGCATCGCGAACTTCCAGTTCGATCCACATCCGGCGCCCTTCGGAATAGCCGGTCGGCAGCTTGTGCCCGGACAGGTTGGTGACCTCGACCTCGATGTCCAGCGTCTGGCCGCCACCACTGCGAACGCCGCGCGTGACCAGAGTGGCGGTGCGTTCGGTCAGCAGCGCGGTCGACCAGAGGATGGCTTGATCGAAGGCTTCGTCGTAGCCCAGCGCCGGGAATTCGCCCTTCAGGATCTTCGGCACCCAGGTGTTCGCGCCGGAGAAGTTGTGTACCGACAGGGTGCCATTGCGATTGGGACCGAAGAAGCAGCCCAGGAACTGCTCTTCCGGGTCTTCGCTGCGGGCGATTTCCATATGGCAGTCCTGGCAGGTCTGCTGCTGCTTCACCACCACGCCGGGCTGGTTCTGCACCGGCGCGGCTTCCACACCATCGGCGAACAGGGCGGTGCCGTAGTCGCTCTTCAGCCACTCGGTGTAGGTGCGCTCGATGGGAAAGGCGATGCCGGTGTCGACGCCGGCTGCGGTGATCAGGGTGCGCAGCGGCACGCCGTTGTTGAGCGGCGAGGTGACGTTATGGCAGCTGCCGCACATCTCGCTGCTGGACAGGTGCGGCGAGTGCTTCCATGGATGCGGCGGCGGGTTGGTGCCTTCGCTGTCGTAATCGTAGGGACCACCGCGACAGGGGCCACTGCCGCCGTTCGCGCAGGCAACGTCGTCCAGCCACACGTCGCCGCTCTCCAGGTAGTTGGGCTCTCCGCCAGGCCCGCTCGGCTCCGCGCGATGGCAGTAGTGGCAGCCGACGCCTGAGTAATCGTTGCCGAAGCCGGGCACATCGTCATGCTTGCCCTGCAGCAGGCAGCCGTTGCTGCCGTCAACGCGGCCGCCGTCACCGGTCTTGCTGACCCGCCCCGCAAACCAGCCCTCGGGCACATGGCAGCGCAGGCACCAGTCGCCGATGCCGGGCACGCCGATGCTCTCGCCGTCGGCGTTGGCCACGTCCAATGCGGCCCAGAACACCGGATCGCGTCCGGCATTGGCCATCATCGAGCCCTTCCAACTGGTCGCGGGGTAGTGGAACTCGATCGTGCCGCCGGCATGGCAGCCCATGCAGTTGCCGGAGTTCTCCAGCGGATGGGTCAGACCGGGCTGCGAGCCGCGCGCGGTCAGATCGGGCAGCAGGGTGCCCGCGTAGCCTGCCAAGCCGAACAACAATCCCACTGCCAGCGCCAGCGCGCCGCCCCACCGTTTGCCTGCCGCCACGCCTTCCCCCACGGAAGTCCGACGCCCAGAGGGCATCGGCTGTCAAGAATCCGCCGAGGGTAGGCCCAGCGCGCTCGGAGAGCAAGCAGACGATGGCAGGGGCATGGAGCCTGCCGCGCCTTGCGCGCGGCAGGTTTGCAGCGCATCAATCCACCGTGCTGAGCTCGCCCTGCAGCTCTTCGGCAGTCTCGACCGCCAGCTTGCCGTCACGCACGACCACGGTGACGCGGCCGCCATTGACCAGCTTGCCGAACAGCAGCTCGTCGGCCAGCGGGCGCTTGACCTGGTCCTGGATGACGCGGGCCATCGGTCGCGCGCCCATCTGCGGATCGAAGCCGTTCTGCGCCAGCCAGCGGCGGGCTTCGGGTTCGACGCTGAGCGCGACGTGCTTCTCCTGCAGCTGGGATTCGAGTTCGATGATGAACTTGTCGACCACGCGGAGGATGTGGTCGAAGTCCAGCCCGCCGAACTGCACCACGGCATCCAGACGGTTGCGGAACTCCGGCGAGAAGCTCTTGCGGATCACTTCCATGGCGTCGGTCGCGTGGTTCTGCTCGACAAAACCGATGCTGCGACGTGCCGCCTGGGCGGCGCCGGCATTGGTGGTCATCACCAGGATCACGTTGCGGAAGTTGGCTTCGCGCCCATTGGTGTCGGTCAGGGTGCCGCGGTCCATCACCTGCAGCAGGATGTTGAACACGTCCGGATGCGCCTTCTCGATCTCGTCGAGCAGCAGCACGCAATGCGGCGTCTTAACGACTTTCTCGGTCAAGAGGCCGCCCTGGTCGAAGCCGACATAGCCCGGAGGCGCGCCGATCAGTCGACTCACGGAGTGCGCCTCCATGTACTCGGACATGTCGAAGCGCACCAGCTCAATGCCGAGCTGCATGGCCAGCTGACGGGTCACTTCGGTCTTGCCCACGCCGGTGGGGCCGGCGAACAGGAAGCTGCCGATCGGCTTGTCGGGGTTGGCCAGGCCCGAGCGCGCCATCTTGATGGCGGATGCCAGGGTGTCGATGGCTTCGTCCTGGCCGAACACCACCATCTTCAGATTGCGGTCGAGGTTGCGCAGCACATCACGGTCCGAGGCCGAGACCTGTTTGGCCGGGATGCGCGCCATGCGGGCGACGATGTACTCGATCTCGGCGACATCGATGACCGCCTTGCGCTGGTCCTCGGGCAGCAGGCGCTGGCGCGCGCCGGCCTCGTCGATGACGTCGATCGCCTTGTCCGGCAGCAGGCGGTCGCCGATGTGCTTGACCGAGAGATCGACCGCGGCCTGCAGGGCCTCGCCGAGGTACTCCACGCGGTGGTGCTCCTCGAACTTGGTCTTGAGCCCGTTCAGGATGGCAACGGCGTCGGCCACCGAGGGCTCGACCACGTCGATCTTCTGGAAGCGCCGCGCCAGCGCGCGGTCCTTCTCGAACACGCCCCGGTATTCCTGGAACGTGGTCGAGCCGATGCAGCGCAGCTCACCCGAGGCCAGCACCGGCTTGATCAGGTTCGAGGCGTCCATGGTGCCGCCCGAAGCCGAGCCGGCACCGATGATCGTGTGGATCTCGTCGATGAACAGCACCGCACCCGGCTCCTTCTTGAGCTGGGCGAGCACGGCCTTCAGGCGCTTCTCGAAGTCGCCGCGGTACTTGGTGCCTGCGACCAGGGCGCCGAGATCCAGCGCGTAGATGGTGGCGTCCGCCAGCACTTCGGGCACTTCGCCGTCTACGATGCGCTTGGCCAGACCTTCCGCCAGCGCAGTCTTGCCGACGCCGGCCTCGCCGACCAGCAGCGGGTTGTTCTTGCGGCGGCGACACAGCACCTGGATGACGCGCTCGATTTCCTCGGCGCGGCCGATCAGCGGGTCGATCTTGCCGAGCTTGGCCTGCTCGTTCAGGTTGGAGGCGAACTCGGCCAGCGGATTGGCCTTGCCTTCCTCGCCCTCGCCATCCTTCTGCGCCTCGGGCTCGGCCGGCTTGACCTGCTCGCTACTCAGCTTGGCCACGCCATGGCTGATGTAGTTGACGACGTCGAGCCGGCTGATTTCCTGCTGGCCGAGGAAGTAGACCGCATGGCTGTCCTTCTCGCCGAAGATCGCCACCAGCACGTTGGCGCCGGTGACTTCCTTACGCCCCGAGGACTGCACGTGGTAGACCGCGCGCTGCAGCACGCGCTGGAAGCCCAGCGTCGGTTGGGTGTCGCGGGTGTCGTCCGAGGCCAGCACCGGTACGGTTTCGCTGATGATGTTGCGCAGCTCCTGGCCGAGCCGGGTGAGGTCGGCCCCGCAGGCTCGAAGCACGGCCACGGCGGAGGGGTTTTCCAGCAGCGACAGCAGCAGGTGCTCGACCGTCATGAACTCATGGCGCGCCTCGCGGGCCTGCTTGTAGCACTGGCCGATGCTGAACTCGAGATCTTTGCTGAACATGCCGGGGCTCCTTGCGCCTGACGGGTACCGCTGTTGCCGCGAATCAACGATGCCCTTATCGGCATCTCTACCAGCGTGTCGAAAAACTCCCATCCTGGGCGTTTTTCGAGTCGGCGGTCCGGCACCGGTCCGTACCGCCTCCCGACAAAACAATCGCTTACGCGCTTGCTTTGTCGGCTCGGCCTTCCCTGGCCGAGCCAGCAGGCTGTCATAGGACAGCCTGCTGGTCTCACCTTTTAAGCCTTTTCCATGCTGCACAGCAGGGGGTGCTGGTGCGAGCGTGCGAATTCATTGACTTGCTGCACCTTGGTTTCTGCCACTTCCCGCGTGTAGACGCCGCACACGCCCTTTCCTCGCGTGTGCACATGGAGCATCACCTGGGTGGCGCGCTCGATGTTGAGACCGAAGAACACCTGCAAGACCTCGACCACGAAATCCATCGGCGTGTAGTCGTCGTTCAGCAGGACGACCTGGTACAGCGGAGGCCGCACCACCTCGGGCCGCGCTTCCTCCACCGCGAGGCCGCGCTGCTGGCCCGCATCCGGTGCGCCGTCGGGGTCGCCCGCGAGGGACGGAGACAGCGAGCGTGAGGCAGACAGGGTTCGGTGGCGGAGGTCGGGCGTTTCGATCATGGCGTGGTATGTGGATGCGCGGAGGCGACTTGCAAGGGCTTGGCTGAATCCCAGCAGCACCGACAGTCGCCGCAGTCTGGTGCCGCAGGCGTCAAACTCCCTTGAACGGGTGGAAGGGGCGCCGCGGCGACGTGTTGTAAAGTTCCGCCTCTTTGCCAGCCGGCGTGGTCCAGTGCCCAAGAGCGACATCCAGTTCAACCCGGACATCACGGTGGCCTGCGTCATCGTACGCGAGGGGCGCTTCCTGCTGGTGGAGGAGGAAGTCCGCGGCCGTCTGGTGCTGAACCAGCCGGCCGGCCATCTGGAGCCCGGCGAGGGCCTGGTCGAGGCCGCCGCCCGCGAAGCGCTGGAGGAAACCGGCTGGAACGTGCGCCCGCAGTGCTTGGTGGGCAGCTACCTCTGGCAGGCCGAAACGGGCAAGACCTACATCCGCTTCGCCTTCGGCGCCGAAGCCCTGAGCCACGATCCGGCCCGGCCGCTCGATGCGGGCATCACCCGCTGTCTGTGGCTGACGCCGGGCGAGATCGACGCCGAAGCCGAGCGCCTGCGCAGCCCGCTGGTGCAGGCGGTTGTGCGCGATTTCCTGGCCGGCCAGCGCGCACCGCTGCAGCACGTGCGCCACGTCCGCGGCTGAAGCCCGTGCAGCCTGGAACCGTCATCGTCGGCATGTCCGGCGGCGTGGACTCCTCGGTCGCCGCCCTGCTGCTGCAGCGCGCAGGGACGCCGATCGAAGGCCTGTTCATGCAGAACTGGGAGGAAGACGATCGCGAGGGCGGCTGCCGCGCCGAAGAGGACCGCAAGGACGCGATCGCGGTCTGCGGGCGCCTGGGCATCCGCTGCCACACCCGCAACTTCGCTGCCGAATACTGGGACGGCGTGTTCGCCCACTTCGTCGCCGAGTACCGCGCAGGCCGCACGCCCAACCCGGACATCCTCTGCAACCGCGAGATCAAGTTCCGCACCTTCCTCGACCACGCCCGCGCGCTGGGCGCGGAGCGCATCGCCACCGGCCACTACGCACGCGTGCGCTACGAGCGCAGCCGCTGGCAGCTGCTGCGCGGCCTCGATGCCGGCAAGGACCAGAGCTACTTCCTCTACACCCTGGGCCAGGAAGCGCTGTCGGCCACCCTGTTCCCGGTCGGCGAGCTGCCGAAGTCCGAGGTGCGCCGGCTTGCGGCCGAAGCCGCCCTGCCCACCCACGCCAAGAAAGACTCGACCGGCATCTGCTTCATCGGCGAGCGCGATTTCCGCGAATTCCTCGGCCGCTACCTGCCCGCCCGCGACGGCGAGATGGTCGACCCCAGCGGCGTAGTTCTGGGGCGCCACTCGGGCGCGTTCTTCTACACCCTGGGGCAGCGCGAAGGCCTGAACCTGGGCGGCGTGCGAGGCCGGCCGCAGGCGCCCTGGTTCGTGGTCGGCAAGGACATCGCCCGCAATCGGCTGATCGTCGACCAGGGCCATGACAGCCCCTACCTGCTGAGCCAGCGCCTGCGCACCGCCCTGCCCGACTTCGTCGACGGCGCGCCGCCGGCCACGCGATTCGAGTGCACCGCCAAGACCCGCTATCGGCAGGCGGACGAGGCCTGCAGCGTCGAAGTTCGCCAAGACGGCAGCCTGCGCGTCGAGTTCCAGCGCCCGCAGCGCGCCGTCACTCCCGGCCAATCCATCGTTTTCTATGCTGGCGAGGTCTGCCTGGGCGGGGCCGTCATCGAAGCCACCGACGCCCCGCTCGAAGCCCATGCCATGGAGGTTGAATGAAAGACCGCGTGCTCGCGCTCGCCGGCCTGCTGCAGGCGCTGATGGCCGTGCGCCAGATCGCCCACGATGGCCGCGCCAACGCCGATCTGGTGCAGCCCTGCCTCGACAGCGTGTTCCGGCTGGATGCAGAGAATGTCGAAGCCGTGTACGGCAGCGCCGATCTGCTCAAGCCCGGCCTCGAATGCCTGCTGCGCCAGATCAACGGCCAGGGGCGCGATCTGGCCCTGTCGCGCATGGCCGCGACCGTGCTGCAGCTGGAGCGCCAGCTGGTGCGGCAGCCGCGCATGCTGGAGGCACTGCGTGTGGGTATCGAGGCCGCCGAGCGCCAGCGCGAGCACTTCGGCGGCGAGCACAGCAGCGTCAGCCAGCGCCTGGCCGACCTCTATGCCGACACGCTCAGCCAGCTGAAGCCCCGGGTGATGGTGCAGGGCAATCCGCTGCAGCTGGCCCAGTCCGGTGTGGTCGCGCAGATCCGCGCTGCCCTGCTGGCAGCCGTGCGTTCGGCGGTGCTGTGGCGCCAGCTGGGCGGCAGCTACTGGGACTTCGTGCTGCGGCGCGGCGGCATGAGCCGCATCGCCCGCGAGCTGCTGTCGCAGCGCTAGGCTCAGGCACCGTAGCGTCGCGCGAGCTCTGCCAGCGAATCGCGCTGGATCTGCTCAAGCACCGCGAGATCGAGATCGGCGAGCTTCTTGAAGTACAGGCAGGACTTGCCCATGCGGTGCTTGCCCAGCTTCGGCAGCAGGCCGTGACTGGGCTCTTCGCAGCCCATCACATACAGCACAAGTTCCTTGCCGCGGATCGCGAAGCCCGCGCGCGGCCATTCGCCCGAGTGGCCGCTGGCATAGGTGTAGCGGTAGCGGCCGAAGCCAACGATGCTCGGCCCCCACATCACCGGCGGCTGGCCGGTCAGGCGCTGTAGCAGCGCGACCAGCTGCCGGCAGTCTTCTGCCTGCGCAGCACTGGCGCGCTCGGCGATATGCGCCTCGACGCTGGCACCGGTGGGCTGGGTCTTTGCTTCGGCCATCGGGGCGATCTCCAGCGCGGGCGTGCGTCGGCATGCTCGCGCCGATCGCCACCGCTCGCAACCGTCGAGGCCCGGCACGCGCCAACGGTACGCCACCGAACTGCCGCCAGGCTCAGCGCCCTTCGCGCTCGGCAATCGTCTGCGCGACCTTGTCGCGCAGGTACAGCGGCTGCACCTCGTCGGGACGTTCTGGATACGCGCTCAGCGCATGCGCGCGCGCAGCGAGACGGGCGAGATCACTGGCCGCGGGCAGCGCACCCGGTTCGAGCCGCCAGCCCTGCGCCTGCAGGCGCAGGCCGACTTCGCCCTGGCCGGCGGCGAGCCCGGTCCCGCGCGCCCAGCCATAGCTGTCGTCAGGCAAACGCGCCTCGTCTGGACGCGCCAGCTGCGGCGTGTCGATGGGCTCGGGCAGGCCGTCTCGATGGATGCGGAAGGCCGCGGCATACACCTCGCCCATGCGCGCATCGATGCAGGCGAACACGCCATCGCCCGGCTGCGCCCCGTGTGCGCCGGCCGCGAGGATCTGCAGGCTGCTGATGCCGATCAGAGGGCGTTCCAGCGCAAGCGCGAGTCCCTGCCCCATCGCCACCGCGAGCCGCACGCCCGTGAACGCGCCGGGTCCAATGCCGACAGCGATCGCATCGAGCTGGCTGCGGGCAATGCCAGCTTCCGCCAGCAGCGCCTCGGCCCAGGGCAGGACCAGCTCGGCATGCCGGCGCGGCGCGATCTCGAAGCGCTCCAGCACGGCGTCGCCGCAGCGCAGAGCGACGCTGCAGGCTTCGGTGGCGGTTTCGATGGCGAGCAGGTTCATCGCGAGGCCGGACAACGGGAAACCGCCGAGTGTACGTGCAGGGGCCGGCCTGTCCAGCCGACGGGCCGCGGGAGATGCGGATTCGCGACTGCGTCCGCAGCTCAGACCGGATCCGGTTCGTCGATGTCGAAGCTGCGGATCAGGCTGGCGCTCGCCTCCGGACCGGCGAGGTCGGTGGGCACGGGCGCCGAGGCGAAGAAGGCGCGCACGTCTTCGATGCGCTCTGTGCGCGGCAGCGGCGGCAGACTTTTGAGGAAGCTGCGGCCATAGCCCTTGCGGGTCAGGCGCGGGTCGCAGAGCACCAGTACGCCGCGGTCGCTCTCGCTGCGGATCAGCCGGCCCACGCCCTGCTTGAAGGCGATCACCGCAGTCGGCAGCTGCCAGTCGCGGAAGGGGTTGCCGCCGTTGCGCCGGATATGGTCGAGCCGCGCTTCCAGCACTGGATCATCGGGTGCTGCGAACGGCAGCTTGTCGATCAGCACCAGCGACAGGGCTTCGCCGGCGACGTCGACGCCTTCCCAGAAGCTGGCCGCACCCAGCAGCAGGCCGTTGCCCGACTCGCGAAAGGCCTGCAGCAGACGGTGCCGGGGCTGGCTGCCCTGCACGAACAGCGGGAAGCCGGGCGCGTTGGCCGCCAGCCATTCCGCTGCCTCGCGCAGCGCGCGATGGCTGGTGAACAGCAGGAAGGCACGGCCGCGCGAGGCCTCCAGCGCCGGCAGGCAGACGCGCAGCAGGGCCGCGGTGTAGCCGCGCTCGATCGGATCCGGCAGCGCCGGCGGCAGCCAGGCCAGCGACTGCTGCGCGTAATCGAAGGGGCTGGGCTCCAGCAGGGTGCGCGGCTCGATCAGGCCAAGTTGATCCGCGAAGTGGCTGAAGCTGCCGCTGACCGCAAGCGTCGCCGAGGTGAAGATCCAGGCCGCATGGGCCTTGGCACGGAACTCGGTCAGCGGCCCCGCGATATCCAGCGGCGTCACGTGCAGGCTGAAGCCGCGCGACGCCAGCTCGTACCAGCGCACCTGCGGCACGCTGTCGTCGCCGCGCGGATGCAGGGCCTGCATCCGCTGCTGCAGCGACTGCGCGCGTACGAGACACGCTTCGAGGCCGGGGCTGCGTTCGGCCTGGCCTTCGATCGCGTGCAGCAGATCGTCGAGCGCATGCTCAAGAACCTCCAGGCTGTCGGCGCAGGGATCGTGGCGCAGGGCCTGTTCGATCGGGCCGCGCGCGGGCAGCGGGTCCCAAGCCAGGCGGAACTCGCGCAGGGCCTTGTCCATCGCATCCACCGCCGGCTGCAGCGCGCCGGTAGCGCCCGAGGCCTGCTGCGCTTCGCTGAGTGCGTCGCGCCCGAGTTCCTGCAATTGGCGCGCGGAGAGGCTGCTGCCGAAGAAACGGGTGGCAAGCTCGGGCAGCTGGTGCGCCTCGTCGATCACGAAGGCATGCGCGCCGGGCAGGATCTCGCCGAAACCCTCACGCTTCAGCGCCAGATCGGCGAACAGCAGGTGGTGGTTGACCACCACCAGATCGGCCCCCTGCGCGCGGGCGCGGGCCTTGGCGACGAAGCACTCGCCGTAGAACGGGCACTCGCTGCCGAGGCAGTTGTCCGGCGTCGAGGTGATCTGCGGCCACAGCGCCGAGTCTTCGGCGACGAAGTCGATGCCGGCGATATCGCCGTCCTCGCTGGCGCCGGCGAAGCTCCAGACCCGCGCCAGCTGGGCCGCCTGCTCGCGCGAGCCGAACAGGCGGTCGCTGCGCGCGCGATCCATGCGGTACCAGCACAGGTAGTTGCTGCGGCCCTTCAGCAGCGCAGTCTTGAGCCCCACGCCCAAGGCCTCGCGCAGGCGCGGCAGATCGCGGTGGTAGAGCTGGTCCTGCAGGGCGCGGGTGCCGGTAGAGACGATCACCCGTAGGCCGGACAGGAGCGCCGGCACCAGGTACGCATACGTCTTGCCGGTGCCGGTGCCTGCCTCGGCGATGAGCTCGCCGCGCTCCAGCATGGCGGCGGCGACGGACTCGGCGAGCCGCTGCTGCGCCTCGCGCGCACGGAAGTCCGGCCAGGCCCGCGCCAGCGGGCCTTGCGCGGACAGTGCCGCGGCCGTGGCATCGAGCAGTTCCATGGGCGCGCATCTTAGCGGCTGCGCGTGCGGCTGGACTCCGGGGAGTGATTCCGCGGCCGGCGCCTGCCGCGCGCAGCGCGGATCACATGCGGATGACGGGCTCAGCCGTGCAGCGCTGCGACTGCGCGCGGGCGGTCTCTGCCTCTTCGGCGTTGCCGCGGACCTCGCGGGCCAGCTGGATCGCAGCCCAGTTGCGGCGGCACAGCGGGCCGAGACGTGGGCCGTTCTCGAAGGAGGCGATCGCGTACTGCTCGGCCTCGTCCAGCAGCTGCTGGCCCAGCGCGACTTCGGCGCGCAGCTGCAGCAGGTCCGGACGGCCCGGACGGATTTCCAGGGCCTGGGCCAGGCTGCGGGCGGCCAGCTCAAGATCACGCAGGGTCATCGCCTCGTGCGCGGCCACGCGCAGGTCTTCGATCTCCGGGTCCGGCAGCGGTTCGACCACGATGGCGTCGTCGGCCTCGACCATGGCGTACAGCTCGGCGATGAGGTCGCGCGCCGGCGCTGCGGGCTCGGGCGCTTCGACGTTTTCCACCGGCTGGAACATCGCGCAGCCCGACAGCAGCAGACCCGAGCACGCGAGTACGAACAGACGCTTCATTCCTGGGGTTCTCCGCGGCCGAACCAGCTGCGCACACGCGCCATCGGGCAGCCGTCATGGGTTTCTGGGGTGTAGCCGCGGATGAAGGCGAAGCGGCGCGCGCCGGGGCAGCCCTCATCGGTCAGCGCGAAATTGTCTGCGGCCAGCCAGGCGAACTCCAGCCCGTCCTCGCCGACGTTCAGCGGGGAGCTGGGTAGCCGCTTGAACAGCGAGGTCCACACGCGCATCGCACCCGAGGCGCCGTAAAGACCCGTCGGCGCATTGCCGTCGTTGCCCACCCACACCACGGCGAGATGCGAGCCGGTGTAGCCGGCGAACCAGCTGTCGCGGCTGTCATTGCTGGTGCCGGTCTTGCCGGCCGGCTGCAGGTGGCCGAGCCCGTCGGCATACAGGCGCCGTCCGGTGCCGCTGCGCGCGGCTTCCTGCAGGGCCATGCCGATCAGGCGGGCGGCCAAGGCATCGCCCGGCTGCGCCGGATCGGACGCCTTTTCGTAGCGGGTGAGCATCGCGCCCTGCGCGTCGAGCACGCCGCGCACCGCGCGCAGCGGCTGTAGGCGCCCGCCCGAGGCGACGAACTGGTAGAGCTGCGCCATCTGGTAGGGGCTCATGTCGACCGCGCCGAGCAGCAGCGAGGGGTGCGCCGGCGGGCGGGTGCCCGACAGCGCTTCGATCAGCCGCGTGACGCGATCGACGCCGAGCTCCATGCCCAAGCGCACCGTGGCCTGGTTGTAGGACTGCGCCAGCGCCTGCAGCAGGGTGACCGTGCCGTGACTCTGGTTGTCCGCGTTCGACGGTGCCCAGGTCTGGCCATTCGGCAGGCGCAGCTCGATCGGCTGGTCTTCGACCGGCGTGGCCAGCGCGTAGCGGCCCGGTTGGGCCAGCGCCAGCAGGTAGACGAAGGGCTTGATCAGCGAGCCCACCGGCCGCTGCGCATCCAGCGCGCGATTGAAGCCGCTGCCCTCGCCCTCGCGGTCGCCGACCAGGGCCAGCACTTCGCCGCGCTTGCTGTCGGTGAGCACCACCGCCGCCTGCAGCTCGGGGCGTCCTTCGGTCTGCAGCTCGGCCAGCTGCTCGCGCGCCGCGCGCTCGGCCAGTGACTGCGCCAGCGGCGACAGCGTGGTGTGGATGGTGAGCCCGGCGCCGCGGAGGTCGGCGGCCTTGTAGTCGCGCTCCAGCTGGGTGCGCACCAGGGCAAGAAAGGCCGGAGCGCGGTTGCCGGCCAGGCCGACGTTGCGCTTGATGCCCAACGGCAGCGCGGCCTCGCGCTCGGCGGTCGCGGCGTCGATCAGGCCGGTTTCGGCCATCTGGTTCAGCACCCGGTTGCGCCGCGTGAGCGCACGCTCGGAGTGTCGGCGCGGGTCGTAGTAGGACGGGCCGCGGATCATGCCGATGATCAGCGCGATCTCGTTCGGCTTGAGCTGGCCCAGCTCGCGGCCGAACCAGAAGTCGGCGGCGGCCGCCACCCCATGGATCGCCTGTCCGCCCTGCTGGCCGAGGAAGATCTCGTTGAGGTAGGCCTCCAGGATCTGCGACTTCGAGAAGCGTCGCTCCATGGCCAGGGCATGCAGGGCCTCCTTGACCTTGCGCCACAGCGCCTGCTCGCGGGTCAGGTAGAGATTGCGTGCCAGCTGCTGGGTCAGCGTGCTGGCGCCCTGCCGCACCTCGCCCTCGCGCAGGTTGATCCAGGCCGCGCGCGCGATGCCGCTGAAGTCGACGCCGATGTGGTGCTTGAAGTCGCGATCCTCCACCGCCTGCAGGCTCATCACCAGCAGCGGGGGCACGTCTTCCAGGCGCACCAGACGGCGCTCCTCGCGCTTCTCGCCGTACAGAGTGGCGATGCGCGCCGGGTCGACGCGAAGCTCACGCACCGTGGTGCCCGAAAGATCGGTCAAGGCTCGCACCCGCCCCTGCGCCAGCTGCACGCGCACGCTGCGCGAAGGCTGCGGACCGTCGACGTCGACGAAGGCACGAGTGGTGAGCTGCACCGACTCGCCATTGACGCCATAGCTGCCGGCCTCGCGGCCCTGCCCATCCTCGCGATACCCAGCCGCGTCGAGTTCGGCGCGCAGGCCGGAAACCGTCATTGGCACGCCGACGTCGAGCCGCAGCGGCCGCGCCATTACCCGGGTCGGCACCTGCCAGGTGAGTGCCGCGAAATCGGCGGCGACGCGCTGGTCGATCACATAGAAATAGGGCGCGAGGAAGCCGGCCGCGAGGCCGAAGCCCGCCAGCAGCAGCGGCTTGGCGATGCGCCACAGCAGCCCCGGCCAGCGGCGCTTGGTGGTCTGTGACGGGGCCTGACGGGTGGTTTTCTGTCGACTCACGCGGGGCGGGGTGTCCGGGCTTGAAGGGCGGCCGCAGTGTAGCGGCCGCCACCTGCCAGCGCCGATGCGTGGATGCTGACCAGTTCGGGCACGGTTGGGGCAAGCTCCGGGCAGCGGGCCCCCATGCTGGCGGGGCTGGGGCCCCGCGGCGATAATCGCGGGCGCGGCCGCCATGGCCCTTTGTCTTCCGGATTCCTCTTGAACCCTGCCTCTCCGTCGGACGGCACCCACCCCGTCCTGCTCTGCCTGTACGCCAGCGAATTCGCCCCCGGTCTGACCACGCTGGATGCCCTGCCGCCGCACGCCTGCCTGGCGGGTCTGCCCGCCGATCTCGGCGTGGTGCAGGCCGCCGATGCCGCCAGTGCGCTGCAGTCGGCCCTGCTGGCCCAGCCCGGCAGCGCTGCCCTGCTGCTGGATCTGGAGGCCGGGCTTCCGCCCTTCACCGCCCTGCGCCTGCTGCGGCTGCCGCGCAGCGAGGCTGTGCTGAGCGCCCTCGACGCCACCGAGCTTGGCATCGACGGAATGGAGAGCTTCGAGCCAGCACAGCTCGACGCGCTGTGCTGGCGAGCGGGCGAGGCGCGCCCCCTGCCGGCCGAGCGCTTCGATCCGCGTGCCTGTCGGATACCTGCCCGTCGGCTTGCCGAATTCGCCGCGGCGTTGGCGGTCGATGCGCGGCCCGCGCTGCCCGCCGACTGCGAGGCCCAGGTCTACACCCGACTTTGCCTGCCAGCATCCCGCGCCGACACGATCGAGCCCGGCCTCGTGGCCGATGCGCTGTGCGCGCGGCTGCTGCCACTGCTGGAAGGGCCGACGCCTGCCGGCTATCCGGGTCTCGACGGCAAACCGGTGCTGCTGCATGCCCTGCACGGCTGGGGCGGCGGCAGCGAGCGCTTCGTGACTGATCTGATCCAGTCGGACCTGCACGCGCATCACCTGCTGCTGCAGGCAGTCAGCGCGCCCGACTCAAAGCACACGGGTGCCGCCCTGGCGCTGCGGCTGCAGCCCGGCTCCGCCGCCCTGCGCGAGCAGCCGCTGGCCGCACCGATCGCAGCCACCGCCCAGCGCTCGTCCGAGATCGCGGAGTTCGTCGACGCCGTCTGTGCCGATTTCGGCGTCGGCGGCGTGCTGGTGTCCTCGCTGATCGGCCTCAGCCTCGACCTGCTGCACACCGGCCTGCCCACCGCCGTGGTCTGCCACGACTACCACCCGCTGTGGCCCAGCCTGCACGCCGACTTCGGCGCGGCGGACTTCGACGTCTCCGACGCCGCGCTGGCGGCCTGCCTGCAGACGCAGGGACCGGACTATCCCTTCGGCGAACGTCGACCGACCGCCTGGTCAGCCCTGCGCGAAGCCTACGTGGCGTCGCTGCTGCAGGCGCGCGCCCAGCTGATCGCCCCGACCCGCGCCGTGCTGAGCAATCTGATGCGCCTCGCGCCCGCGCTGGCCGAGCTGCCGCAGCACTGCATCGCCCACGGCATCGCGCCGTGGCCGCAGCCACTGCCGGTGGTCGCAGCACGTGAGCGGCGCGCGCGTCTGCGCGTGCTGGTGCCGGGGCGGATCAACGGCGGCAAGGGCGAACATCTGCTGGCTGAGCTGATCCCGCAGCTGCCCGAGGGTGTCGAACTCGTGCTGCTCGGCTGTGGCGCCGCCGGCATGCGCTTCTTCGGTACCGACCGGGTGCATCTGGCGCTCGACTACCGCCGCGAGGACCTGCCCGCGCGCGTCGCCGAGCTCGCGCCCGACCTCGCCCTGCTGCCCGCCAGCGTCGCCGAGACCTTCAGCTACACCCTGAGCGAGCTGCAGCTGCTGGGCCTGCCGGTGCTGGCGACGCGGATCGGCAGCTACGCCGAGCGCATCCAGCACGGTCGCGACGGCCTGCTGGTCGAACCGGATGCCCAGGCAATCGCCCGCGCGCTGCGGTTCCTGGCGCACACGCCGCAGGCCCTGGGCAGCCTGCGTGCGCGCACGACCCCGGTACAGACGCTGTCCAGCATGGCCGAGGCCTATGCGGAGGTGCTTGGCGTGCAGATCCGCTCGGCCCTCGCCCAGCCTGCGCGAACAGTGAATGCGGAAGTCGCGCGGCTCGCGCTGAGCGCCCGGCTCGAGCTGGCGTTGGGCGCGCAGAAGGCGCTCCGCGAGGTCAGCCGTGGCTGGGAGGCCGCCGCGACCGAACGCGCGCAGTGGGCGCGGGATCAGGAAAAGCTGGCGCAGGAGCGCACCGCCTGGGCCGAGAGCCTGGACCTTCGCGTGGAGGTGCAGAACGGCCAGATCGAAGCGCTCAAGCTCGATCTCGTCCGCGCCCGCGAGGATCTCGAGCAGGGTCGAAATCAGCTGCTGGAAACGCTGCGCGCGGCCGGCGAGTCGATCGACCAAGCGCGCGAGGATGCCACGCACGCAGAGCTGGCCCGGATCACCGCCCTGCGGCTGGCCGCATTGGACGAGGAGGTGCGTCGTCTCGGCGGCTGGGTCGATGCGCTGCAGCGCCAGCGCGACGAATTCGAAGCCGAGCGCAACCGCATCCTTGAGAGCAGCTCCTGGAAGCTCACCCGCCCGCTGCGCGGCGCGCGCAAGCTGATCGAGCGCGGCCTGGCCAGCCTGGGCTTTCGCCGCCAGCGCGCGGGTTCGCTGGTGAGCCGCGGCCTGCGCAGCCTGCGCACGCGCGGGGTAAGCGGCACCCTGCAGCGCATCCGCGCCGAAGTGCGCCCCGAGCTGCCGCAGACCGTGCTCGACGTTCCGGCCAGCGCGCCCTTCGCGCCCTTCGCCCTGCCCTGCCCCGATGCTCCGCGGGTCAGCGTGGTGATTCCGGTCTACAACCATCTCGACCACAGTCTGACCTGCCTGCGCTCGATCGCCGCGCACCCATCAAAGATTGCCGCCGAGATCATCGCCGTCGACGACTGCTCGTCCGACGACACCGAAGCGACGCTGCCGCAGATCGAGGGCCTGCGCTACCAGCGCAATCCGCAGAACCTCGGCTTCATCGGCGCCTGCAATGCCGGCGCGGACGCTGCGCGCGGCGAGTACCTGGTCTTCCTGAACAATGACACCGCCGTGCAGCCGGGCTGGCTGGATGCGCTGATCGAGACCTTTGAAACACAGGAGCGCGTGGGCCTGGTCGGCGCCAAGCTGATCTACCCCGACGGCCGCCTGCAGGAGGCCGGCGGCATCGTCTTCAATGACGCCTCGGGCTGGAACTACGGCCGTTTCGGCGACCCGGCCGCGCCGGAGTACAACTACCTGCGCGCGGTCGACTACTGCTCGGGTGCGGCGATCGCCATCCGCGCCGATCTGTTCCAGGAGTTCGGCGGCTTCGATCGCCATTACGCTCCGGCCTACTACGAAGACACCGACCTCGCCATGAAGGTCTGGGCCCACGGCCTGCGCGTGCTCTACCAGCCGAAGTCGGCGGTGGTTCACTTCGAGGGCGTGAGCTCGGGCACCGACACCTCGACCGGGGTCAAGGCCTACCAGGTCGTCAACCAGCAGAAATTCCTCGAACGCTGGGCCGAGCGGCTGAAGTCCCATCCGGCCCCGGGCACGCCGATCGAACTGGCGCGCCAGCACCGCGACAGCCGCCGCGTGCTGATCATTGACGCCACCACGCCGACGCCGGACCAGGATTCCGGCTCGCTGCGCATGGTCAACCTGATGCGCGTGCTGCGCGCCGAGGGCGTGGCGGTGAGCTTCTTCGCCGACAACCGCGCCTTCGTCGAGCGCTACACCGGCGAACTGCAGCAGCTCGGCGTCGAAGTGCTCTGGCATCCCTTCCTGGCCGATGTGCCGGGCTGGTTCGCCGAGCATGGCCGCCACTTCGATCTGGTCGTTCTGAGCCGGCACTACATCGCCACCCAGTACGTTGACCTGGTGCGCCTGCACGCGCCACAGGCGCGGCTGGTGTTCGACACCGTCGACCTGCATTACCTGCGCGAGCAGCGCGAGGCCGAGCTGTCCGGCCGCGAGGACCTGCGCCGCCAGGCCGCGCAGACCCGCGAGAAGGAGCTGGATCTCATCCGCCGCAGCGACATCACGCTCGTGGTCAGTCCGGTCGAGCAGGCCCTGCTGGCCACGGAAGCCCCCGGCGCGCGCGTCGACATCCTCTCGAACGTCCACGAGGTGTTCGGCTGCCGCAAGCCCTTCGAGCAGCGCCACGACATCGTCTTCATGGGCGGCTACCAGCACACCCCGAACGTCGATGCCGTGCTGTGGTTCGCCGACGAGGTGCTGCCGCTGATCCGTGCCGAAGCGCCGGAGATCACCTTCCACGTGGTCGGCAGCAAGGCCACCGACGAAGTGCGTGCCTTGGGCGAGCGGCCCGGCATCATGTTCCAGGGCTTCGTCCCGGACATCGAGCCCTTCATGGACAACTGCCGGCTGGCAGTGGCCCCGCTGCGCTACGGCGCCGGCGTCAAGGGCAAGGTCAACATGAGCATGAGCTACGGCCAGCCGGTGGTGGCGACGCCGATCGCGATCGAAGGCATGCACGCCGAGCCCGGCGTCGATGTGCTGGTCGCCGAGAGTGCACAGGATTTCGCGGCCGAGGTGCTGCGTGCCTACCGTGACCGCGCGCTCTGGCAGCAGCTGTCGGCGGGAGGCTTGGCCAATGTCGAACGCCACTTCGGCTTCGAGAGCGCACGCCTGGCGGTGCGGGCCTTGTTCGGGGGCTGAACGGCAGCGCGTTTGACCGTATCGTAGCGTCCTCGGCCACCCGCGCAGGACGCCCATGCCCCATACCTCGTTCGCAGCACCGCTAGCCCTGCTCCTGCTTCTGGCGTCTGCCTCGCGCGTCGAGGCGCAGACCGCGACCACGGCAGGTGCCACCAGTGCGCCCGAGCCCACCCTGCAGCATCTCAGTCTGGTCTGGGAGTTCAGCGGCGACAGCAATGCCAACGGCGTGGTGTCGGTGCGCTTCCGCAGCGCGGGCGGCAGCTGGCGCGAAGGCATGCCGCTGCGGCGTGTGCCTGCCGACAGCAACGCCGGCTTCAGCTGGTCGAACCGCCACGCCGGCAGCGTATTCGGTCTGCAGCCGGGCACCGACTACGAGATCGAGCTCAGCCTGGTCGACACCGACGGCGGCAGCACGACACGCCTGCTGAACGCGCGCACCCGCAGCCTGCCGCAGCCCGGTGGCGGCAGCATCCGCAGCGCCACGCCAGCGACTCTGGCGAACGTGCTGAGCCAGGCGCAGCCGGGCGATATCGTCGAACTCGGCGCCGGCGCGTATGCCGGGTTCAATCTGCAGCGTGATGGCGCCGCGGGCCAGCCGCTGACCCTGCGCGGCCTGCCCGGCGCGCAGATCAACGGCGAGCTGGGCCTGTTCTCGCGCCGGCACGTGATCCTGCAGGCGCTCACCGTCAACGGTCGCATCCGCTTCAATGCCTCCGACGACATCGCGATCCTCGACAGCACGGTCAACGCCTCGCCGACTGCGTTCAACGGCGATGGCATCGTCTGCTTCACCCGCTGCGCCCGCGCCTACATCGCCGGCAACACGGTCAATGGCACCACGGTCTGGCAGGAGAGCGCCTTCGGCGTCGACGGCGACAATCGTGGCGAGGGCATCGTGGTCAATGGGCCCGGCCATGTGATCCAGAACAACCGCGTGCGCGGCTTCCGTGACGGCATCTCGTTCATGGAGGACAGCGCGGCGGTCGATCAGTTCAGCATCGACGTGCTGGACAACCGCATCAGCGAGTCCGCCGACGACGGCATCGAGGCCGACTTTTGCCTGCACAACTGCCGGCAGATCGGCAACGTGCTGACCAACAGCTTCGTCGCGTTCTCCTCGCAGCCCGCGCTGGGCGGACCGAACTACTTCATCCGCAATGTCGCCTGGAACGTCGCCCACCTGCCCTTCAAGCTCTACCGCAGCAGCCGCGGCGACGTTCTGCTGCACAACACCGTGGTCAAGACCGGCGACGGCTTCAATGCCTATGCCGGCGTGCCGATCGCCCACGCCTACGCCCGCAACAACCTCTTCCTGGGCGGTGAGCCCGGCAGCTGGAACGGCTACAGCAGCGGCAGCGGCCGGGTGCTGGACATCGCGGACCTGCAGACGGCGACCAGCAGCTTCAACTTCAACGGCTACGGCACGACGCGCAGCGACTTCCGCGGCCGGATCGGCGCGCTCAGCTTCAACAGCCTCGCGGAACTGCGCAGCCTGAGCAGCGAAACCCAGGCCCAGCGCGTCGACATGGCGGTCTTCGCCGCAGCGCCTGCATTCCCGCAGAGCCCGCTGACGCAGTACGCCGAAGCCGATCTGCGCCTTGCCGATGACATGCGAGCGGTCGACACCGGCGAGCGCATCGCCAACATCAACGACGGCTTCAGCGGCAGCGCGCCGGACCTTGGCGCGTTCGAGCGGCAGGCCGATGGGGCGCAGATGTTCTGCGACGGCTTTGAACCTGTCGCCTGCGTGCGGCCTTGATTGAATCGGGCCGCATGCGGCAAAGAACGAGAGTTGCGTCAGTGGCGTGGGCAGCGCGCGTCGGCCCCGGTTCGAGACTGGGGCGAGATTCCGGTACATGCGCTGCGCTTATGTACCCTACGCGAACGGCGGCCTGCGGCTCCGCTGCGGGCAAGGCGTCTTTCGCGGTGGTAGGGCGGATAAGCGCAGCGCATCCGCCAGCAAGTGCGAGTGATGCCTCGGCTTGAACGAAGCCAACAGGACCAGAATGAGACTTCGGTGCGCGCAAGGCGTCTCTCGCGGTTGTAGGGCGGATAAGCGCAGCGCATCCGCCAGCGAGTGCGAGTGATGCCTTGGCTTGAACGAAGCCAACAGCTCCAGAAGACGCGACGCGTGCAGCGAAGCGCCCAGCCGTGTTCGATACCCTCAGCGCCCTCTAGCGCGCATCCATGCATGCACCAGCACTGCCGCAAGCGCCCATATCACCAGCACGCAGATCAGCGCTGAAACCGCCCACCCCTGCGCCGTGGGCGAACACCAGCCCCAGCCGCACAGTCCCGCGTTCTCGATCAGCCCCGGCACACCGACGCTGTGCAGCAGATGGGCGAGGAAGAAGGGCATCAGGACCACCCAGCCTGCCGGCGAATCCAGCCACGCCGGCCAGATCAGGCCCGGCAGAGCCACCACGCCCGCAGTCGCGAGCAAGGCCAGCAGCAACTTCAGAACCCGCGGTTCAAACATCGGAGTCCGCACCATCACTGGGACAATCCTTGCGAGCACCGCCCTCATCAGGGGCACTCACGCTCGATCCTCCACCACCGCCGCGCCCGCCGAGCCGGCGAGGATGCCGCCGTCGATGTTGAACTCCGCTCCGGTGATGTAAGTCGACTCGTCCGAGGCCAGCAGCACCGCGACTGCCGCGACCTCCTCGGGCGTGCCGAAGCGCCGCAGCGGCGTGTCCTGCACGAACATCGCCATGTTCGCCTCGCGCTCGGGCCCGCTGCCCAGCATGGGCTCCCACATCGGGGTCAGGATGGCGGCCGGGTGGATCGAGTTGCAGCGGATCCGCAGGCCCTGCTGCGCGCAGTACAGGGCCACCGACTTGGTGTGGTTGCGCACGCCCGCCTTGCTGGAGGCATAGGCTGCCGCTGCAGGAATGCCGACCAGGCCCGAGCGCGAGGAGATGTTGATGATCGAGCCTTCGCCGCGAGCACGCATGACGTGGATTGCGTGCTTGCACCCAAGGAACACCCCGTCGAGATTGGTGGCGTGTACCGCACGCCAGTCTTCGAGGCGTGCGTGCTCGGGATCATGAGCGACGAAGCCCGCCTCGAAGCCGGTGATGCCGGCATTGTTCACCAGGATGTCCAGTCGCCCTTCGATGCGCATCAGTTCGGCGCACACTTGGATCCACTGTGACTCGTCACGCACGTCCAGCCGGGTGAATCGCCCTTGGCCGCCCAGCGTGCCAGCGACCTCACTGCCGGAGTCATCGTCGATATCGCTGACGATCACGCGCGCACCCTCGTTCGCGAGCGCGCGTGCGATCGCGGCGCCGATTCCGCGTCCCGCCCCCGTCACCAGGGCGACCTTGTCCTTCAATCGCATGCTCACTCCTCGTTTGGTGGCCGCTGTTCCATGCCGCCAGCGCATGCGGCAGCTCCAAGCTCCGGCAGTACCCACAGGTGCAGGTCGCGCGACTGGCCGGTCGCGTCAATGATGGACTGCGCACGAGCGCCCGCGCAGCCCTCGAAGGGAAAGCCGTTGGAGACGATGCGCGTGCCCGGCGCGCAATGTTCGAGCAGCTCGGCCGCCATCCGCTGGGTGGACCAGTGCACCAGGTAGAGCACCACCACGCTCGCGGTCGAAACATCCACGTCCATCGCATCGCGATGCTCGAAGCGCGCGCGATCCGCCACGCCGGCGGCCTCGGCATTCAGCCGGGACTGCTCGACCCACCAGGGTTCGATATCGACCCCATAGGCCCGCGCACCGCGTCGGGCCGCAGCGATCGCCAGCCGACCATCGCCACAGCCCAGATCGAAGACGACATCGTCAGAGCCGACGCCCGCGAGATCGAGCATGCGTTCGACGACGTCGTCCGCGGTGGCCACGTAGGGCGCCAGGATGTAGCGAGGCGCAATGAATGTCTCAGGCAGCGACACGATTCGCGTCCTCGTTCTTCCAGGTGCCTCGCGGCGACAGTGCGACCGCGAGCATCCTCAATGATGCTCGAAGCCAGTCAATCGCGGCGCGTAGCTGCAGGGCTGCACACGCAGCCCCAGACGCCAGACCCTCGCGATCGACGGGGGCCAAGCCGCGCACCAGCTACGCGAGACGATGCCGAGCGGCCCCTCAGGAAGCAGGAAGACAAGCACCCGCTTTCGCTGACAGCACCCGCCCTCGACGCGGCTCGGGGAAGCGCCAAGGCAACACCGGCCACGACCTTCCCGGCCGTTGATCCGTGGTCGCGAGTCCGGCACGGGTCCGGACTCGGTCTCGCTTTCGACGGATCAAGCATCACGCGCTCGATCCGCGCCTGCCATCCGTGACGCTCGACCATGCTGAATTCCTCAGCGTCGCCCTGAGGAAGCTCGAACTCGCCTGGCCACCTGTCAGATTCGACAGCTGTTCCCCTTCTACCGATTGCACATACCTTTCCCGTGCGAAGGCGATGGCGCCAGACGATGGCTTCCGCGCTGCGCGAGTCGGGCGGCGGAGTGCGGCGCGCGCCTCCCAGCGGCCCGCGAACCCCGCGCCGGAAGTCACACCGCGTATGGGCCGCCACGACCTCATGGGTCGCACCCGCCCCACCCGAACCGCCCCCGTGGCACCCACCACCGAAGGAGATGCACATGGCCCGCTACATCCGTTCAAACGCCTGGAACCAGGGCGGCACCTTCGACAACCCCGACCTGCTCTGGTACGCCAAGGGCGTGGGCGCGATGATGGCGCTGCCGCTGAACGATCGGAACAGCTGGTGGTTCTTCGCCGCGATCCACGGCCAGTACCTGCCGGGCACGCCGAACCAGCAGAGCGGCTTCCCCGGCTGGCAGGCGATTCCGCCGGTGCCGGCCGTGCCGACCAAGCCGCTGCCTCCGGGCTCCGACATCAAGAGCTTCTGGGACCAGTGCCAGCACCAGAGCTGGTATTTCCCGCCCTGGCACCGCGGCTATCTGATCGCGCTGGAGGGCCAGCTGCGCAAGGCGATCATCGCCCTGGGCGGGCCCGCGAGCTGGGCCCTGCCCTACTGGAACTACCTTGGCCCCGACACGCAGTACGAAATCCCGCCCGCCTTCACCCAGGCCACGCTGCCGGACGGCAAGACCCCCAACCCGCTGTTCGTGACCGCGCGCTACGGGCCGAACAACAACGGCGACATCTTCATCCCGGTGCCGCCGGTGTCCGGCGCCTGCATGAACAACACCGTCTATACCGGCAGCAATGCCAACACGCCGCGCCCCGGCTTCGGCGGCCCGCAGACCGGCTTCTCGCACGACGGCCAGGTCAGCGGCAACCTCGAGAGCAACCCGCACAACCAGGTGCATGTCGACGTCGGCGGCAACGCGCCGAACGGCCAGACCTGGGGCCTGATGGCCGACCCCGGCATCGCCGCGCTCGACCCCGTGTTCTACGTGCACCACGCCAACATCGACCGCATGTGGGCGGCGTGGAACGCCAAGGGCAATGCCAACCCCAGCAGCACGGCCTGGCTGAAAGGCCCCGCTGCGGCGGGCGAACGGCCCTTCGTCATGCCGATGGCCGACGGCAGCAGCTGGGTGTACACGCCTGCCGATGTGGACGATCTCGGCAAGACCGACTACACCTATGACGACCTGCAGGCGGCCGCACCCGCCGCTGCCCGCGCGCCGCTCGCCATCCGCCTGCACAAGCTGGGGGCCCCCGACATGGCTGGACGTGGATCCGATCAAGACAAGGACACCGCCACCGCCTCGGAGCTGGTCGGCAGCCACGACGGCAGCCTGCTCATCCGCAACTCGGGCGCGCGCGCGCAGGTGAAGCTCGATGCGGGCGTGCGTTCGAAGATGTCGGACAGCCTGAAGACCGCCTCGCTGGACGCGCCGCCCGATCGCGCCTACCTGCAGCTCGAAAACGTACGCGGCGCACGCGACGCGCAGAAGCTGCAGGTCTACGTCAACGAGCAGCTGGCCGGCACCGTGGCCCTGTTCGGCTTGCGTCGCGCCAGCGCACAGAACGCCGAGCATGCCGGCAACGGGCTCAGCTTCGAGCTGGACGTCACCGCCCTGATCGACAGCCTCTACGTCGAGAACGCGCTGGCCACCGACGCGCTGGACGTGCGCATCCAGCCCAGCAATGCCGTCGATGCCGATGAGCCGATCAGCGTCGGCCGCATCAGCCTCTACCGCGAGAGCCACAAGTGACAGAGCGGGCACGCGCACGCCGGCACATCGCCGGCGTCGCGCTTGCGCTGAGTGCCGTGGCCTGGGGGCTGCACCTGGGCCACGCCGCGCAGGCCTCGGCATCGCCCTTCTGCTGGAGCGGTGCCGCGACCGGCGCCTGGCCCAGCCTTGCGGTGCTGCTGCAGCTGCATCCGCCGTCGGCCCTGCTGGGCGGCTGGCTACTGATGCTGGTGGCAATGATGCTGCCGACCCTGGTCGCACCCCTGCTGCACGTGCACCAGCGCAGCTTCCGGCAGCGACGCCCGCGTGCACTCACGCTGTTCGCGCTGGGCTACTTCGGCGTGTGGCTGCTCGCGGGGGGCGTGCTGGTGCCGCTGTCGCTGCTGCTGAGCCTGGCTGCGCCGCAGTCCTGGGGCCCGGCACTGATCGCGGCCCTGTTGGCCCTGGTCTGGCAGTGCTCGCCGATCAAGCAGCGCTGTCTGAACCGCAGCCATGAACACAGGGCGCTGTCCGCCTTCGGCCGGGCGGCGGATCGCGACGCCCTGCGCTTCGGCCTGAGCCACGGCCTGTGGTGCTTGGGCTCGTGCTGGGCATTGATGCTGGTGCCGATGCTGCTCGTACAGGGCCACACCGCGGCGATGCTGGCCGCCGCCCTGCTGATGAGCGCCGAGCGCCTCGAAGCCCCGCGCCCCCTGCGCTGGCAGCTGCGCGGCCTGGGCAAGCTCAGCCGGATCGTGGCAGCACGCATGCGCCCGAGCCTTGCGTGGCGATCGGCACCGCGCGCCGATGCGGGCGTTCTCGAAGAAGCCTGAGTTCGGATGCAAGCATTCTCGAAGAAGCCTCAGCTCGTCCGCACGCGTTCCTGGTAAGGGCCTGCTCGCAGAAAACTGCCGCCTGTGCGCTGCGCTCACCCTGCGGGTCGCGAGCGAGCTCGCTCCTACAAAGGGCTGGCGTTCGACCCAAGCCATGACATGCCCCCGCCTGTGCGGGGCGACGCGTGCGAGGCTTGCACTACCGCGCGGTGCCGGAGCTACTCCCAAACGAGGTCGCCCGCTCGCCCGCCCGCCCGCGCAGCTCCAGACTAGCTCCTCAGCCCAGCCAGCGGGTTACGCGTTCTCGCAGAAACATTTGACTCGTCATCCCCGCGAACGCGGGGATCCAGCGTTCAGAGCGGAACAACGGCCTGACCTATACGGCAATGCAGGCGGGCGCTTGAGGGAGACGATCAAAGGTTCGCCAATCCCCTTGGCCCCGCTCGCCTGACCCTACACCTCGCGCAGGATCGCAGCGCGCTGCGCGGCGTGTTCCTCGTCGGAGATCAGGCCCTTGGCTTTCAGATCAGCCAGCGCCTGCAGGCGCGCCTCGACCGGCAGCTTGCCTGTCCGCTCTGCCAGGCGCTGACCCGTAGTGCCGCCAGCGCGCGAGGACCGACGCGCGAGCACCAGGATCAAGGCGCCCAAGCTCAGCGGCACCAGCACAAGGATCAGTACCGACAGCCAATTGAAGATGCTGAAACTGCCCATGCGACGTCTCCATGCATGAGTCAATCAGGAAGTCGCGGCTCGGAAAGGAATCACGCCGAAGGGCGCTGCGCGGGCCGCGTTCGAGGGCCGAGTGTAAGGGCTGTGGACTGTCGACAGCACTGCCTACGTGTTCAGCGGCGAAGCAGACCTCGCAGGCTGCGAGCCAGGCTCGCGGTCCAGGCTAGACCATCGAAGCGTCGAGGCCCGCAAGCGGACGTGGCTGCGCGTCTGCTGGCCGACAATCTCAAAAGTCATTCCTGGGCAAAGACCCTGCGTGCGAGAGGCCGGATTCAGCGCCGCGCTGCCGCCTGATCCTCGCGCATGCGCGCTGCCATGTGTTCAGGCATCCAGGTTTCATTGACTCGCACCAGCACGAAGGTGTCGCGAACCCAGCGCTTCTCGCCCGGCGCCATATCGCCTACACGCTCAGCCAGCAGGGCTTCGGCCGCCTTCCGCTGGGCCTCCATACGCAGCCACTCCTGCTCTCGCCCCTGGGCGCGCATGTTCCGGCCGATGAGCTCCAGCTCTTCCGCGCGCATCGGCTCGCGCTTGGCGACGCACAGAACCTCGTACTCGGCGTCGAGCTCGTAGCGATCATCGCCAAGCCTGCGCCCCGCCAGCAGACGGACATCCGTCACGGCGCGCTCGACGGGGTCCCAGAGCGGATTGAACTCGGTCACGACCTCCCGCAGCTCGAACTCCGACATGCCCTCGGGCACCTGCAGGTCGGGGCCGCTCGAACACGCGGACAGGCTCAGGGCGAGCAACAGGCAGACGAGTCGGTTCAAGAGCAGCACCGTAGTCGGAAAGTCGGGGCGTGAGTGTGCCGGTATTGACGCGCGTGAAACAGAGGCCGGTCTCGTGCAGCGCCGCCGTCGCGGACTGCCGCCGGCGCGCAGGGAGCAAAGGCTGTGCGTCGTCAACGCGACACGGCGCAGTCCAATAGGAAAACGGCGCCGCCGCGCTGACTCGGCACGGCGCATGCGCGCTACATCGTACGGCAGCGCTGGCGCGACCACCGGTTGAAGGCCTGCGCGATCTCGCGCCGCGCGTGCAGCACGAGAGCGTCGACATGGAGCGAAAATCGCGCGATTGCGCGCGCCCACTCACGCGGAACGCAGCGCCTCCAAGCTGCGCAATGCTCAATGCGAACGCTGCGCCTCACGGGTCTGACGCAGCGTATCCACCAAGGCCTGCGCGCCCGGGTGGTTCTGGACTCGATCGTATTCGAGGCGCTGGTAGACGCCGTGCCTGCTGTGTCCGGCTTGCCCGGCCGGCCCCGCTCGGGGCCGGACAAGCGGCATGCCGACAAGGGCTACGACTTTGCCCGCTGTCGGCAGCACCTTCGCAAGCGCGGTATTGTCGACCGGATTGCGCGACGTGGAGTTGAAAGCAAGGAGCAGTTGGGCAGACACCGCTGGGTGGTCGAGCACACCCATGCGTGGCTCGCAGGCTTCTGCAAGCTGCGGATCCGCTTTGAACGCCAGTTGGGTACGCATCTCGCACTATTCCGATTGGCGTGTGCGGTGATCTGCCTGCGCTTCGTGGAGCAGTTTTGTTAGCAGCGGCGAGTTCAACATTGATTCGCAACACTGCTGATAGATTCCTCAAATACGGGGAGGGGTGTTTTGAATCCAAGTGTTTTGCGCGGTCGATTGTAGAGTCGTGCTTCGATCCAGCTCAATTCGTCGCTCGTCAGGGTGCTGAAATCCCTATTCCGAGGGAGGTACTGGCGAGTCAGTCCGTTGGCGTTCTCGTTGCTGCCGCGCTGCCAGGCTGAGTAGGGATCGGCAAAGAAGAATTCGGCGTTCAAGGCCAAGGCGATGGTCTGATGATCGGCAAACTCCTTGCCGTTGTCCGAGGTCAGCGTGTGTACGTGAGCACTCAGCCTGCCCAAGCGCTGCACGATCGCACGCATGACGCTGTCCACCGTGCCGTCAGGCGATCTGGCGAGCAAATGCAGGCGGCTTCGGCGTTCGGTCATGCTCACCACCACCACCTTCCCACGCGAAGCGCGGATCGTATCCAGTTCCCAATCGCCGATGCGCGTGCGTTGCTCCACGATCGCCGGCCGCTCTGTCCAATGCCGACGACGCCGCAATTGCCCACGACCATCACGTAGACCCCGATGGCGGCGTTTCCGACGACGCTTGCGCAGGTGCTCGAACAGCCGGCCGCCACGCACCTGGTCGCGGTAGATGTGCCGATAAATCCATTCGTGACTGGCCAGCTTCGTGCTGCCGGCGATCTGCTCGGGACTGAAGTCTTCGGTGAGCAAAGCTTCAATCTTCTCGATGCGCCTCTTGTCGATACGTGGACGCTGGCTGGCCCGGCTGCGTCGCTGCTCGCTTCTGCGCTGAGCATGGACTGGATCGTATCGCCGCCGACCGCCATTACGACGCAACTCCCGGCTGATGGTGCTGGCTGCACGATTCAGCGTCCGGGCGATGCCACGGATCGAGACACCGGCTTGGTGGTGGGCGTGGATCAGGTATCGTTCTCTCTGGTTCAGGCGGCCTGAGGCCATGGGCAACTCCACTTGGCGGTGAAGTGGCTCAGATCAGGTCGCCTGAGCCTCTTCACAACCGTTGGTGTTGCGAACCAGAGTTGAATCCGCCGTCAGCCCTGTTGACACGGGCGGCACAATGGTGACCCCAGGTTCTCATCCGTAGGGTGGTGACCTAGGACTCTCTTCCCCGGACTCCGTGACCTCGGGCTCCTAATTCTCCTTCCATTCGGGAAACCAAGTTTCACTACTATGGCTTTCGACTGATCCGGCATCGTCGATGCCCCCCCAAACTACTGGTCCATTGCCGGCAGGTTCCAAGCCAGGATCAGCGGTTTCCTCTCTTGCCTCATTTAACACTACCTCGAAGCTTAGGTCTGAGCTGCTAGCCCCATACCTCAGCCTAGCCAATTCGTGCCCAGATCGAAAGTCCTTGGAAAAGACACAGGCCTCCGCGGCAAATCCGAGCAGGAACAACGATCTTTCCCAAATCCCATCAAGCCTAGACGACCCATCCATGTTTTTGCGAATAAGCTCGTCAGCAAACGCCTCTTCGATCTCGACAAGCTTGGGCGCAAGACTTGAACCGTCTTGAAGCATTGCAACTGCCCGACCCGGGGACCGCATAACCACCGCATACTCGAAGTGCCCCTGATTACCGAAGGTCTTTCGGGCCGACTTATGCCATTCTAGACCGTGCCTAGCAAGTTCGTGCACCGCTTTAGCTATAGATTCTCCTGCTATAGCGTGCGATTGGGCGGCATGGAAGCACGAATTGATCGCGCGCAGATATTGCACCTCATTTCCGAACAGGGCAGCAGCCCAGAGGGTCGTCAAACTCGCCATCGCGAGGAAGACGGTGATAGCTAGAGATCTAGCGGACATCATGCCACAAATCCGGGGGCAGGTCTTGTTTTGCCACATCATTCTCCTGACCGTTGGCGCGCGAGCGGGCTAATCATCGGGTGCTGCAGACCGCGAACTCAATGCGTTGAGGAAGAGACATGCGCCGACACTACGCCGGCGCATGTGGCAAAACAAGACCTGCCCCCAGATTTTTGCCCTCGAACCCGTGGCTGACCCCGGAAAGCACGACGGCTTGACCAGCGGTTTCCCACAGGAAACGAGATAGAGCCGCGCATTGTTAGGCGCCAGCCCGGAGCGACTTGATTAACGGTCTGTCAGCCTTAAAGAACCGCGAAAAGAGCTCTTCAGCCACTAGCGCAACACCAACAGCCTCTTGGAGCTCATAGCTCGCTGGTCGCAGAACGACGTAGCAGTCCTTAGTGACGGCTGGAATGTACTCACCGTGCTGTAGGCGCATGAACTCAACCTCCGGCTCTGCCCAGGCGCCCGAAACAACCTCTTTGACCTGTGCCCGGTATGTCCACCAAAAGTAGAACGGAATGCAATTCTCCACATCGCCGCAGCCCGGATGCAAATCCGTGAACCGAACGGCGACCACCTCGACACGGAGCACAATTGCGTCAGGGGGAACGGCATAACGCTCTCTCGCCGAATCCGCAGGAGTGGAGGCGCAGCCAAGGACTATCCAGAGCATGCAAAGCGCTGCGAGTAATCGTGTCATGGCGCCTAACGCCTGAGTTAAGCGGCGGCGTAGCCGTCCGCCTTGAACGAATTGTTAGTTGTGTTTAGTAGAACTGACACGACCACCTCCACACGCCAGAAGGGGACCGAAAGAAGTAACCGCGGCCGTTATCCGCCCACATCCAGCCGACCTTTTCCTCTGAGGCGACTTGGAACACGTAGTTTTCTAGACCTACCCCGTGCTGAATCTCGGAGGGGTAGCCCCCGAACTTGGTGCCTCCGTACCGTGAGAATGAGTTAAAGAAGGCGTCCCCCGCTTCCACATCGTCGTTTACCGGATTTAGGTCAACGACCTCCCACGCATCTTCCCAACCCGGAGCGTCGTCTTCAACGCGGTGCCACACAATTGGAAAGGGGCGGAAGCGCCCTGTATCAGATTGAATTGGAACGAGACCACTGAGGCTTGTGTGCTCGCGGATGAGCCAGCCTTCTCCGTGCGGGCGATCAAACGGGTGCTCGTGCCGATTCTGAAACAGCACTAGCAGTTCGATGCCTTCCAGCTCGCGAGGGATCACCGGAAGCTCTCGCACACGCACTTGCAAGAGTGGAAACATCGGCTCGCCTTGCCATTGGGGAAGAGGCTCGCCTGGCAGAGCGACAGCGCGGCAAAACCATGAGGTGATCGGATCGTCAGGAGGCCTCAGGCCGCCCACCTGAGCCACAGCGGCGGGGCGAAGCTTGGACTGCAGCTCTTTGAGAACTTCGGTTGCCTGCGGAGTCATGGGCACAGCTAACTCAATGTAGACGTCAAAGTGACGTCTAATCTGTCGCATAACCTGGCGCCTCGAACTGCCGCGAGCACCAGAACCTTAATTAAACCAACAACTTAGAGAACTTTTCGCGCAAGTTCCGTCGCATAACCTGCCCCGAAACACGACGCGCCGCACCCACCGACGGCGAACCTATCCCAGTTCACTTCCCGATTCAATCCCGCCCCCGTCGGCGATTCGCCGAAGGACAAAGGGCCCGCATCTGCGGGCCCTTTGTCTTTACTTCCAACTCAACAAGCGTCAGACCTCAGCGCGGCGTGAACTCGATTTTCGCCACTTCACCCGCCTGCGACGCCGCCGGGTCCAGCACCAGTGGCTTGTAGGCATTCACCAGCCAGCGCGGCAATTGGCTGACGTAGCCGGGGCCGCCGATCTTGCCGTCCTGGCCGCCGGGCATGATCTGCAGCAGGGTCGGCGGGTCGGTCATTTCACCGATGAATCGGCGCACGGGGCCGCTGCCGAACATGAAGCCGTTGACGGTGTTGGAGCGCACGCCGTGGCCGGAGGCGTCGACCACTTCGTAGCCACCGGGGCGGGCCAGGCCGGGCAGCTGCGGGCTCAGGTTCTGGAACGGGTACGGGTTGCTGCCCGGGATGTTGAAGGGGCCGCCCAGCGGGTGGTCGAGCACGATGCGGTGCAGCTTGCCCCAGCGGTAGTCCAGCACATTGGTCGAACCCGCGAAGGCCGGTGCAAAGGCTTCACTGGAGAGCGTGTCGAGCGCGCTCTTCAGGCTGCCGACCAGGATGCAGTCGCGACGGTCCGCGGCGGGCAGGCTGGCAAATGCCGCCGGCACGTTGCGGAAGAAGTCGAGGCCCGAGGCGCCGCGGCCCTGACGCGTCTCAAAGGTGTCGAGCAGGCGCTTCACAGCGACATAGGCTTCGTTGTTGCCGGGCAGCTGGCCGCTGAGGCCGACCTGGCCCAGGGTGTGGTCGATGACGTTGCGCACCAGCTGGCCGCGGAACACCGACCAGATCGTGGCCGCAGCCGAGGCGCGGATCTGCGCGTCGCTGGGCTCGGGCAGGTTCATCGGGTTGTCGCCGCGGTCATAGCCCTCGCGGATGCCGGTGGGCGCGCTGTAGTCCCAGCTGCGCAGCAGGTCCAGCGACTGCGCGATACGCGGGTCGGTCGGGTCGAAGGTGGTGCGGCAGTTGGAGGCGCCGATGCGGTCGGCCGCGCCCAGCAGATGCGGCAGCACCAGTTCGGCGTCGAGGAACTGGGTGTTGGCCTGCAGGGCCTGCATGTCCTCGATGGTGATGCCGCCGCGGGCGATCAGCCGCTGCAGCTCGCGGTCGATGCGCCCCTGCCGGTAGCTGGAGTAGCCGGGCGAGAGGTAGTAGATGCCGCCGCCGGGGCGCTGCTCGTTGACCACGCTGTTGTCCAGCGTGTTGCCCACGGGATCGTTGTTGGCGTTCGCGATATAGCCGCGCTCCGGATTGACCGACTGCGGCATCTCGGCCGGCGACAGCACCTCGTACGGCAGGGCCTGGGCCGGGTAGGTGTTGGTGCGCGGCAGCCATTCGTTACCGCCCTGGCCGTTGCGGATCAGATACGGCGGTACGCCGGTGACGGTATTGCGCTGCAGGTCTTCGCGGATCGGGGCCTCGGCCGTGGCGAGGTAGGCGATGTTGCCCAGCTTGTCGGCGTAGGCGAAGTTCTGCGAGCCGACGTCGAAGAACTGCAGCGCGGCGCGGAACTCGTCGATGTTGGTGGCGCGGTTCATGCGGCTGAAGGCTTCCAGCTCCTGGGTCGCGCCCCAGCCGGTGTAGGCCACCGAGATACCGGTGTTGCCGGTGATGCTCAGCACCGGGCCGTTGTTGCGGCGGGGCACGAGGATGCTGATGCCGCCGTTGGTGTAGCCGATCGAGTTGTTGCGGGTGACGTTGTCACGCACGCCGTCGCCGATGGTGTTGACGAAGTAGCTCTGGAACACCCACAGCACCGGCTCGGCGTTGCCCTGGTAGATCGTGTGGGTCGGCAGGCCGTAGCTGTTTAGGATGAAGCGCTCGGCGTAGGCGTCGGTCACGTCCAGCGGGTTGGTGGTGAGGCCCCAGCAGAAGTGGCTGTTGCAGCCGAGGATCGGCACCGGCGTGCCGGGCGCGACCGCACCGACGGTATTCATGGGCGTGGGGTAGCGCGGGTCGTTGCTGATCACATGGCCTTCGTGGAACAGCATCGGCGTGTCCAGCGCCAGATGCGGATCATTGGCCAGGATGGGCTTGCCCGAGGCGGTGTGCTGGCCGCCGACAATCCACCAGTTGGAACCGGCGCGGTTCTCGCGGCGCGAGAGCTGCGGGGCGATCACCGGGTTGTCGCGGATGCGCTCGACGTAGTTCTGCGCGGCCTGCAGCACCTGCGCATCAACCATTGGCACGGCCTCCGGGTCGAAGGCCGGCGCGCTGCCCGACTTCGGGTTCAGCGCATCGCCGCCCTCGCCGTCCTCGCTGCTCAGGCTGGCGAGGAAGCCGGGCACGGTGACGCGGTCATCGGCCGGCATGCTGCGGTGGGTGTCTTCGAAGAACAGGGCCGCGCCGTTGAAGCCGGCGGCGGCACCGGCCTGCTGGTAGGCGCCCAGCTTGACGGTGTAGTCGATGTCCAGATCGAAGCTGAGCTGGAAGGCCAGCAGCTTGCCGATCACCAGCGAGTCGACCGGCGACCAGACGTCGGCCGAGCTCAGCTCCAGCGCCTGGTGCTCGGTCGGCACCGGGTTGGTCTTCAGCCAGGCGTTGACGCCGTCCGAGTAGGCCTTCAGCTGGCCGCGCAGTTCGGGCGAACTCTTGGCCCAGCTGGCCCAGGCCGCGCGGCGCAGGCCGAGGGTGCGCAGCTCGACATCGCGCGCCAGCACGCTGGGGCCGACCAGTTCGGCGAGCGTGCCGCTGGCGGTGCGGCGCAGCAGGTCCATCTGGAAGAAGCGGTCGCGGGCGTGGGCATAGCCCATCAGCCAGGCGGCGTCTTCGTCGGTGGCCGCGGTGACCGTGGGCACGCCTTCGGCGTCGTAGGAGATGCTGCCGTTGGCTTTCAGGCCGGGCGCGGGGACGGCCTGGGCCGAGGCCAGCGAAGCGATACCGGTGAGCGCGAAGCCGATCGCCAGCGCCAGGGCCTTCGGGCCGGCGCGTCGTGTGGTGTGCATGGTTCCCTCCTGTGTCGTCGCCATTCGGTGTGATGGCGATCGCGTTCCGGGAGTATGCGTACGGGCGCGGATGGGGGAAATCTGCGGGTGCAGCAAAACGTTCCGCGCTGTGGAGTGTGGGGGTTCGGCCTCGTCGGCGCGAGTCGGTCTTCCGTACGCGCTGGCAGCGGGGAAGGCCGCGCCTGGGCAGAACACGCGCGAACGGCGGGTCTTGGCAGGACGCCCCGACTGTTTGTAGGACCCTGCTAGCCCTGGTTCGTCGCCCCCGCGCAGAGCCTGCCCTCGCGAAGGGGGGGGCGGGGGCCCAGAGGAGACGTGCAGCAGCGGCAAGAGCTCTGGATCCCCGCCTCCGCGGGGATGACGAACACATGTCTCTTCGAGAACACCTGACCCGCGACGCGGGGCTGAAGCAGCGTCTAGCGACCCCTGGTTCGTCGCCCCCGCGCAGAGCCTGCCCTCGCGAAGGGGGGGCGGGGGCCCAGAGGAGACGTGCAGCAGCGGCAAGAGCTCTGGATCCCCGCCTCCGCGGGGATGACGAACACATGTCTCTTCGAGAACACCTGACCCGCGACGCGGGGCTGAAGCAGCGTCTAGCGACCCCTGGTTCGTCGCCCCCGCGCAGAGCCTGCCCTCGCGAAGGGGGGGCGGGGGCCCAGAGGAGACGTGCAGCAGCGGCAAGAGCTCTGGATCCCCGCCTCCGCGGGGATGACGAACACATGTCTCTTCGAGAGCACCTGACCCGCGACGCGGGGCTGAAAGACTCTCTGGAGCCCGAGCGAAGCGAAGGCAGGTCGGGCAGAGGGGGATTCCCCTCGCAGTGTGGTCCTTGACCGGGCTGCGCACTACGCCTGCCGCTGCCGCGAAAACAGGAACCGCTGCGCCGCCAATCAACGCATCTCTGATGGCGCGCGTTGGGCGCGGCTCAACGCATCTCTGAAAGCGCCAGCGCAATCGCGGCGGCGTCTTCGGCGTCGAGGCTGTACATGCGTACGCCGCCGCCCACCGGCGGATGGTGCCGCTCGGCGTCGCCGAAGCCGAGGATCTGGCGTTCGAGATACGCCGTCTGCTGGCCGGCAAGGCGCGGGATGCTGCCGCCGCCGAGGAAGCCGACGCCATGGCAGCCGCTGCAGTCGAGAGCGTCCAGTCGCTCGCGGCCCGCGCTGACGTCGGCCTGCGTGGCCGGCTGCGCAGGCCGCCATTCGCGACTGCTCAGCTGCTGCACCAAGGTTTCGATCTGCTCGGGCTGCAGGCCGGCGCTCAGCGCATTCATCGGAAAGCCTTCGCGATGGCGATACTGGAAGCGCTCAAGCTGGGCGCGCAGGTAGTCGGCGTGCTGGCCTTCGATCACGGGCACTGCGCCGCGCGACTGGGCGGGGCGGTGGCAGTCGATGCACAGGGTGTCGACGTCATCCACCGCCGAAGCCGCGCCCGAGCACAGCGCCAACAGCAGGACCAGCCAAGGGGACGCGCTTGCGCCGCGCGACTGGCGCGCGAATCCAATTCGCGACGCCGCTTGACGCCCTGATCCAGGAGCCAAGGCCGCGCCGTCGACGCCACAGGCCGCGCCACTGGCACCGGTGCTGCTGCGCGGCGATCCGCTTCCACCGTCTGCGCGCGGAGTCCGAAGCGTTTTCATCATCGACGGCATGGCTGACCTCGTGAGGAATGCATGAAGGCGCCGCCATGATGGGCGCGTCGGCGGCAGTCGCCAAGTCTCGTCTGGCACATGCTTTGCTGAGGACCGCCCCAGGGTCGGGAATGTGGCTGGCTTGGCGCGCATCCGACGCCAGCGTGCCGCATTCTCTGTCCTTGGTTTCACCGCGGCGACGCGGGCTCCGCTCGATCGAGCATGCAGTCGTCACTTCACCACTTCGCCAGCCGCCGGAGTCGCTCTCACCTCGTGCTGTCCACCCCGCTGCATGTCCTGCGTTTCCTGACCCTGCTCGCCCTGCTGGCGACAGCGGGCAGCCTGCGCGCGGCCGCGCCGTTTCTGGATCTGGAGCGCTACGGCCCGGGCTCCGGGCTGTCGCAGTCCTCAGCGGTTGGCATGATCGAGGATGACCTCGGCTTCCTCTGGGTGGCCACGCAGGATGGCCTGAACCGCTTCGACGGACACCGCTTCGAGGTGCTGCGCTTCCAGCCGCCGGGCCGCGAATCGCAGGTGCCGGCGGACACTCCGCTGGAGCTGGCCAGCGGCAGCGTTGACGCAATGGCCTTCGATGCCGAGGGCTGGCTCTGGCTGGGGCTGAACGATGCCGGTCTGCAGCGGCTCAATCAGCGCGACGGCCGCAGCCAGTGGCTGGCACCTGCCGCGCTCGGCGCCAGCCAGGTCATGCTGCTGACCCTGCACCCGCAGGGCGGCGTGTGGGCCGGCTCGCCGGATGGCCTGCGCCGCGTGCGCGAGGACCTGACGGTCGAGCCGCCGCGCCCGAACACCCGCGAGGGCGTGGCCCTGCGGGCCCAGGCCGATGGATCGGTGTGGTGGCTGGGTGCAGACTGTCGACTGCTGGCCATCGATGCCGACGGCGATGCGCGCGCGCTGTGGCAGGCCGACCGCGACCGCGAGTGCAGCAGCCTCACCCAGGCGCGCGGTCAGACCTGGGTCGGCAGCCGCTCGGGGCACCTGTACACGCTGGACGTCGAGGGCAAGCCGCTGCGCCAGCACGAGCTGCCGCGCCGCGCCGACGGTCAGCCGCAACGCATCACCCGCGTGCTCGCACGCCGCAGCGGCGAAGTGCTGCTGGGGCTGGCCGATGGCCAGCTGTGGCTGCATCAGCCGGCCGAGTCGCCCACGCTGCTGCGGCTCAGCGTGGACCCCGCGCCCGATAGCGAGATCACCGCCCTGTTCGAGGACAGCACCGGCGTGCTGTGGATCGGCAGCTATACCAGCGGCCTGTTCCGCGCGCGCAGCCTGTCGCCGCTGCTGCGTCGCGAGCTGGCGCCCGACCCGCTGACCGTCGGGTTCGCGAACCGCAGCGTGCGCGCGATCCGCAGCGGCGACGGAGAGATCCTGGTGGGGCTCGATTCCGGCCTGCTGATCCAGCCCGCTCAAGGCCCGGGGCGCAGCCATCCCGGCCTGCGCGGCATGTCGGTGCGGGTGATCGAGCCCGAGCCGCAGGGCGGCTGGTGGCTGGGTACCGATGCCGGTCTGTGGCGGATGGGCGCCGATGAACAAGTCGAACTTGTCCCCGGCACCGAGCGACGTCGCATCACCGCCCTGCTGCGCGAGAGCGACCGGCTGCTGATGGCCACGCGCTCAGGCCTGCTCGACCTGCGGCTGCCGCAGCTCGAATTCGCCGCGGTGCCGCAGGCGCTGCGGCGCAGCTTCCTCACCAGCCTGGCGCGCGACCGCGAGGGCACGCTGTGGCTGGGCAGCAACGAAGACGGCGTGCTGCTCTGGGACGAAGAGGGCGAGCCGCGCGCGCTGGGCGCGCAGGACGGCCTGGCCCATCCCTCGGTGTGGTCCCTGCTCGCTGAGAACGACGGCGTCTGGGTCGGCACCTTCGCCGGCGGCCTGCACCGCTTCGACCTGCAGGGCGAGCTGCAGCGCCTGTATGCCGAGCGCGACGGGCTGTCGAGCAATGTGATCTACCGGATCCTGCGTGATGCGCGCGGGCGCGTCTGGGCCAGCACGAATGACGGCCTCAACGTGATCGACAGCGACGCCGGCGCGATCCGCGTGCTGCGCCGGCAGGATGGTCTGCGCAATTTCGAGTTCAACAACGGCGCCGGCTATCGCGATACCGAGGGGCGGCTGTGGTTCGGTGGCCCGGAAGGCCTGGATGTGGTCGAGCCTTGGCGCGAGGAGCAGGAGCCCAGCCTCGCGCGCGTGGCGATCGCCGGCCTGCGGCTGCCGACCGCGGTCGGCCGCGAAGCGCAGCGCGCGCGTACCGGCGGCCGCGAGATCGCCTACGCCGAGCGCCTGCAGCTGGGCTACCGCGACAGCACGATCGGCTTCGTGCTGAGCGCGATCGACAGCGCGGCACCGGCCTCGGCCCGCCTGCGCTATCGCCTGCTCGGGCTGGAAACCGACTGGACGGCCTTGCCGCAGGGCCGCGCCGAGATCAACTACGCCTTCCTGCCGCCGGGCAGCTACCGCCTGCAGCTGCAGGCGGCCGGTCGCGATGGCCGCTACGGCCGCACGCGCACGCTGGAGATCGAGATGGCGCCGCCGCCCTGGGCCTCGATGTGGGCGATCGGCGCCTACGTGCTGTTCGGCCTGCTCTCAGCGGCGCTGATCGCGCTGCAGCTGGGCTCGCGCATGCGCCGCGAGCGCGCCCTGGTCGAGCGTCTGAACCGCGAGGTCGAAGCGCGCACCGCCGAGCTGGAGCAGGCCAATCGGCTGTTGATCTCCAGCAACCTGCAGCTCGACCAGGCCAATCGCACCGACCCGCTGACCCAGGTGGCGAATCGCCGCGACCTGCAGCAGTGGCTGGATGAGCTGGCGCCGCGGGTGCAGCGCGAAGTGGCGAATGCGCCGCGCGGTCGCCATGGGTTGGTGCTGTTCATGATCGACATCGACGACTTCAAGCGCATCAACGACAGCCTGGGGCATCAGGCCGGCGACGAGGTGCTGGTCGAGTTCGCCGATCGCCTGCGCCACTACTGCCGCGGCGAGGACCGGCTGGTGCGCTGGGGCGGCGAGGAGTTCCTGCTGGTGGTGCGCGAGCTGCCGCGCGAAGAGGCCCCGGCCCTGGCCGAACGCATCCGCTCGGCGATCGCGCGCGAGCCGCTGGAGCTGCGCTCGGGAAGGAAGCTGTCGCTGAGCTGCTCGATCGGCTTCGCGCCCTGGCCGCTGGCGACCCACTGGCCGGCGCTGGGCGAATGGGAGCAGAGCGTCAACCTGGCCGATCAGGCGCTGTATGAGGCGAAACATGGCGGCAAGAACGCCTGGGTCGGCCTGCAGCTGGCCGCGGACATCGAGCGCAGCGCCCTGCTCAACCTGCTGGCGGCTTCGAAACTGGAGGAATGGCCGGCGCAGGAGACGACGGTGCTGCGCTCGCGTGGGAACGCGCAGACGGAGTGAGGCGGTGGGTCTGCGTCGCGGCCTGGCGAGCGCATGGCTCGATGCGTTGACCGTGGCGCGCTGAAGCGCTGGCAGATGCGCTTTGCTTATCTGCCCTACGCGGACCTCGCTCGCTGGTTCCGACCATGGCAAGGCGTCTCTCGCTGTCGTAGGGCGGATAAGCGCAGCGCATCCGCCAGCCCGTCCCGTGGACGCGCGACATCGAACGAAGCGATCACGCCCGGCGCGATTTGCGCGCGACCATCGCCCTAGATCGCGTTGGCCTTGGCGCCTTGAATGGCTGCCTTCGCCTTGCAGACAGAGGGTGCGCAGGAGCTGGCAGATGCGCTGCGCATATCTGCCCTACGCGGACCTCGCTCGCTGGTTCCGACCATGGCAAGGCGTCTCTCGCTGTCGTAGGGCGGATAAGCGCAGCGCATCCGCCAGCCCGTCCCGTGGACGCGCGACATCGAACGAAGCGATCACGCCCGGCGCGATTTGCGCGCGACCATCGCCCTAGATCGCGTTGGCCTTGGCGCCTTGAATGGCTGCCTTCGCCTTGCAGACAGAGGGTGCGCAGGAGCTGGCAGATGCGCTGCGCATATCTGCCCTACGCGGACCTCGCTCGCTGGTTCCGACCATGGCAAGGCGTCTCTCGCTGTTGTAGGGCGGATAAGCGCAGCGCATCCGCCAGCACGTTGCGTGGACGCGCGACGTTGAACGAAGCCATCACGCCCGGCGCGTAACACCCCGTCGCCGACGATAATCCGCGGATGTCCGCCCCTTCCCCCAAGGCACCAGTTGTGACGCCGCGCCGGCGCTGGCTGCGCTGCTTCGCCGCACTGCTGCTGATCGCGCTCGCACTCGCGCTGCTGCTCGACCTCGTGTTCCCGCCGCCCCTGCCGGACCGCGCCGGCGACTTCGCGACCGTGGTCACTGCGCGCGACGGCCGTCCGCTGCGCGCGTTTCCCGATCGCGAGGGCGTGTGGCGGCTTCCGGTCGAAGTCGACGAGGTCTCGCCGCTCTATCTGGAAGCCCTGCTGACCTACGAAGACCGCTGGTTCTGGCGCCACCCGGGGGTGAACCCCATCGCCGTGCTGCGCGCCACCGCGCAGGGTCTGGGCGAAGGGCGCGTGGTGTCGGGCGCATCGACCCTGACCATGCAGGTCGCCCGCTTGATCGAGCCGCAGTCGCCGGGTCTGCTCGGCAAGCTCAGGCAGAGCCTGCGCGCGCTGCAGCTGGAGTGGCGACTGGACAAGCGCGAGATCCTGCAGCTGTACCTGAACTACGCGCCCTTTGGCGGCCCCATCGAAGGCGTGCAGGCCGCCAGCTGGGCCTATCTGGGCAAGCCGGCCTCGCAGCTCTCGCATGCCGAAGCCGCCCTGCTCGCAGTGCTGCCGCAGGCGCCCAGCCGTCTGCGCCCGGACCGTCATCCCGAGCGCGCACGTGCGGCCCGCGACAAGGTGCTGCAGCGGCTGGCCGATTTCGACGTCTGGTCGACGACCACCGTCGACGACGCCCGCGCCGAGAACGTGGTCGCGCGCAGCCTGGTGATGCCGCAGTCGGCCGCCCTGCTGGCCGAGCGGCTGCGGCGCAGCAGCCCGCAGCGCCGAAGCATCCGCAGCAGCATCGACCACGACCTGCAGCTGCGGCTTGAGGCCCAGCTGGGCGCCTGGATCGAACGCCTGCCGGCGCGCACCTCGGCCGCTGTTCTGGTGCTGGACAACCGCAGCGCCGAGGTGCGTGCCTATCTCGGCAGCGCGCGCTTTGGTGAGGAGGCGCGCTACGGGCATCTCGACATGGTGCAGGCCTGGCGCTCGCCGGGCAGCACGCTCAAGCCCTTCGTCTACGGGCTGGCGCTCGATGCCGGCAGCGTCCACTCGGCCAGCCTGCTGGTCGACGCGCCGCAGGACTTCAACGGCTATCGACCCGACAACTTCGACCAGCGTTTCCGCGGTCCGGTCAGCCTGGCGGACGCCCTGCAGCAGTCGCTCAACGTCCCCGCCGTGGCCGTGCTGCAGCAGCTCGGGCCTGGGCGCTTTGCCGCACGCATGGAGCACGCCGGCCTGCACCTGCGCCTGCCCAGCGGCGACCGGCCGAATCTCAGCCTGGTGCTGGGCGGCACCGAGGTGCGCCTGCAGGATCTGGTGGCCGCCTATGCGGCCCTGCACCGCGACGGACTCGCGCCTGGCCTGCGGCTGAGGCCCGACGATGCCCTGCAGGAGCGCCGCCTGCTTTCGCCCGGTGCGGCATGGATCATCGCCGAGATCCTGCGCAGCGCAGCCGACGGCAGCGACGGCCGTTTCGCGCAGGCGTCCGGCGCGCGCCTGGCCCACAAGACCGGCACCAGCTACGGGTTCCGCGACAGCTGGGCGGTGGGCGGAACGGCAGGCGTGACGATCGGCGTCTGGGTCGGCCGCCCCGACGGCACGCCCTCGCCCGGACAGTTCGGCGCCATCACCGCCCTGCCCCTGCTGCAGGCGGTGCATGCGAGCCTTCCGGCCGAATACCGACACAGCGCTGCGCCGCGCCCGGACAGCGTGGCGGACGCGACGATCTGCTGGCCCCTGGGCACGCGCATCGAAGACACCGAGCCCGCGCACTGCCATCGGCGCCTGTCGGCCTGGCTGCTGGACGGCGCCGCACCGCTGACTCTGGCGCCCGCCGGCGAGCTGCAGCCGCCGGCCGCGCAGACCTTCTGGATGGACGGCAGCCGCCAGCGCGTCGGCACCTGTCGGCGCGGTGGCGAGCGCGAACTGAGCCTCGCCCTGTGGCCGCGGCTCGCAGCCGCTTGGCTCAGCTCTGATGAGCGCGCACGCGGGCTGCCGCCGCCACTGGCTGCGGACTGCCGGGGCGAAGGCGGCAGCAGCGCCGACCTGCGGATCACCGGTGCGCGCGAGGGCAGCCGCATCCGTTCGCCGCGCGCCGGCCGTACGCCGCCGACGCTGGAGCTGCATGCGGCCGGCGCCAGCGGCGAGGTGCGCTGGCTGATCAACGGCCGGCTGATCGCCACGCTGCCGGCCGAGCGCGGCTTCCGCCATCGCTTCGAGCAGGCCGGCGCACAGGACATCGTCGCCATCGACGGCAGCGCGCGGCATGCGCGGCTCGGCATCGAGGTGCTGCCGGACGAGTAGGCGGCGTATCGATGCCACGCGATGGAAAGAGTCGACGTCATGCGGGCGTCATCCTGCGTCCCTAGGCTGCGGCGGCAGGATCCCGAACGCGAGCCGACGATGGCCCAGTCCCTGCCGCACCCCCCAAGCCCCGGCGCCCGCGTCGAAGCCGCGACGCCGCCGCGCTTCAAGGATCGTCTAGACCAGCGCATCTTCAACGCGATCTACGCGCGCAGCCTGGTCTACAACGCCTGCTGGGAAGATCCTGCGGTCGATCGCCAGGCGCTGCAGCTCAGGCCCGAGCACGAACTGCTGGTGATCACCAGCGCCGGCTGCAATGCGCTGGACTACGCGCTGGCCGGCGCCGGCCGCGTCTACGCGATCGACGCCAACCCGCGCCAGAACGCGCTGCTGGAGCTGAAGCTCGCCGCCGCGCGTGCGCTCGACTATCCCGACTACTTCGGCTTCTTCGGCCAGGGCTTCCACCCCCGCGCCGGCGAGCTGTACGTGGCGCGACTGCGCCCGCAGCTCGGCGAGTTCGCGCGCACCTGGTGGGACCGCCACTGGCGCTGGTTCGCCAGCCCGCGCGGCAGCTTCTACTTTCATGGCCTGTCCGGCCTCGCGGCGCGCGGCTTCCACACTTTCCTCAAGCTGCAGCCGCGGCTGCGCGAGCATTTCTCCGCCCTGTTCGCCTGCGAGACGGTGGCGCAGCAGCGCGCCCTCTACGATGCCGAGATCGCCCCGCGCCTGTGGAGCCGGCCCTTCAACTGGCTGCTCTCGCGGCAGTTCGTAATGAACCTGCTGGGGGTGCCCTATCCGCAGCGCAAGCTGGTCGAAGCCCAGCACCCGGACCGGATCGCCGGCTTCATCCGCGAATGTCTGGAGTACGTGATCCGCGAGCTGCCGCTGCGCGAGAACTATTTCTGGCAGGTCTACTTCCACGGTCACTACACGCAGGACAGCTGTCCCGAGTATCTGACGCCCGAGGGCCATGCCGCGCTGCGCCGTGGCCGCGCCGAGGCGATCGAGCTGCACACCTGTACGGTCACCGAGTTCCTGAAACGGCACGACCGCCCGATCGACCGCTTCGTGCTGCTCGACCATATGGACTGGATGAGCAGCTACTACCCCGAGGCCCTGGTCGAGGAGTGGGACGGCATCCTCGAGCGCGCGGCGCCTGACGCACGCATCCTCTTGCGCAGCGCGCAGGCCCGGCCGGACTACCTCGACCGCATCGTCGTGGGTCCCAAGCGCCAGCCGCTGCGCGAAGCGCTGCGCTTCCAGGACGCGCTGGCCGACCGGCTGCAGCGGCAGGACCGCGTACACACCTACGCCGGCTTCGTGATCGCCGACTGGCCTTCGCCGCGGGCAGCGTTCGGCTCGACGCTCACAGCGGACGGCGCTGATGTCGCGGTTTGAGACCCTGCGCGGCGATCTCGCGGTCATCCGGCGCTTCCTGCGCGGCATGCCGCGCGAGGGCGACCACGCGCAGCGCCTGGCCGGCTTCTATGGCGAGCAGGCCGAGCACTACGACCGCTTCCGCGAGCGCCTGCTGCCCGGGCGTGCCGAGCTGATCGGGGCGCTCGACCTGCCCCGTGGCGCGCGCATCGTCGAGCTGGGCGGCGGCACCGGCCGCAACCTCGAGTACTTCCCCGAAGCGCGGCGCGGCGATCTGCAGTTCGAGCTGGTCGACCTGTGCGAACCGCTGCTGGACATCGCGCGCCGTCGCACCCGGACCTGGCCGCAGGTGCGCATCACCTGCGCCGATGCCACGCGCTACCAGCCTGCGCAGCCGGCCGACATCGTGCTGCTCTCCTACGCACTGACCATGATCCCGGACTGGCGGGCCGCGCTCGACAACGCGCTGGCGATGCTGCGTCCGGGCGGGCAGCTGGCGGTGGTCGACTTCCACGTCTCCTCGGCCGACCCCGCGCCCGAGCGCCAGCGCCACGGCGCCTTCACCCGACGGTTCTGGCCGCGTTGGTTCCGGCACGACGGCGTGCATCTCAACCCGGCGCACCTCGACACCCTCTGCGCCCAGCTGCCCTGGCATCGGCTGCGGGAAGGACGTGCCCGCCTGCCCTGGCTGCCCGGCCTGCGGGTACCCTACTACCGCTTCATCGGCCGCCGCGCCGACTGAGCCGTGACGCGCTTCGCGCCCGCAAGGCGCGACCACCTGGAGGGGATGCCCGCCGTCAAGTCCGCGAAGGTCCGACTCGCCAGCCCGCGGCCGCGGGTTTAGGCTTGGCGGCTCCCTGCTGTCGACCGGTGTCTCGAATGGCCAGCCTCGCACGCACAGCCGCCCTGCTCTCCCTGCCCCTGGTGATCGCGCTCGGCGGCTGCGCCAGCCGCCCGCAGCCAGTGGCGGCCGCGCAGGAGGGGCTTGAGCTGCGCCTCCTGCACATCAATGACCACCACTCGCGGCTGGCGCCGGATGCGGGCAACGCCCTGGTGATCGATGGCGAGCAGGTGCAGCTCAGCTTCGGTGGCTTCCCGGCCGTGGCCGAGGCCATCGACGCGATGGCGGCCGGCCATCCGAATGTGCTCAAGCTGCACGCGGGCGATGCGATCACCGGCGACCTCTACTTCACCCTGTTCCAGGGCGAAGCCGATGCCGACCTGATGAACACGGTCTGCTTCGATGCCTTCGTGGTCGGCAACCACGAGTTCGACACCGGCGATATCGGGCTGGCGCGCTTCATCGACTACCTGCGCAAGGACACCGCCCGCTGCGACACACCGGTGCTCGGCGCCAACGTGCGCCCCACCGTGGGCCTGTCGCCGCTGGCGCCCAACGCGCAGCACGACTACATCCGCCCGCACGTGGTGCTGGAACGCGGCGGCGAGCGCATCGGCATCATCGGCATCGACATCGCCGGCAAGACCAAGAGCTCGTCCAGCCCGGACGAAGGCACCCAGTTCGAGGACGAACTGACGACCGCGCAGACGCAGATCGATCTGCTCGCCGCGCAGGGCATCCGCCACATCGTGCTGCTGACCCACATCGGCTACCGCAACGATCTGCGTCTGGCCGAACAGCTGCGCGGCGTCGATGTCATCGTCGGCGCGGACTCCCATACCCTGCTCGGTGAGACCTACGCGGAACTCGGCCTGACGCCCGGCGGCGAATATCCGACCCGCCTGCGCAATGCCGACGGCGATCCGGTCTGCGTGGTGCAGGCCTGGCAGTACACCTGGGTGGTCGGCCAGCTCGATCTGCGCTTCGATCCCGAGGGGCGCGTGCTGGACTGCGCCGGCCTGCCGCAGCTGCTGGTCGGCGAGGATCTGCGCCGCGGCGACGTGCCGATCGAAGACGCCGAGCGTGAAACCCTGCTGGCACAGCTGAAGGCGCATCCGCTGGTGCGTATCGCCCGCCCACAGCCGGCCTCGGCGGCGGTGCTGAAGGTCTACCAGGACCAGATCGAGAAGTTCAGCACCGAAGTGGTGGGCCAGGTGCCGCAGCGCCTCTGCCTGCGGCGTGCGCCCGGCCCCTATGACCGCAGCCGCGACGGCGCACCGGGCTGCGCGGAAGCCACCGATGCCCAGGGAGGACATGTGCAGCAGGTGGTGGCCCGGGCCTTCCTCTCTCAGGGGCAGCGCTTCGGCGGTGCCGACATCGCCCTGCAGAACGGCGGCGGCGTGCGCAACGGTATCGCCGAAGGTGCGCTCACCATTGGCGACGCCTACCTCGCCCTGCCCTTCAAGAACATGCTCGACCGCCTGCTGATGCGCGGCGATGAGGTGCACTCGGTGCTGGAAGACGCCTACGACTTCTTCCTGTCGAACATCGGCAGCAACAGCGGCGCCTGGCCCTATGCCGCGGGCCTGCGCTGGAAGGTCGACCTGACCAGAACGCGTGAGCAGGGCCGGGTCAGCGAGATCGAAGTGCAGATCGACGGCCAGTGGCGCCCGCTCGAACCCGAACGCACCTATCGGGTCATCACCAACGACTACATCGCCACCGGCCGCGACGGTTTCGAGACCTTCGGCCGGATCAGCGGCGAACGCCGCGAGCCGACCTACCTGCACTATGCGCAGGCCTTGGCCGACTATGCGAAAGGCGGCGGCGACCTCTCGCGTCCGAAGCCGGAGGAAATGAGCACGCAGTCGGTGGTGTACCCGCAGCGCTGAGGCGAGCGCGGTGAGCACATAGGCTGGGCCCTGGCCCACCGTGGCCTCGATTGATGCGACGTCGAGCGGTCGGCACGCGAGCCTCGACCCGGGCATCGCAAGGGGGCGCCATCATCGCAATGCCGAACACTCGACGTGCCAGGCTCGCACGCGCCGCCGCGAGACACGACGCTGGACTTGGCATATCGAGCCTCGGGCAGCGTGACCGGGGCTGGGGTCAAGCTCGTGGTGGGCCAGGGCCCACCCTATGCCTGCGAGCTCGCTTCTCGACCTGCGCGCAGCGCGACCGCGGCGAGGGTCATGCTCATGGTGGGCCAGGGCCCACCCTATTTGTGCCAAGTCGCAGCGACCTTCGTGCGGCGCGTCAGGGCGAGAGTCGAGCGCATGGTGGGCCAGGGCCCACCCTATGACCGCGGCGAGACGCCGTCGCCCTATGGCGTCTTGGGCTCTGCCACCGGCAGCTGCACGAGCGCGACGGCACCATCCTCGGGATCGGGGGTGATGCTGAAGCCCAGCTGCCGGCACATGTCGAGCATGCTGGTGTTGTCGCGCAGCACCTGGCCGGTGATCTGCTTGAGACCGATGCGTTTGGCCACTTCGATCAGGCGCTGCATCAAGGCCCAACCCAGCCCCAAGCCCTTGAGGTCGGAGCGCAGCAGGATCGCGTACTCGCCTTCCTCCAGTTCCGGGTCGGCATGCACCTGGGCGACGCCCAGCACTTCGTCATCCGCGTCCACGGCCAGCAGGACGATCACCCGCGCGTAGTCGATCTGGGTCAGGCGCGCGATGAAGGCGTCGCTGATCTGCTTGACCGGCGAGAAGTAGCGCTGGCGCAGATCGTCGGCGCTGACGCCAGCGAAGAAGCGACGCAGAAGCGCCTCGTCCTCGGGGCGTACCGCGCGCACGTGGAAGACGCGGCCGGCGCTGGTGCGCAAGTCGCCCTCCATCTCTTTCGGATACGGCGCCATCGCGAAGCGCGGGTTGCCGAAGGCGACCCGCGGGCAGGACTCGGGATCGAAGTCGTCGACCAGCACGCGCGCGTCCAGCGCGATCGCGCCGTTCTCGTCGACCAGCAGCGGGTTGATGTCGAGCTCGCGCACCTCGGGCAGATCGGCCGCGAGATGCGAGAGCTTCACCAGGGTCAGCGCTGCGGCATCGCGGTCGGCCGCCGGCAGGTTGCGATAGGCGGCCAGCCGACGCGACACGCGTGTGCGGTTGATCAAGTCGTGGGCCAGGTTCAGATGCAGGGGCGGCAGGCCGAGCGCGGTGTCTTTCTCGACTTCCACCGAGACGCCGCCGGCGCCGAACAGGATCACCGGTCCGAACAGGGCGTCATCGGCGATGCCGGCGATCAGCTCGCGGGCGTGCGCACGCTCGACCATCGGCTGCACGAGCAGGCCGTCGATGCGCGCGCCGGGTTCGGCGCGGCGCACGCGTTCGAGCATGGCCGCGGCCTCGTGGCGTACGGCGTCGAGGGTTTCGATGTTGAGCTTGACGCCGCCGACGTCGGACTTGTGGGCGATGTCGGGCGAGACGATCTTCAGCACCGCGCGCTGGCCGGCCTCGATCCAGGGGCGCGCAGCTTCAGCGGCGGCGTCGGCGTCGGCGGCGATGACCATCGGCAGGCTGGGAATGCCGTAGGCGGCCAGCAGGTCATGTACCGCTGCCGCCGGCAGCCAGCGCCGGCCGCTGCCCTCGGCCTGGGCCAGCGCACGTCGCGCGCGTTCGGCGTCGGGCTGGAAGTCCGCCGGCAGCGAAGGCGGCGTGGCCAGCAGCTGGCGCTGGGCTTCGGCGTATTCGGTCAGATGCACGAAGCCGCGGATCGCACCGGTGAGGGTGCGGTAGGTGGGAATGCCTGCGGCCTGCAGATGGGTGCGCGCGGCCTGCTCCTGCGCCAGCCAGCAGGCCAGCACCGGCTTGCCGGGGCTGTAGCTGCCCTCGCGTTCGCGGCGCGCGCGCATGTGCCGGGCGACGCCTTCAGCGACCTCGACGGGGGCGACCAGCGCGGTCGGCACGTGCACCACAAAGACCGCGTCGACCTCGGGGGCATCCATCAGGATGTCGAGGGCATCGGTATAGCGCTGCACGCCACCGTCGCCGACGATGTCGACCGGATTGCTGTGCGACCAGGTGTCGGGCAGCACGGCATTGAGCTTGGCCAGCGTCTCGGCCGAGAGTTCGGCGGGCTCGCCCTTGAGATCGACCAGACGATCGATGGCGAGGATGCCGACGCCGCCGCCGTTGGTCAGGATGGCGAGCCGCTTGCCGCTGCTGGGCTTCAGCGTCGACAGCGTGTTCGCCGCCGCGAACAGCTCCTCCATGTCGGCGACGCGCAGCACGCCGGCGCGGCGGAACGCGGCATCGAAGACCGCATCGCTGCCGGCGAGCGCGCCCGTATGCGAGGCCGCAGCGCGGGCGCCGGCCTCATGGCGGCCGGCCTTGACCACGATCACCGGTTTGGCGCGGGCGGCCGCACGGGCCGCGGACATGAAGCGGCGCACATCGCGCACCGATTCCATGTAGATGAGGATCGCGCGGGTGCCGGGGTCGGTGGCGAAATAGTCGAGCAGCTCGCCGACATCGACATCGGCCATGTCACCCAGCGAGACGATGCCGGAGAAGCCGATGCCGCGCTGATTGGCCCATTCGACCACGGTGGTGACCACCGCACCGGATTGTGCCAGCAGCGCGAGGTCACCCGGCAGTGCCGGCGCGGCGGCGAAGCTGGCGTTGACCGAGGCCGGCGGGCTGAGAATGCCCAGGCAGTTCGGGCCCACCAGGCGCAGGCCGTGTCGACGCGCCACGCGCGAGGCCTGCTCGCGCAGCGAACCCGGGCCTTGGCCCAGGCCGGCGGTGATCACCACCGCGGCCTTGACGCCGCAGCGACCGGCTTCGTCGAGCACGCCGGGCACCAGATCGGGCGGTACGGTCACCACCACCAGCTCGGGCACCGGCTCCAGCTCGCTGATGCTGCGCGCGGTGCGAATGCCGTCGATGCGCGGGTACTTCGGGCTGACCACATCCAGCGGGCCGGCGAATCCGCCGGCGCGCAAGTTGCGGGCGATGACCCGGCCGAGGCTCTGCGCCTTGGTGCTGGCGCCAACGACGGCGATCGAGGCGGGTTTGAACAGGGCGTCAAGCGCATCGCGACTCATGGGGATTCCAGGCTCAGGCCGCGGCAGGCGCGGCGGGTGGGAGGGCTGTGTCGACGCAGAGCATGCAGGGTGTCGGCTCGTCGCCGCTCGCTGACGAAACAGAGGCCGGCGCATCGCAGGAAACGCCGCCGCCTGCAGCGGTGGGGTTGCACTGTGCCGGGCGAAAGATGACCGCAGGTTGACGCAACGCAACATGCGAGGCTGCGATCCGCATTCCGTGCAGCAGCGCACATCGGTCGGCTCGGGCCGCCGCCACAGCCAGAGCGCGACGAGGGCCATGCATGCGGTGGCGAACAGCCAGCCGATCCAGCTGGCGACCACGGCGAGGATGCCCGAACAGATCAGCATCATCACCGTCGCCATGCGCTTGGCGCGTCGACTGACTGCGCCCTCGCGCTCCCAGTCCGCGATCATCGGCCCGAACTGGCGGTGCGCCTGCAGCCAGGCGCGCAGTCGCGGCGAGCCGCGTGCCGCGCAGAAGGCCGCCAGCAGCATGAAGGGCACGGTCGGCAGGCCCGGCAGGACCACGCCCAGCAGCCCGAGCGCCAGCGCCATCCACGCGCCCAGCCACCAGGCCCAGCGGCTGTGGATCGGCGCCAGCGCGTCGGACCGCAGCGGCGAAGACGCAGGCGTTGACGATGCGCTGCGCGACGCGCTCGCATCCGCGCCGGACGCCGCTCCATCCGATGGCCGAGGCTGCTCACTCACGGCCAGCGTCCTCGCGCTGCATCGCGCTGGCGCGAAGGCTCAGTGCCCATGCCCGCAGCCGCCCTGCGAATGTCGATGTGCGTGCGCGTGTGCGTGTTCATGCGCGTGTCCATGGACGTGCCCATGGCCGTGCCTGTGCGCTGCATCGGCTGACGCGCTGACGCCCGCGGGCTCGGCGCAGCCCGGGGTGGCGCAGACCACGCCATCCAGCTGCACGGTCACGTGGTCGACCGCGTAGGCCACGTGCAGCGCCTCACGCACCGCCCGGATCGCGTCGTCGGGCGCGGCGCCGGGGCTCAGTACGGCATGCAGGGTCGCCACCCGACTGCCGCCGGTCAGCGCCCACAGATGCACATGGTGGACATCGCGCACCTGCGGCACCCGCGCCTCGACTTCGGCAGCGACCGCATCGAGATCGAGGCCTTCCGGCACCCCCTCCAGCAGGATGTGGGCCGAACGCTTCAGCAGGTTCCAGGCCGCGCGCAGCACCAGCAGGGCGACCAGCACCGACACCACGGCATCGGCCCACAGCCAGTCGAAGTAGCGCACCAGCAGGGCCGCGGTGATCGCCGCCACCGAACCGAGCAGATCGCCGAGCACATGCAGATAGGCGCCGGCGGCGTTGACGTCGTCATGGTCGTGGCCGCCCAGCACCTTCAGCACGATCAGGTTGACCACCAGACCGACGCAGGCGATGGCCAACATCGTGCCCGACAGGATCGGCTGCGGGGCGAACAGGCGCTGGGTGGCTTCGAAGGCGATCCATGCCACCAGCGCGATCTGCAGCAGGGCGTTGGTGTAGCCGACCAGCACTTCCAGCCGCGCGTAGCCGTAGCTGCGGCGCGCATCGGCCGGGCGCCGCGCGAAGCTCGCGCCGAGAAAGGCGAACAGCAGGGCGGCGGAGTCGACCAGCATGTGGCCGGCATCGGCGATCAGGGCCAGCGAGCCCGAGATCACTCCGCCCACCGCCTCGGCGACCATGGTCACCAGGGTCAGCAGGAAGGCGAAGCGCAGGCGACCGATCCGTCGCGGATCGTGCAGGAAGCGCGCGCCGTGGTCGTGGTGGTGCTCATCGGTATAGGGATCCGGCAGGGATTCGCCCGGCTCCCGCTGCGGATGACTGGCTGGATGCATGCGCCCTGCCCTGGCTGGCGTGGTCGATCGATGGGTCGGATCTCGATTCTGCACCCTTCGTGCCACGGAAGAACGATAGCCCCCCAAGGTGGCGGCTGTAACACAGGCCAGCGCGCGCGCTGCTAGGCTCAGTGGCCCGAAGCTGCCCCGCGTGTCGCGTGTCCCAGGAAATCGAGCTCAAGCTGTCCGCCACGCCTGCGCAACTGAAGCAGGTGCTGAACTCCGCCCTGATCCGCGAGCGCGCACTCGCACCGCCGCGCAGCGAGAACCTGCACAGCGTCTACTACGATGACGAAGCACTGGAACTGACCCGCCGGGGCCTGGCCCTGCGCCTACGCAAGCGCGGACGGCGCTGGCTGCAGACGCTGAAGACCCGCGGTGAATCCCAGGCCGGGCTGCACAGTCGCGGCGAGTTCGAAACCGCAGCACCCGGTGGCGCGCTCGACCTTGACGCGCTGGCTGCGCTGGAAGGTGCCGCCGAACTCATCGAAGCGCTGCGTGATCTGGAGCTCAAGCCGCTGTTCGCGACCGAATTCCGGCGCACCCATTTGCATGTGAGGCTGGCGGACGGTGGGCGCGCCGAGCTGGCCTTCGACTCGGGCGAGATCCGTGCCGGCGATCAGGTCGACCCCATCTGCGAGATCGAGATCGAGCTGCTGGAGGGGCGACCAGCCGAAGTATTTGCCCTGGCCCGCGAGCTGCTGCAGCTCGCGCCGCTCAAGCTCGACAACCGCAGCAAGGCGCAGCGCGGCTTCGCCCTGCTGGCGCCGCTGGCGCCCCAGCCGGCCCGAGCGCGCGCGCCCCAAGTGGACGCCGCCATGCCTGCGCAGCAGGCTTGCGCGCGTCTGCTCGGCGCCGCGCTGGAACAGCTCGAGAGCAATGAGGCCGGGTTGATTGCCGCCGACGACCCCGAGTTCCTGCACCAGGCCCGCGTGGCCCTGCGTCGCCTGCGCGCCCTGCTGCGACTGTTCAGCCCGCTGCTGACCCTGGCCGAGATCGAAGCGCTGAAGCCGCGACTGCGCGCACTGGGTCAGGCCCTGGGCGCCTGCCGCGACTGGGACGTGCTGTGCACCGAGACCCTGCCGCGGGTGCGCTCGGGCATGACCCGACCGGACGCGCTGGACCCGCTGGCCCAGGCCGTGCGGGAGCAGCGGCGTGGCGCGCAGGTGGCGGTTCGTGCCTGTCTGGCCGAGCGTGACTACACCGATCTGAAGCTGGCCCTGGGCAGCCTGATCGTCGAACTCGCGCAGGCCGCTCCGGCAGATGCGCCGCTGCTTGAGGACTTCGCGCGCGAGCAGCTGCGGCGTGCCGCCCGCAAGGTGCGCAAGCGCCACCAGACGCACGACGCCAACTGCATCGACAGCCTGCACGGTCTGCGCATCGAGGTGAAGAAGCTGCGCTACGCCTGCGACGTGTTGGGCAGCGTGTTCGGCGAGCGCAAGCAGCGCCGCTATGTCCGCCATCTGAGCGAACTGCAGCAGCTGCTGGGTGACTTCAATGACGCCGCGATCGCGCGCCAGCGCGTCGACAGCCTTGTGGGCATCGGGCCTTTCGCGCTGGGCGTGGTCGAAGGCTATGCCGCCGCCCGCACCGAAGCCGCGCGAGCGGCACTGCCACAGGCCTGGGCCGAGTTCGAGAAGGCGCAGCGCTTCTGGTGAGCGCGCGAGAGCGGCCTGCCCGAGTGGCAGCGACTGCGCCTCGGGCAGTGCGGATCAGCGCACGATCAGCAGCGGCACCTTGCTCAATGACAGCACGGTACTGACGGTGCTGCCCAGCAGCAGGCCGGTCAGCGCGCCATGCCCGTGGGAGCCCATCACCACGAGATCGAAAGCCCCGGCGTTGGCGTGCTCGGCGATCTGCCGGCCGGGAGATCCGACACAGGTGATTTCGGTGGCCTCCCGCTGTGCCGCCTTCAGGGCTTCGCGCGCCTTGGCCAGAGATGCGTCGTGCTCCTGCTGGTAGTAGCTCTGCAGGATCTCGCCGCCCACCGCACTGGCCGCGCGCGGCGGCGCCGACAGCGCCACGTGGATGAGGGTGAGGTCGGCGGGCTGGCTCAGGCGCCCGTTGAGCTCCAGTGCGTGCGCGAGGGCGGCATCGCCGTAGTGGCTGCCGTCGATGGCGACAAGGATTCGCATGGTGTCAGCTTCCTCGGTGAAATCGTTGGGCAGCCGCGCCGCCGTCCGGGCGGCGCGGTCTGCAGGGATCACGCAGGCACGCCTCAGGCCGGATTGGCCTGATCACGCGACTTCCAGAGCGAATACACGACGCCGCCCAGCAGCAGGCCGAAGGTGACGCCCAGGCTGATCTCCGCCGGCACCTTGCCGCCGAACAGCCAGTCTCCGAGGAAGATCTTCGAGCCGATGAAGATCAGCACGAAGGCCAGCGCGTACTTCAGGTAGTGGAAGCGGTGCACCATCGCCGCCAGCGCGAAGTAGAGCGCACGCAGGCCGAGGATGGCGAAGATGTTCGAGGTGTAGACGATGAAGGGATCGGGCGTTATCGCGAAGATCGCTGGCACCGAGTCGATCGCGAACACCACGTCGGCGATCTCGACCAGCACCAGGCACAGGAACAGCGGCGTGGCGAACCACAGCAGCTTGCCGCCCGGGCCGGCCTGCTTGACGAAGAAGCTCTGGCCGTGGAGTTCCTGCGTGAGGCGCATGCGCTTCTTGAGGAAGCCCAGCACCCGGTTGTTGGCGATGTCCGGCTCGGAGTCGATCGACATCAGCATCTTGACGCCGGTGGCGATCAGGATCACTGCGAACACGTAGAGGATCCACGAGAAGTTCATCACCAGGGCCGCGCCCAGGCCGATCATCATCGCGCGCAGCACGATCACGCCGAGGATGCCCCAGAACAGCACGCGGTGCTGGTAGATCCGCGGCACGGCGAAGTAGGTGAAGATCATCGAGATGACGAAGACGTTGTCCATCGCCAGCGCCTTCTCGACCAGATAGCCGGTCAGGTAGAGCTTGACCGCTTCCCAGGCCTTGGCCTCACTGGTGGGCAGGTTCGCGATCTGTGGATCGATCGCCTTCTCGCTGCCGTACTCGTAGTAAATGAACCACACGGCCACGGCCCAGAGCAGGCCCAGTCCGATGTACAGCGCCGACATCCACAGGCTTTCCTTGACCTCGATCTCGTGGGCTTCCCTGTGCAGGACGCCGAGGTCGAAGACGAGGATGGCCAGAACCGCGCCGAGAAACGCGAGCCACACCCACACGGGCATACCGAGCCAGAGGCCGGTCAACAGTTCCATGAGTCACTCCGAAGGCGATCGCTAGTTCGATGCCCGGCCTCGATGTGAGGAGCGGAGGTTCCGTACGGCGGGCCTGAGCATCGGTCAACGACTCCGACATCGCCATGCATTGCACATGACCAGAGGGGCCCGCAGTCGCCAGAGAAGTGTCAGCGCGCGAAAGTGAATCGGGAGTGAAGGCGGCGCGGCAGAATTCGGACCGCACTGCGGCCCGGACGCCCAGCCCGGAAGCGCTTGCGCGCGACCCATAAGGCCGCGCCCGCCAGGGCAAGGCGGAAGAACACCGGCTCGCTTGCGCGCCATGGAAGGTCCGCTCGCGGATCGGCCACGCAAGTGCCAGGTCCGGCGTGACCAGGCGCCGGCGAAGATGTCGCCGCGCCGCAGCCGAACGATTCCAGACATGCGCCGGACCCAGCGACGACCGATCAAGCCCGGATGGGCTTGATCGGAATTGCCCTTAGTTCTCCAGCCCGTCGCGGAAGATCATGGACGCGTACTGCAGGTTCACGAACTTCGGGCGTGATCCGATCGGCATGCCTTCCACGGCGAAAGCTCCGACATCGAAGAAGATGACGCTGCCGTCGAGCTCGCTGCGCGGGATCTCCACATCCAGCTCGACGCGCGAGCCGGGCGAGAGGTAGACGCGGCCGCTGAGGTCGGGACAGCTGGCGTTGCCGTAGAAGCGGCACTGGGTGCGCGAGATATTGGGTGTCGTCAGCAGCAAGTAGCCGTCGATGAGACTGCTGGGGCCGCGGTTGTCGAGCTCGACCGTCCACTGCAGGTGCTCGTCGGGCAGCAGCACCGGCGCTGCGTCGAGCAGACGCACGCCGATATCGAATTCGCCCACGAGGCGCAGCCAGGAGGCGTCGATGTTCAGCGCCGGGCCGTCCACGCTGGGCGGGTTCTCGGAATCGACATAGCCCGAAATCAGGCGAAGGCCGCGTGCATCTGGGTTCGACGACAGCGGCAAGTACAGCGTTGGCAGACCCTGGCCAGGCTGCAGCGCCCCAAGCCAGCAGCGCACGGTCTGGGTCGCGGTGCGCGAACAGGCGCCATCCGCGTGCAGGCCGATGTCGGCATCTTCGCGCAGGGTCAGCACCACGTCGGAGGCCGCCGCGGGCCCGAGGCTGGCGACGGTTGATCGGGTGCTCGCCACGCGTCCCGCCGCGACCACCTGCGGCTCGACCCCGAGCAGCAGGCTGAAGTCGGAGTAATAGCCCTCCAGCTTCAGGGCCTGCGCCCACGCGGGGGCATCCATGGCGATCCAGCCGAGGCTGGCCAGGGAACCCGCAAACACCAGGCGCTGAGCCACGCCCTTCAGCATATTCGTCGACATTGAAACCCCAGGATTCAGTCATTCCGGCGCACGGACGCCGGCGTATGCCGCACAGGCGGCGGCAGGAGCATCAGGACACACCAAAGCCAAAGCCAGACACGCAGCGTGCTGGCCTCGAACAGGCACACAAGCAGGAAGGAAACCCCCATCGCAGCCGGCAACCCACCCGCCGGCGCGCGCAACCTTAATGTGAAGACAATCACACTGGCAAGCCCCAGCAGCAGTCCGCCGGAACACAGCAGCTCCAGCGGCAGGCTGTGCGGCCAGGGCGTCAGCCGCGGGTCGATCAGGCTCGCGCCCTGCAGCATCTCCGGATAGGCCGTGACGAAGCCATGCGGGCCGACGCCGAGCCACGGATTCGCCACGAACAGGGCCCATGCGGCCTGCCACAGCTGCAGGCGCGCGCCACCACTTGCCAGCCCCTTGCCCATCAGGGTCGCGAGGAGCAAAGCCAACATGAAGGCTACGATCGCGACACCCGCGGTTCGAGCGTGCCGCCGGCCGGTGAGCTCAAGTGCAAGCGCGACCGCCAGCACAAGGATGCCGAGACGGGACTGCAGCATCAGAAGCGCCAGCACCAGCAGGGCGCTGGCGCCGAGCACCATGACGAGCCCCGCCGCCGGGCGCGACGCCGATCGCGACCAGCGCCACCACAGCGGCCACAGGCAGCCCAGCCATGCAAGATCGTTGGGGACCACCAGCCATGGGATAGCCGCGAGCTCAACCAGGCGTTCGGGCTGGCCTTCGGGCACGCGCAGGACGATGGCAAGACAGGCGTGCAGACCCAGCGCCGTCAGCGCGCCGACGCTGGCCCGGAATGCCAGCCCGGGTCTCGACTCTTCGGCACGCGGCAGCACGATCGCGCAGACCACGGCGATGAGGGTGGGTACGGAGAGCGCGAGCGCGCGCTCAGGCGCCTCCGCCAGCGCCGCGGCGAGCAGCCAGACGAGGCCGAAACCGGCAATCCCAAGTTCGAGCGCGCTGGGCGCTCGCGCCAGGTCAACCTGACCGAGCAGGCCGGCGAGACACAGCCCAAGCAGCAGGGCGGGCAGCGCCAGCGTCATCGAGGCCGTATGGGCATGCATCACCAGGAACGCCCCCCAGCCCACGGCCGCCCAGGGCACCTGCAGCACGATCGACAACCTCATTGGGCCTGCCCCGGAACCCCACGGCCCACGGCTGCGGGCGGTCGCGGCATTGTCGCAGAGCCAGCGAGGCCCGCGCCCAAGAGGCAGGGCGGGCGCGCGCGCCGCTCAGTCGGATTCCATCGCATCCAGCAGCTGCCTTACCTGATCGCGAAGCGACCGAAGGCGACCTGCGTCCAGTGACGTCGAACATGCCAGGCGCGCAGGCACGCCCTGCGCCTGCACGCGCAAGGCCCTGCCCTCGGCGCTCAGATCGACGAACACGCGGCGCTCGTCCTCGCTGCAGCGTTTGCGCACCACGAGCCCCGCCGCCTCCAGCCGCTTCAGCAGCGGCGTCAGCGTGCCTGAATCGAGATGCAGGGCCTCGCCGAGCTCGCCAACGCTGCGCCGGCCGTGCTGCCACAGCACCAGCATCACCAGGTACTGCGGATAGGTCAGGCCGAGCGGCTCCAGCAGTGGCCGGTAGAGGCGCTGGATACGGTTGCTGGCCGCATACAGCGCGAAGCACAGCTGCTGGTCGAGGTGTAGCGGATCCGGCATGCCCGCCGCGCAGGCCTGGGCTGATGGCTTGGACTTGGCGGCGGACATGGCGCGGATCAGTCGGGCAGGAAGGGGTAGTCGGTATAGCCCTGGGCGCCACCGCCGTACAGGGTGGCGGCGTCCAGCGCATTCAGCTCGCGGCCCTCGTGCAGACGGCGGACCAGATCGGGGTTGCTGATGAAGGGCCGGCCAAAGCAGAACAGATCCGCGGCACCGCCTGCCAGACGCGACTCGGCGAGCGCCAGGTCATAGCCGTTGTTGACCATCCACGGCCCCTTGAACTTCGCGCGCAGCGCGGCGAAGTCGAAGCCCGGGTCGATTTCGCGATCGCCGCCGGTGGCGCCTTCGATCACGTGCACATAGGCCAGCGGATGCGCGCCGACGCGCTCGATCGCGCGCTCGAACAGGGCCTGCGGCTGGCTGTCGCTGACGTCGTTGAAGGGCGAGACCGGCGAGAAGCGCACGCCGACGCGCTCGGCGCCGACGGCTGCGACCACGGCGTCCATCACTTCGGCGAGGAAGCGCGTGCGGCTCTCGATGCTGCCGCCATACGCATCGTCGCGATGGTTGCTGCCGTCGCGCAGGAACTGGTCGATCAGGTAGCCGTTGGCGGCATGCACCTCGACGCCATCGAAGCCCGCTTCGATCGCGTTGCGCGCGGCCTGGGCGTAGTCGGCAACCGTGGCCTGGATGTCGTCCACGCTCATTGCGCGCGGCGCCGAGACATCAACGAAACCTTCGGTGGTGAAAGTCTTGCTCTTCGCGGTGATCGCGGACGGCGCGACAGGGGCCGCACCGTTCGGCAGCAGCGAGCTGTGCGAAATGCGGCCGACATGCCAGAGCTGGATGAAGATGCGGCCGCCGGCGGCGTGCACGGCCGCGGTGACACGCTTCCAGCCGGCGATCTGCTCGGGCGAGTAGATGCCCGGCGTATCGAGGTAGCCCTGCCCCATCGGCGAGATCTGGCTGGCCTCGGTGATGATCAGTCCGGCGCTGGCGCGCTGGCGGTAGTACTCGACGGTGAGGTCGGTCGGCGTGCGGCCGGCGCCGGCGCGGTTGCGCGTCAGCGGCGCCATGACGAAGCGGTTGGCGAGCTCGATGCTGGCGAGCTTGAAGGGGGCGAACAGGGGGGAGGTGTTCGTGCTCATGGATGTCCTGGGAGAGAGCGCGGCATGCGCGGGGCGCGCAGGGTGCCGAGCGGTGGGTGAGCATCCTGTGCGCGGCGACAGGGAGGGTTCCGGCAACGTCGCGCCGGCAACCCTGCACACTCGGATCGATGGGCTCCGCTTCAGCCGGGGCCACGCGGTGAGCGCGGCCCCAGCCGCGGCGCAAGGGCTCAGGCTGCGCTGCCGCGCACCGTCACCTCGACGTTGCCGCGGGTCGCCTTCGAGTACGGGCAGACCTCGTGGGCGCCGTCGGCCAGTGCCTGGGCCGTGTCGGCATCGACGCCGCCAACGTGGGCGTGCAGGCGCACGGCCAGGCCGAAGCTGGTCGCGTCCTTGCCGATGTCGACTTCAGCTTCGACCTTGGCGCTGCTGATCGAGACGCCGCGGTTACGTGCGACGAGGCGCAGCGCGCCTTCAAAGCAGGCCGCATAGCCGGCGGCGAAGAGCTGCTCGGGATTGGTGGCGCCACCCTTGCCGCCGAGGCCGGTGGGCAGCTGCAGCTGCTGGTCGATGAAGCCATCATCCGAGGTGACGCGGCCTTCGCGGCCGCCGACGGCGGTGGCACGTGCGGTGTAGAGCGGGGTCATGCGGACTCTCCTGCGTTGAGTGGAAGCCGCACATTAAATTGCACGCAATCCAATTGCAAGCTCTTAAATGTTGAGACTGAGTGAAGCTGCCTTCCGCTCAGGCCTGTCGCCAGCACCCACCGCTGACCCGATCGCGGGCTTCAAGGTCCTGCCATGTCGCCACGTCGGCGAAGCCGGCGGTCTGCAGCAGTGCCCGCGCACCTGCGCCTTGCGCATGCCCATGCTCGAACAGCAGCCAGCCGCCCGCGACGAGATGTGCGGGCGCCTCCGCGACGATGCGGCGGATGTCGTCGAAGCCGTCGGCGCCCGATGCCAGCGCGGTGCGCGGCTCGAAGCGCAGGTCGCCCTGATCGAGGTGCGGATCGTCGGCCTCGATGTAGGGCGGGTTGCTCAGGACCAGATCGAAGCGCTCGCCGCGCCAGGGTACCCACCAGTCGCCGTGGGCGAATCGCACGCGCTGCAGCCCCAGCGCCACCGCGTTCTGCTCGGCGACCGCGAGCGCCTCGGCGCTGGCGTCGCTGGCGCACACCTGCAGTTCCGGCCGTGCCCTGGCGATGGCCAGGGCGATCGCGCCGCTGCCGGTGCCGAGGTCCAGCACGCGCAGGCCTGCGCGGCGCGGCAGGCGCGAAAGCGCCAGCTCGACCAGCAGCTCGGTCTCGGGCCGCGGGATCAGCGTGGCAGGGCTGAGCTTGAGCAGGACACCGTGGAACTCGCGCTGGCCAAGCAGGTAGGCCACGGGTTCGCCCGCCATCCGGCGGGCCACCAGTCGACGGAAGTTTTCCGCGCGCGAGGGCTCGACGGGTTCATCGGCATGCGCGAACAGCCAGGCACGACTCACGCCCAGCGCATGCATCAGCAGCAGCTCGGCCTCGCGCGCCGCCTCGTCGCCGGCGAGTCGATCGCGGGCCTCGCGCAGCAGGCGTCGAACGTCGATCGCTGATTCGGTGTTGGAGGGCAAGTCCTCATTCATTTGCACAGTGTCGCAGAGGCCGCGCTGCGGCATCATCCGCGCATGTCCGCTCCCCGTATCGATGCGCTCTCGCGCCTGCTCGACGATTGCTTCCGGCTGTGGTGGCGCGGCCTGCGCTGGACCGCGCCGCTGGCCCTGCTCGGCGCCCTGCCCTCGCTGCGCCGGATGCTGACCCTGCCCACGCTGGCCCAACTGCAGGCCGATCCGGAAGGCGCCAGCCTCGCCGTCATCGAACCGCTGATGCAGTCCGAGACCTGGCTGTGGTGGGGCTTCAGCGCACTGCTCGGTCTGTGGCTGGCGGGCGCGCAGCTGCGCATGCTGGATCGGCTGCTGCACGGTGAGCCGCCGCAGGTGCTGCGCTCGCTCGGCCTGGCCACGCGGCGCCTGCCGCGGCTGACGCTTTCGACCTCGCTATACCTGTTCCTCTGCACCCTGCCGCTGCTGCCGCTGCTGGCCTTCAATGCCTGGCTGGGCCTGCAGGGGCTGGAGCTTGCGCCGATGCTGCTGCTGAGCATGCTCGGCAGCCTGCTTTCGGTGCTGCCGATCGCCTGGATCGCAGTGCGCCTGCTGTTCCTGCCGGTCGCGGCGGCGCTTGATGGCTTGGGGCTGCTGCGCGGCGTCCAGCGCAGTCGCGCCATTGCGACCGGACAGTGGTGGCGCCTGCTGGTCTTCCTGTCGATACCGCTGACGATCTACAGCGTGGCAGCGGCGGCAGCGCTGGCCCTGCCACTCACGTTGGCGCCCGTGCTCGGCGGGGAAGCGGCATCCGTTCTCGGCACGCTTGCAGGGCTGCTGATCGCGGCGCTGTGCGCCCCGATGCTGTACGCCTGCCTGGTCTGCGCCTACCGCGAGGGTTCCCCGCTGCAGCGCGCTTGAGGCGCGGCATCAGTGGCGCAGCAGCTGCACGCCCTGGATCAGGCTCGACAGCACGAAGCCGCTCAGGAAGAACAGGTAGGACAGGCGCAGATAGCGGTACTTGAAGCGCGACAGGTAGTAGCCGAGCCCATAGAGGTCGCGTGCCATGGTGCGGTAGATGTTGCCCTGCCCCTGCATGTGGCTGGCGATTTCGCGCTCGAAGCGCTCGCGCGAAAGCTCGGCGAAGTGGCCGAAGAACAGCAGGTTGAAGCCGGGCGGCAGCGGGCCCTCCGGATCCTTCATGCGGATCGGCCGGTACTTCGGCAGCACCGCCAGCACGGCCAGGAACAGCGCGAACAGGGTGAAGCCGGCCAGCACCGCCATCGCCAGGCGCAGGTCCGGGTCGTTGAGCCGCGAGACGCTCAGCGTCAGCACGATCGAAGACACCGTCAACAGGATGTTGGCCTTCATGTCCGCCATGGTCGACAGCTGCACGTGATGCTGCTGCGCGGTGCGCAGGATCACATCCGCCGTGTTGCGCTCGGGCACCGACTGGAAGGCGTCGGGCGCACTGCGCTCGGCGCCAGTGGAAGGCTCATCGGTGCGTGTCTCGGTGCTCATGCGAAGTCGGCGCGGCGCGCGTGGCGAGTGAGGCTCGCCACTTTACGCAAAGCACCGCCGCCACGTATCGCGCCGGCGCCTCAGCCGGCGCGCGTGCCGCCCACGGTCATCGACTCGATCTTCAGCGTCGGCTGGCCGACGCCGACCGGCACGCTCTGGCCGTCCTTGCCGCAGATGCCTACGCCGGCATCGAGCTTCAGATCGTTGCCGACCATGCTGACCCGGCTCATCGCCTCGGGGCCGTTGCCGATCAGGGTGGCGCCCTTCACCGGTGCGGTGATGCGGCCGTCCTCGATCAGGTAGGCCTCGCTGGCCGAGAACACGAACTTGCCCGAGGTGATGTCGACCTGGCCGCCGCCGAAGTTGGGCGCGTACAGGCCACGCTTGACCGAGCGGATGATCTCCTCCGGGTCGCTCTCGCCGGCGCGCATGTAGGTGTTGGTCATGCGCGGCATCGGCAGGTGGGCGAAGCTCTCGCGGCGGCCGTTGCCGGTGGGGGCGACGCCCATGAGGCGCGCATTGAGGCTGTCCTGCATGTAGCCGACCAGGCGGCCGTTCTCGATGAGCGTGGTGCACTGGGTCGTGCAGCCCTCGTCGTCGACGTTGAGCGAGCCGCGGCGGCCGTCGAGCGTGCCGTCATCGACGATGGTGCACAGGCTCGACGCCACCTGCTCGCCCATGCGGCCGGCGTAGGTGCTGGTGCCCTTGCGGTTGAAGTCACCTTCCAGGCCGTGGCCCACGGCCTCGTGCAGCAGCACGCCGGGCCAGCCGGGCCCGAGCACCACCGGCATGCTGCCGGCCGGCGCATCGACGGCGTCGAGATTGACCAGGGCCTGGCGCAGGGCCTCGCGCCCAAACTCGAAGGCCAGGCCGCCCTGCAGCAGTTCGGGGTAGCTGTAGCGCCCGCCGCCGCCGGCATAGCCCTGCTCGCGGCGGCCGTTGTGCTCGACGATCACCTGCACGTTGCAGCGGACCAGCGGGCGCACGTCGCCGGCGAGGATGCCGTCGGAGCGCGCGACCAGCACCGTGTCGACCACGCCCGCGAGGCTGACGATCACCTGGCGCACGCGCGCATCGGCGCTGCGCACGAAGGCGTCCACCTCGCGCAGCAGGCGGACCTTGGACTCGCTGTCCAGGCTGTCGATCGGATCCAGCGGCGCGTACAGGCTGCGGCCATGCGCCTGCAGCAGCGGGCGCGCTGTGCCCTCCTGCCCGGCGCGGGCGATCGCACGGGCTGCACCGGCGGCCTCCAGCAGCGAGGGCAGGCGGATCTCGTCCGAGTAGGCGAAACCGGTTTTCTCGCCGCTGATCGCGCGCAGGCCGACGCCCTGCTCGATGCTGTGTGCGCCTTCCTTGACGATGCCGTCCTCCATCATCCAGCTCTCATGGCGGCTGTTCTGGAAGTAGAGATCGGCAAAGTCGATGCCCGGGCTCATCAGGCGGGCGAAGACGTGTTCCAGCTGCTGGGCTTCGAGGCCGGCAGGCGCCAGCAGGCGGGATTCGGCGAGGGCGAGTGCGGTAGTCATCAGCGCAGGATGCGGGTGTGGCAGTGAAGGCGCAAGCGAGGCGGCTTGGCGAGGTGTTGAAGCGGGTGTGCGGGTGACGCTTGCATGGGAAGACCAGTCGCGCCCAGACGAACGGCGTGACCGGGGCGAGCCTTGAGGCCACGGTGGGCCAGGGCCCACCCTAAGGCTGACGAAGCGGCGGCTCGCGCTCGGGGCCGCGATCGATCACTTCGATCTGCGGTTCATCCCAGCTGCCGTTGACGCTGTAGAGCGTGCGGTTCATCTGCTTCATCGGCGCATTCAGCACGGCCTGCGCGACCGCGCCGACGGCGGCACCCGCGGGCCCCGCGGTGATCGCGCCCAAGGCGGGCAGCACGCTGCCGGTGCGCGGCAGCACTTCGACCTGCAGGTCATAGTCGCGCGCGGCGAGTCCGGTCCGGCCGCGCAGCTTGATCTCGGCCGCAGGCCCTTCGATCCGCAGGTCCTCGGTGACCGCATTGCCGCCGGCCAGCTGGAAGCTGCCTTCGATCGAGTTGAAGGCGAGGCCCGAACGGAAGAAATCGCTGAAGTCCAGCGCCAGGCGGCGCGGAATCTCGGCGAGGCTGAGCAGACCGAGAAAGCGGCCCGCGCCGGGTTCGAGCTCAGGCACCCTGCCCTTGCCCACCGCCAGGCGCAGCTGACCGTCAGCGACCGCGAAAGCGAAGTTGGCGGGCCCACCCTGCCAGCGCAGGTCCATGTCCGCGCGGGTCTTGCCGCCCTGCACCAGCGGCGTGATGCCCAGCGCGCCCAGCATGCGGCCGAGGTCGTCGCCGCTGAAGCCCAGGGTGAAGCGGCTTTCGCTGCCCTCAAGGCTGCGGCTCCAGTCGCCGCGGATGTCGATCGCGAGGTCCTCCGAACGGGCCTGCAGTTTTTCCACCAGCTGGCCATCCGGGCCACGCCGGGTCAGCAGCTCCAGCCGCCCCAGCTGGATCTTGCCGAACGCGGCGTCCTCGACCTGCAGATCGATCGGCGGCAGCGCGGTGGGGTCGGGCTCGTCGACGCGGCGTGGTGGTTCGCCGGGGGTTTCCTCGGGTCCGGGCGGCCAGTGCAGACGCTCGAAGCGCGCCAGCACCGGCGCACTGGCATCGAGCGGCCAGTCGATGCGGCCACGTGCCGCTTCGCCGTCGAGCTGGATCTCGCGCTGCCCGTCGGTGCCGGTGCGGAACTGCAGGCGCTGGTCAGGCAGGCCACGCTCACCGATGCGCAGCTGGCCGGCGACGATGTCGATGCTGTCGATCGAAATGCCCTGGCCGCCGCCGCCCATCGCCAGTGCGACCCAGGCCGGCGCATCCAGCACCGAGGTGGTGCCGCGCACGGCCAAGCCCTGCGCCGGGAGATCGAAGGGCGGCTCAGCGCCGAAGGACGCCACGCCGCGGAAGTCAGCGGCGCTTTCGCCGGGCGAGCCCAGCAGCCGCAGCAGGCGCCCCAGGCGCAGATCGATGGCGCCCTCGGACAGCGGCAGGTCGATGCGCAGATCGAGCGGCAGGGCGTCCTCGCCGCCCTTGCGCAGCGGCGCGGGCAGCTTCAGCTCGGTGCCCGCCAGATCCGAGCGCACGCGCAGCTGGGGTCGCGTCCTGTCCGCTACCTGCATCGATTCGGCACCCTCGTCTGGCTCTGCCGCAGCGACGGAAGCCGGTACGTGGAAGTCCAGCGTCCAGGCGGAGCGCCCGGCGAGGTAGGGTTCAAGCCAGTGCAGCTCCGGCCGCAGCGCGAGCAGCGAATCGGGGCTGAAACTGCCGGTGAGACTGGCCTCGAACTGGTGCGCGGGCTCGGCGCAAAAGCTGCCGGCGGCAAGGCTCAGGCTGGCCGGCTGGCCGTCGAAGCGGACGCCGAGCGCATCCGCGCTGAACCCGGCGCGGGTGAAGCGCACGCGACCGCTGGCCGCCCCGAAACGCAGGCCCCACTGGCTGTCGGTGAGGTCGGCATCGGCCAGATCGACCTGGCCATCGAGCTCCAGTTCGCCCAGCTCCTTCTTCAGCGGCGCAACCAGGCGCACGCGCGCCTCGCCGCGCCCGCCGATGTTCAAGCCGCGCATGTACCCGCCGAAGCGTGGCCACAGCGGCGTTTCGCGCAGCAGGGCGAGCAACCTGCCACCTTCTGCAGCGCCCTCCATGTCGAGCGCCAGCACGGGCGCGGCGAAATCGGCGATGCCGCCGGCGGCCCGGGTCACCGGCACGCCCAGAACACGCGCGGACACCTCGCCATCGAGGCTGTTGTTGAGAAAGCGCGCCCAGCCCTCGACCCGTGTGCCGATCGGCCAGCCCGGCAGGTAGTCCAGCACCACCTCGCGCACTTCCGCGCGCGCATCGAACACGCCTTGGGCGGCAGCGAAGGGCCAGTCGTCGAGGTCACCGCGGATCAAGGCCACGCCGGACGCAAGCTCGCCGTCGACCAGCGCGCGCTCCAGCCACTCGACGGTCTTCGGCGGCATGCGGTTGCGCACCCAGAAGCGGTGCGACGCGCTGATGGGGCCCGGATCAACCACCGCGCGCAGATCCACGCTCGGGCGCCGGCCATTGCCGTCGAGCCAGACGGCACCTTCGATCGTCGCGCCGAAGTCAGGGCCCTGCAGGCGCAGCGGGCTCAGCTCCACGCGCGGGCCTTCGGCCTCACGCCACAGGGTCAGCGCACCGGACAGCGCCGCCGGCAGCGGCGCACGCAGGCTCTCGGGCGCATCGAGCACGAACTCCGGCGCATCGAGATCGATCGCCAGCACGCCGCCATGCGCGTGGACGCGACCGCTCAATCCGGAAAACCCGGGGCGCGCGCCGACCGCCGAGAGGCCAAGATCGGAGAGGCGGGCCTGCAGGTCGATCCGGTCGCCACCCGCCCAGCCGAGTTCGAGGTCCTGCAGGCGCCCGCGCGGCTGCGCCTCGTGCAGCCAGGCCATCAGCGCCGGGTCGACGGTGGTCAGCGCCGGCAGCAGCTCGGCGAAGGCCGCGAACTCCAGGCTGTCGAGGCGCAAGGCGAGGCGTTCATCCTGCCAGCGCAGATCCAGACCCGTTTGCGATCGGCCGGCCTGTGAACGCAGCTCGAAGCGCGGCAGGCTCAAGCGCCAGCCGCCATCCTCGCGCTGCAGCCAGGCCTGCAGCTCAAGCGCATCGAGTTCGGCGGCCGGGGCGTCGGCCACGGCGCTGCGTGGTCGCAGCCGCAGCGATTCGATGCGGGCGATGCTGTCGACCTCGGCGACCCGCCCTTCCTGCACGCGCAGCCACAGGTCGAGATCGGCACGGCCGGAATCGAGCCCCAGACCCGCAAGCTGGCTGCCCTGCAGCCAGGACGGCAGATCCAGCGCGCGCGCGCCGAGGTGCAGGCGACCTTCCTGCAGGCGGGTGTCGAGCTCGCCGGTCAGGCGCAGCGGCGGGCTGTCCTCGGCGTGGACGCGCAGGGCGAAGCGGAAGCTGCCGCCGACGGTGCGCAGGCGCGCGTCGATGCGATCGAGGCGGACATCGAAATCGGCGTAGCGGTCCTCGATGAGCAGGGCGCCGTCGAACAGCTCGAGCTCGCCGATCCGCTCCAGCTGGGCAAGCGCCTCCTCGATGTCGAGACCAGCACCGCCGCGCAGCCCACGCGCCTGCCACTGCCCCTCGACACTGCGCGCCAGCTCCAGGCTGAGCCCTTCCGCACGCAGGCTGAGCAGCGGCTGGCCCGGGAACAGTCCGGTGTAGACATTCACCCGTACCCGCGCCGAGCCCATGTTGAGCCCGCCCGCGCCGTCGGGATCACCGCCGATGTGGAGGTCGCGCAGATCCAGCACCGGCCCGCGGCGCGACCAGCGCGCCTGCACCCCGCTGATGCGCACCGGCTGGCCGATCCGCTGCTCCAGCCAGCGGGCGACATCCTGCGGATGCTGCTCCAGCACCGGCAGCAGCTGGTGCGCCAACGCCACCAGCACGGCGGCGCAGATCAGCAGCAGCGCCAGAGCCACGCCCAGCCAGCGGCGCAGGCGCTTCAGCGCACGGCGCAGCGGATGGCTCACAGCAGGACCACGTCGTACTGCTCCTGCGCGTAGTTGTCGTCAGCCTGGAAACGGATGGTCTTGCCGATGAACTCCTCCAGCTCGGCGACCGCACTGGATTCCTCTTCGAGGATGCGCGCCACCACTTTCGGCGAGGCCAGCACCAGCAGCTTTTGCGCATCGAACTGGCGCACCGCGCGGGTGATCTCGCGGAAGATCTCGTAGGTCACGGTTTCGGTCGTCTTGACCGTGCCGCGCCCGCCGCAGGCGTTGCAGGGCTCGCAAAGCTGACGCTCCAGGCTGTCGATGGTGCGCTTGCGGGTCATCTCGACCAGGCCCAGCGGCGAGAACTCGTAGACCGTGGTCTTGGCGTGGTCGCGGGACAGCGACTTCTCGAGCTGGCGCAGCACCTGGCGGCGGTGCTCGGCGTCGGTCATGTCGATGAAGTCGATGATGATGATGCCGCCGAGGTTGCGCAGTCTCAGCTGGCGGGCGACCGCCTGGGCGGCTTCGAGGTTGGTGCGGTAGACCGTCTCTTCCAGATTGCGGCTGCCCAGAAAGGCACCGGTGTTGACGTCGACCGTGGTCATGGCCTCGGTCTGGTCGATCACCAGGTAGCCGCCCGACTTCAGCGGCACCTCCTTCTGCATGGCGCGCTGGATCTCGTCCTCGACGCCATACAGATCGAAAATCGGCCGCTCGCCCGGATAGTGCTCGATGCGCGGCGCCAGTTCCGGCATGAACTGGCTGGCGAAGCGCAGGGTGCGCTCGAAGGTCTCGCGCGAGTCGACCCGCACCTTCTCGACTTCGTCGTGCAGCAGATCGCGCAGGGCGCGCAGCGGCAGCGAGAGGTCCTCGTAGATGCAGCTGCCGACCTTGCTCTGCTGCGAGCCCGCCTGGATGGCGTCCCACAGCTTGCCGAGGTAGGCGAGATCCTCGGCCAGGGCCTCGGCTGGCTGGCCGTCGGCATTGGTGCGCACGATGTAGCCCAGGCTGGAGCCGTTCGACAGCTCGCCGATGGCGGACTTGAGCCTCGCCCGCTCGGCCTCGTCCTCGATCCGCGCCGACACGCCCAGCACCCGGCTGTAGGGGAGCAGGACCAGATAGCGCGAGGGAATGCTGAGCTGGGTCGTCAGCCGCGCGCCCTTGCTGCCGATCGGGTCCTTGACCACCTGCACCACGACCTCCTGGCCCTCGCGGACCAGCTCCGAGATCGGCGGCGTCGGCGAAGGCGGCGGCGGTTCGTCGCCGTCCGGCGGCAGCGGCAGCGCGGTCGGCAAACGCAGGATGTCGGAGGCGTGCAGGAAGGCCGCGCGCTGCAGGCCGACCTCGACGAAGGCGGCCTGCATGCCCGGCATGACCCGGATCACCTTGCCCTTGTAGATGTTGCCGACATAGCCGCGGCGTGAGGCCCGCTCGATGTGGACCTCCTGCAGCATGCCGTTTTCGACCACCGCGACGCGGGTTTCGCGCGGGGTGACGTTGATCAGGATCTCTTCGGACAAGGGAAGGCCACGGGGGAGTCGGAATCCCGGCACTTATAGCGGACGACGCCTGAACCGGCCAGCCCGCCGCGAGCCTTGCGCTTGCCGCCCCAGCCGTGCTTTCTCAGAACGGAATGTCGTCGTCGTCGAAGCCGTTGTCCGGCGGCGCCTGCCTCGACGGGGCGGGCGCATTGCCGCGCGGGGCTGCGCGCTCGGGTCGATCACCGCCGCGGCTGTAGCCACCGCCGGATTCACGTGCGCCGCCGCCTTCGCCACCGCGCATGCCGCCGCCTTCACCGCCGGCGCCGCCCAGCATCTGCATCTCGTTGGCGACGATGTCGGTGCTGTAGCGCTCGATGCCGTCCTTGTCGGTGTACTTGTCGGTGCGCAGGCTGCCCTCGACATAGACCTGCTTGCCCTTGCGCAGGTACTCCGCGGCGATCTCGGCGAGGCGGCCGAACATCTTCACGCGGTGCCACTCGGTGCGCTCCTGCTTCTGGCCGGTCTGCTTGTCGGTCCAGCTCTCGTTGGTGGCGAGGCGCATCGAGGTGATCGCCGAGCCGGAGGCGGTGTAGCGGGTTTCAGGATCGGCGCCGAGGGTGCCGACGATGATGACCTTGTTGATGCCACGGGCCATGCGAGCGGTGTCCTTTGTTCTTCTTGGCCGCGCCAGCGGCCGGATGCGGGCGGCTGCCGTCATGGCGGCGGCCGGTGGAGGCGCAGTATAGCGGCTGCGCTTTGGCGCCTCGCCAGCGCGCTATTGCCGTCTCGCGGATGCGAATCCCGCGCGGCCGGGTGTAGGAAATCTGCCGAGGCTCGCATCGGCGGCACGCCGGCCCGCCGCTATAATCCGGCCCATGAATGCCGCCGTCCTGCCCCCTCGCCCCCGCCCTGCCCTGCGTCTGCCGGAAATCCAGGGCCTGGTGTCTGCCGACATGGAGGCCGTGAACCGGCTGATCCGCGAGCGGCTCGCCTCGGACGTCGTGCTGATCAACCAGATCTCCGAACACATCATCGCCGCCGGCGGCAAGCGGCTCCGGCCCATGTTGGTGCTGCTGGCCGCGCGCGCGCTCGGCTACCGCGGCGTCGACCATCTGCAGATGGCGGCGATCATCGAGTTCATCCACACCTCGACCCTGCTGCACGACGATGTGGTCGATGAATCCGACCTGCGGCGCGGGCGCAAGACCGCCAATGCGCTGTGGGGCAATGCGGCCAGCGTGCTGGTCGGTGATTTCCTGTACTCGCGCAGCTTCCAGCTGATGGTCGAGCTCGACCGCATGCCGGTGATGCGCATCCTCGCCAACACCACCAATGCGATCGCCGAGGGCGAGGTGCTGCAGCTGCTCCACGTGCACAACCCGGATACCGACGAGGCCGCCTACCTGCGTGTGATCGAGCGCAAGACGGCCGTGCTGTTCGCCGCTGCCACGCGTCTCGGCGCACTGCTTGCCGGAGCCACGGAAGCACAGCAGGCGGCGATGGAGCGTTTTGGCCTGGCGCTCGGCTACGCCTTCCAGATCGCCGACGATGTGCTGGACTACACGGCCGACGCCAGCACGCTCGGCAAGAATCTCGGCGACGATCTTGCCGAGGGCAAGGCCACCCTGCCCCTGATCCATGCGTTGACCCGCGTCGATGCCTCCACCCGCGCACGCATCGCGACGGCGATCGAGCAGGGCGATACCGGAGCCCTGCCCGAGATCGTCGATGCCATTCGCGCGAGCGGCAGCTTGGAGTACAGCCAGCGCATCGCCCGCCGCTACGCCGACGAGGCGATCGCCGCCCTCGATACGCTGCCCGAATCCCCCCAGCTGGCCGCGCTGCGCGGGCTGGCGGTGTATTCGGTGGAGCGGGAGTACTGAGAGGCCGGGAATCGGGAATAGGGAATCGAGAATCGCTGGCGCGCTGCGGCATGCACCGACTCTGCGCCCTGTTATCAGGACTTTCGATCCTAGCGGACTGCACCAAGCTCTCGGTCTGGCGGCTCACGTCCTATCCGCATCGTCGGGCGAAGTGGCTCGATCATCGTTCGATTCACGATTCACGATTCACGATTCCCGATTCCCGGCCCTCAGAACACCTCAGCGAAGAAGTCGTCCATCATCCGGTAGGCGCGCTTGGCGCTGCGCTCGTGATAGGTGCAGCCGGGGGAGTTTGCGTCGGCTTCGGCGAAGCAATGCACGGCGTCGGCAAAGTTGACGAACTGCCAGTCGGCGCCGGCGGCGGTCATCTCGTCCTGCAGGCCCTTGATCTCGTCCGCGCTGACGTAGGTGTCGGCGGCGCCGTTCAGCACCAGCACGCTGGCCTTCACTGCACCGGCTTCTGCAGGCATCGAGGTGCCGAGGCTGCCGTGGAAGCTGACCACGCCGTCGATGTCGTCGCGACCGCTGCGCGCGAGCTCGATCACGGTCGCACCGCCAAAACAGAAGCCAATAGCGCCGATCCGATCCACGGGAAAGCGCGCTTCGGCCGCCTGCGCCTTCAGCTGGTCCACCGCAGCATTGGCGCGCGCACGCAGCACGGCACGGTCGGCGTACATCGCCTGCGCCGCCTGCCCGGCTTCCTGCGCGTTCGCCGGCCGCAGGTCGGCGCCGTAGACATCCGCCAGCAGGACCGTATAGCCACGCGCGGCGACCGCCTTCGCCTTCTCCAGCGCCGAGGCATTGACGCCCATCCAGTTCGGCACCATCACCAGGCCACCGCGCGAAGCCTGGGCGTCGTCATGCACGATATGACCGCGCATCGGCACGCCATCCACGTCCCAGGTGAGCTCACGGGAAACGATCTCGGCCGAGGCGGGCAGCGCCAGGGTCAGGGCAAGCGCGGCGAGGGGAAATTGCATGTCGAAGCTCCACAGCGGAATGGGGCGCAGAGCATAGTCCCCAGCCGTGTCGGCGCGGCGTGTGTGGCGCGGAAGTCCAGTGCTGGAGATCACTCCGCGTCGGGATCCAGCGCCTTCTCCTGGATCCGATCGAGGTAGCTGTCGAGCTCCTCCACCGAACGGAAGATCTCGCGCACCGGCACCGCCTTGACGATGTCGAAGACTTTCTGCACCTGCGGCTGGGGGTTGACCACCAGCACGCGACCATCCCGCTGGCCCAGGGCCTTGCGCGCGCGGAAGATGGAGCGCAGGCCGGCGCTGGAAATGTAGTCGAGCCCCTGCAGGTCGAGCACGAGATGCAGCAGGCTCGGATCTTCGAGCAGGGGCAGCAGCTCGCGGTCGAGCTCCTGGTGGTTGCTGCCGTCCAGGCGGCCACGGATGCGCACCAGGGCGCGCGCGCCCTCTGCCGCTTCGATCTCGATCTCAAGACTCATGTCTGCGTCCGTTGTGGGGCCTGTTGGACCGGGTCGGGTTCAGCCGGCGAAGGCGCGACTGCAGGCGTCCCGCCCGCGGGCATTCCAGCGTCCGGCGAAGACGGCCGCTGCAGCCACAGCGACAGCAGGTTCCGCCCGTCGGCCCGCCGCCAGCACACGTCGCGCCCGAGTTCGCGGACCAGCAGCAGACCCAGTCCACCGATGCCGCGCTCTTCGATGCTGGCCTCCACGTCAGGCAGGTTCTGTGCCAGAGGATCGAAAGGCTCGCCGTCGTCGCCAAAGCGCAGACAGACCCGATCCCTCTCCAGGCGATAGTCGAGCGTGACGCCCACCGCCGCTGCCAGCCGGGAACCATGGGTCAGGGCATTGCTGAGGATTTCCTCGCTGATCAGGCGCACGTCGTGCAGCACCTCGGATTCCAGCCCCGCTGACGCCAGTTCGGCCTCCAGCGAGGCCAACAAGGGCGGCAGCCAGGACACGCCGGCGCCGGCGGGAAGGGACAGCTGGCCGTCCAGCAGCGGCGGCGCAGGCGGCCGCTGCAGGCAGAGCAGCGTGAGGTCATCGGCCGGGCTGCCCTGCCGATGACCACGCACGGCCGCGCTCAGCATTTCGATGCAGTCCTCCGGCGTGCCAACGCTGAAGGCCTCCAGCGCGGTGACGATCCGCGCTTCTCCGAAGGCCTGAGCTGCCGCGTCCTCGGCCTCGCTCAGGCCGTCGGTGAACAACAGCATCAGATCGCCCGGCTGCAGCTGGACGGCCACCTGCGGATAGTCGGCCTCCTCCTCGAAGCCGAGCGCAGGGCCGGTTTCCATCTCCACTGGACGTACGCAGCCGCAGGCGGGACGGATCAGCGGCGGATCGTGCCCGGCGCTGGCCAGCCGCAGCATTCCTGATTCCAGGTCGATGTGGCCGACAAGCACGGTGACGAACATGCCGCCGTGGTTGTCACGCGCCAGCGCGCGGCCGACCCGGGCCAGGGTGTCGGTCGGTGACTCGGCGCGCTCGACGCCTGACTCGAGCAGGGTCATGGTGCGGGCCATGAACAATGCGGCGGGGACGCCCTTGTCGGAGACGTCGCCGAGAAAGAACAGGCAGCCGCCTCGACCGTCGGCAAGGACGTTGAAGAAGTCGCCGCCGACCGCGCGCATCGGCTCCAGCAGCGCACCGATGTGCAGCTCCGGCCAGCTCGCGAGCCGGCTGCGTGAGGGCAGCATCGCCATCTGGATCTCCCGCGCCGCGTCCAGCTCGCCTTCGGCGCGTTGCGCCTCCACCCGCGCTTCGGCCAGCGCCGAGCGCAGCGCGGACTCCTTGGCGAACTCCTGCTGCAGCTGCTGGTAGCTGTCGCCCAGGCGTTGCCCGAGCCGCAGGAAGGCGGACTCCAACTGCTGCAGTTCGAGCAGGCCGCTGCGGTGGCGGAAACGCTCGGGATGACCGGCCAGGGACAGGCGATCCATACGCACGGTGATGTCCTCCAGCGGTCGCAGGAAACGGCGCGCGAAGCGCCTGCCGGCGACCAAGGCCAGCGCTGCCATCGCCAGCAGTCCGACCATCGCCACCGCCAGATCGAGCAGGGTCCGCTGCAGCAGCACCTGACGCGGCATCAGCGCCAGCACCCGCCAGCCCAGCGCGGTGACCCGCTCCAGCACCAGGGTGTCCCCGGCCGGCAGGGCGGGAATCTGCGGCCGCATGAACAGCGGCATCGCCACCGGCACCTCCCGGCTGAGACCGTCGGGCGCCGCCGACAGGGGCTCCAGCCCCAGCGCCTCGCTCGCATAGGCGACCCGCCCGGCAGGGTCGAGGATGATCAGGCGGGTCCCCTGCGTGTGCGCGGCTGCGGCGAATGCGACGCCGAGATCGGCAAGGCGTATCGAACCCTGGATGATGCCCAGGAAACGGCCATCCACGTCGAGCACCGGTGCGGCCACCGCGCTCAGCGCGTCCTCGCCGAAGCCGCGCCCCTGGAAGATCTCGCTGACGACCGACTCGCCGCGATCACGGGCCAGCCGGAAGTAGGCGCGGTCGGACACATCCACCCCGTGCCAGACCGGGCGATCGATCCCGGTGCGATTGTCGACGGAGCCTGCAAGCACACGCCCCTGCGCATCCGTGGCCAACATGGTCAACAGCCCTGGAAACGCGCGGCGGGTCCGCTCCAGCCGCTGCACGAGGTCGTCCTCATCACCCGGCGAGCGCGCGACCTCCGCCGCGAGCTGGCTGACTGCGCTGCGGTGCGCGGTCAGGAACAGATCGAGGTCCGAACCGGCCGAGGTCACCGCGGCGGCGAGCGTCGACTCTGCGTGGTTCAGACGGACCAGGTAGTCGCCCACGCCAGCCACCAGACCGAGCAGGAGCACGGGCAGCAATCCGAATGCGCCGAGCGCGCGGATCAGGATGGACTGCAGGCTGGCGCGCGCCAGCGCCGTGCCCGCGGGCACGCCGGATGTCTGCGTCAATTTGTCGTCAGCCAATGGGAACAGATTCTGCATTGCCGCCCTCGTCGCGCGGCTGGGGAGGACGGCGTCCTGCCCGAGCGCACGCCGTAGGCGCTGCAACCGTCGTGCCCACCCCGCCCCTGCTGCCATCCGGACTTCTGCATGCTCATCATCGTCGGCGCCATTCTCGTGACCCTCTGCGTGTTTGGCGGCTTCATGCTGGCCGGCGGCAACATCATGACGGTGGCGGAAGCCGCCGCGGTCGAACTCTTCATCATCGGCGGCGGTGCCTTCGGTGCCTTCGTCGTGGCCAACTCGATGAAGACGCTGAAGTCCACGATCGGCGGCACGCTCGCCCTGCTCAAGCCGGCCAAGTTCCAGCGCGCCGACTACATCGACCTGCTCAAGCTGCTCTACGAGATCCTGCAGAAGATCCGCAAGGACGGCCTGATGTCGATCGAGGACCACGTCGAGAATCCAACCAACAGCGCGATCTTCCAGAAGTACCCGAAGGTGCTGGAAGACCACCATCTGCTCGACTTCACCACCGACTGCCTGCGCCTGATCATTGGCGGCAACCTGGCACCGCACGAGCTGGAGGGCCTGCTCGAAGTCGAGCTGGAAACCCACCACAAGGAAGCGCATACCCCCAGCCACGCCCTGCAGACCGTGGCTGACGGCCTGCCTGCCTTCGGCATCGTGGCCGCCGTGCTCGGCATCGTGAAGGTGATGAGCATCGTCGGCGATGCGCCGCCGGCGGTGATCGGCCAGAAGGTCGCCTCGGCCCTGGTCGGCACCTTCCTCGGCATCCTGTTGGGTTACGGCTACGTGGGTCCGGTCGCCAATGCGCTGGGGGCCCGCGCCGACGAGGACAGCAAGCCCTTCGAAATCGTCAAGATGGCCCTGATCGCCTATCTGCGCGGCTACCCGCCGCAGGTCGCGATCGAGTTCGCACGCAAGCTGCTCTTCAGCGACGTGCGCCCGAACTTCCAGGATCTGGAAGCCGAACTGAAGGCCGCGAAGTGAAGCCTGTCGCGATCAGCAGTGCCACGCGGCGACCGGGGCGGCGCCATGGCTGAGGCCCAGCAGCCGATCATCATCAAGCGCGTCAAGAAGGGCGGCGGCGGCCATCACGGCGGCGCCTGGAAGGTCGCCTACGCCGACTTCGTCACCGCGATGATGGCCTTCTTCCTGGTCATGTGGCTGGTGGTGTCTTTGCCCGAGGAAAAGCTCTCGGGCATTTCCGAGTACTTCAAGAACCCCAGCGTGCTGCGCGGCGCTTCGCAGGCGCCGCCACCAGCGGCGATGGGGGCCGGCGGCGCCGCCACCAATCCGGTGCCGATCGGCCAGGCCAACGTCTCGCCGACCATGGATGGCGAGGGGCCCCGCATCGGCGAAGTGCGCGAAGTACCCGAGACGGAGGAGGCCAAGCGCATCGCCGAGGAGGAAGAGCGCCGCGAGCTGGAAGAGCTGAAGCGGCAGCTGGAGGCCGCGATCGAGCAGAGTCAGGCCCTGCAGCCCTTCAAGGACCAGCTGCTGCTCGACATCACGCCCGAGGGCCTGCGCATCCAGATCGTCGATGAGCAGAACCGGCCGATGTTCGACAGCGGCAGCTCCACCCTGAAGGACTACACCCGAGACATCCTGCGGGAGCTCACGCCCTATATCGACAGCGTCGACAACCGCATCAGCCTGTCCGGGCACACCGATACGACGCCCTATGCCAACCCCTTCGGCTACTCCAACTGGGAGCTCTCGGCCGATCGCGCGAACGCGGCACGGCGCGAGCTGGTGCGCGCCGGCCTGCCCGAGGCCAAGGTCTCGCGCGTGGTCGGACTGTCGTCATCCGTGCTGTTCGACCGCGACCAGCCGACCAACCCGATCAACCGGCGGATCAGCATCATCATCATGAACAAGGCCGCCGAGGACGCCGCGCGGCGCTCCGATGCGTTTGGCGCCGAGAGCGCCGGCGGCGAAGCGGTACCGGCGGAACCCGCGGATGACAGCCCCGCGCCGCCGGACCTTGGCGCGGCCGCCCGCGCCCTGGAGGCACAGGGCATCGAGACGCGGCCGCGCAACTGATCAGCCGCGTGCAGCCTCGCCCTGCAGGCGCGCGGTTTCCTCCGCCCCCAGCCAGCGTCTGACCGCGAGGCGCGCGAGATAGAGCAGCGGGATCAGGGCGAGTGCCGCGCCGAACTTGTACAGGTAGTTGACTGTGCCGACCGCGAGGAAGAGATCGATGGGCCACTGCTGCGGCCCGATCACGAAGGCGATGTAGAGCACGATGAAGCTGTCGAAGAACTGCGAGACCAGGGTCGAGCCGGTCGCGCGCAGCCAGATCCAGCGCTCGCCGGTCAGCCGGCGGATCTTCTGGAACACCGCCACGTCGATCAGCTGACCGATCAGGAAGGCGGTGACCGAACCGCCGATGGTCCACAGGCCCTGGCCGAAGATCGCCGCGAACGCCGCCTGCAGGTCGGGTACGCCCTGCTCCGCGCCCGCCTCGCGCCACCAGCCGGCCGGCGCCAGCGCGATCGCCGCGTAGGCGAACAGGAAGGCGTAGAGGATCAGCCCGACCGACAGCCAGGACACGAAGCGCACGCCGCGCGGGCCGAAGTATTCGTTGATGACGTCGGTCATCACGAACACCACCGGCCACAGCAGTACGCCCGCGGTGAAGCTGAGCGAGCCGCTCTGGCCGAACAGGTTCCAGTTGAAGGGCGCGAGGCCGAGGGTGTCCTCGAGCGCGAAGATCTTCACCCCGATCAGCTCGGCAAGAATCGCGTTGGCGACGAAGAAGGCTGTCAGCACCACGAACAGACGCTGGCTGCGATGGCTCATGCCTGCGGAGACTCCGGTGCCGGTCGCTTGAAGGGAATTTCGTCGGGGCTGACCGCGCCGCCCGAAATGATGAAGGCCATGGCCTGGTCCACGGTCCAGTCGGTCGGGGTCAGGAATTCGACCGGCACGATCTCCAGGTAGCCCGACGTCGGGTTCGGGGTGGTCGGCACATAGACTGCAGCCAGCTCGCGGCCCGTGCCCTCCTCGCGGATCACCCGGGTGACAAAGCCGATCACCTTCATCTTCTCGTGGGGGAAGTCGATCAGCACCACGCGCTGGGCGCCGTCCGGCTTGGTCTGCAGCACCGACAGCAGCTTCTTGGTGCCGCCATAGATCGCCTTGACCAGCGGGATGCGATCGATCAACGCATCAAGGCTGGCGAGCAGGCGCTTGCCGACCACGCGGTTGGCCAGCCAGCCGAGCCCGTAGAGGCTCAACAGGGTCAGCAGCACCGCCAGCGTGAAGCGCAGCGAGCCGATGTCGAACAGACGCTCGACGTTCGGGAACACCGCCACCAGAGCCAGCATCAGCGCGTCCACGATCGGTGCGCCCAGGCGCGAGAGCTGGCGTAGCAGGAACTCGAACACCACCCAGGTCAGCCACAGCGGGAACACGGTCAAGAGGCCGGTGATCAGGTAGCGCTGGATGTGCAGGTTGTGGCGCTTGTGTGGCGCAGCCCCGGGTTCCGGGCTGAGCGGCGGAAAGCTCTTCGAATCAGGCATGTTCGACCAGGATCAATAGGGGGGCCTCCGTCGCACTGGCGACGGCGCTTGGGTTCGAATCAGGCGACCCGCTCAGCGCGCGACCGCCGGCAAGTTGCTGGCATCGACTTCGCGGACGAGACGCAGACCGACGTCATCGTAGCCGCGCGTGCCTTCGGCCTCGGCGACCGCCAGCAGAAGATTGGTCGCGAAGGAATCGCGCCAGGAGCCGCCAGCGACCAGTCGACGCTCGCAGTTGGAGCCACGCGCGCAGTCGTTGGTCCATTCGGCGGCATTGCCGGTGAAGTCGGCAAAGCCACCCGCATCGACCTGGAATCGACGCGCGCTCGCCGTGTTGCGCACGCCGTCGCGGCAGCCGTCACGCTCGGCGAGGTTGGCCTGGGCGCAGCGCGCCTGCCGCTGGCCCGCCTGCGCTGCGTGGCGCCATTCGCCCAGGGTCGGAAGGCGATAGCGAGCACCTGTGCGCGCGCTCAGCCACTCGGCGTAGGCGCGCGCATCTGCGTGGCTGATGCAGACCACGGGCTCGTCCTCGCCCTGGGCGAAGCCAGGATCGTTCCAGCGCCGACGCAAGGGCGAAGGCAGCAGGCTGTCGCGCCGCCTGCAGGGCGAGGCATCCCGCCGGGTCGCGACGACGAAACGCGCGTATTCGCCGCGGGTGAGCTCGCGCTGCATCATCGCGAAGGGCCGCTGCAGGCGCGAGTTGCCGTGGCTGGCCGGGACGAACAGCAGAGGGGGGCCGGCCGCATCGGACATCGGCAGCCCCGCGGCCGGCAGGCCCGCGATGCGATCCGCCAGCGCCTCGACTTCGGGACCCGCGCCGCCCAGCTCGCGCCAGCGCCGCAGCAGCAGCTCGGCCGCCTCGCGATCCAGCGCGGCGAGATTGGCCTCCACCCGCTCGCGCATGAGCGCACTCAGTGATCCGGTGAAGCGCTGCCAGCCAGGACTCGCGTGCAGGCGCGCGCTGTCGGCCAGCAGGCGGGCCTCTTCGACGCGCTGCAGGGCTTCGTCATCCCTGCCCTCGCCCAGCGCCGCGACCGCGCGCTGCGAGAGGCCATCGAACACCGCGTCGAGCCCTGCGCGTGCGTCTTCGCGCGAAGGATCCGCCTGCAGCACCGCCAGATAGCTTTCGGCCGCGTTGCCGCCTGCGGGCGTGACCAGCTCGCCACGCGCCAACTGCAGCGCGGCCTCGTCCATGCGGCGCTGGATGGCCTCCAGCGCGCCGGCATCGAGCGCAGGACCGGCCACAGCCACTTCCGTTGGCAACGGCGGGTCCTCGGACGCACCCTGCCAGTCGCGCAGCAGGGCGGCGGACAGCAGGCTGAGACACAGGCCTGCCAGTAGCAGCACCGGCGGCGAACGCAGCGGACGGGCGCGCGCCTGCAGCCAGATCCGGCGCAGGTTGAATCCTGAGAGCGAGCGCGCGGCCAGCGCATCCAGCGCCCGCTGCATGGCGTGCGCATTGCGGAAGCGACGGCGCGGGTCCTTGGCCATGGCCTGGTCGATGAAGGCCTGCCAGTGCGAAAGCGCGGGCGGCAGCCGCGGCACCGGGCTCTGCGCGTGCATCAGCGCGAGAGTCAGGGCATCACTGGCGCGGAACGGAAGCTCGCCGGTGAGCAGTTCGTAGGTCAGCACGCCGAGGCTGTAGAGGTCGGCGCGGCCGTCCACGTCTTCGCCGCGCGACTGCTCGGGGCTCATGTAGCCGCCCGAGCCCATCGCCAGGCCGTCGCTGGTGATGCGCGCGTTGACGCTTCGCCGCGACAGGGCGATGCCGAAATCGGCCAGCTGTGGGCGCCCCCCGCTGTCGAACAGCACGTTCTCGGGCTTCACGTCGCGATGCACGATGCCGCGCGCATGCGCGTAGCCCAGCGCATCCAGCAGGGCGCTGAGGACATCGATGGCCTGGTCCTCGTCGGCGCTCAGGTCGCGCTGCGCGAGATCGCCGCGGGCCAGATACGGCATGACGTAGTAGGGCCGCCCATCGAGCGTGCGTCCGACCTCGTGGATACCAACGATGCTGGGGTGCTCAAGCCGGGCGATGATCCGCGCCTCGCGCTCGAAGCGCTCGGCGCGCTCGGCATCCACGCTGGCCTCCTGCGCCATCACCTTGATCGCGACTTCGCGGTCCAGCGAAAGCTGCACCGCGAGATAGACCACGGCCATACCGCCGCGCCCGAGTGGGCGCAGCAAGCGGTAGCCGTGGATCTGCGGCAGGCCGTCGGCAGCGGACTGCACGGAGGCGGGGTCGGAGCTCGTCAAGGACTTGGACACAGGCGTTCGAGGAAGCCGCGAGGATAGGCGAGCCCGCGCTCCACCGCGAGCCTTGCCGCCCTCACGCGGCCTCGCGCTTGCGGCGGATGTAGAGCTGCTTGCGCACCCTGGCCACGGTGTCGCCCTGCTCGTCCACCACATCGGTCTCGAACCAGTGCAGCACGCGGCGCTCGCGCTGCGCCTGCTCGCGCAGGCGCAGAGCGATCTCGGGTTCCAGGTGGAACTCCGCGCGGACGCGGCCACGGCCGGGCTTTACGAACTCGATCTCGCCGGCCTTGTCCCACACGATGAAGTCCCGGCCGAGGGCTTCCATGGTCAGCAGCATCCAGAACGGGTCGGTCATCGCGAACAGGCTGCCGCCGAAGTGGGTGCGCACGTAGTTGCGGTTGTACCAGCGCAGGTCCATGCGCACGCGGGCGCGACTCCAGTCCTCGGCGATGTGCTCGACGCGGATGCCGGCGAACAGGAAAGGCGGCCACAGGTTGAAGATCCAGCGCAGTCGGCGCGGAGTGATGCGCATCAGGCGATTCCGTACGGAAAAGTATGGACGCCGATTCTAATCGGTGCCCGCAGTGCAGAAACGCGAAAGGCGGGCCATGGGCCCGCCTTTCGCGACGTTCAAAGCTTCGGTCGACTGCGATTACTCGCCGCCTTCCTCCAGCACGGCCTTCATCGACAGGCGGATGCGGCCCTGCTTGTCGACTTCCAGCACCTTGACCTTGACGATGTCGCCTTCCTTCAGCTTGTCGGAGACCTTCTCGACGCGCTCGGAGGAGATCTGCGAGACGTGCACCAGGCCGTCCTTGCCGGGGGCGATGGTGACGAAGGCGCCGAAATCCATCAGCTTGGCGACCTTGCCCTCGTAGATCCGTCCCGGCTCGACGTCGGACGTGATCTGCTCGATGCGGGCCTTGGCGGCCTGCGCCTGGGCGGCATTGACCGAGGCGATGACGATGGTGCCGTCATCCTGGATGTCGATCTGGGTGCCGGTTTCCTTGGTGATGCCCTGGATGGTGGCGCCGCCCTTGCCGATCACTTCGCGGATCTTGTCCGGGTGGATCTTGATGGTCAGCAGACGCGGGGCGTACTCGCTCATCTCGGCGCGCGGCGCGTTGATGACCTTGTTCATCTCGCCGAGGATGTGCAGTCGGCCGGCCTTCGCCTGGTCGAGCGCGATCTTCATGATCTCTTCGGTGATGCCCTGGATCTTGATGTCCATCTGCAGGGCGGAGATGCCGGTCTCGGTGCCCGCGACCTTGAAGTCCATGTCGCCGAGGTGGTCTTCATCGCCCAGGATGTCGGACAGCACGGCGAAGGCATCGCCTTCCTTGATCAGGCCCATGGCGATACCGGCCACCGGCGCCTTGATCGGCACGCCCGCGTCCATCAGCGCCAGCGAGGAGCCGCACACCGACGCCATCGAGGACGAACCGTTCGACTCGGTGATTTCCGACACGCAGCGGATGGTGTAGGGGAACTCTTCCATCGACGGCATCACCGCCAGCACGCCGCGCTTGGCCAGTCGGCCGTGGCCGATCTCGCGACGCTTCGGGCCCATCATCGGACGGGTCTCGCCGGTGCAGTAGGGCGGGAAGTTGTAGTGGAACAGGAAGTGTTCCTTGTACTCGCCCGACACCGCATCGATGATCTGGCCGTCGCGCGCGGTGCCCAGGGTGGCCACCACGATCGACTGCGTCTCTCCGCGGGTGAACAGGGCCGAGCCGTGGGTGCGCGGCAGTACGCCGGTACGCACGGCGATCGGACGCACGGTGGTCAGGTCACGGCCGTCGATACGCGAACGGGTGGCCAGCACCATGGCGCGCATCGTGCTGTATTCCAGCTCGCCGAACTCGGCGCCGAACTGCTTCGCCGTCCAGCCGTTGGCTTCGAACTGCGGCTCCAGCGCGGCCAGCACGTCCTTCTTGAGCGCGTTGATGGCTTCGCGACGCTCACCCTTGACGCGGATCCCGTAGGCCTTCTCCAGGCGATCGCCCACTGCCGCCTTGATGGCGTCGATGAACGAGGTCGCCGGGGCCGGCGCGGTCCAGGGGAAGGGCGTGACGCCAACTTCAGCGACCAGCTCGTTGATCGCGTTGATCACCGTCTGCAGCTGCTGGTGGCCGAACATCACCGCACCCAGCATGACCTCTTCCGACAGCAGCTTGGCCTCGGACTCGACCATCAGCACCGCGTCCTTGGTGCCGGCGACCACCAGCTCCAGGTCGGAGGTGGCGAGCTCGCTGGCGGTCGGGTTCAGCAGGTACTGGCCGTTCTTGTAGCCGACCTTGGCCGCACCGATCGGGCCTGCGAAGGGCACGCCAGTCAGGCACATGGCGGCCGAGGCGCCGATCAGGGCCGGAATGTCACCGTCCACTTCGGGGTTCATGGACATCACCGTGGCGATGACCTGGACCTCATGGCGGAACGTTTCCGGGAACAGCGGGCGCAGCGGGCGATCGATCAGACGCGAGGTCAGCGTCTCTTTCTCGGTGAGTCGGCCTTCGCGCTTGAAGAAGCCGCCGGGAATCTTGCCGCCGGCGTAGAACTTCTCCTGGTAGTCGACCGTCAGCGGGAAGAAGTCGATACCGTCGCGCAGGCCCTTGTTGGCAACTGCCGTGACCAGCACGACGGTGTCGGCCATCTTGACGAGGACCGCACCGCCGGCCTGGCGGGCGATTTCACCCGTCTCCAGCGTGACCTGGTGGTTTCCGTACTGAAAAGTCTTGGTTACTTTCGCCACGTTGTACTTCCCCTTTGGGATTAGCGACGGATGCCGAGGCGCTCGATGAGCGTCTTGTAGCGTTCAACGTCCTTGCCCTTGAGGTAGCTCAGGAGACTGCGACGCTGGTTGACCAGACGGATCAGGCCGCGACGGCCGTGGTGGTCAAGCTTGTGGATCTTGAAGTGGCCGGTCAGCAGCTCGATGCGGGCCGACAGCAGGGCGATCTGGACCTCCGGGGAGCCGGTGTCGCCTTCGCCGCGCTTGAATTCTTCGATGATCTTCTGGGTGTCGATGGACATGTGAAACCTCTTGGATGCGGGAACCGCAGGAACACCGCTTTGCGTGCGCTCTTGCACACGCGGTGCACCGCGAGGACCGCCGTGGTGGGAGTGTGGATGCCGCCCTGCAGGCAGTGCGTTCGTGACGCACCGGGCTCAAGGGGCGCGAAAGTGTAGTCCACACGGGGGTTTGGCCACAACCAAACCTTGCGAGGGATCCGCGGGCCGGTGGGCCCGGGCGCCCGCCATGACCATCGGGCATGGCCGCATCACGCGCCAGGCCGCACCCTTCAGGAACCTGAAGACGCCCGCCGCAGTCGCAGCGCGGCCCGACGGGATGTGCCCCGCCGCGCGTTCCATCCATTCCCGCTTCCTGAACCGAGATCCTGGCCGCATGACTTCGCGCTCCGCCGCTCCCCGTCGCCTTCGCCCCGCCCTGTTCGTCTATGCCGCTGTGTTCATCAGCGTCCTGGCCGGCGGCTATTACTGGATCAGCAAGGAAGACCGCAGCGCTCCCAGCTACCGCACCACGGCACCTGAGCGCGGCGACCTGCGCGTCGCCATCTCCGCCACGGGCGCGCTGAAGGCGCTGTCGACGGTCGATATCGGTTCGCAGGTGTCAGGGCAGATCCTCGAAGTGCTGGTCGACTTCAACGACCGGGTCGAACGCGACCAGGTGCTGGCCCGCATCGATCCGGCCAATTTCGAGGCCCGGCTGACCCAGACCCGTGCGGCTCTTGCCAGCGCACGAGCCAGCCTGCAGGAGGCCCAGGCCGCGCAGCGCAACGCCGAGGCTGACTTCAACCGCAAGCAGGAGCTGGCGGGGCGCCAGCTGGTGTCGCGCGCGGAGGTCGACCTCGCGGTGGCGGCGCGTGAACAGGCCATCGCCCGCGTCGCCTCGGCGCGTGCGCAGATCCAGCAGGCGGAAGCCAATGTCGCCAACGCCGAACTGGACCTGACCTACACGGTCATCCGCTCGCCGGTCGACGGCGTGGTCCTTAGCCGCACCGCCGAACCCGGCCAGACCGTGGCGGCCAGCTTCCAGTCGCCGGTGCTGTTCCAGATCGCCGAGGACCTGAGCCAGATGCAGATCGAGCTCAGCGTGGATGAAAGCGACGTCGGCCAGATTCGCGCCGGCCAGCCGGTGCGCTTCAGCGTGGACGCGTTCGCCGGCCGCGACTTCCGCGGCGAGGTCAAGCAGGTGCGGCTGTCGGCGGTGAACACCCAGAACGTCATCACCTACCCGGTGATCATCGCGGTCGACAACCCGGACTTCAGCCTGCTGCCGGGCATGACCGCGAATGCCAGCATCGAGGTCAGCGAGCGCCGCGGCGTGCTGCGCGTGCCGAATGCCGCGTTGCGCTTCAAGCCGGCGGATGCGCCGCCCGAGAATCCGATGGCGCGCCTGTTCAGCGGCGGTAACCTCGGCGAGGAGCTGGCAGGCCTGGTGCAGGCGCTGGAACTGAGGCCAGAGCAGCGTGCGGCCTTCGATGCCGACGCCACGGCAGCCCGCGAGCGCGCCGAGCGCATGCGCCAACAGGTCCAGCAGCGGATGGCCCAGGGCGGTGCAGGCGGCGGTGGCGGCTTCATGATGGCCGGCGGCAGTGCCCCCAGCCAGGCGCAGATCGCCGCCGGCATGGCGGCCCGCGTCAAGGAAGGCTATGCGGGCTTCCTCGCGACCCTGGACGAGGCGCAGCGCCAGCGGTTCGATGCCGCCTTGAACGAGCTGCTGAACGCACGCCCGGTCACCCTGTACGTGCTGCGCGAGGGCAAACCCGTCGCCGTGCAGGCGCGCGCCGGGCTGTCCGACTCCAGCCACACCGAGATCGTCGGTCGTGCGCTGGCGGAAGACGCGCAGGTCATCACCGGCAGCGAGGGCGGCGCATGACGGCTGCCACGCCCGTCATCCACTGCGAGCACCTGCGCAAGGTCTACGCCGAGGGCACGGCCGCCGAGGTCGTGGCCTTGCGCGGCGTCAGCTTCGACATCGCCCACGGCGAGTTCGTCGCGATCATCGGCCCCTCCGGTTCGGGCAAGTCGACCCTGATGAACCTCATCGGCTGCCTCGATTCGCCGAGCGCCGGACGCTATCTGTGCGACGGCGTCGATGTCGCCGAACTCGATGCCGCCGGCCGCGCGCGCCTGCGCCTGGAGAAGATCGGCTTTGTGTTCCAGGGCTTCCACCTGCTGAGCCGGATGTCGGCGCTGGACAACGTGATGCTGCCGCTGACCTATGCCGGCGTGCCGCCGCAGGAACGCCGTGACCGCGCCCAGCAGGCGCTCGCCGAGGTCGGCCTGGGTGAGCGCGGCAAGCACCGCCCCAGCGAGCTCTCGGGCGGCCAGCAGCAGCGCGTGGCGATCGCGCGCGCGCTCATCAATCGCGCGCCGATCCTGCTCGCCGACGAGCCCACCGGCGCGCTCGACTCGCGCACCGGCGAGGAGATCCTCAAGCTGTTCAAGCAGCTGCAGTCGCAGGGGCATACGATCGTGCTGATCACCCATGACCCGGAGGTCGCGGCGCGCGCGGATCGCGTGCTGTCGATGCACGACGGTGAACTGAAGGAGCTGCCGCGATGAGCCCCAATCCTCCGAAGGCCTTTGCCGTGCCCGGCCAGGTCCGCTTCCGCGACATCCTGTACATGGCCCTGTTCGCCCTGCGCGGCAACTGGCTGCGCAGCACGCTCACCGCGCTCGGCGTGATCATCGGCATCGCCGCGGTCATCGTGATGGTCTCGGTCGGCCAGGGCACCCAGGCGCAGCTCGACCAGACCATCTCGCGACTGGGCTCCAACCGCATCGACGTGATGCCGAACTGGGGCCGCCAGGGCGCCGTGCGCATGGGCGCCGGCAGCGTGTTCTCGCTGAGCATGGACGACGTCGAAGCCATCCGCGAGCGCATTCCCGGCGCGCGCTTCGTGAGCGCCACCGTGCGCGGCAGCGCGCAGGTGATCCAGGCCGAGCAGAACTGGAGCACCCAGTGGCAGGGCGTGCAGCCGGACTTCTTCCGCATCCTCGACTGGACGCTGGCTGCCGGCGACGAGGCCGAGCTGGCCGGCTTCGAGGGCACCGATACGGTCGTGGTGCTGGGCCAGACCGTGCGCGAGAAGCTGTTCGGCGAGGACGACCCGATCGGCGCGACGATCCGCATCGGCCGCGTGCCCTTCACCGTGGTCGGCGTGGCGAATCCGAAGGGCCAGAGCGGCTGGGGTGGCGATCAGGACGACACCGTGTTCGTGCCGCTGGACACCGCGCGACGTCGTCTGATGGGCCAGATGCAGCTGCCGCCCGGCACGGTGCAGGGCATCGTCGTCGGCACGGCTTCGTCCAGGGACATGGCCCAGGTCGAGGCCGACCTCAACGCCGTGCTGAAGGAGACCCACAAGATTCCGCCGGGCGGCGAGGATGACTTCATCGTCCGCAACCTGACCCAGCTGGTGAGCGCGCGCAACGAAACCACACGGCTCATGTCGATGTTGCTTGGTGCGGTGGCCGGCATCTCGCTGGTGGTCGGCGGCATCGGCATCATGAACATCATGCTGGTCTCGGTCACCGAACGCATCCGCGAGATCGGCCTGCGCATGGCGGTCGGTGCCGGCCCGAAGGAGATCCAGCGGCAGTTCCTCGCCGAGGCGATGATGATCTCGCTGGGTGGCGGAATCATCGGTATTGGTATCGGCATCGCCGGTGCCCTGCTGGCGGGCCGCATCGGTGCCCTGCCCGTCGAGCTCAACCTGCAGGTGATCGCACTCGCCACCGGCTTCGCCGTGGCCACCGGCCTGTTCTTCGGCTACTACCCCGCCCGCAAGGCCGCCCAGCTGGACCCGATCGAGGCACTGCGACATCAGGGGTGAAGGCCGGGAATCGGGAATCGGGAATCGGGAATCGGGAATCGGGAATCGGGAATCGGGAA